>ODAK010000996.1_pt1 | contig 31948 bp, 27 predicted proteins | sample 1539591 | NCBI WGS metagenome assembly ODAK01 (sample SAMEA3539303, study PRJEB22396) | soil metagenome | biome: tundra; feature: field; material: soil | place: USA | collected 2010-05 | depth 0.15 m
GGTCGCGTTGTAGGCGATCGCCCAGGCGATGTTCTGGCGCACGACGCGCACGGCGCGGCGCGCCGTCTCGCGGGCCCACGCGATGTCGGCGAGCGAGCCCGACATCAGGACGATATCGGCCTTTGCGCGCGTCAGCTCCGCGCCCTCGCCGACCGCGACCGAGACGTTGGCGCGTGCCATCACCGGCGCGTCGTTGACGCCATCGCCGACCATGGCGATGCGGTGGCCGGCGCATTGCAGCAACGCCACCGTGCCGAGCTTGTCGGTGGGCGTCGCATCGCCTTGAACGCGTTCGATACCGAGCCGGTCGGCCACTTCGCGCGCCCGGCTCGAAGCGTCTCCGGAAAGCAGCGCGAGCAGGAGACCGGCGCCGCGCAGGGCGTCGACGGTCGTTCGTGCATCGGGGCGCAGCGCTTCCGTGAAGGTAAAGCACGCGAGCGGTCCCTCGGGGCCGGCCAGCCATGTCTGCGGGCCGTCGCCCTGCGCTACCAGGAATTGGCCGTCGCTCACCCATGCGGCGGCGCCAAGGCGATAGCGCCGGGCGTCGACCGAGTAGGCCTCGAGGCCGAGGCCGGCGTGTTCGCTCGAGCGCGTCCACTCGAACGGGGCTGCGTCGTCGGATCGCCTCGCCTCGGCGGCGAGAGCGAGCGCGAGCGGGTGTGACGACAAGCCGGCGAGCGAGCCGGCCAGGGCCAGCACCGCCGCTTCGTCGAGGCCGGCGCATCGTGCCGCGGGCTGCAAGACGAGCCGATCGAAGCGAGGGCACCGCTCGGTCAACGTGCCGGTCTTGTCGAAGCAGACCATGTCGATCCTGGCGAGCGACTCGATCGCATCGAGCCGCCGCACGAGGACACCGCGCCGCGCCAGGGCGCCGGCTGCGGCGAGCAGTGCCGAAGGCGCGGCGAGCGACAGGGCACAAGGGCAGGTGACGATCAATACCGATACCGCGACCCACACGGCGCGCGCCGGATCGAGCATGGCCCACGCCGTGGCGGCACTGGCAGCGAGCGCGAGCACGGCCCACAAGAACGGGCCGGCGACACGATCGGCGGCGCGCAGCATCGCCGGACGATCCGTCAGGGCACTGCGCATGAGCGCGACGATGCCCTCGTAACGCGTGTCGGCACCGACCCGGTCGGCACGCTGCACGACGGCGCCGCGCAAGTTGATGCTGCCGGCGATCGCCTCGTCACCGGCCTTCTTCGGCACCGGAAGCGATTCGCCGGTGAGCAGCGCTTCGTCGACTTCGGTCGCGCCTTCGAGCAGCGGGCCATCGGCGGGGAAGGCCTCGCCGGCCAGGACCCGGACACGGTCGCCTTGGCGCAGGCGCTCTGCGGCTACAAGCGTCGTGCTGCCGTCGGTTTCGATGCGGCGGACGGTGGCGGGGCCGCGGGCGATCGCGTTTTCGAGCGTCGCGGCGACGCGATTGCGCATCTTCAGTGCCAGATAGCGGCCGCCGAGGAGAAAGCTGACGAACATCGTCAGCGAGTCGAAGTACGCGTCGCGGCCGAGCATGCCGTCGGGGTCGAAGGTCGCCGCGGAGCTGACGATGAACATGATGGCGATGCCGAGCGAGACAGGCAGGTCCATGCCGATCCGCCAGCGGCGCAGGCCTTGGAGCGATTCGCGGAACAGAGGCGCCGCCGAGAACAGCACGACAGGGACGCTGAGCAGCCACGCCGCCCAGAGCAACAGCTTGCGCAGGTCGGGCGTCAGGGTGCCCGGCGCCGCGAAGTAGAGCGGCGCCTCGTACATCAGCACCTGCATCATGCAGAAGACGGCGACGAAGAGCCGCCACAGCATGCCGCGCTCTTCGGTCTTGCGCAAAGCACGGGCGGAGGCGGTGGTGTCCGGCGCAGCGCCGTAACCGGCGTCCTGCACGGCGGTCAGCACCTTCGACAGCTGCGTGACCTCGGGATCCCAGTCGACTTCGCCGCGCTGCGCCGCGTAGCTGACGCGGGCCGCGCGAACGCCAGGCTCGCGCAGCAGAGCCTGCTCGATCAGGCCGGCGCATGCGGCGCACCACAGGCCGCTCAGCCGCAGGTGCGAGCGGGCGAGGCGCCGACCGTCCCCGGCGTCGACCCGCGACGTCGACGCCACATCGGGATCGTCGGCGATCGATGCCTCGCCGTCGCCAGGTGCGACCGGCGGTGCGCTGTCGCTGCCCCACACAAGATGCGCCGCCATCGCCGCTACGCTTTGCGCGCGCCGAGATCGTGCAGCCGAGCCAAGGCCTGGCGGAAATGCTGCCTCGCGGGACAGGGGCGAGCTTGAACAGCGAGGATGCGACGAGCAGCCATGGGCACGTTGATATGGGTTCACGGACATGATGTCGCTCGCCCGGCGCCGGACCTTGATCCCGGACAAGGTCCGCAGCGCACGCCGGGTCGAGACTGGCGGCGCCGGAGGTCATTGAAGTGAAGATATTGCTCGCTGTCGATGGAAGTGCATATACCAAGCGCATGCTTGCCTACGTGGCGGCGCACGATGAATGGCTCGGGTCGCGCCATGAGTACACGGTGCTGCACTGTGTGGCCGAAGTGCCGGAGCGCGCCCAGGGGTTCGTCGGCGCCGATGTCGTCGGCAAGTTCTACGAGGACGATGCCGAAGCCGTGTTTCGTCCGATTCGCGCCTTCTTCGATCACCAACGAATCAAGGCGACGTACGTCCACGCCGTCGGCCATGCCGCCGATGGCATCGCCAGGTTGGCTGACGAAGGCAAGTTCGATCTGCTGGCGATGGGAACGCACGGGCATGGCGGGCTCGTCGGCGTCGTGCTGGGCTCGGTCGCGACCAAGGTGCTCGCCAAGTGCTCGACACCGGTGCTGCTGATACGGTGAGGATCGGCCGCGTGTCGGGCATCAAGTCGATCCTGCTGCACGTCGATGCGATGACCGAGAGCGTCGTGAGGCTCGAGCTGACGCGTCGGCTCGCGTCGCGTCTCGATTCCCGCATCACGGCCTTGTTCGCAGCGTCGAGGGACACAGAACACACGTCGTATGCCTACTCCGCGGGCGCGATCCTCGCGGCGCTCGAAAGCGAATGGGACCAATCGCTCTGCGACGAGGCGAAAAGACGGCTTCAGCTCGCCGGCGTCGGCGAAGGGCCGCCGGTCGCGTGGTGCGACGTCGTGGGGGATTCCATCACGCACGGCTTTCTCGAGGAAGCAGCGTATGCCGATCTGCTCGTCATCGGCCAGCAGGTCGAATCACCGCCGACAGGCGCCGCGCCGGCAGGTTTCGTCGAAGCGACGATCCTGCAGAGCGGCCGACCGACGCTCGTCATTCCGCGCACGCCGCGCACGGGCACGGTCGGACAGCGGGTTCTGGTCGCCTGGGATGGATCGGCGCAGGCCGCCCGCGCCTTGACGAATGCAATTCCGTTCCTCGAGCGGGCCGAGCAGGTTCACGTCGTCTCGTGGGCCGAGCGCGCGCGAACGGCGCCGTTCAGCCGGGTCGATGTCCGCGACTACCTGCGCGACCACTACATTTCGGCGACGCTGCATCTTCGACACCCGACGTCGCGCATCGCCGAGCAACTCGCGACCCTTGCCGCCAGTCTCGACGCGGACCTTGTCGTGATGGGCTGCTACGGGCACAGCCGGATCGGCGAGCGCATCTTCGGCGGAGCGTCGAGGGCGGCATTGACGAGCCTGCACATACCGATCCTGATGGCACATTGAGAGCGTGCCGCCCACTGCGCCAGCGCGACTCCGGCAGCCACGCTCTTGACCAGGGCAACTTCTCGTCGCGCAGCCCGGCGCAGCCAGCACACGCTATCCTGCCACGGCGCGCCCGACGCCTTTCTCGTGTCGCTTCCACGTCTTCGCAACGATCGTCGAAGTAGCCCGCCGCAGCGAGGAAACGATCGAATGGATTCGCGCATCGAAGAAAGCCTGGGCAAGGTTCCCGAGGTCACCTTTTGGTTCTGGATCATCAAGATCGCCGCGACAACCCTGGGAGAAACCGGCGGCGATGCGGTGACGATGTCCATGGGCCTGGGGTACCTGGTCGGCACGGCCATATTCGCGTCGATCTTCGTGCTGGCCGTGGGCGCTCAAGTCGCCCTCAGGCAGTTCCATCCCTTCCTGTTCTGGTTCGTGGTCATCGCCACGACGACGGCCGGCACGACGCTCGCCGATTTGCTCGACCGTTCGGTGGGCCTCGGCTATCTGGGCGGCGTGGCGATCCTCGCGGCTTTTCTCGTGGCGACCCTGGCGTTCTGGCGTCGGGCGCTCGGCTCGGTCTCGATCGGCGCGATCCGGTCGCGCAAGGCCGAAATCTTCTATTGGGCGACGATCATGGTTTCCCAGACCTTGGGCACGGCCCTCGGCGACTGGATGGCGGACAGCGACAGCGGGCTCGGCCTTGGCTACGAAGGAGGGGCACTCGTCTTCGGTGCCGGGCTGCTCCTCGTCGCAGCCGCCTACTTCTGGACCCGCGTGTCGCGCACGATCCTGTTCTGGGCTGCTTTCGTCCTGACGCGGCCGCTCGGAGCGACGGTCGGTGACTTGCTCGACAAGCCTCGGGCCGGCGGCGGTCTTGACTTGAGCCGCTACGCGGCTTCGGCCGCGCTGGCGATTTTCATCGTCGCCTGCATCCTCTTCTTGCCGCAAAGGGCGGAGGGCTCGCGTGCCTGATGCATCTCGGTATCGATGGCGTGCCCGAACCCGCAGGCGTCAAGCCGCGACGATGAGCTGACCGCTTCGCCCGGCGACTTCGCCCCAGGCCGGCGCGATGACCGGCAGTCGCGAAGGATCGAGTCGGCGATACAGTTGGCCGAGTGAGCCGAGGGCGTGTCCCTGCGCTCGCCAGGCGCCCAGCAGCGCTTCGAAAGAACTCGAAAAGAGGCCGCCTTCGAGTTCCGCGTGCAGGGTGAAGACCTGGTCTGCATCGCCCAGCGTTCGCGTCGAAAGCGTCCGGGCGACGTTTGCGGCATCGATCCCGTGCGTACCGATCAATTCATCGAAGGTCGAAAGCGTCGTCGGCAGCTCCACGTGCTTCAGGGCCCGACCCTCGACGCGCGGGAAGAACGGTTCGATTCCGCGGCTGTCCGACGCGTAGGCCATTCCCCATGCGTCGATCTGGCCTAGCGCGAAGTCGTTCATCTGCCAGCCGGCGGCCCCGTGCGTGGCCGGTGGCGCCCCGAAGATCTCGCCAAACCGGTCGAACCCCAGTTGCATCTGCCGAGCCGTCCAGCCTGGATCTCGAAAGCGGACGTTGTCCTGCCAGCGGACATGGTCCCAGGAATGAAGGCCGCACTCGTGGCCCGCGCGCAGTGCATCCTTCATGGCTGTCGCCGCGCGCCTGCCGATATCCGGAGCCGGAAGCAGGACTCCGTACATCAGCGTGCGAAGGCCGTAGTGCTTGACGACCGACGTGCGTGAGACCTTCGACAGGAAACCCGGACGAAAGACGCGCCGCAGCGCCCAGCCGGTGTGATCGGGCCCGACGCTGAAGAGAAACGTCGCCTGGATGCCGAGCCGTTCGAAAAGCCGAAGCAGGCGCGGAACGCCTTGCTGCGTTCCCCGCAAGGTGTCGACGTCGACCTTCAGCGCGATCAGGGCCAAGACGGGATCAGCGCTTCGCGTCGACGAGCGCTCGTGCTTCGACCACCTTGGTCCGGTAGTCCTCGAAGATGCGGCGCAGCGAGGTCTCCATGTCGATCTGCGGCCGCCAGCCAAGGTCTGCGGTCGTCGCGGAAATCTTCGGCATCCGGTTCTGCACGTCCTGGTAGCCCTCGCCGTAGAAGGCACCCGACGAGGTGTCGACGATGCGGCAATGCTTCGCCGACCCGGCATACTCGGGATAGCCGAGGGCCATCTTCAGCATCATCACCGCGAGCTCGCGGACCGAGTAGTGATTGGCGGGGTTGCCGATGTTGTAGATCCGGCCGCTCGCGACGCCCTGCTCGTTCGCGATGATCCGCATCAGCGCGGCGATGCCGTCCGAAACGTCCGCGAAGGAGCGCTTCTGCTGCCCGCCGTCGACCAGCTGGATCGGCTCGCCGCGGACGATGTGCCCGAGGAACTGGGTGACGACGCGGGACGATCCTTCCTTGGATTCGAAGATGGAATCCAGGCCGGAGCCGATCCAGTTGAAGGGCCGAAACAGCGTGAAATTCAGCCCCTGCTCCATGCCGTAGGCCGCGATCACCCGATCCATCAGCTGCTTCGAGCAGGCGTAGATCCAGCGGGGCTTGTTGATGGGTCCGTAGACGAGCTGCGACGTGTCGGGATCGAACTCGGCATCCGAGCACATGCCGTAGACCTCCGAGGTCGAGGGAAAGACAAGGTGCTTCTTGTACTTGACCGCGGCCCTGACGATCGGCAGGTTGGCTTCGAAGTCGAGCTCGAAGACGCGCAGCGGCTCGCGCACGTAGGTGGCCGGCGTCGCGATGGCAACCAGGGGCAGCACGACATCGCACTTGCGAACGTTGTACTCGACCCACTCCTTGTTGATCGTGATGTCGCCTTCGAAGAAGTGCATTCGCGGGTGATCGACCAGATCGCCCAGACGCCCGGACGAGAGGTCCATGCCGAAGACGTCCCAGTCGGTCGTCTCGAGAATTCGAGAGGTCAGGTGATGGCCGATGAAGCCGTTGACGCCGAGGATCAGGATCTTCTTCATGGTGCTGAACGCGAAGGTTGGCCCTCGAGGAGAAGGGTGGCAAGCGATCGGGCGTCGACGACTTCGCAGCCGCAGAGCAATTGCCGGATGTCGATACGGCCTCGATCGCCGCATTCGCCGACGATCCTGCCTTCGATGACGTGCAAGCCGGCCCGGCCCGTCGCATCCGCGGAAATGTCTCCGGCCGATGCCATGCGCGCCGCCGCGACGACGAGTCGCCGGCTACCGATCTCGGCGAACGCGCCAGGATACGGCGGCGCCACGGCGCGGATCAGGTTGTAGACCTCGGCGGCGGGGCGCGACCAGTCGATGCGTCCGTCCTCGGGCTTTCTTGCGCCGAAATAGCTGCCGTGGGCGATGTCGTTCGGCCGGCGCAGCGCCTGGCCAGCGAGGATCGAAGGAAGACTCCGCCACAGGACCTTTTCCGCGGCGAGGGTGACCTTGTCGAAGACATCGCGCCCCGTGTCGTCGGGCAGGATGGGAACCGAGCTCTGATCGACGATGTCGCCTGCGTCCGGCTTGGCGACCATTTCGTGCAGCGTCGCGCCGGTTTCGGTCTCACCGTGCAGCACGGCCCAGTTCGTCGGCGCGCGGCCCCGATATTTCGGCAGCAGCGATCCGTGCATGTTATAGGCCCCGGCCTTGGCCTTCGCGAGCAAGTCGCCAGGAATCATGGCTCGATAGTAGAAGGAAAAGATCAGGTCCGGCCGGATCCGCTCGACCGCGGCGGCGAGCGATGGATCGTTCGGATCGTCGCTATACACCACGGGGATTCGCAGCTCGGCCGCCGTGTCCGCGACACGGCGAAACCACAGCGTCTCGCCTGGGTGGTCGCGATGCGTGACGACGAGCGCGACGTCGACGCCGCGTGCGCGCAGGACACGAAGACAGCGCTCACCGACGTTCGAGTAGGCAAAGACGACGGCTTTCATGCCGCGATCTCGACCGGCTCGGTCGCCTGGGCCTGGGTCTGCGCCTCGAGCACGGTGCTGATGCGGTAGCGCGGGCGCCGGCGCACCTCCTGCTGGATGCGGCCGACGTATTCCCCCATGAGCCCGATGCCGAACAGGATGATACCGGTCAGGAAGAACTGCAGCGCGAACAGCGTGAACACGCCCTCGACTTCGGCCCCTAGGATGAAGCGCCTGACGAGAAGCAGGACGAACAGGGCCCCGGCCAGCAGCGACAGGATCATGCCGATGAGCGAGAACCACTGCAGCGGAACCGTCGAAAAACCCGTCACCAGGTCGAAGTTGAGACGGATCAGCGCGTACAGCGAGTACTTCGACTGGCCGGCGTGACGAGCTTCGTGCTCGACCTCGATTTCCGTCGGCGAAGCCGCGAACGTGTAGGCCAGCGCGGGAATGAAGGTGTTGACTTCGCTGCAGGCGTTGAGCGTATCGACGAGGGCACGGTCGTAGGCGCGAAGCATGCAGCCCTGGTCGGTCATGTGGATGCGCGTGATGCGTTCGCGTAGCCCGTTCATCAGGCGCGAGGCGATGCGGCGAAAGGCGCTGTCGTTGCGCGCCTTGCGGATCGTTCCGACGTAGTCGTGCCCGGCGCGGATGGCGGCGACCAGATTCGGGATTTCTTCCGGCGGGTTCTGCAGATCGGCGTCGAGCGTGATGGCGATGCGCCCGCGAACATGCGCGAAGCCGGCCATGATGGCCATGTGCTGGCCGAAATTGCCGTTGAACAGCACGACGCGGGTCTCGTCCGGGCGCTTGCGGAACTGCGCCGCCAGCAACTGCGCCGACCGGTCGCGGCTACCGTCGTTGATGAAGATGATCTCGTAAGGCTCACCGAGCTGGTCGAGAACGGCGTAGAGGCGTTCGAACAGCGCCGGCAGCACGTCTTCCTCGTTGTAGACGGGAACGACGATCGACAACTCGGGTGCAATCATGAGAGGAGCCGCCTGCAGGTCAGGGCCAGGGTGCGGCAGACGCGCTCGACATCGCCGGCCCGCATCCCGTAGAACAAGGGAAGCGTCAGGATGCCGCGCCCGACGCTTTCCGCATGCGGCAGCATTCCTTCGCGCCAGCCCATCGATCGATAGAAAGAAAACGTATGCACGGCGGGATAGTGGACACCCGTCCCGATGCCCGCGGCCCGCAAGGCCTGCATCACGGCCGCCCGCCCGCCACGCAGCTTGTGCTCGGGCAACTGGACCTGAAACATATGCCAGTTGGTCGTCGCATTCACGGCGTCGAGCGCCGGCGGCAGGCCGATGCCGAGCGATTCGAGGCTGGCATCGGAGGCGGCCCGAAAGTAGGTCTCGGCAAGCTCGGCGCGGAAGCGGGTCACGTCGCCCAGGTGGCGAAGCTGGCCGATGCCGATCGTGGCATTGATGTCCGTCAGATTGAACTTGCCGCCCGGATATTCGACGTCCATGCCGTCCATGCCCGATCGCACGACGCCTTGCAAACGCAGGCGCTCGGCGCGCTCGGCCTCCGCTTCGGAGTTGAGAACGAGGCAGCCCCCTTCGGCACAGGTGATGTTCTTGTTGGCTTGAAAGCTGAAGCTGACCAGGTCGCCGAAGCTGCCGATCCGCTTTCCCTTCCAGCGCGAGTCGATGGCCTGGGCGGCGTCCTCGATGACGCGCAGCCCGTGTCTGCGTGCCATGGCGTAGAGCGCGTCCATGTCGACCGGAAGTCCGGCCAGATACACCGGCATGAGCGCACGCGTACGCGGCGTGATGGCGGTCTCGACCGCCTGCAGGTCGAGGTTGCGAGTCCGCCTGTCGATGTCGACGAAGACGGGAGTGGCGCCAACGGCGACGATCACGTTCGCCGTTGCGACCCAGGTCACCGGCGTCGTGATGACCTCGTCGCCGGCGCCGATGCCGGCCAGGCGAAGCGCCACCTCCATCGTTGCCGTGCCGTTCGAAAATGCGCGCACCGGCCGATCGCCGAAAAGGGCGGACAGCTCGGCTTCGAATGCCAGAACCTTCGGGCCCGACGTGATCCAGCCCGACTGCAGCACGGCGCTGACCTCCGCGATCGTCTCGGCGTCGATGCCGGGCCGCGCGAACGGCAGGAAAGGCAGCTCGGGCGCGGCCGCCTCGCCATCGTCTCCACGGGATGGCTTCATGTTCTCGACATGACTAGGACGCCGGCAAGAATGAGCAGGATGCCGGCGAAGCGCATCGGGCCCAGAGCCTCGCCGAACAGCCACCATGCGGCGACGGCGTTGATCACGTAGCCCAGGGAAAGCATCGGGTAGGCCAGCGAGACCTCCACGCGCGACAAGGCGACGATCCAGAACCCGACGCTGACCACATAGCAGGCCAGGCCGGCGAGGATCGGCCATTGTTGCAAGACTCGCGTCAGCGTCGGCAGGAGGCTCGGCCAGTCCAGGCTGATCGGCCCCAGCGGGCCGACGCCGGCTTTCAGCAGGAGTTGCGCCCCGGCATTGAGAACAACGCCAGCCAGGATCAAGAGGAAGCTGGCAAGCGTCATGAGGGGGCCTTGGGAAAGTTGGCGACGACGACGCGGCGCGCGTCTTCAGCGATCGGCTCCATGTAGACGTGGTCCTCGCTCAGCGTTCGATAGGTGTCGTGAGACATGATCGCCAGGGCGTGCCGAGGCGATGCCCACGCGGCGGTGAAGGCGGCAAGCGTCGCAAGCCACTTCTGCGGCTCCTGCTTCGTTCCGAATTCCAGCTCGTCGGGTGCTTCGACCATGACGGTCGTTCGGCGCAGATAGAAGGGCAGCGTGTGGTCGAGCATCCGGACGGAATAGATCGGCATTTCCTTGGTGAGCACGGCCTGCATCGGCGCCACGAGATCGACGCCGGAGCTGCCGCGACCAAACGTCTCGTGGCCCAACAGCGCGACCGTCGCTGCGACGTAGAGCGCCAGGCTCGCGGCGGTCATGCTTGGCAACTTCTGGCCCCTGTCATTTTGGTACAGCGCGAGCACGAGACCGGATACCGCGATCAGGCCGGCGACGGCGGCCCAGGGTTCGTAGCTGCGAAATAGCTGGCCTTGCGCTGCATCGCTGCCGAGACGGCTCATGAACGGCGTGCCCAGCAGGCCTAGCAGCACGATGGCAAGCATTCCCAGCAGGTAGCGATTCCATGCGAGTGTGCTGATCTTGTCGAGTGCCAGTGCAGCGAGCACGGCAAGGGCGGGAAAAACGGGAAGGACGTAGCCAGGAAGCTTGGAGTCCGAAAAGCTGAAGAAGATGAAGATCGTCGTCGCCCAGACCGCGAGGAGAAGCACGGGCCGCAAGCCCTCGCAGTCGCGCTCGCGACGGACAATTGTGCCCATGCGCCATGCAAGCCCTGTCCAGGGCAAGAACCCGGCGAGCAGAACGGGCACGAAGTACCAGATCGGAGCGCCGCGGTGGTGGACGATCGAGGTGTATCGCTGCCAATGCTCGTGAATGAAGAAGAAGCTCGGAAATTCTGGGTTGCGTACGGAAACGAGCACAAACCAGGGTGTTGCGATGACCAGCATCAGCAACACCCCGGTGCCCAGGCTCAGGCGGCGCCAGATCTGCCAATCGCGAGCGAGCAGCGAATACACGATCAAAGTCAGGCCGGGTAGCACCAGGCCGATCAGTCCCTTGGTCAATAGGGCGACGGCGACGGCGCCCCAGGCAAACAGCATCCAGCGATGACGCGCCCGTTTCTGCGTCTGCGGATGCTGGGCCATCAAGACGCCCGCGAGGACGCAGGCGAGCGCGCCGGAGACGCTCATATCGAGTGAATTGAAGTGGCCGCCAAGATTCCATGCCGGCGTTGCCAGCAGGACCATGGCCGTCAGGAGGCCGACCCGCAGGCCGAACCAGCGCCTGGCCGCGAACGCGGTAATGACAGTCCCCGCGGCGCCGCTGAGCGCGACCCAGAGACGGGCCTGCCACTCGCCGATGCCGAAGGCCTTGAAGGCGAACACCGTCATCCAGAGATGAAACGGCGGCTTTTCGAAGTACTTGAGTCCGTTGTAGCGAATGGTCACCCAGTCGCCGGAAACGAACATTTCCCTCGCGATCTCGGCGTAACGGCCCTCGTCCGACTTGAGGAGGTGTCTTGCATCGAGGGTGAAGAACCAGATGCACGCGACCCCGATCAGGAGGCACCAGAAAGCTGGCCCGAGGGCCTGCGCTCGATGCGGCGGGGCCGCGGCCGCCCCGGCGAAGTCGGTCACGGTTCCGGATCTTTCGTCATTCCCGCAGAACCTTGCGATTTCCTTGCGTGCAAGAGCCGATGAGCCGGCCTGTCATGGAACGATAACAGCTGCACCTTGCAAGCGCCCCGAGCGCAGATCGGCAAGCGCCTCGTTGGCGGCGGCCAGCGGATAAGGCGTCGTGCGGACCTGCAATGGCACGCGCGCCGCGAAGCGCAGGAATTCGGTCGCGTCGGCCCGCGTCAGATTCGCGACCGATAGCAGCTGGCGTTCTTCCCACAGCAGCCGGTATGCGAACGACGGGATGTCGCTCATGTGGATGCCACCGCAGACGACGCGGCCACCTTTGCGCACGGCCTCGAGCGCGATCGGTACGAGTTCGCCGACCGGGGCAAAGATGATGGCCGCATCGAGCGGCTGTGGCGGCCGCTCGTCCGAGCCGCCGGCCCAGACCGCGCCGAGGGTTCGTGCGAAGGCCTGCGCCGCAATGTCTCCCGGACGCGTGAATGCGTACACCTCGCGCCCTTCGTGCCGCGCGACCTGCACGATGAGATGCGCAGCGGCGCCGAAGCCGTACAGGCCCAGACGCAGCGCGTCCGCGCCGGCCATGCGCAGCGAGCGCCAGCCGATCAGCCCGGCGCACAGCAGCGGCGCCGCATGCACGGCATCGTCGACCCAGCCGAGGTGCAGACAGAAGGCCGCCTCGGCGGTCACGTGCGTCGCGAACCCACCGTCGCGGGTGTAGCCGGTGAAGAGCGGCGCGTCGCACAGGTTCTCACGGCCGAGGCGGCAGTAGTCGCAGTGGCCGCATGTGTGTGCCAGCCACGGCAGGCCGACGCGCTCGCCGGGGCGCCAGCCGTGCACGTCGAGACCGACGCGTTCGACCGTGCCGACGATCTCGTGTCCGGGAACGATGGGCAGATGGATCTGCGGCAGCTCGCCGTCGACGACGTGCAGGTCGGTGCGGCACACGGCGCATGCCTCGACGCGAAGGACGATCTCGCCACGGCCAGGCTCGGGCTCCGGGCGCTCCTCCAAGCGAAGAGGCTGGCCGGGCACGTGGAGCACCATGGCTTGCATCGATGCTTCAGTCCGAGTGGGTGAGGGCCCAGGTGACCGCCTGAACGACGATGGCGCCGAGCCCGACGAGCACCGCGAGGCCGAGAAGTAACGGCCAAGCGGCGGAGAACCATTCATGCAACGTCTGCACGACGACCTTCCATTTCTGTGTCCCTGGGCCTTGCGGCGATAGGGCTCGATCAGTTGGCACCCGCGTGCGCCCAATCTAGCCGGGGCGGCCGGTCGGACTTTGACAAGGATCAGGAAACGGCGGCGCCGCGCCGGTTTGCCGATCGGCCCCCGACGTCGGCGCTTTCTGATACGCGTCAACGTCTGCATCGCCCTTTGCCAGTGCAATGACCCATGGACGATGCAATGTCTGCCGAGCCCGCTGCCCTGTGCTCGAACCGGCAGCCGCCGTGCTGACCCCCTCGGCCGCTTGGTGGCAGGCGGGGGCGCACGGCTCGATGCAGGCGCTCGTCGATGGCCTCGCTCAGCGGGCCGGAGTGTCTTTCGCGGTCGAGCTTCCCGATGGCAGCGTTTGCCGAGGCGGCGGCGACAAGCCCTCGTTCACGGTCGTCTTCCACACCGACGCTGCCCTCGTGTCGGCCTTCACGCGCGCCCACATCGGCCTGCTCGAGTCGTACTTCGATGGGAGCGTGGATCTGACGGGCGATCTGGGCAACGCATTTGCCGCGGCGATGAGCGCGGGCCTGGACCTGCAGAGCCGGCCCTGGAACGAACTGGAGAACCTGTTGCACGAGCTTCGCCATTCGAACGCCTCGCCGGCCCAGGCCAAGGCCAATGCCCGGGCGCACTACGGCTTGGGGACCGAGTTCTATCGCCTGTGGCTCGACGACCCGTTGATGATGTACACGTGCGGCTACTGGCCCGCCGGAACGACGACGCTCGAGCAGGCGCAGCGCAACAAGATCGATCACGTCTGCCGCAAGCTGCGGCTCGCCAAGGGCGAGCGCTACGTCGACGTCGGCTGCGGGTTCGGCGGCTTCATGTTTCGTGCTCTGGAAACGACCGGTGCACTGGGTACCGGGATCAACACTACGACGGAGCAGGTTCATTGGCTGCGCGACGAGATCGGGCGGCGTGGGCTCGCCGATCGGCTGTCGGTGCGAGAGGCGGACTTCCGGGAGACGGGCGGCCCGTTCGACAAGGTGGTATCGATCGGCGTGCTCGAGCACGCCGGGCGCGATCAGCTGGCCGAAGTGATCCGCGCCCACGCCGAGCTGCTCCGGCCAGGCGGCCTCGGCATGCTCCACTTCATCGGCCACCTCGGGCGTTTCGAGACGGAGCTCTTCATCCGCAAGCACGTTTTTCCCGGTGGCTGGATTCCGAGCCTGGCCGACGCGATCGTCGCCATGGAACACTGCGGCCTCGAGGTTCTTGATGTCGAGAACCTGAGGCGCCACTACGCGCCGACCCTCGATGCCTGGGCCGAGCGTTTCGATCGGCGCTGGGACGAGATCCAGGCCCTCAATCCGGCCCGTTTCGACGAGAGATTCAGGCGCGTCTGGCGGATTTACCTGGTCAGCTGCGCCGAAATGTTCCGCTCGCCTGCCGGCTACACGCACCTGTTCCAGGTTCTCTTCAGCAAGGGCAACGTCACGGCGAGCAGCTACCCGATGGGTCGCGAGCACGTGTATGGGCGCTGAGGCGGCTGCGCATGCCGAGCGATGTGCCCGGCTGCTGGCGTCGCTGGGTGCGGCGGCCGACTCCGAACCCTGGGGGCTGGTCAAGGCCAGCTCGAACCTGTTCCGCGATCCTCGCAAAGCGCGCCGGCGAAGGCTCGACCTCAGCGAGTTCAAGAATGTCGGCGAGGTCGACGTCGCGCAGGGATGGGTCGACGTCGAGGGGAGCACGACTTACGAAGCCCTCGTCGATGCGACGCTGCCCTACGGCGTCATGCCTGCCGTCGTGCCGCAGCTCAAGTCCATCACCGTCGGCGGCGCCCTGGCCGGTATCGGCATCGAGGCCACCTCGTTCAACGAGGGACTCGTCCATCACACGCTGCTCGAGCTCGAGGTCCTGCTGCCCGGCGGGGCCATCGTCGTCTGCACGCCCGACAATGAGAACAGCGACCTGTTCCACGGGTTTGCCAATTCCTACGGAACTCTCGGCTACGCGCTTCGCGCCCGCCTGCGCACGCGTCCCGTCAAGCCCTACGTCCGCGTTCTGCACGTCCGCGATCGCCATGCCGACGCCTTTTTCGAGAGCCTGGCGCGCCGCTGCGACGAACGCCATGCCGATTTCATCGACGGCGTCGTGTTCGACTCCAGCTCGTTCGTTCTCAACGTCGCCCGCTTCGTCGACCGGGCGCCCTGGCTGAGCGATTACGGCTTCGAGAAGATCTACTACCGCTCGCTGCTGGAAGACGAGGTCGACTATCTGAGCGTGAAGGACTACCTCTGGCGCTGGGATACCGACTGGTTCTGGTGCTCGCGCAACTTCGGCGTCGAGCGCCCGTGGCTGCGGCGCGTCATCGGCCGCTCGCGGCTCAACTCGCGTACCTACACGCGCCTGATGCGCTGGAATTCACGCTGGGGCCTGACGCGCCGCTGGGCGCGGCTGCGCGGTCTCCACCATGAATCGGTGATCCAGGACGTCGATATTCCGTTGCCGAGAGCGAACGAGTTTCTTGCGTTCCTGCAACGCGAAATCGGCATCCTGCCGATTTGGGTCTGCCCGCTGCGTGGACAAGGAAGCCACGCGTTCCCGCTTTATCCGCTTGCGTCCGAGACGCTGTACGTCAATTTCGGCTTCTGGGACGGCGTCACCAGTCGCGTACCGCACGAACCTGGCCACTTCAATCGACTCGTCGAACGAGAAGTGATACGGCTCGGCGGCATCAAGTCGCTGTATTCCGAAAGCTTCTTCACCCGGCAGGAGTTTGCCGACGCCTACGGCGCGCACGAATACGAAGCGCTCAAGCGTCGGTACGATCCGGCGCGCCGCCTCCTGGGCCTGTACGAAAAGTGCGTGCAGGGCGGCTGAGTGGCTTGCCCAGCGCCCGGCGTCAATGCGACATCAGGACGGGCGTCGTCATCGAAGTCAGCAGGCTCCGCGTTGCGCCGCCGAGAACGCGTTCCGTCCACCGGGCATGACCGTAGGCGCCCATGACCGTGAGTTGAGTGCCGAGGTCGGCGGCGCGCGACAGCATCGCGTCGGCGACGCCGACCTCGATCGCGCTGTCCGTTCGAGCCGTGGCCGGCACGCCATGGCGTTGCAGCCAGCGACATACCGCATCCAGGCGCGGGCGCAACGACCCCTCGTGTTCGTGGCTCTCTGCCCAGCCGACGACATGCACGCGTTTCGACCGCCGCAGCAGGGGCATCGCATCGGCGACCGCGCGAGCAGCCTCGCGACTGTCGTCCCAGGCGACCATGACGTCGGACATCAGAGGGCTGAAGCTGCCGGCATACGGAACGATCAGAGTTGGTCGCGAGCTCTGGAGGACGACTTCTTCGACGAGCTGTTGCTCCGTCGCATGCTCCGGCGAAGAAGGGTCGGCCTGGCTCAGGATGACGAGGTCGCTGCAATGCGAGTGGTGAACGAGACTGCCGGCCCTGGCCGATTCGTCGGTAACCGCTTCGAAGGACGGCAATGAGGCCCGAGCGCATCGATCCCGAAAGACCTGCGCCGACCGCTCGGCACGGATGCGCACGGCGCGCCAGGCGACGTCGGCGTATTCGGCGAGTGTCGCTGCGGCATCGATGGCGACCGGAAAGTCGAGGAAGCCCGTCGGCGCGGCGCCGACGAGATGGCTCTCGTGTGCTTTCGCGAGCTCAATGGCGAATGTGCTGCGCTTCTCGCATAGCGCATCCTCGTCGAGGTATAGAAGGATGCTGCGATAGCTCATCGGTTTGCTCCGAGATGTGAGGTTCGTTGAAAGTTATCGCCCTCGCCCCCGGCGCTAGAGGGCAGCGCCATGCCTCGGGCCATCTTCCTGGGCGAGGCTTCCCAGCTTTTCTTCGATCTCGGCCAAGCCCAGGCTGGTCCAGTCGGCCGGCAAGGTGAACTGCACCTGCGCAGCGACGGCGCTTCCCAGGGCAGCCTTCAGTTCGCCAAGGAACGGGTTCGACGCCAGCAACCACAGCGCGTCGAACTCGCCTGCGAGCAAGCGCTTCCGCAGCTCTTCGGCAAGCTGGTGGGCGAACTTGGCGTGCTCGTGGCGCCGCACGTCGGTCGGCGGTTCGTAGCGGTTGCTGCCGCTGCTGCGATCGTTCGCCTGGCGACCCGGCCGATCATCGGCCAGCTCGTGGCCCAGCTGCCGGCTTTCGGGATGGCTCAACGTGACGAGCGGGATCAGCTCGTCGGTCGGTCCGTCGCGGCTGAACAGGCGCGCACGGGACGCGTTGGCGATGACGATGAAAAGACGCTGCATGATGTCGCTCGATTTGTTGAAGGGGTCGCCGTCCGTCAGGCGGCCTGCGGCGACCACACCGCCGGCCTGACGCCGACAACCGGGTCCTCGATGGTCCGCAAGGCATCGCCCAGCGCCTGCAACCGCCCGGCACAGCTGCCATCCTCCACCTCGCGGTTCGTGAACCCTGCATCCAGCAAGGGTCCGCGTCCGGTCAGCCGTGCGATCTCGGCGACGGCCTGAGCGGCACCGCGAGAACCCATGACCATGAGCACCGCCGCTTTTGGCAGCGACGCGTGACGGGAAGCGACGAAGCTGCGCATCGGCCCGGCGAGTCGCAGCAGCCAGACGGGCGCGATCAGCACGACCGTTTCGAACTGCTCGGGTGCAGGTCCGTCGTATCGGACGTCGGGCCTGCGCCGGAACAAGGAGTCGATCACGCTGCGCCACGTTCCAGACGCTCCGCGCCGTGGCCGGATCTCCGTCACTTCGCCCATCGGCCATTGCTGCTGCGCGCAGAGCAGTTGCGCCAGCCGGCGACCCGTGCCCGTACAGGAATACACGACCACCAAGACTCTGTCCATCGTCAACTCCCGTCGCGCCATGCGCCGACTGTAGAAAGCCAGCGCGACGCAGGCATTGCGAAATATCAATTCATCGCGGGGCGCGGCACAGGAAGACCCGACCACAAGAGCCCTTGACTTTCGTGACCGCTAAGACGCTGCGCGACGAGAGACGGCAAGCGGCGGCGCGCTTGATCCAGCGCAAACGTCGCGTGCTGCGTCGCCTGAACAATCGACTGCCAATCCATGCGGAAAGGTTTGACGAAAGGGGGCGTCATGAACAAGCGGAGTGCGAGCGCTGCCCTGGTTGCGCCGCCTTCGCATGACCGCCTCCGCAGCGGCCGCTGCCCCCACCTCTTGGCGCCCCATGCAACATGAACTATCGCGTCGTTCGTTTCTCCGCGGTTCTGCGGCCTCCGCGGCCGGGGCAGGCGTGATCGGGGCCGGGTCCGCGTTCGTTGGGCCGGCGAGCGCTGCGCAAACCGACGGGCCGCCTGTCGTCGGGCCGGTAGCGGCTCTGCTTACGCTGCGCGTCAATGGCGTGACGCGGACGCTTCAGATCGAGCCGCGCACGACGCTCGCCGAGGCCCTGCGCGGCCCCTTGGGGCTGACCGGCACCAAGATCGCGTGCGATCGCGGGGCCTGTTCAGCCTGCACCGTGTGGCTTGACGGCGTCACGGTCTGTGCCTGCATGATGCTCGCCGTCGAGGTCGGCGCCCGCAGCGTGACGACGATCGAAGGCCTGGCGAAGGGCGAACACCTTCATCCTGTGCAAGCCGCCTTCATCGAGCACGACGCGCTGCAATGCGGCTTCTGTACGCCCGGGATGGTGATGAGCTGTGCGGCATTGCTGGAGCACACGCCGAACCCGAGCGTTGACGAGGTCAATGCCGCGATCAGCGGACACCTCTGCCGCTGCGGCACCTATCCGCACGTCGTCGCTGCGACCCTGGCAGCCGCCAAGGCGCGAAAGGCCTGAGGGGATTTCGGGATGGCGGCCGACGGCACCACACGCACCGAGACATTCCCGCTCGGCATCTCGAGCGTCGGCTTGGCCGAGGTGCAGCGGCAGATCCCGCTCGACGAGCCGCCGCCACTGCCGCCCAATGCCGCGCTCGCGGTCATCGGTCACTCCACGCCGAGGCAGAACGGCCGCGCCAAGGTCACCGGGGCGACCCGCTATACGGTGGACATCAGTCTTCCCGGTATGCTGCACGGCCGCATCCTGCGTTCGCCGCTGCCGCACGCGCGGGTACGCTCCATCGATGTCGCCGTGGCGGCAAGTTATCCGGGTGTTCATTCGGTGCTCGTCGTCGCCCGCGCCGACGATCCCGCCGCCTCGGTACTGCGCTACGTCGGTGCGCCGGTTGCCGCCGTCGCCGCCGTATCCATGGCCGCCGCGGCCGAAGCGCTGCGCCTGATCCGCGTCGACTACGAATCGCTGCCGTTCGTGGCGGACATGGACCGGGCACGCGAAGCGACTGCGCCACGGGTCCACGACGACGCTTCGGTGCCTCGAGGCAATGCCGGCGGGTTCCCCGCGGCGAGTGGCCTGCCGCTCAATGGCAACGTGCGCGGGCCGGCCATCGACACCCGGGGCAATGCGGCACAAGGCTTTGCGCAAGCCCAGGTCATCGTCGAGGGCGAGTATCGGACCCGCGTGCAGACCCACTGCTGCATGGAGCCCCACGCCATCGTGGCCGACTGGCGGGCCGACGGCTTGACTGTCTACGCGTCGACGCAATTCACGGCCGGCGTGCGCAATGAGCTGGCGGCGGCATTCGGTCTGCCGCTCGGCCGCGTGCGGGTCATCGTCGACGGCATGGGCGGGGGCTTCGGGTCCAAGTCGTCGCTCGGCAACCACGGCCGCATCGCGGTCGCGCTGTCGCATCAGGCGCAGGCACCCGTGCGCATCATCCTCGACCGCGAGGAAGAGCAGATGGACGCGGGGAACCGACCGGGAACCTGGCAGCGCCTGCGCGTAGGTGCGCGCTCCGACGGGACGCTGACGGCGATCTCGTTGTTGAGCTATGGCACGGCTGGCGTCGCCCTCGGAGCCGGTCTTGGCAACGTCGCGCAGTCGCTCTACGACTGCGCCAATTTCGAATCGGCGCAGCACGATGTGTTCATCAACGCCGGGCCGGGCTGCGCGATGCGCGGGCCGGGCAACACGCCGGGCGCCTTCGGGCTGGAGCAGGCGATCGACGAACTGGCCGGGCGGCTCGCCATCGACCCGCTCGCCCTGCGCGACCGCATCGATACCAGCCCGGTGCGGCGCGAAGAGCGGCGCCTCGGCGCCGAACGCATCGGCTGGCAGCGCCGGCATGCGCCGGGTGCAGATGCCGGGCCGGTCAAGCGCGGCCTCGGCGTGGCGCAGTCGATCTGGGGCGCCAACGTGCAGACCAACTCGGCCTGCGAGGTGCGGCTGACGCGAGACGGCTCGGTGGAAGTGCTGTCGAGCGTGCAGGACATCGGCACCGGCATCGGCACGGTGCTGGCCCAGGTGGTCGCCGAGGTTTTCGGGCTGCGCCCCGAACAGGTCAGGGTGCGCATCGGCGACACGGAATATCCGGCCGGGCCGCCCTCCTACGGCAGCCGCACGACGGCCTCGATCACGCCGCCGGCGCGCACCGCCGCCTGGCGCGTTCTGCAAACGCTCCTGCGCGAGGCAGCGCCTGCCCTGCACGTGGCGCCCGCAGACCTGATCGCCCGCGACGGGCGCATCGTCGTCCGCGACGACCCGAAGCGCGGCATGAGCTTTCGCGAGGCGGCCGCCCATCTGCGCACCGACCGTGTCAGCGAGGTGGCCTCGCGCAGCGACGACTACGGAGGCTTCCGCCGGCGGATGGGAGCCGACGCCGCCCTGGCGCAGCAGGATCTCGGCGGCGTGCAGTTCGCCGAGGTGGCCGTCGACACCGAGACCGGCATCGTGCGGGTCGAGCGTGTGGTGGCAGTGCAGGACTGCGGCCGGCCGATGAATCCGCTGCTGATAGAGAGCCAGGTGCAGGGCGGCGTTCTGATGGGCTTGTCCTACGCCCTCTTCGAAGAGCGCGTCATCGATCAGCGCAGCGGCCGCATGGTGAACGCGAACCTGGAGCAGTACAAGCTGGCCGGGCCGCGCGAAACGCCGGTCATCGAGGTCATCGTGCTGGAGAACTATCAGGGCCGCAGCGCGACCGACGCTTACGGTGTCGCCGAGCCCTCGAACATCGCCACCGCGCCGGCCATCGCCAATGCCGTTTACAACGCGATCGGCGTTCGCCTTCGCGCCCTGCCCATGACGCCGGCGGCGGTTCTCGATGCGCTGGGCAAGACTCCGGCTCGCGCCTGACGACCATGGATCGCTTTGCCTGGGTCGGCGCAAGAACGGTCTCCGAGGCCGCGGCGGCGGCCTCGACGACGGTCGCCGATGCGATGGTCGTTTCGTCCGAGGCCATGGGCACCGCCGGGCGGACCGTCGTGAAGGCCGGCGGCATCGACCTACTCGACCTGATGAAGGAGAACCTGCTGGCGCCGAAGACGGTGGTGAGTCTCGCTGGCGTCGCGGGGCTTGTCGCGATCGACGACGGCGGCGGCGGTCTGCGCATCGGCTCCATGGTCACGCTGGCCAGGCTTGCCGAGCATCCCGGCGTGCAACGGCGCTACCCGATCCTGTCCGAGGCGGTCAATGGCTCGGCCAGTCCGCAGATCCGCCATGTCGCAACGCTGGGGGGCAACGTCCTGCAGCGGCCGCGCTGCTGGTATTTCCGGGCGGCGGAATATCACTGCCTCAGAAAAGGCGGGGGCCACTGCTACGCGATCTCGGGCGAAAACCGGTACCACGCGATTTTCGACAACCGGCAATGCGCGATCGTCCACCCTTCCACGGCCGCCACGGCGCTCGTGGCCTTGGACGCATCGGCCGAGCTGACAAGTGCCGATGGCACCGTGCGGCGTGTCTTGCTCGAAGACTTCTTCGTGCCGCCGGGTACGGACCTGCAGCGTGAGAACGATCTGAAGCCGCACGAGATTATGACCGCCATCGTCGTGCCGCCGCTGGCGCCAAGCGTGCGAATGGCTCACCTGAAGCAGGGCGAGAAGGACTCCTTCGACTGGCCGCTTGCCGACGTCGCCGTCGTTCTCGACCTCGGCCCGGACGGGGTCTGCCGGCGCGCCGCGATCGTCCTCGGCGCGGCGGCGCCTGTGCCGCATCGGGCAAGAGCAGCCGAGGCCGCCCTGACCGGCCGACGCATCGCCGAAGACCTGGCCAAGGAGGCGGCGCATGCCGCGCTGGACGGCGCCACGCCGTTGGCCGAGAACGCCTACAAGTTGCCGCTGTTCGAGACGCTGGTCCGACGCGCGATCCTGAAGGCGGTGCCTCGCTCATGAGCTGTGGGCCGTCTTTTCACTGTGTCAAAGAACCCGCTGAGGAGTGTTGATGATGACGCGACGCCAAGCCAGTGCCGGAATCCTCGCGAGCGCGGCGCTTGCCGCCGTTCCAGGCGACACGCTGGCGCAGACCATGAAGCCCCTGGCCTTGCCGCCCGCGCGAGGCGAGGGCGGAGTGCCCTTGACCCAGGCGCTCAGACTGAGACATTCGACGCGCGAGTATTCGGACCGGGCGCCGCCGATGCAGGTCCTGTCCGATCTGTTGTGGGCGGCCTACGGCATCAACCGTCCGAGCGGCGATCGCACCGCGCCGTATTGGCGCCATGTCATGGTGATCGACCTCTACGTCGCGATGGCCGACGGTGTCTGGATCTATGAGCCCAAGAGCCACGCGTTGCTGCCCCACTCGAAGGACGATCTGCGCGCACAAACCGGCCTGCAGGACTTCGTGGCCACCGCGCCGCTCAATCTTGTCTATGTCGCGCATGGCGAACGCATGACGGACATCTCGCCCGAGGAGCGGCGTCTCTACGCCTCCGTCGATGCCGCGTTCATCGGCCAGAACGTCTATCTGTTCTGCGCTTCGGAGGGACTCGCGACGGTCTTTCGGGGGGCGGTAGACCAGGCCAAGCTCGCTCGGGCGCTGAAGCTGCCGGACACGCAGTTCGTGACCTTCGCGCAGACCGTGGGATACGCCGGCGCGTGAGGGCTGCTCGACTCGACACCGGGAACCGCCGCTGTGCACCATGAGAAAAATCGCACTGGAAGAGCATTTCACGAGTCCGGAGTTGTCCAGTTATGCCCACGGACCCGGCTCGAGCATGAACCGGGAAGGTTTCGGTCGGTTCGAGAAGGGGCTGCTCGATTTCGATGGAGCGCGACTCGAAGCCATGGACCGGGCCGGCATCGAGCTGGCCGTGCTTTCCGTCACCACGCCGGGCGTCCAGGCCGAGCCCGATGCGCACCTTGCCATCAGACGCGCTCGCGAGGCGAACGACCTTCTTGCGCGGCAGATTCAGAGGCACCCGACGCGCTACGCCGGCTTTGCCCATCTGCCGCTGCAGGATCCGTCGGCGGCCGCCAACGAACTGTCACGCTGCATCGAGGACTTGGGTTTCAAGGGGGCGATGATCAACGGCCACACGAACGGTCGCTATCTCGACGAGGACATCTACCATCCGTTCTGGGAGCGCGTGCAGCAGCTCGATGTGCCGATCTACCTGCATCCTCGCGATCCTCACGACATGCCGCACATCTACCGGGGCCATCCCGAGTTGCTGGGTGCGACCTGGAGCTGGACGGTCGAGACCGCGACGCACGCGCTGCGCATGGTGTTCGGCGGCACTTTCGACCGCTTTCCGGGGGTCAGGCTGGTGCTCGGCCACATGGGGGAGACCTTGCCCTATCTGCTGTGGCGCCTGGACAGCCGAACACGCATCCAGTCGGGAGCAGATCAGGGCCGGCGCAGGCTCCCCTCGGAAGTGATCCGGAAGCACATCGCGGTCACCACCACCGGCGTCTGCGCGCACGCCGCGCTGCTCTGTGCTGTATCCGCCTTGGGCGAGGACAGCGTCATGTTTTCCGTCGACTACCCGTATGAGGACTGCAGCGTCGCTGCCGAGTTCATCGCAACGGCACCGATCAGCGAAGCGGTACGCGCGAAGATCTGTCACGGCAACGCCGAAAGACTTTTGCGCATCGAGGTGGAGCGGACGAACCGGAAAGTTGCTTGAGCAAGAAGGAGCCGACCCGCGGCTCGCAGTAGTCCGCGTCGACGGCCGTTTCAGTCGATTCCCTTATTGCTGCAGGCGTTGTGATGCGTGAACTCGTCCGGCGCTTGTCGCACACGGGCCTCGCGAGCCGCCGCGGTCGGCTAGCCCAGGCGGCAGCGTCACGTGATCAGCCGCGGGTACATCCAGCCGCCGATCCATATCAGCAGCACGAGCCCGGCCACGAGCACGCCGAAGTCGGCGCCCAGGCCCAGCGTGCTGACGCCGCCCACCAGCATCATCGAGCGCAGACCGTCGACGACATAGCTCAAGGGGTTGGCGTGCGCGATCACCTTCAGCCACGGCGGCATGATGTCGGTCGGATAGATCGCGTTGCTGGCGAAGAACAGCGGCATCGTCAACACCTGGCCGATGCCCATGAAGCGCTCGCGGGTCTTGACGATGCAGGCGATGATCAGCGAGAAGGTCGAGAACAACGCCGCGCCAAGCAGCACCAGCGCGACCACGCCCAGCAGCGCCTGCGCCGTCCAGACGAGCGGCACGCCGAGCGCCATGGCCACCGCGTACACGATCACGGCCTGCGTCAGCGCCCGCACGCCGGAGGCCAGGGCCTTGCCGAGCACCAGCGCCGTGCGCGGCGTGGGGCTGGCGAGGAACTTGTGCACGATGCCGAGGTCGCGCTCCCAGATCACCGAGATGCCGTTGAAGATGGCGACGAAGAGCACGCTCTGCGCCAGGATGCCCGGCACCAGGAAGGCGGTGTAGTCGACGTTGCCGGTCGGGATGCTGTGGGCACGGGCGAAGACCTGTCCGAACACCAGCAACCACAGCATCGGCTGGATTGCGCGGGTCAGCAATTCGGTCGGATCGTGGCGCAGCTTGCGCATGTCCATGTCGGCGATCGCCGCCACCTTGGCGACGTACCGGCCCGTTCGGACCACCAGACTGGTTGTCATTTCGTGCCTCGTTCTCAGGCCAGCCGCTGACTGGTGTGGCGTGTGCCGGACGTCTCGTTGTAGGCCCCGGCGGCCTCGGACGTTTCACCGGTGTACAGGATGAACAACTCGTCGAGTGTGGCCGTCGCCTGCCCGCTGGCGGCACGCAATTCGGCCAGGCTGCCGCAGGCGACGAGCTTGCCGGCGCGCAGGATGCCGAATCGCGAGCACAAGGCCAGCGCTTCGTCCATGTAGTGGGTGGTCATGAAGATCGTCGTGTCAAAGTCCGCGCGCAGCTGCCGGATGTGCGCCCAGACCGTGTCGCGCGCCACCGGGTCGAGCCCGATGGTCGGCTCGTCCAGGAACAGCAACCGCGGCCGGTGCAGCATCGACTGTGCGATCTCCAGCCGCCGGATCATGCCGCCCGAGTAAGTGGCGACGAGCTGCTGAGCCGCAGCCTGCAAATCCATGAAGGCCAGCGCTTCGGCAATCCGTCGCGAGCGCTCGGCGCGGGAAATGTCGTACAGGCGGGCGAAGACCAGCAGGTTCTCGTATCCCGTTAGTTCTCCATCTGCCGACAAGGCCTGCGGCACGTAGCCGATCGCCGCGCGCACTTGCGTGGCCTGGCTCACGACATCGAAGCCCTCGATGCTGGCCTGGCCCGAGGAGGGCGGCAGCAGCGTCGTCAGCATCTTGATCAAGGTGCTCTTGCCGGCGCCATTGCGCCCGAGCAGGCCGAACACTTCACCTTCTGGCACCACGAGGTCAAGAGCGTCGACGACGGTGTGCGTGCCGAAGCGACGCGTCAGCGCCTGCGTTCGCAGCGCCGGCACGGCCTCGGCGGACGCCGATGATGGGGTGGGATGAGACATGAGGTCGGACTTCCGTGTGCGCGGCCCTTCGAGCCATCTTCAGGGTACCGCGCCGGCCGCGGATCCATCGGGCGGCGAGCCGCCCAGGGCGACGAACAGTTGCAGCGTGTCGACGTAGCGCTGCGCCTTGGCACGTACCTGGCCGAGCCTGGCCTGCTGATACAGGCGCTGTGCCTCGATGATCTGCAGGAAGCTGGTCTGTCCGGCCTGATAGCTCTGCTGCGTGAGATCCAGCGTCGCCTGCGCCGCGTCCAGCGCCTTGCGTTGCGCGTCGAGCAGAGCCGCGTCGTTGCTCAATGCCTGAAGCGCATCGGCGACCTGAGCGAAAGCCTGCAGCACGGTTTGCCGGTACGTGCCCAGTTGGGCCGCGTACGCGTCCACGGCGGCATCCCGCTGTGCCCTGAGCGTGCCGCCGTTGAAGACGGGGGCCACCAGGCCGGCTGCGACGTCCCAGACGCTGCTGGAGTTCGCGAACAGGCCGCCACCGACGGCGGCCTCGGTCCACGAGGCGTTCAGCGTGATGCTCGGGTACAGCTGGGCGGAAGCGATGCCGATGCCTGCACTCGTGGCATGCAGTTGCGCTTCGGCCGCCTCGATGTCGGGCCGGCGACGCACGAGGTCGGACGGCAGGGTCAAAGGCAGTTCAGCTGGCAACGCCAGCAGGACGAAATCGAAGTCCGGCGCCGCCCAGTCGGCGGCGGTGCTGCCCACGAGCACGGCCAGCGCATGCCGTGCCGCGCTGGCCTGCTGCAACAGCGGCGGCAGCAAGGCCTTGTCGCTCGCCAATTGGCTTTCGGCCGTCAGCACATCGAGCCCCGCGGATTTTCCGGCGGCCTGCGAGACCTGGACGAGCTCGAGATTGCGCTGGTCCGCCGCGATGATGTCTTGCACCGCGTGTGTCTGCTCGATGGCCGACGCCAGATCGATGGCCTGCTGTACCGTGCCGCTCGCGAGCAGCAGCCTGCTGGCTCGCCATTGCGCCCGCTGATAGTCGGCCAAGGCCTGGGCCTGCTCGATGCGGCGCGCCGTCGCACCGAAGGCATCGACGCCATAGGACAGCGCCGCTCCGATGGTCGAGTTGTTGGCGACGCCGAGCGATCCGCTCGCGCTCTGGTTGCCGCGGCCGGCGCCGGCGTTCACGACGATCTGCGGGTAGCGGCTGCCGCGGGCCGCATTCACCGCTTCCTGCGCCTGCGCCAGGGTGGCCTGCGCGGCTTGCAGCGTCGGGCTGTCGGCCAGCGCGAGATCGACGGTCGCGTCGAGTGCCGGCGATTCGAAGGCGTGCCACCATGCCGCCGGCACGGTAGCCCCGGCCGTGATGCGTTGGCTCGCCTCCGCGCTGCCCGCGTCGGCGAGCGTCGGATCGGCGGTCGTGTACCGGGTCATCGCTGGCGCGGCCGGTGCCACGAAGTCCGGGCCTGCCGCGGCGCACGCGCTCAGCAGCACGACGACGGCAAGGCTCGGCGTTGCCCGCGCCGGCAGTGGCCTCATCGCCAGTCCGCGCTCATTCATACCGCAACGCTTCGATGGGATTGAGCCGGGCCGCCTTGCGCGCCGGGTAGTAGCCGAAGAAGATGCCGACAGCTGCCGAGAAGACGAATCCTCCGGCGATCGCCGACGCTGAGATGAAGGTCGGCCACTTCGCCACGAGCGAGATTGCTTCGGTCACGATCGCGCCGGCCGCGATGCCCGCCACGCCGCCGACGACACTGAGGAACACCGCTTCGGCGAGGAATTGCAGCAGCACGTGCAGGCGCTGCGCGCCGATCGCCATGCGCAGGCCGATCTCGCGCGTGCGCTCGGTCACGGAGACGAGCAGGATGTTCATGATGCCGATCCCGCCGACCAGGAGCGAAATCGACGCCACCACCGCGAGCAGCGCCGCCATGACCCGGCTGCTGCCTTCGGCGGCGTCGGCGATCTGGCTCAGGTTGCGCACGTTGAAGTCGGCCGTGTCGCCGGGCTTGATGCGGTGCCGGCGGTTCAGCGCGGCGGTGACCTCGTCGATGGCGGATTTGACCTGCGCAGGCGCCATGGCCTGCACGTAGATCTGGTTGACGTAGCCGGTCAGGCGCGGCTGCACGCCGAAAGGGTTGGGCGGCGGCGGGTACTGCGAAGTGCCCGCCGCCTGCTGGCTGGGCGCGGCCACGCCGAGCACCTTGCGCTCGGCAGTGCCGAAGGGAATCATCACCAGGTCGTCCTGGTCCTGGCCCCATGCGGTTTGCCCCTTGGCCTCGTAGACGCCGACCACGCGCAGCGGAATGCCGCGCACGAGGATGGCGCTGCCCAGCGGGCTTTCGTAGTCGTTGAACAACTGCCGGCGCACCGTCTCGCCGATGACGACCACGAGCGCCGTGCCGCGGTCGTCTTCGTCGGTCAGCTCGCGCCCCGCGCTGACGCGCCAGTTCGTGATCGGCGGGTAGCTCGCGGTCACCCCTTGCACGCTCGTGGTCCAGTTCTGGTCGGCGTACTCCACCTGTCCGGACTGGCGGATCAGGTAGCTCACGTTGGCCACGTGCGGCGACTCGCGGCGGATGGCGTCGGCGTCGCTCACGGTGAGGGTCGAGGCGCTGCCGAAGCCCGAGCGGACGCCGCCCGAAGTCGTGGCGCCCGGCACGACGACGAAGAGATTCGTGCCCAGGCTCTCGATCTGCTTGCGCACCGCCTCGTTCGCTCCCTGGCCGACTGCGACCATCGCGATCAGCGCAGCGACGCCGATGAACACGCCCAGCATCGTGAGCGCCGAGCGCATCTTGTTGCGCACCAGCGCCTGCGCGGCGGCCGACACGATCATCAGGCCGAAGGCCCAGGCGGAGCCCGTGTGGCGCCCTGCGCCTTCGAGGCCCTGGACGCGTTGCTGCGATGCCTGGAACAGCTTCATGCCCGCGTCGCTCTGGGCAGCGTTCGATCGCCCGGTCGTGGGTCGCGGCGGATTGCGCTCGTCGGAGACGATGCGGCCGTCGCGCATGGTGACCACGCGCTGCGTGTAGTCGGCGATGTCGCGCTCGTGCGTGACGAGCACGATCGTCACGCCCTGTTCCTGGTTGAGCCGCACCAGCGTCTCCATGATCTCGTGCGAGGTGCGCGTGTCCAGGTTGCCGGTGGGCTCGTCGGCCAGCACCACAGCAGGAGAATTGATGAGCGCGCGGGCGATCGCCACGCGCTGCTGCTGGCCGCCCGACAACTGGGCCGGCGTGTTGGCTTCGCGCGTGGCCAGGCCCAGCAGGGCCAATGCGGCGCGGGCACGGACCACCCGCTCGGCCGCGTGCGGTGCCGCGCCCTGCGCATAGAACAACGGCAGGGCCACGTTCTCGATCGCGCTGGTTCGCGCGAGCAGGTTGAAGCTCTGGAACACGAAGCCGATGCGTTCGCTGCGGATGTGCGCCAACGCCGGTTCGGGCAACTCGGCCACGTCCGTGCCTTCGAACAGATAGCTGCCGCTCGATGGCCGGTCCAGGCAGCCGAGCACGGCCATCAGGGTCGATTTGCCCGACCCCGACGAGCCCATGATCGCCACGAACTCGCCGCGCCCGATGCTGAGGTTCACGCCGTCGAGCGCGCGCACGTCGGTATCGCCGACGTGGTAGGTGCGCGTCACGTCGCGCACTTCGATGACGACGTCGCGCAGCGCAGGATTGCGCGTCGCGTTCATAGCCTGGGCAATCGCGGGCCGCCTTGAGCGGAATCGCCGCGCGGCGCCGTTGCGCTGCGTTCGGAAACGATCACCGCGTCGCCCTCGTGCAGGTCGCCCTCGAGCACCTCGGCGAACGCGTCGTCGTCCAGGCCGATCACGACGGGCACCCGCTGCGGCCGGCCTTCGCGCAATACCCAGACCTGCGCGGGATGTCCGGTGCGCGCGGTCTCGTGCCCGGCAGTCGTCGCGGGCTTCGCGGCTGCGGCCGTGCCCCGGTCGGCACTTTCCGTGGGAACGTAGCGCAAGGCCGTGTCAGGCACCCGCAACACCTTGTTGTGCCGCTGCGTCTCGATGCGCATCGATGCGGTCATCCCCGGCTTGAGCAGCAGCTCGGGATTGGCCACGCTCACGACCACGTCGTAGGTGATCACGTTCTGCACGGTCTGTGGCGCCTGGCGCACCTGTGTGACCGTGCCTGAGAACTGGCGGTCCGGAAAGGATTCGACGGTGAAGCTCGCCGCGTTGTCCTCGGCGACACGTCCGATGTCGGACTCGCTGACGTTGGTGTCGACCTGCATCTTCGTGAGGTCGGTGGCGATCAGGAACAGCGTCGGCGTCTGGAAGCTCGCGGCGACTGTTTGCCCCTGAGTCACATTGCGCGATACCACCGTCCCGTCGACCGGCGAGACGATGTTGGTGTAGCCCAGGTTGATGCGCGCTGCGTCGAGAGCCGCCTGGTGCTGCTTGATGGTCGCGTCGTCGACGGCCATCTGGCTCTGGGCCTGCGCGTAGGCGTTGCTGGCCGTGTCCACCGTTTCCTGCGAGACGATGTTGCGCTTGAGCAGATCGGAATCGCGCTCGTAGATGAGCTTGGAGAAGGCGAGATTGGCGCGGTCCTTCTCCAGCTGAGCGCGGGCCGTGGCCAGGTTCGCGGCCTCCTGGTCGACCGCCGTCTGGTAGGGGCGCGGGTCGATCTTGGCGCACAGTTGCCCGGCGCGCACTCGCGTATTGAAGTCGCACGACAGCGTCTGGATGACGCCCGACACATAGGTGCCGACCTGGATCGTCGTGACCGGGTTCACCGTGCCGCTCGCAACCACGGTGGGCGCGACCGTACCGGTGTCGGCAGCGACCGCCACGTATTCCTTCGCCGCGCCGGCGCGGCCGTGCCAGACGAAGGCTGCCAACGACACTGCAGCCAGTGCGGTCACGCCGAGCAACGCCAGCCACCATCGGCGTGCCTGGCGGACCGGTTCGCCACCCGGGTGTGCCGGCGAACCGGCGTCGGGTGCCTTCTCGGCGGAGGGGGCGGTCGGGCTTGTTTCCATCAGCATGCTGATCAGGGCTCAGTCTGCAGTCGTCGTTCGGGTGGTGCTGTCGCCACCGAACGACGGCATGCACGCGACCGAACGACCGAGTGACACGGGAGTCTCCGGCCCGAACGACTTGCCTGCATTGACTCTGCGCAAAGCACGGCCGACTGGAGGGCCCGCGCTCTGCGCCCGGGCGCTCTTTCACCATCACGATGGTGCGGCAGACGCGATGACCGACCTTGCACAAGTCCCGGCGCCGTCGCCGCCCGACTTCAGCCGGCGCAACCCGTGGTCGCGGGCGGCGCCCCCAGGGCAGCGACGACGGCGCGCACCGCGTCGGCCATTGCCGTCGTCACGTCGATCGCGTTGCTCGGGTGCTTCAGGGTATTGCAGGTGACCACGCGCGCCGCGCCAGAAACTTGCAGCCGCGCCGCAGCCTCCGCTGCGAACACGGCGTGCACGCCGACGCAGACCGGCGCCTCGCAGCCAACGTCGCGCAGGCGCCGCGCCGCGACCGCGAGCGTCGCGGCGCTCGAGACGATGTCGTCGACGAGGACCGGCGTCTTGTTCTGCAGCGGGGTCAGGTCCGGCAGAACGAGTTCGACCTCGCGGTCGCCCCGGCGTTCCTTGTGCAGTACCGTCCATGGGCAGCCGGCCCGTGCCGCCACCTGCGAAACCCATTGCGCACTTTCGTCATCGGGTCCGACGATGCAGGGCCTGGCCACGTGCGCGCGCACCCAGGCGGAGATCGCCGGCGCGCTGGAGACCGCTGCGCAGGGGACGGTGTAGAGCGCATCGAGCGACGCGACCCGGTGCAGGTGCGGATCGACGGTCACGAGCCAGGCGAACGCGCCCGACAGGAGTCGCGCGAACGAGTGCGAGGTCAGCGCCTCGCCGGGATGAAAGCGCATGTCCTGGCGCATGTACGGCAGATAGGGCGCGACCAGGCCGACGCTTGCCGCGCCGAGCTCGCGCAGCGCATCGGCGAGAAAGAGCAGCCCGGGCAGCTGCGGATCGGGATCGCGCAGTTCGGCGACGACGACGAGTTCGCAGGCGGCGACGTCGTCGACGACGCGCAGGTAGGTCTCGCCGTCCGGAAAGCGCCGGCTCTCGAGGGCGCACGAAGCCGCGCCGAGGCGCGCGGCGAGCCGCGCGCCGGCGCCTTCGGCGCCGGGGAAAGCGAGCACGCGCAGGCTCATGGCGGGTCGATGGCGACGATCGGCGGCTGCGCCTGCACATAGGCGATCGCGTAGGCGAGCTCGCCCGGTGCCTGTGCGTGCAGGGTGAAGAGCGGCTCGCCGGCGCCGACGGCGTCGCCGAGGCGGACGTGGATGACGGC
>ODAK010000997.1_pt1 | contig 31935 bp, 18 predicted proteins | sample 1539591 | NCBI WGS metagenome assembly ODAK01 (sample SAMEA3539303, study PRJEB22396) | soil metagenome | biome: tundra; feature: field; material: soil | place: USA | collected 2010-05 | depth 0.15 m
AAGTGGACGGCGGCAGCGGACACTCCGGTCGTCGCAGCCCGGATATTCACATCGGTCTCGGCAAACTGGATCCGGCCATCATGCTCGATGTCCAAGTGAAATGGCGCGACACCGCCGGCCAGTTCCAGCAAACCACGCTGAAGCTCGCGCCGGGCTGGCACACCGTGATGCTGGGCAGTCCGACGACCGGGCCAGTTGCTTTTGCCAAATGAAAAAACATTCAACATTCAACATTCAACGCCCAACATTCAACGGCGGATCCGCGCTATCCCCTTGGAAGTTGAAGGTTGAATGTTGGACGTTGAATGTTTTCCCGCTTTTCACTTTTCTTAATTCTCAACCCAGCGGCACCCCATGAAAACTCCCGCGTTCAACACGACGGTTCTTTTTTATCCGAACAAGAATCCGAAGCTGCGGCTCTTCGCGCTGTGGTATTTCATGATTCTGATGATCGTCTGGAATATTCTCGGCCACTTGTATCTGGGTTTCGAGCAGTCGCACGCCGCGGTCTTCGTCGCCCTCGGCACGGGAATTTTCGTCCAGTTTTTTCTGGAATGGGTGGACGCCCGCGCGAAAAATCGTGAAGTGCGCTGGGCTGGCGGCTGGGGAAATTTCATCAACGCGCTGCCCGCCGCGATGATTCCCGCCTTCGCCGTCTCCATGCTGATTTATCCCAACGAACGGCTGTGGCCGTTTGTGTTCGCCACCGCGCTGGCCATCGGTTCGAAAGTGCTGTTCCGCGCGCTCGTGGGCGGAGGGATGACGCAGCACATCTTCAACCCGTCAAATTTTGGCATCGCCATGACGCTGGTGCTGTTCCCGCAAGTCGGCTTCGCGCCGCCGTATCATTTCACCGAAAACCTCGTGGGCGTCTGGCACTGGATTCTGCCGGTGTTTATTTTGTTCACCGGCGTCATCATCCACGGTCTTTTCACCGGACGATTGCCGCTGGTCGCCGCGTGGCTGATCGGCTTCGCGCTGCAAGGCCAGATTCGCGCGCTCATCTATGGTTTTCCAGCGGTTGTGCCGCTAATGCCGATGACGAGCGCGGCGTTCATCGTGTTCACGCTTTACATGGTGCCTGATCCGGCGACGACGCCGCTCAAACCGTGGCGGCAGGTCGCGTTCGGTTTTTCCGTGGCGATGGTTTACGGAATCATCCAGATGATGCACCTGGTGTTCGGATTGTTTTTCGCCTTGATCACGGTCTGCGCCATCCGCGGAATTTCGCTGCACCTTTATTACGCGTTCAAAGCGCGCGGCCCGGCGGTGCCGGAAATTCCTGTCACTCAAAGCGCGTAAATCACAAAGTTCCCAACACGTGATGCGCAACACCCTTTGACATGAAACGCAAATTCCGAATGACGAATGGCGTGAATGTGTGTCTGGCGTGGCTGGCATCCCGCTCTGTTCGTCATTCGTCATTCGTCATTCGTCATTTTATGAATTCTTCCATTGCCATCGTCGGCATGGCGTGCGTCTATCTGGACACACGCTCGCCGGAACGGTTGCGGCCCGAAGATTATTTTTCCGCCGCCGCCGATTTGCCCGCCTGCGAAATCTGGCGTCGCTGGATTCAAAAACAATTGTTTTGCCAACCCGACAACTCCAAGAAGCCTGAATGAACAACTCTCAAGCCCGTCGCCGGAAAGTCGCAGCCGGTGTCGCCTTGTGCCTCTTGCTGGCGCTGACTGGCCTCTTGGCCAAGCGGCTGGCAACCAGACATACTGCCAGCCCCTCGAGCCAACCGGTGGCTGCGTCGGCCGTCACACCTCCGGTTCTCGCCGGCCCGGATGATTTGTTCGAAGATGTCACCGCCAAGGCCGGCATCACTTTTGTCCATCAGTTTTGTGATTCAAAAATTGCGAACATTCTCGAATCGAACGGCGCGGGCGGATGCTGGCTGGATTACGACGGCGACGGGCTGATGGATTTGTTCCTGGTGAATTCCGGTCCGCTCGACGGCGTCACGCATCACGCGCCCGGCACGGCACGGCAGCCGAACCGCCTTTACCGCAATCGCGGCGATGGCACCTTCGAGGACGTCACGGAAAAGGCTGGCTTGAGCGGCATGGGCTACTGCACCGCCGCCGTCGCCGCCGATTACGACAACGACGGCCATACCGACCTTTATGTCACCGGTGTGGGCCGCTCTTATCTTTACCACAATCGCGGCAACGGCACGTTCGAAGACGTCACGGAAAAGGCCGGCGTCGGCAACGTCGGCGGCACGGGCCTTGGCGCGGTTTTTTTCGACGCGGACAACGACGGCAAGCTCGACCTCTTCGTCGCGAACTACCTGACCTTCGATCCGAGCTATCAACTCTACTACAACCCCGACGCCTACCCCGGCCCGCTTTCCTACAAACCGCAATTCAACAAGCTCTATCACAACCGTGGAGACGGCACGTTCGAGGATGTCAGCAAATCCTCCGGCATTGAAATTCCCGGGCACCGCGCGATGTCCGTGGCCGTGTTCGACTACAACAACGACGGCGCGCCGGATCTATACATCTCCAACGACGGCACGCCGAATCTGCTGCTCGTCAACGACGGCAAAGGCCATTTCAAAGATGTGGCGCCACAAGCTGGAGTCGCCTTCAACGCGATGGGCGAAGCCGCCGGTTCGATGGCCGCCACCATCGGCGACTGTAACAACGACGGCAACGAGGACATTCTCGTGACGCGCCTCGGCTACGGCTCGCTTTACATGGGCACGACCAACGGGATTTACGACGACCGCATGATGGCGTCGGGACTCGGCTCGCTGACCGCGCAATTCGTCGGCTGGGGCGGCTGCTTCCTCGACTTCGACAACAGCGGCAAGCTCGACATCTTCATCGCCAATGGCGACCCGCATTATCTGGTCGGCTGGGAAAGTTTGCTGCTGGAAAATCGCGGCGACGGCACGTTCGCGGACGCGGCGGCCAAAGGCGGCGCATATTTCACCACCAAGGTTCGCGCCCGCGGCAGCGCCGTGGCCGATTACGACAACGACGGCCGCATGGACATCATCGTAACCACGATGGGCGACCGGCCTTTCCTGCTGCACAACCGCGACAAGTCCGGCAACCACTGGCTCACGCTGGATCTCGAAGGAACAAAAAGCAACCGCGACGGCTTCGGCGCAAAAATGAAAGTCACTGCCGGCGGCAAAACGTATTTTGGCGAATCGCGCTGCGCGTTTGGTTTTCTCATGCAAAGCGACCGGCGCTTGCACTTCGGCTTGGGCAAGGCGACGACCGTGGACCGCATCGAAATTCTTTGGCCAAGCAAACAGGTGCAGGAATTGACCAACATCAAAGCGGATCAAATCCTCAAGGTCAGCGAACCCGGCGAGAGAAAATAAAAGAAAGTGAAACCGGCCAGCCATTTTCATTTTTCCGTTTTTGCCGCCGGCCTGGTTTTGCTGGCCGGCACCGGGTGTCACAAACCTGTCACGCCGGGAGCGCTGGTTCTGGCCCAATCGCCGGTGGCCACCGCCACAAACTTGGCCTCGCATATTCTTGATTTGCATTATCCGTCCGGCAGCCGCGTCGTGCTGATGGAAGCGCCACTTGACCCGAACCGCGCTCGCGTGCTTACAGAAGGTCTGGCCGCCGCTGGCGAGCCGATCGTTTCCTACGATGGCCAGCGCATTTTCTTCGCGGGCAAAGCCAGCGCCGCGAGTGAATGGCAAATTTATCAGGAAGATTTGACGAATGCGCGGCGCACGAAATTGACTTCCATGCCCGGTGGCGCGATGAGTCCGGCACTGCTTCCCGACGGAAGCGTCGTCTATGCCTCGCCCGTGCCCAAAATTGGCGGGACGAATTCCAGCCAGCAACCATCCGCACTTTATGTTCAATCAACCGGCGGCCAGCCGCGCCGGCTGACCTTCAGTTCGCGCAGCATCACTGATCCAACCATGCTTTCCGACGGACGAATCCTGTTCGTTTCCACTCCGCCGTTAGAATTAACAAACTCCGACTCCCGCCCTGCACTGTTCACGATCAACAACGACGGCACGGAGATGACCGCCTTCGCGGGACCGGAAGACTCCGCCACCGTCATCCAACGGCCCCGGCTCCTCGCCGATGGCCGCGTCGTCTTTCTGGTTTCAAAGTCCGGCTCCAATTCGGCGGAAGTTGTCCGCATGGCCCGGCCGTTCCAAAGCTGCGCGCCGTTGTTCCCCGGCATGACGGCGCAAATCCGCTCGGTGCAGCCTGCGGGCAATGGTGATTTGCTGGTATGCGCCGGAAATACAGCGGGCACCAAGACTTCACAGGCGCTGTTCCGGGTCAGTTCGACCGCGATCGCGCTGAACGCGCCGCTCCTGGCGGATCCGGCCTGGAATAATTCTGAAGCGGTCGAAGTGGCTCCGCATCTCCGTCCCATGGGCCGGCTTTCGACCATGGATCCCACAAAATCAACTGGAAAAATCCTTTGTCTGGATGCGAATTTCTCCAGCGACCACACGGATGGAACAGCGCCTCCGGCCAGCCGGATCCGCGTGCTCGTGGAAGCGTCACTTGGAAAAGTTCAGGCACTCGGGGAAGTGCCGGTGCAGGCAGACGGTTCGTTTCTGGCGGACGTGCCGGCGGACGTGCCGATCGGTTTCGAGGCGCTCGATGAAAATGGCCGGGTTATGCGGCGCGAAACGCCGATGATTTGGGTGCGGCCGGCCGAGAACCGCACCTGCATTGGCTGCCACGAGCCGCGCAACCGCTCGCCGCACAACCATCGTCCCCTGGCCGTGAGCGCGCCCGTGCCGTGCCTGAGCCTGACGAACGCGCAGTTGGTGCAAAGGAAAACCGACCGATGAAAAAAAGCGCCCTGGTCATTCTGTTGATTGCGGCCGGCTTCGCCAGCGTGGCGCTCTGGCTCAAACAGAATTATTGGACCGACCACATGCGCCGCATGTCCGGCCAGAAGTCGCTCGCGAACGTGACCTGTTTCAACTGTCACTTGGTTTCCACCGCGCGGCTGCCGTGGGCCAAACCCAGGCCGCATCACGACGCGCCCGCCGGTCTGGCCGTTTCGCCAGACGGAAAGAAAATTTACATCGCCCTCGATGACCGCGATGAAGTGGCCGAAGCGGACACGGCTTCACGGCAGGTCCTGCGCCGGGTCACGGTGGCTGGCCGGCCGTTCGGACTGGCTTTGGACGCGGCAGGGAAAAATCTTTTTGTCACCTGCCGAAACAGCGACCGCTTGGCAGTGCTGGACACGCAAACACTTCAAGAAACCGGATCAATCGCTGTTGGCATGGCACCGGTGGCGGTGGCCTATTGCCGCACTGCTGCTGGTGATCGTCTCGTGGTGGCCAATTCCATGTCGGACGACATTTCGGTGCTTTCCGTTTCACCTTTGCAGGAATTGGGCCGGCCATCGGCGGGTCGCGAGCCATTTGCCGTGGCGGTCACACCGGACGGAACCCGCGCCTTCGTCGCCAACCGCATGGTCCGGCTGGCCTCGGTCAAAACCATTCCCGCTTCGGAAATCACCGAGATTGATCCGGTGACGGCGCGCACGGTGCGGCGCGAGGCGCTGGAATCAGCGCACCAATCCGAAGGCATCTGCGCCGTGCCGTCGCGGTCGTGGCTGCTGACGCCGCTGGTCAAGGTGCGCAATCTCGTCCCCATCACGCAGGTGGCCAACGGCTGGGTGATGTCGAGCGGCCTGGCGGTCACCGACCTCAAAACCGGCAGCATCATCCAGATGCCGCTCGACGAGGCGAACGATTATTTCGCCGACCCGTCGGGCATCGCGACGGATCCGGCTGGCCGGCGTGCCTTTGTCGCCTCCGGCGGCGGCGACGTGATTACTGTCGTGGATTTGGAACGCATGGCTGCTTGGCTGGATAAAGCAGATTCGGTCAGCAAACAGGAAGCGATTTATGATATGTCGCTCTCGCCCGAATACGTCACCGCCCGCATTCCCACTCAGCGCAATCCGCGCCAGCTTGCGCTTAGTCCGGACGGCGGCAGGCTGTTCGTCGCCGAACGGCTACAGGACAGCATCCTCGTGGTGGACGCAAAAAGTCTGGCCCTGCAAGGTCGGATCGCGCTGGGCGATGGCGGATTGAACGATCCAATCCGACGTGGCGAAATGGTTTTTACGAAGGCGGCTTATACCTTCCAGCATCAATTTTCCTGCCGTTCCTGCCATCCCGACGGCCATGCGGACGGCCTTAGTTATGATTTTGACACGACTGGCATTGGCGACAACCTGCTCGACAATCGCAGCCTGCTCGGCGTGGCCGGCACCGAGCCGTTCAAGTGGAACGGGAAAAATCCCAGCCTCGAAGTGCAATGCGGCCCGCGCTTCGCGAAGGTGCTGATGCGCACCGACCCGATTCCGGAAAACGATTTACTGGACCTGACGACGTTCATCAAGTCGCAGCCGCCGCAGCGCGTCGCCCGGAACGCGGACGGAACACTCACGCCGTCGCAGGAACGCGGCAAGGCGATTTTCTTCGCCACCAAAACCACAAACGGCAAGGAAATTCCTCACGAGCGCCGCTGTTCAACCTGCCATCGCCCGCCGCTTTACTCGGTGCGGCTGTCGTTCGACGTGGGTGCCGGCGGGACGTTCGACACCCCGCATCTGCTGGGCGTCGCCGACACCGCGCCGTATCTCCATGATGGCCGCGCGTTGTCGCTGGAAGAAATCTGGACGCTATTCAGCACCAAGGACGAGCACGGTGTGACCAGTTACATGAACAAAATTCAGCTCAACGATCTGGTTGAATTTCTGAAAACTCTCTGAACGGAAAGGAACACAAATCATGAAAACCACGTTGAATTCTCTAAGCGCTCCGCTGAAAAAGGAGCGCGGCTGTGTCGAAGACCAGCCGCAGCAAGCGACAAGTTCTATAACACGTCGAACATTTGAGGCATGCTGCGGCTGGTCGAGGACGACACAGCCGCGCTCCGAGATTTTCAGACAGTCTCTAACATTCGCGGCGGGAGTGGCGCTGCTGCTTTCCCTCGCGGGCACGCCCGACATCTGCGCCGCGGAAACAGCGACGAACGACCTGCCGCTGCCTTTCCCATTGATTGAACGGTTTGAAAACTTCGGCCTGAAGGACGGATTGCCCACGCACAAAATCCACTGCGTGTTGCGCGCCAGCGACGGCAAACTCTGGGTGGGGACTTACGGCGGCGTGCTCGTGCGCGAGGATGGGAAGTTCCGGAAAATCGGCGTTGAGGACGGCTTGAGCCACAAGATGGTGATGTGCATGGTGGAAGACAAACGCACCGGCGACATGTGGATTGGCACCCTGCGCGGTTTGAATCGTTACAGCGCCGGACGCATCACCACCTACCTGCAAACCAGCAGCGGCCTGCCGAACAACGTGGTCTATGGCCTGGACATCATGGACGATACACTCTGGGTGGCCACCGCTGCGGGACTGGGTGCGTTAAATCTCAAGACCGGTTCCTGGAGTATTTACGACCAGAACAACACCGTCATGCACGAACCGTGGGTTTATTCGGTGAAAGGCGCGAAGGACCGACTGTGGGTCGGCGTGTGGGGCGGCGGTATTCTCGAATACGAACTGGCCAACAAAATTTTCAAGGAACACCGCGACCCGGATCGTGATTTTCATTTCGAACTCGTGCATGACGCCGGCCCCGTCAGCGACGTCACTTCCTGGATTGCGTGGGAGGACGGCATCCTCTGGCAGGGAACGTATTCCGGCATGTCGCGTTACGACGGCTCGCGCTGGCGCACCTGGCAGGAAAAAAAATCGCCGCTCGTCTCCAACTTCGTCAACTTCATCTGGGCACATGGCCGCGTCGCGTGGGTGGGCACCGACCGTGGCCTTTCCGTCACCGACGGCGACACATGGGCCAATTATCGCACCAATGAAAAGGGCGAAGGGATCGTTGAAATCGCGCGTCCGGGCCAGCCCGTCGAGACGCGGATCATGTCCACCAAGCTCCCGAACAATTTCATCCTTGGCATCTGGGTGGACGATCAGGAGGCATGGTTCGCCACCTCCGACGGATTGGCGCACGCGGTTTTCGCCGGCCAGCCAAAAACCGCCAAAGTCGCGGACGCCAAATAATCATCAATCAAGAAAGATCACTTGTTATGAAAACAAAATTTGTCATTCCCGGCAGCCAGGCAGATCGCGTCATCAAGTATTCCGACGCGGAAAAAATTGAGCGTCGCGCGCTCGGCCTGCCGGCGGGCAAACCCGCGCCCGCCGGCCTCATCAAACAACTTCCCAAAGGCCGGAAGCTGGTCAGCAAGAAAGCCATCACCGAGCCGAAGGTCTTGAACGAGGCGTCGGACTACGGCGCGGCCTTTGTGCGCGGGTTGCGCGTGGACCTGCCGGGTGGCATCACGCACCTGTTGTTCAGCGGCACCTCCAGCATCGGCCCGAACGGCGAGACGCTTTATGCCGGTGATTTCCGCGCCCAGCTTTGGCGCACCTATCACAACCTCACCGGCCTGCTCGCCAGCGAAGGCGCCACTTGGCACGACGTCGTCCGCACGACCTGTTACATCCGCGACATCGAGCGCGACTACGGCGAATTCAATTCCATCCGCAACGAATTTTTTCACGCGTTCGGGCTGGACCCGTTTCCGGCCAGCACCGGCATTCAGGCGCGGATTTGCCGGAGCGATCTGCTTGTCGAAATCGAAGCCATCGCCATTCTCGTGAGGTGACGCTTATGAAAAGGAATTTTCACTGGACATCTTTTGAGATCAACAACGGATGGAACTGCGGCCTTCACACCGCTTCGGCATCCGAATGCAAGCGCGTGTTGAAGCTGCAAAGTTGCGTTGTCTCTAACCGTGTCTCTGCGCCGCTTTCAACAATCCCAAAGGGATTGGATCATTCAGCCCAGGGTTGCGAGCTTGCGAGCTACCCTGGGTTAACCACACAAGAATTTTCAACAACCCCAACGGGGTTGCATCATCGGGAGTCGTTGGCCGCAACCCTTTCAGGGTTGATGGACATTTGTCGTCGGCGACCCAGGGTAGCCTCACAAGCTCGGCAACCCTGGGCTGACCTATCGAATCCCTTCAGGATTCCAAGAAGGCCGCGAAAGCTGCTCGCAGAGTCAAGGCACAAGTGTCGTGCCACAATTCCAGTTCTGCTCGGTTTGCTGGCCATCGTGCCGGCGGGCTGGTGCGACTATGTGGAAAAGCCGGACACCAACACCAACTATGTCGCCGAACCGGTTCTGCCTACGGGCACGCGTGCCGTGCAAAAAATTGAGGGCGACTATCCCTACTACGGAAATGTGCCGGACGAAATGATGCCCTACCGTAACATCGAACCTTACTATCGTTACTGGCTCACGCGACTGCCGTTTCGCGGACCGGGCCGCGATTATCCTGATCCGCCGGATTTGAAGTCGCTCAAGGTGGGTCTGCTCAGTCCGCCGCCATACGGCCCGGAAGCTGTTCGTGGTGAGATGAGCAAGAAAGGCGTGATGCTGGCGTTCGAAGAAGCCAACGCCGCGCGCCAGCCGGGCGAACTGCCGTTTGAGGTTCTGGAAAAAGCTGACTCGCCGCAGTGGGGCAGCGCCGCAAACATCGCCGTCGAATTCGCCGAAAACAACGTGCTCGCCTTCATTGGCACGATTGATGGCGACGCCACGCACGTCGCGTTGCGCGTCGTCTTGAAAACCGAAACGTTCATGGTCAATTGTTCCGATCCCGATCCGTCCCTGACCGAAACGCAAATCCCTTGGCTGTTGCGCAATTTTCCCGACAACCGCCAGCAGGGTTATTTGCTCGCCCGGCTGATCGTGGAAGATCGCGGCCTGGCCAAAATCGTCGTGCTCCGGGGCAACAGCCGACCTGGCCGCATGGGCGTCCGGCCGTTTGTGGATGCGGTGCGCCGGCTCGGCCATCCGGTGTTGCAGGAAATTAATTTCAAGGACGGCGACCGCACCTTCGACACCCAGGTTGCCGTCATCAAACAGGCGGACCCGGACGCGGTGGTTTTCTGGGGCAATCCCGCCGAGACCGGCGCGGCTGCGGCGCAATTGCGGGCGGCGGGCGTGAAGGCTGCGTTTTATGGCTTCGACCGGCTCGTGGATCCGGAGTTCGTCAAAGTCGCCGGCCCGGCGGTCGCAGAAGGCGCAACTGCCGCCTATTTTTTTGATCCGGACAAAACCGATCCAGCCTGGACGGATTTTGTTGCGCGCTTCCAAAAACGATACGGCGTGAAACCGGGCATTTACGCCGGTTACGGATACGACGGCGCGCAAATGCTCATCGCCGCCATCAAGAAAGCCGGGCCGAACCGCTACCGGATTCACGACCAGATGACCACCATTGACGAATACAACGGCGTGACCGGTTACATGCGCTTCGATGGTCGCTGGGATAATATCGCGCCGATTGTCTATGCCCAATACCTGCAAGGCCGCTGGCATTTCACGCCCGCGCCGAAATCGAAACCGGTTAAGACAGCCTTGAAGTAATCAATGTTTTTCAAAGCATGCACGGCCGTGAACCTAGTAGCGCAGGTTGGTAACCTGCTGTTTCGCCGACTGGCAGTCGGCCAACCGCTACTGCGTTTGCGGTGCCAGCGGATTGCCAATCCGCGACACGGCAGACTAGCAGTCTGCGCTACACCGCTGGCCGTAGGGCTCATGGATTCAAAGTGCATTCTCCATAGCGGAATTGTCATCCTGATGGCGATGGCGACGTGCTTGCGCGCTGGCGATACGAACACGGAAAATGCCAGCCTCGTCATCGGCCTACTCGTGCCGCCGGAAGAACCTAGCTCCGCCAGTCTGCGTGACGGCGCAACGCTCGGCGTGGAACAATCCAATCAATCTCCGGGATCACATGTCAGTTTGGTCATCCGCGGACGCACCGGCCAATGGGGCGCGGACGGCGTTGAAGCCGCGCGAATGGTCACTGACGATGGCGCGCTGGGCTTGATTGCGCCACCCGACGGCGCGGCTTCACATTTGGTGTTGCAGGTTTCCGGCCGCACCGCCGTGCCGGTGATTTCCTTGTGTGCCGACTCTTCCGTCAGCCAGACCGGTGTGCCTTGGATGGTGCGTATTGTTCCGCGCACTGTGGAAGAGGCGAAGATACTGTTCACCAGCATTCATGCCAGTCATTGGATCGCCGTGGTTCCAGACGGGCGTGCCGGACGCGAGACGACTCGCGATCTCAAAGAAGCCGCGACCAACAGTGGTTGCTCCATCGAAAAAATGATTGAAGCAAATCCGGCGTTCACGAACGCGGCTCAACTCACCAAGCAAATCCTGACAAATCATCCCGACGCTGTTCTGCTCTGGCTGAAACCGGCCACGGCTGGAACGCTGGCGAAAGCGCTGCGGGCAGCCGGATTTGCGGGCACGCTGGTCGGACCAGGCCGGATGCGTTCAACAGTTTTTGCAACCGCTGCCGGAGACGCCAGCGAAGGGTTCGTGGTGCCTGCTCCGATTTTGGAAAAAGAAGCCGCCACGGTCTTTCAACATTTCAACGATGATTTCCGCAAGCGGTTCGGCCATGAACCGGACGCAACAGCGGCGGCGGCTTACGACGCGGCCACGTTGTTGATCCATATCTTGAGACAAACCGGCGAAACTCCGGCGCATGAGGCATTTCCCCTCGGTTTTCCATTCACCGGCGCGTCCGGAATTTTGGTCTTTGACTTTCAGGGCAACCGGAAGGTAAATCTTCAGTTGTTCAAAGCACACGGCGGCCAGTTTATTCCCGCCGCAACTGGAGCGAACCCATAGCGGATAACAATCATGACTAAATTCAGCCGGAACGATGCAGTTGAAAAGCGAAAGGGCGGTGTGCGTAGCTGCGACGCCCCCGTCGCAGAGGGTGCCGGCGACGCCTCGTCGCCCGGCCTGCCGCGCGAACCAAACGGGGTGCCGGTTTTTTCGCGCGACGAGGGCGTCGCGCGCACCTTCTGCGACGGGGCGTCGCAGCTACGCGTTACGGCAGCGGCATCGTTCCGGTTCAGGATTACGGGGAACTTTATCAACTTTATGCTGGCCGGGCTGGTGATTTTGGCCGGGGCCGGTTGCGAGCAGCAACCAACCGGATCGGCCGCGTCGCCGGAACCGGCGGTGACTTTCAAACCGCAGGAAATGGCCGACGCCCTTCACGCCGTGATTGCCGCTGACCAGAAAACTTTTGTCCTGCAAAGCGGGGATGAAAATCTCATGGCACTGCACGCCCAAAGGCTGCGTCAGGCGTCCGAATCGGTTCAGCAAGAAGGCGCGGAGTTTCACTACGTCTTGCGTTCGCTGTGGCCGATCAATCCGAAGAATGCGCCTGAAACCGATACCGAGAAAGCCGGCCTGCAATATGTCTTTGATCATCCCGGCACCAATTACTACGGCGGCGAATCGCTGGGTGGCCGCCGTTATTTCACCGCCATTTATGCCGAGGTGGCCACGGTCAATGCCTGCGCCGACTGTCACAACCGGAACCCAGACAGTCCGAAAAAAGATTTCAAAACAGGAGACGCGATGGGCGGGCTGGTCGTGCGCGTGCCGCTGGAATTTTGACGGAGCCAAAAAATGTTCTTGCCAACCGAAGAGAAAAATTCCATCAACGCCGAATTCCGAAGCCGGCCAAGGTGTAGCTGCGACGCCCCGTCGCAGAACGGTGTTGGCGACGCCCTCGTCGCCAGTGGGCACGATGTCTTTCCGCCCGTCTCTCAAAATGCGACGTGGGCGTCGCGGGCACCCTTCGGCGACGAGGCGTCGCCGCTACACGCGCCATGCAACTTCGGAATTCGGTTCAACAACTCCGACGTGCAACCCTGCTGAAACCATGAACCCAGTCACCGCCGCACATATTCATCTGGCCCTGTGTCACGTCCCGGTCATGGCCATCCTGTTTGGATTGTGCTGGCTGGCCTTCGGCGTTTGGCGCGGAAGCCGGGACGTCCAGAAGGCGGCGCTGGTCATGTTCGTTGCGGCTGCGGTTCTGGCCGTGCCGTTATATCTGACGGGCGGAACGGCTGCTGGCGTGGTCAAAGGTTTGCCGGGATTTTCCGATCACATTCTGGAGCAACATCAGGCGGCGGCGGGAGTGACGCTGGCGGGTTGCCTCGTGCTAGGAATTTTTGCGCTGGCGGGATTGATTCTCTTCCGGGACCGGGCCGTCGCCAGTTGGTTTGGCGTGCTGCTGTTGGCGGGCGCGCTGGTGGCCGGCAGCCTGGTGATATGGACGGCCAGTCTCGGCGGGCAAATCCGACATTCGGAAATCCGCGCCGGTGACGTCCAGACCGAGTAGTTCGCTTTTCCCTATCGTCACCGATCAAGTGGACGTATCCGGGCACTGCCCGCGTAGCGCAGGTTTCCGAACCTGCTGTGTCGCCGATTTCCAAATCGGCCGCGCGCTGAAACTTCAACGCCGGTTGCGCCATTCAAGCTGCGCGGATTTGGTAATCCGCGACACAGCCGACTTGGAAGTCGGCGCTACGCGGGCAGTGCGCGGATGTGCCCCGGCCAAGTTGGATCGTCAAGTTTGACTTTTCGATCTGGTCGGGCAGAATCCGATCAAGCCCGGAAGTCAACCAGAAGAATCGGCGCATGGTCTGCAACGCCGAAACCGCCAGGACCGGTGACACTTGATTTATGTTATTCCGCGACCAACGCTTGGGATTGTTGGGGATTCAATGCACACTTGCTGTGCTGCTGGTCACGCTCACGGCCTGTGGCCACATCCACCCAGCGCAGCCTCGTTCCCATCCGGTGGTGGGTGGTTCGTCAACGTCCGCCTTCACTGATGTGACATTTGCTGCCGGCATCACCAACCGTCACCACAAGCCTGTCCTCGATCATCAACTCGACAACATCATGTCCTGGGTCAGCAGCGTGGGCGCGGCGGCGGCGGCGGCGGATTACAACCACGACGGGCGAATGGATCTCTACGTCACGGATTCGCAGCAAGGCTTTCCGAATCATCTTTACCGGAACAACGGCGACGGCACCTTCACTGACGTCGCGCCTCAAGCGGGACTGGCATTTTTGAACACCGAAGAGAAGGGCGTCAGCACGGATTGCGTTTGGTGCGACTACGACAACGACGGCTGGCCCGATTTGTTTCTGGTCCGGTGGGGCATGAATTCGCTGTTTCACAACAACGGCGACGGCACGTTCACGGAGGTGACGGATAAACTTTTCCGCAAGCGGGACGGCTCGCCGGGCATGGACTGGGCCAATGGCTGCGCGGCCATTTTTTTCGACTACAACCTGGATGGCCGCCCGGACATCTTTGTTGGCAATTACTTCGCCGACGTTGATCTGTGGCACCTGAAAACGACCTGCATCATGCAGAACGACTTTGAGAAGGGGGGCAACGCCGGGCGCAACCGCCTTTACCGCCAGAACGCCGACGGAACGTTCACGGAAGTCGCGCACGAACTGGGGCTGGACGATCCGGCCTGGACGCTCGCCGTGGGCGCAGCGGATCTCAACAACGACGGCTGGCCGGACATTTACTGCGCCAACGACTTTGGGCCGGACCAGCTTTTTCTGAACGACAAGAAGGGCGGCTTTACCAATGTCACCGCCACGGCCATTGGCTTTGATACCAAGAAAGGCATGAATGTTGATTTCGGCGATTTCGACAACGACGGCTGGCTCGACATCTATGTGGCCAACATCACCACCGCCGAATATTTGCAGGAGGGCAACATGCTTTGGCACAACAACGGCGTCGGCCCCGACGGCAATCTTACTTTCACCGACATCGCGCTGGAGACCGGCACCTACGATGGCGGGTGGGGTTGGGGCGCGAAGTTTTTCGACGCCGACAACGACGGACGCCTCGACATCATCGCGGTCAACGGTTTCATCAGCGCCGGCCCCAGCAATTATTGGTATGACCTGGCTTCTTGGACCGTGAAGGGTCAGGACGTGGCGGACGCGAAGAACTGGCCAACCATTGGTGACCGTTCGTTCAGCGGCTACGAGAAGAACCGTTTCTTTCACAACGACGGCAATTACACCTTTAGCGAACGCGCTCACGAATACGGTCTCGACAGCACGCGCGACGGCCGTGGCGTCGTGTGCTTCGACTACAATAATGACGGCAACTTGGATTTGTTCGTAGCGAACCAGAATCAGGCACCGCAGTTGTTCCGGAATGATCTCGGCCACACCAACCACTGGCTCATAGTGCGTCTGCTGGGCGACCCCAAGACCGGCATCACGCGCGACGCATTGGGCGCTCGCGTCACCATCGTCACCGCCGCCGGACGCCAGATGCGCGAGAACAACGGCGGCAAATGCTATTGCGGCCAGAGCGATCCGCGCCTGCACTTCGGCCTGGGCCGCGAAGACAGTGTGAAACTGCTTGAAGTCCGCTGGCCCGACGGCGGCATGCAGTATCTCGAAAACGTTGCCGCCGACCGCCTGCTCACCGTCCGCCAGGATCCGGCCCTCTACGCCAGCAAGCTGGTTCTCACCCAGTCTCCACCCAAGCCGTGGATGCGTCCCAAAACCCAGCCGGAAGAAATTGTTCCCAAGCTCAATGCCGCGGAATTGGACAAGCTGCTCTCCGAAATGGAAACACGCCTCAGCCAATCCTTGAGCGGCTACAGGCTGGCCAGCGATTACCGGGCGCGTTGCGCCACCTACGAGCAGCAAGACCGGGCGATCAAGTTCTTCCAAAAAATCCTCGTGGCGCAACCGGCCAGTCAGCGCGCCCGGCTCGAACTGGGTTGCGCGTTCGTGGACAAAATTCCCACCTGCGGCGGCATGGCGGCTATCGTCAGCAAGGGCACGCTGGCCCGCAAATCGCTGGACCAATTCGACGCCTATCTGGTTGCGGAGCCTGATTCCTGGATCGGCCATTATACGCGCGGCATTAACCACCTGCACTGGCCGCGTGCGCTGCGCCACTCCGCCGATGCGGTGCAAGACCTGTCGCGTTGTGTGGAATTGCAGCAACGAACCGGCAAGAGCGACCTCAAACCGTATTACCTGCTTCCTTATGTGGCGCTGGGCGACGCCTATACCAAGGACAGGCAGATGGCCAAGGCCCGCCAGACCTGGCGCCAGGGCTTGAAGCTCTTTCCCGAGGCCAAGCGCTTGAAGGATCGGCTGGCCATCAAGGACGACACGCAACTGCTCAAATATGTAGAGGGCCAATGCAGCCTCGATCGGCCGATTGACACGGACCTTTCGTTCATGGACCGGGAGCGGTAGTCGCTTTGAACCAAGCCTGAAACTCAACTCAATTACATTTATGAACCAATACCTCGAACGCGTCGTTGATCTGACCGAACCTGACAGCAATCACATCCTCAACATGACGGTGGAGGAGGCGCGCGCGCGCATCCTGCGCGGCCCGTCCGAAGCCGTCCGGGAAATTGAAGGCTCCTTCGCGCTCATCGCCAAGGACGGAAAAGTCGTGCGCATGGCCCGCTCGTTGGATCGGCCCATGCGCTACTTCCTCGCCAAGCGTCACGAAGGACCGGCGCTGGTCGTGGCCCACCGCATTGATGCCATCTGGGACTGGCTGAAGCAGGAGGGATTCGCGGCCCAGTTCCATCCGAGCTACACGCGGATGGTTCCCGCCCATCACGTCGTGCAAATCCATCTGGTCGGTTGTCCCGACCCCGATCCGGTCTATGAACGCTTTTTCACGCCGGCCCGCAACGCCTTTCCGACGGACCTCCAACAACTCGGCGAAAACTACATCGGCGCGCTGGCGCACGAAATCCAGCGTTGGCTGGCCAGCCTCCCGGCGGATGCGCCCATCGGCGTGTGCTTCTCCGGCGGCATTGACAGCGGCGCGGTGTTTCTCGCCACTTACCACTCGCTCCTGAAAATGGGGATGAACCCGGCGCGCTTGAAAGCCTTCACACTATCTGCGGCCGGCGGACCAGACCTCGATCAGGCGAAAACATTTCTCGACCGACTTGGTCTCGGACTTTTCCTCGAACCAATTGAAGCGGACCCCGCGTCGCTCGATCCGCTCGAAACGATCCGCATTGTGGAGGACTACAAGTCGCTCGATGTCGAGTCGGCCACGATGGCTCTGGCGCTCTGCCGTGGAATTCGCCAACGCTATCCTAACTGGAAGTTCCTCATTGATGGCGACGGCGGTGACGAAAACTTGAAAGACTACCCGATCGAGGAAAACCCGGAGTTGACCATTCGCAGTGTCGTGAACAATCGGATGCTTTATCAGGAAGGCTGGGGCCTGGGGACGATCAAACATTCACTGACTTATTCCGGCGGACTTAGCCGCTCCTATACCCGCACCTACGCGCCGGCGCACCATTTTCATTTCACCGGCTTCAGCCCTTTCACGCGGCCGAATGTCATCGAGCAGGCCGAGGGAATTCCGTTCATCACCCTGACCGATTACGACGTGGAGAAACTCTACCAACTCAAAGGAGAAATCGTCAGCCGCGGCGTGAAAGCGGTGACGGGCTTCGCGATGCCGGTCTTTCCCAAGCGCCGGTTCCAACACGGCGCCGTGCCCGTGGCGCGGCTCCGCGAGCGGCTGTCCGGACAGGAGCCTGACTACCGCAAACAATTCCTGGGACTCTACAACTGAACCCGGATCCGCGTGTGGCTTCAGTTTTTCCAGAGCGCGATCGCATGGCCTGGATCATGGCGCAACGGACACCGCGCGCGGAAAGTGATCCCTTCAAACCTCACGCTTTTTTTGAGGAGGAGGAACGGGCCGGTTCCGGGCGGATCGTACGCTCCGCCGTCGTTCTACTGACCAACAAGGAGTGTCCCTGGCGATGCCTGATGTGCGATCTGTGGAAGCACACGCTCACTCACACGGTGCCGCCCGGCGCGATTCCGCAGCAGATTGATTTTGCACTGGCGCAACTGGGTTTCCAGCCCGAACAACTCAAGCTCTACAACAGCGGCAGCTTCTTCGACCCCGCCGCCATTCCGCCCTCGGACTACCCGGCCATCGCGCGCCGTGTTTCATTTGCCAAACATCTCGTCGTGGAATCGCATCCAAGCCTGGTGGGTGAAAAAGCTTTGGTCCTCCGCGATTTGTTCCCCGGTTCTTTGGAAGTGGCGATGGGACTTGAAACCGTGCATCCCGAAGTCCTTCCCAAGTTGAACAAGCAGTTCGAGCTGTCGGACTTCGCTCGCGCGGTGGATTTCTTGCGAAACGCCGGCATCGCCGTGCGTGCATTTGTCCTTGTGAAGCCTCCGTTCTTGAACGAAGCAGAAGGATTGGACTGGGCGGTGAAATCTGCGCAGTTCGCTTTCGACTGTGGCGCGACGGTGGTGTCGCTTATCCCCACGCGGCCCGGCAACGGCGCGCTGGAGCGATTGATGGAAGCGGGTGAGTTCGCGCCGCCGCAACTCTCCACCTTGGAGAGGGCGCAGGAGCTTGCATTGCAACTGCGCGGTGGAAGAGTGTTCGCCGACACTTGGAACCTCGAACCATTCTCCTCCTGCCCCGCCTGCCTGGAGCAGCGACGGCAGCGTCTGCACACCATCAACCTGCGACAAGAGATACTGCCGGTGATTGACTGCCCGGTTTGTGGCGGTCATTGAGGCTGGCCGTTGGTCACTTCGCAAACCGATCACCAGGCACCCAGCGCGTGTTGTATTCCTGGCACCAATCTCCGCCAGCCCCGGCGGGCAAAGGCTCGACCGTGTCGCCATCCACGACGTTGTGGTCGGCGTCCTTGTCCCAGCCCACCGAGTAGAAAAAGAACGTGCGCACGCGACCCTTCGGCACCGGCGGCAGCGCCTTGGCCTCGAAGCGCAGCGTCAGCGCGTCGCCGGCGTTGACCAGCACCAACCGCTCGTCACGCGCCTTCACCAAGTCCAGCACGTCGCCGTAACGCGTGCACCAGCCTTGCGGCGTGGTTCGCCACGGCGGGCGCGCGGAAACTTTTTCGTAAGCCGGCGTCTGCGGATGGCCGGGCGCGCGCGACTTGATTTCCGAAAAGCCGCGCCAGTGAAGATTCGCGCTGCTCGGCAGCAGCTCGTGTTGCGCAATCTCCGCCGCAGTGCCGCGCTCGAATAGAGCGATGCGGTCCCAGCGCAATTCAAACGTCGTCGTGAGCCGCAGCCGCCGTGCGCCGGACGGCAGCTTGCCGCTCAAGTCGCATAGGATGGTTTTGTTTTTCCCCGCAGGCATGCCAACGATGACATCCACCGGTTGCCACGCGCCGGCGGCGGTTTCGACTTCGAGCTTTGGCGGAATCACCACGAGAGAGGCGTTCTGCGACGCCGCGATGTTCACGCTCGCGTCGCCGTATTGAATCCAGCCGGTCAGCGCCAGCACCAGCGGGCGGCTCGTGTCGAGCGGGCCGAAGTCGAGCGTCAGCGCGAGCGGCTGGCAAACTCCGCGCAGCGGCGGCGGCAGCGGCGGGCCGGGCGGCGCGAACACGCCGTCAATGGCGCGCACCGCCTCGGTTCGATCAACGCCATCATCGCCCATCGCGCGCATCGGTAATTTTGGCGAGTGCAAAGCCCATAGTTCGCTGGGGGGAAACGGCGGCGGCCCGAGCTTATCTGTCGAATGAACCTCGACGTCGGGCGCGTGATCCACCGCTACCAATCGCGCGTGATCGAGGTAAAGCACTTCGCGCAACTCCTCCGTCACCTCCAGTTCATAGAAGCCCCGGCGGGGACGAAAATCTTTCTCGGTGCCGACGACGACAAATTCATCCGGGTCAGCCGGCAGCACCAGTCCGCGACGCAGCGACAAGCCCAACGGCGAGTTGCCCAACAGGTCGGTGACAAAGCGAAACTTCCGTCCATCCCAGGCATAGAGATACGGACACGACCCGGCCGTCACGTTCTTTTCCACAATCGTCAGGGGCGCGGACTTCACGGGCACCTCGATATGATTGTCCACCACGCCGTTGACCCAGACCGTCTGCACGGAGTCGAGTTGCTTGAACTGGCCCACGCCGATCTCGACCGGCAGCGCGTTCACCGAACGCGCCGCGCGGAACTCGCCCGCCCGCACTTCCACACGCACGCCGAAGCCGGTGGGATTCGTCTTCGCGCCGACGAGGCGCAGTTTCAACTGGCGGTTCGCATTGCCGCCGTCGTTGCGGAGATAACGCAGCCGTCCATCGGAGGTGAGCAACAGCAGATCCGTGTCGCCATCGCCGTCGAAGTCAGCCGGAATAATTTCGCGCACGGGCGGTAGTTCCAACGCGCTCAATCCCGCCACCGATGTCACGTCAGTCCATTCGCCCGCGCCGGCATTGCGCCACAAATACAACGCGCCCTGCTCCGGTGCGCCGGCCTTCGCGCCAGCCACGCAGAGATCAAGCCAGCCGTCGTTGTCGAAATCGAGCAAGGCGGCCACCGGTTCTTTCAACGACGACAAGTCAAACTGTTTCCGCTCCGCGCGCCGGCCATAGAGGATTTGCGCCTGGTTTTCTGCAACCAGCAGCGTGTCGGGGTTGCCGTCGTTGTCGAAATCGTCGGCGAGCACGCGGCGCGCGGCGGGCCACGGTCCCGGTGGCTCCGGCATCCGCGCGAATTGCCCGGCGCGCTGGTTCATGAACACGAGCGTGGGCGCTCCGCCACGCGCGGCCACCAGATCAATGGCCATGTTACTGTCGAAGTCCACCGCCGCGACATCCGTGACTGGAGCCGCGCCGTCGAGGCCCACTTGCTTGGTGACATTCGTAAAAGTTCCGTCGCCGTTGTTTTGCCAGAGTTGCAGGCCCGCTTCGGTGGCGATCACCAAATCCAGATCGCCATCGTGATCGTAGTCCACCCACCGCGCGCGCACTCCGCGCACACCGGACAAACCCGCGCGTTCAGTGACATCTTCAAACGAGGCGGGACCGGTGCGCTTGAGCAGGCAGACGCCGTTGCTGCCCACGAGAAACACGTCGTTCAACGCGTGCAACTCCGGATCGAACTTCATTCCTTTGGGCACATCGTCGAAATAATCTCCCGCGATGCACTGATGAAAGACAGGCTTTCCCGCCAGCGCGGGCGTGACGGGCGTGCGCACGAACTTGCCATTCGCCCCCATCGTCAGCAGTCCCGCCGCGCCCTTCTCGTCCACTACGAAGAGGCTGATGTCGCCATTGGTGTTCACGTCCAGCACGGCAGCGGCGGTCGCGGCCCGTGCCGCGTCGTCGGCAAAGACTTCGGCCGTGGCATCGTGGAACTGCACTTTGATGCCCGGCAGCGGACGCGGCGGTGGCCCCGGCGCGGCTTCGGGTTGCGTGTGGACGCACCGCTCCAGCCCCACCGGCGTGCGGGACTCCTCCCCGAAAAGTTTGCGGAGCCGGGTGAACTCCTGCTGCTGCCGTTCGAATTCGGCCTGGTCGCCGGCCTGCGAGGCGTAGGTCGCCAGCTTGAAGTGTGCGCTGGCGTGGAGCGGATCGAGTCGCACCGTCTCGCGGAACTGCGTGATGGCCTTCTCATTCTGCCGGGCATTTTGACAGGCGTTGGCCAGTTGGAATCTCAACGCCGGCGTGAAGGCGTCCAACCGCACGGCCTCCTCAAAAAACGGAACCGCCTGTTCAAACTGCGAGCGATGGACGCAGGCCAGCCCGGACAAGTAACTCGTCGCTGCAGATTCCTTCTCAATGTTCCGGGCGCGGGCGAGCAGTTTGAGCGCTTCCTCGTTTTCGTTGGCCAACATGCGGGCGCGGGCCAGATTGCGCAGGGCTGGTGCCGAGTCCGGTTCCAGCTTGAGCGCCGCCGTAAAACTCTCGATGGCTTTGGCCGAGGTGCGGTTTTCCAACTGCGCCTTGCCCAGGTTCATCAACCGGGCGAAGTCCTCCGCGCCTTGGGCGGTCAGCCCGGCGATTGCTCCTGACCAAAACAGGACGAGCAGCAGCCACAGGCGGCGGGTTGGGGAGCCGTTCGGGATTCTAGTTGGTGCCGTGCGCATGGGCGGGGTGAGAATGATGAGCGGACAGCGATGTTGCGGCAAGAATTTTCAGAATGCACCCCGCGCGCTTTCATAAGTCAAACAAAGGCTAAAAAACACTTTTCCTTGGCCCGCTCTGAGCCTACATTATGCTGCCGGTGCGATGCGGGACAGAAGCGCGTCGTCATGCGCAAGCGGCAGTCGTCTGCGCCAAGAGGTATCGCCCGCGGCTAGCTGAGTTTATTACGAATCTATGGCGGGACACCTGCAGCAAAGCGGTTCCGGTTCAACTGGCGGAAGCATCGCCATTGTTGGCATGGCGTGCGTTTATCCGGACGCGCGCTCGCCGGGCGAACTGTGGGAAAATGTGCTCGCCCAGCGCCGCGCCTTCCGCCGCCTGCCGCCGGAACGACTCAACCGCGAAGATTATTTTTCCACCGACCCGCACACGCCTGACGCCACCTACGCCACCGAGGCCGCCGTGATCGAAGGCTACGAATTCGACCGCGTCGCCTTCCGCGTCGTCGGCAGCACGTTCCGCGCGGCGGATCTCGCGCACTGGCTCGCGCTGGACGTGGCGTCGCGCGCGCTGGCCGACGCCGGTTTTGCCGACGGCCACGGACTGCCGCGCGAAGCCACGGGCGTTTTGCTCGGCAACACGCTCACCGGCGAATTTTCGCGCGCCAACACGCTGCGCCTGCGCTGGCCTTATGTCCGGCGCACGCTCGAAGCCGCGCTGGTGAAAGAAAACTGGTCCGCCGAACAGCGCGAAAAATTTCTCGCCGGCCTGGAAGAAAAATACAAAGCGCCGTTCCCGCCCGTCGGCGAGGAAACGCTTGCCGGCGGACTTTCGAACACCATCGCCGGGCGCATCTGCAATCAATTCAACTTGAAAGGCGGCGGCTACACCGTGGATGGCGCCTGCGCCAGTTCGCTGCTGGCCACGGCCAACGCCTGTTCCGCGCTCGTGGCCGGCGATCTCGACATCGCCATGGCGGGCGGGGTGGATTTGAGCCTCGACCCGTTCGAGATTGTCGGCTTCGCCAAAACCGGTGCGCTCGCGCCCGACGAAATGCGCGTGTTCGACAAACGCTCCGCCGGTTTCTGGCCGGGCGAAGGCTGCGGCATGGTGGTGCTGATGCGGCACGACGACGCGCTCGCGCAAGGCCGCCGCGTCTATGCCGTCATCCGTGGCTGGGGAATTTCCTCTGACGGCAGCGGCGGCATGACCCGTCCGGAAAGCGATGGCCAGATCGAAGCGTTGCGCCGCGCCTATCGCCGCGCGGGCTTCGGCATTGAAACCGTTTCCTACTGTGAAGGCCACGGCACCGGCACCGCCGTCGGCGACGCGACGGAACTCGAAGTCCTCTCCCGCGCGCGGCGCGAATCAAAAATAAATTTTCCGCCCGCCGCCATCGGCTCGATCAAGGCCAACATCGGCCACACGAAAGCCGCCGCCGGCATCGCCGGTTTGATCAAGGCCACGATGGCCGTCCACACGCAGGTGCTGCCGCCGACCACCGGCTGCGAACAGCCGCACCCGCAATTGATCGGGCCGTCGCCCGCCTTGCGCGTGTTGCGCGAGGCCGAGCCGTGGCCGCAGAACCGTCCGCTCCGCGCCAGCGTCAGCGCGATGGGTTTCGGCGGCATCAACGCGCACGTCGTCCTCGAAAGCGTCGTCAGCGAACGCCGCGCGATGTTCAGTCCACACGAACATTCGCTGTCGCGCTCCAGCCAGGATGCCGAATTATTTTTGCTCGCGGCGGAGACGGCGGAGCAACTGGCGCTGCAGGTGGAAAAACTTTTAACCCTCGCCGCGCGGCTCTCGCGGGCGGAACTCGCCGACCTCGCGGCCCAGTTGGAAAAAAATCTGGAACGCGGGCCGGTGCGGGCCGCCATCGTCGCGTCCAAACCAGAGCAGTTTGCGGCGCGGCTGCAAACGCTGAAGTCGTGGATGCAAAACGGGGTCGCGGCCTGCACGGATTTTTCCGCCGGCGTCTTTCTCGGTGCCGGTGGGGCCGCGCCGCGCATTGCCTTTCTGTTTCCCGGCCAGGGTTCGCCGACGCATCTCGACGGCGGCGTCTGGCGGCGGCGGTTTGAATCTGTCCGCGAACTTTATTCGCGCGCCGAACTGCCGGCGGACGGCGATTCAGTTTCCACCCGGGTGGTGCAGCCCGCCGTCGTCACCGCGTCGCTGGCGGCTTTGCGAGTGTTGAATGATTTAGGCGTGAGGACGGACGCGGCCATCGGCCACAGCCTCGGCGAAATCACCGCGCTGCACTGGGCCAAGGCCTTCGACGAGGAAACCCTGTTGCGCATTGCGCGGATACGCGGCGCGGCGATGGCGGATCTCGGCAGCCCGACCGGTGCGATGCTCGCCGTGGCTGCGCCGTGGCAGGAAGTTCAAGCGTTGCTGACCGGCGAACCGCTCGCCATTGTCGGCTACAACTCGCCGCGCCAGACCGTCATCGCGGGCGAAGCCGGGGCGGTCAAAAATCTCGCGCGCCGTGCCGCTTCGCTCGGCCTGCACACAAGCCTGCTGCCGGTGTCGCACGCGTTTCACACGCCGCTCGTCGCCGCCGCCGTGCCGGTGCTGGCCGCACAGCTCGCGCGCGAAAAAATTTCCGAACTGGAACAAAATGTTTTCTCCACCGTGACCGGCGCGCGGCTGGAGGCAGGCGAAGACCTGCGCAGTTTGCTCTGCCGTCAGGTGACATCGCCGGTGCGGTTTGAGAGCGCGCTCGCGGCGTTGTTGAACAGTTGGAGTTCACATTTCCGCGTGTCCAGCGACGCGGGGAAAAAACCGCGCCCACAAAATTCTGACAAGCCAGAGCTTGAACTCCAGCCGGCTCACGGAATTGATCTGCTGATCGAAGCCGGACCGGGCGCGATTTTGAGCGGGCTGGTTCGCGACGCCGCCAGCGCGCCGGTCGTGTCGGTGGACGCGGGCGGAAATTCGCTGCAGGGTTTGCTCTCGGCCGTCGGCGCGGCCTTTGCGCTGGGTGCGCCGGTGAAAACAGCGGCGTTGTTCGCCGACCGGTTTACGCGCCCGTTCAACTTGGATTGGAAACCGAAATTTTTCGCCAACCCGTGCGAGCAGGCGCCGGTTTCGGAACCATCGGAACGCCGGTCTCCGACCCAGCGCGATCCAGAATTGGAACCCGTGCCGCAACGCGCCGGATCGGAGACCGGCGCTCCCATCGAATTGATCCGCGGGCTTGTCGCGGCGCGCGCGGAACTGCCGGCCTCGGCGGTGCGGGACGAGAGCCGGATGTTGAGCGATCTGCATTTGAATTCGATCACCGTCGGGCAACTGGTTTCGGAAGCGGCGAAGCAACTGGGTTTGCCGCGCATCGTCGGGCTGACGGATTTTGCGAACGCGAGCGTGGCCGAGATTGCCCGCGCGCTGGAGGAATTGAAACGCACCGGCGGCGCGGCGCGTAAAGACGATCAGCATCAACCGCCATCGGGCGTGGACAACTGGGTTCGGACTTTCACCGTTGAACTGGTGGAAACGAAATCCCGTTCGCGACGGGCCGATCAGGAGACCGGCGTTCCGGGCCGGTGGCAGATTTTTGCACCGAAAGATCATCCGCTGGCCGGACCGTTGCGCGAAGCGTTCGGACAAACGAACACGAACGGGGTGGTAGTTTGCCTGCCGGAAAATCCGGGCGCAAAAAACATTTCACTGCTGCTCGACGCGGGCCACGCGGCGCTGGCGCAGTGGGAGTCGCCGCGCTTCGTGGTGGTTCAACACGGCTGGGGCGGCGGCGGTTTTGCGCGGACGCTGCATCTGGAAAATCCCGCCGTGGAAACTTGTGTCGTGAATGTTCCCGCGTCGCATCCGCCGGCGGTCGAATGGATCGTCGCCGAAGCGCTCGCAGCGAATGGCTTCACGGAAGTCCATTTCACGGGCGACGGCCGACGGCTTGAGCCGAGGCTGGTGCTGATGCCGCAAGGCGCAAGTGAATCCTCCTCGTCGTCGTTCTCGTCCTCGTCCTCGAAATTATTTGCCGAAAAATCGAGGACGAGAACGAAGGACGAGGACGAGGACGAAATGACAACTGGTTTTTCCGTCGGGCCGGCGGACGTTCTGCTTGTCACCGGTGGCGGCAAGGGCATCGCGGCGGAATGTGCCTTGGCGTTCGCCCGCGAAACCGGCGTGAAGCTCGCTCTTCTCGGGCGGAGCGATCCGAAGTTGGACAAGGAACTCGCGAACAATCTCGCGCGCGTCGCCGCTGCCGGCGTGCGTTTTAATTATGTGCGCGCGGATGTGACGGAAGCGGACGCCGTGCGCGCGGCGGTCGCCGAGATCGAGCGCCGGCTCGGCCAGGTGACGGCGATTCTCCACGGCGCGGGCGTGAACACGCCGCAGTTGATCGGCGCGCTGGACGAGGCGGCGTTTCGGCGGACAGTGCTTCCGAAAATTTCCGGCGCGCGGAATGTGCTCGCGGCGGTGGACGCGAAAAAATTGCGGCTGTTCGTCACGTTCGGCTCGATCATCGCGCGCACCGGACTGCCGGGCGAGGCGGATTACGCGACGGCGAACGAATGGCTCGCGGCGCTGACGAATGAATTTCAGGCGAAACATCCGCGCTGCCGCTGCCTCGCGCTCGAATGGTCGGTGTGGTCGGGCGCGGGCATGGGCGAACGGCTGGGGCGCATTGAGTCGCTGGTGCAGCAGGGCATCATGCCGATCACGTTGGACGAAGGTGTGCGGACTTTTTGCGAATTGCTTCGCAGTCTGGGAGCGCCGGCATCCTGCCGGCGGGGCGGGGGGGAAAACCAGAAACACGCCGGCAAGATGCCGGCGCTCCCGGAAACATCCCTCGTCGTCACAGGACGATTTGGCGAACCGCCGACGTTGAAGCTGCTGGAGCCGGAACTGCCGCTGCGCCGGTTTCTCGAACGCAAGCGCGTGTTTTATCCGGGCGTGGAACTGGTCGTGGACGCGGAGCTGTCCCTGCGCGCCGATCCGTATCTCGCGGATCACGTCATGCAGAAACAGTCGTTGCTGCCGGCGGTGCTGGGGCTGGAAGCGATGGCGCAAGCGGCAATGGCGCTCGCCGGTTCAGCGGACACGCCGGTTTTTGAGAACGTGGGATTTTCAAAACCGGTGGCCGTGTCTGAAAAAGCAACGGTGACGATTCGTCTCGCCGCGTTGCAACGCGAGCCGGGCGTGATTGAAGTGTGCCTGCGTTCCGAGGAGACGGATTTTCAGGTGGATCATTTCCGTGCGGTCTGCCGCTTCGGCGCGCCTGATGAAACGACGGTTCCGCGCCTTTCGCTTTCGCCGTTCGAGTCGGTGCATTTGGCGCTCGATCCGCAAAAAGATTTGTATGGCCGGATTCTATTTCATCGCGGGCGCTTCTGCCGGCTGCGCGGCTATCGGCTGTTGCAGGCGAAGGAGTGTGTTGCCGAAATCACGGCGGACGATGGCGCGGTTTGGTTCGGTCCGTATCTGCCGGCGGATTTTGTCCTGGGCAATCCGGCGGCGCGCGACGCGGCGTTGCACGCGATACAAGCATGCATCCCGCATCAAAGAATTTTGCCGACGGGCATCGAGCGAATGGTCATTCATCTCAGCGATCCCGGCGCGCATTTCGTTCGCGCGAAGGAGCGTTCACGCGACGGAAATAATTTTGTCTATGACGTGGAAGTCACCGATGCGCGCGGCGAGGTGATCGAGCGTTGGGACGGGCTGCGTTTGCGCGCAGTGGAGGTGATGGGGGCACCCGAGGCATGGCCGGACGCGCTGCTCGGGCCTTACCTCGAACGGCGGCTGGAGGAATTGGCGGACGCGGGCACGCCGGTGAAGGTCGCGCTCGAACGCGGCTTGCGCGAGAAGCGTCCGGCGCGCAGCGACGCGGTGATTCAACAGGCGCTCGGCAGACCGGCGCGCATCTGGCGGCGGCCCGACGGCAAGCCGGTTTTCGACGGCGAAGAAGGCATCTCGGCGGCGCACGCGCTGGATTTTACGTTCGCGGTCGCGAGTGCCGGAGGCACGGCTTGCGATCTGGAAGAAGTCGCCGCGCGAACGGACGCGGTCTGGTGTGATCTGTTGGGGAAGGAGAAATTTAAACTCGCGGAGCGGATTGCACTGGAGCGGGCGGAAAGCGTGGACGCGGCGGCAACGCGGCTGTGGACGGCGCTGGAGTGCCTGAAAAAAATCGGGCAGCCGGCGATGTCCCCGCTGGTTCTGGAATCCAGCACGGACGACGGCTGGGCACGGCTGCGTTCCGGCTTGGTCACGATCATGACGTGCGTGACGGCGGTGCGCGGAATGAAATCGCCGCTGGGCATGGCGGTCGCGTTTGAGCCGGTCGCGGAAAACCAGCCACCGTCCATCAGCGCAAAAAACGGCGGGTGAGGAGAAATGGCCATGCGCTTTTACGAATACCGGCACATCGTCAGTTTTCAGGAGACCAATCTCGTCGGGAATATTTATTTCACCAACCACCTGAGCTGGCAGGGGCGCTGCCGCGAAATGTTTTTGCGCGATCATGCGCCGGAGGTGATTGATGACTTGAGCCGTGGCCTCGCGCTGGCCACCGTCAGTTGTTCCTGCGAATATTTCGTGGAACTCATGGCCTTCGACGAAGTCATCGTGCGGATGCGGCTGGCGGAGCTGGTGCAGAACCGGATGCGGCTGGTGTTTGAATATTGGCGACGCAAGCAGGGCAACGAGGAACTGGTCGCGCGCGGCGAGCAGCAGATTGCGTGCATGAGGCGCGACGGGGGAAAACTTTTGCCCGCGCCGGTGCCGCAGACGTTGCGCGAGGCGCTGGCGGCATATGCGGAATGAAATGAAAAACGGGAAACATCCAACAACCAGCATCCAACATCGAACATCCAATGTCCGAGCGCAGGCCGGCGTTTTTCTGGATGTTGGTTGTTGGATGTTGGTTGTTGGTTGTTCCTTTTCCAGCCTGTGAGCAACGAGCTTCCCACATCCTCGCATCGCGCCGACACGGTCGAAGCAATTCAATTGTCCGTCGAGCGGGCGATCCGCCACATGAAGGAGCACCTGGCCGAGCCGCTGGACCTGGACGGACTCGCGCAGGTCGCCGCGGTCAGCAAGTTTCATTTCGTGCGCGTGTTTGACGAAACCACGGGGACGACACCGCATCATTTTCTCTCGTGCCTGCGCATCCAGCGCGCGAAGGAGCTGCTGCTGAAATCCGGGACGCCGATCACGGAGGTTTGCATGGAGGTGGGATACAATTCACTCGGCACTTTCTCGACAAAATTCAGCGAACTGGTCGGCTTGTCGCCGCAGGAATTTCGTGCGATGCCCAAGCGGCTCACGGCGAAACAATTTGCCACGGTCATCTGGCGCTATCTGTCTTCGCGGAAAAAAATTTCCGGGCCTACCATCGAAGGCGTGGTGGAGGGGCCGGGCCGGCCGAAGGGGTTCACTTTTGTGGGGACGTTTACGAAGGGCGTGCCGCTGGGCGTGCCGTTTTCCGGCACGGTGATGATCGGGCACGGGAAATTTTGCATTGAGCGCCCCGCGCTTCCGGAATTTCATCTGCTGGCGGCGCTAATGCCGCTCTCGGCCAGCTTTGCCGAAATGGCGGCGAACCTTCCCATCAGCCTCGTGGCCAGCCTGCGCGTGCAAAACGACCCGGCGGGCGCGGCGGCAAAACCACACTTGCACTTGCGTGCCCTGCGTCCGACCGACCCGCCGATTGTGCTGGCGCTGCCCGCGCTGCCGCCCTTGCGCGGCTGACGCCAAGATCGCAATCTCGGAGAAGCGGGGCTGGTTCGAGTTTGGTAAATTGGCGGGAATGAATTGTTTAATTCTAAACGACTTTCCGTTAGCGCGAAGCCCCAAACGCTTTGCGATGACAAGCCGGCACACACCATGAAAACCAACTTTCTCCAAACGAAATCGCACAACTGGCGGACTTTGATCTGCTCCAACCTTTGGCTGTCCGCCCTGTTGCTGCTGGTGGCGATGGGAGTCCATGCCCAGCCATTCACGCCGGGCAACTTGGTGGTCGTCCGCGTCGGCGACGGCACTGCGGCGCTGTCCGCGAATGGTGCCGCCGTTTTTCTGGAAGAGCGAGCCACTGGCGGAACCTTGGCGGGTCCGATACTCGCGGTTCCGAATCTGGTCGTCAGCGGCTCGGCCACGTCGGAAGGCGCGTTGTGCCTCTCCGGCAACGGGCTGTTCCTGACCATCGCCGGGTATAACGCTCCGGCGGGCACTGCCAGCCTGCCCACTTCGCCTTCGGCCAGCTTTGCGCGCGTCATCGGCATGGTGGACGTGAATCGCAATTTCAATGTGGCGGCGGGAACCAGCAGCCTGTATAGCGGGAACAATATTCGCAGCGGTGTCACTGACGGTCTGAATAATTTCTGGGGGGCGGGCAGCGGCGGCGGCACGGTTTATTTCGGCAACAATGCCGCGCCTGCAACGGTTCAAAATGTCATCCTCAACACCCGTGTGATTCAAAATTTCTTCGGCGCTCTCTTCTTCTCAACCGGGTCGGGCACGCCTGGCATTTGGATAATTCCCGGCACGCCAATAACCCCTGCGACGGCATCACCGTTTATTCCCACCGGCACAGGTGCCAGCCCTTACAATTTCGCCTTCAATCCCGCCCAAACCACGGTCTATGTGGCGGATGACCGCACCATCGCCACCGGCGGCGGCATTCAGAAATGGAACTTTTCTGGCGGGATCTGGACTTTGGCCTACACGCTCGGCACCGCCTCAACGGTCGGCGCACGCGGCTTGGCTGTGGATTTCTGCGGTGCGGTTCCCGTCATCTACGCCACCACGGCGGAAGCTGCGGGCACGCCGAACCGTCTGATCAGGATTGTTGACACCGGTGCCGGCTCCACTGCCACCACTATTGCCGTGGCGGCGGCGAACACCGTCTATCGCGGTCTTGAGTTTGCGCCCAAAGTGCCCGCCCCGCCCCTTGTCCTCACTGTTCCTGGCAACATCACGGTTCCGGCGACCATTCCGGGCGGCGCGGTGGTTGGTTACACCGTCTCGGCCACCGGTGGTTGCAGTTCGCCGACCGTGAGTGCCGTTCCGACCAGCGGCAGTCTCTTTCCGGTTGGCACGACCATCGTGAATGTCACCGCCAGCGACACTTGCTGCAACAGCACCAACAAATCCTTCACCGTAACGGTGACCGCGCTGCCCACCCCGCAGGTGCCGGAGTATTTCTCCAAGTCGAACAATCTCCCGCCGACCAATGGGATGTATGTAAATCCATTTTCAGGAACGCTCGCTTACGGTTCGCTGCGGGTTCGCAATGCCATCCATCGAGGATTCTCACCGAGCTATGCTCCGCCGGCATTGGGGAGTTCCCAGCTTGAGACGTTCAGTTCAAAAGTGGATTTTGATCTCTCCACCGACGGCGGGCTGAATTTTAATCCCGTCAGCGCCACGGCCAACATGACGGTGAACGTAACGCACAGCCAGGACGCGAACGGATACAGCTTCTATACCAACGAAATGTTGCACCTGGATTTGACCGGCCCCGGCTTCATGCTCCGCGAGAGTCCGACGCTGGCTTCGACCGGCCAGACGACCACGCGTCCGATTTCCGCCGGCTTTATGATCAGCAGTTTCTTTGACATTTTTACGGAAGCGAGCACGGACAACGGCCTAAGCTGGACGCCGGCGTCAGGTTCACACCATGTGGAATTGCGCAACGATCCGAGGTCCGTGACGGGAATTCCGGAGCCGACGCCACTGTTGCCGCCGCCGAACGACAAGTATGTTTCGCCGGATCAATGGCACGCGCTGTATGCGCAAGGCATCGTGATCAAGGATGTCAGCCACAAGCTGTTCACCACTTCCATGCCGTCGCCGAACTCGGGCGGGACCAACCACGAGTTGTTCAACTCGACGGTGGATTTGCAGGTGTCAACTGATGGCGGGAATACCTTCCAATCGGTTCGCGCGTCGGCCCCGGTGCAAATCACCGTAGCCAATCATGGCGCGGCCGGCAGCGCGATCTTTGACACCGAAATGACCGGCTTGAGCATAAGTTTGCCGAGTGGTGTCATGATCCGTGAAAGCCCAACCGAGCCGTCACGCGGCGGGACGGAAATTGATTCGCTAGTCTAGTGTAACAGTTAAAGCTTTACAATTAGGCTGGCGGCGATCATACTCTGGGC
>ODAK010000998.1_pt1 | contig 31934 bp, 25 predicted proteins | sample 1539591 | NCBI WGS metagenome assembly ODAK01 (sample SAMEA3539303, study PRJEB22396) | soil metagenome | biome: tundra; feature: field; material: soil | place: USA | collected 2010-05 | depth 0.15 m
CCTCCAGGCCGGAGCCCGCGTGCAGCAACAGGTGATTCGCGCAGCCATCCGCCTCGGAGCGGCGCTGCCTCGGCAGGTCGGCGCCGGAGAGGTCGCGAGCCTCGGCACCACCGACGTCATCCGGATCGCGCGCCTGCTCGACATCAGCGCGCGCGGCACCGGCGCGCTGGTGTCGATCGCGATCGTAGCCGTGATCCTGCTCAGCACCTCCCCGCAACTCGGGCTCGTCCTGCTCGCCGGCGTTCCGATCGCGGCACTCCTGATCCTCCCCGCCATGGGTCCGCTCGAGCGCCGGCAGCGCGCCGAGCGCCAGCAGCGCGGCGCTGCGTCCTCGGTCGCGGCCGACACGGTGGCGGGCCTCCGCGTGCTCCGCGGCCTCGGCGGTGAAAGCGATTTCGCCGCCCGCTACGCGATCACCTCACAGGCGGTACGCCGCGCGACCGTGCGCACCGCCCTCGTCCAGTCGCTGCTCGACGGCGTTCAGGTCCTGCTGCCGGGAGCGATCCTGGTCACGATCACGTTCCTCGGCGCGCGGCTGGTGGAGGGCGGCGCCATCCCACCCGGCCAGCTGGTCGCGGATTACGCGTATGCCGCATTCCTCGCCCTCCCGGTGCAGACGTTGATCCAGGCGGCAAGCATCTGGTCCTCGGCCACCGTCGCGGCGGGGCGGGTCCTCTCGGTCCTGCGGCTCGAGGTCGACCTTGCCTCCCCGGCTGACGCGGCAGTGCCTCCGGTCGACGGCGATCTCGTTGACGGGGAGTCCGGGCTGACCGCCCGGCAGGGACGGCTCACCGCGGTGGTGGTCGCCGATCCAGACGCCGCGAGCGCGACCGCGGCACGACTGGGTCGCTTCGCGGATCCGGACGGAGACGCCCTGGTCACCCTCGGTGGCATCGCGCTCGACACGCTGCCGCTTGCCGAGGTCCGGCGACGGATCCTCGTGCTCGATCGCGATCCGCAACTGCTCGTCGGCACCCTCCGCGATGCCGTCGACTCCCCAAGCGCGCGACCGCGCGACGAGGACGAACGTCCCAGCGTCGACGAGGCGGTCGCGGCAGCGTGCGGCGACGACATCGTCAGTGGCCTCGGAGACGGTCTCGAATCGATCGTTGCCGAGCGGGGGCGGTCGCTCTCCGGCGGGCAGCGCCAGCGCATCGCGCTCGCGGCCGCGCTGCGCGCCGACCCGGACGTCCTCGTGCTCGACGAGCCGACCAGCGCAGTCGATGCGCACACTGAGGCGATGATCGGCGAGCGCCTCAGCGCTCTGCGACGCGGACGTACCACGGTGATCTTCACGACCAGTCCGCTGCTGCTCGGCCGCGCGGACGAGGTCGCCTTCCTCGACGCCGGCAGGGTTGTGCGCGGTTCGCACGCGCAGCTCATCGGCACCGATGCCCGCTACCGTGCGGTGGTCACGCGGGGGGACGAATGACCCGGGACGCCGGTCCGATCCTGCCGGTTGCAGGAGGCCGTGACGCGTGGCGCAACCTCCGGTCCAGTCTGAGCGAGCGCCGCGCCCTCATCGCCGCGGCGATCTCCCTCCAGATGACCGCGAGCGCCGCCGGGCTGGTCGGACCGCAACTGCTCGAGCGGATCATCAACGGCGCGGGCGGGCTCACCGATGCAACCATCGACCGCACCGCGCTGCTCTTCGCCGCAGCCCTCGTCGTCCAGACCGTCTTCACCGCCGGAGCCAGGGCCTGCGGCGCGCTCACCGCTGAGTACGTGCTCGCGCGGCTTCGTGAACGGTTCATCACCACCGTCCTCGCGTTGCCGATCGGCATCGTGGAGCGTGCCGGCACCGGTGACCTCATGACCCGAGCGTCCACGGATATCGACGACATGTCGCAGGCCATGCGACGCGGATTGCCCGAACTGCTGGTGGCCGCGGTCACCTGTGTCCTGGCAATCGCCGCACTGGTCGTCACCGCGCCGATCCTCAGTCTCGTGGTGGTGCCGGTGATCCCGCCGCTCATCATCGCGACCCGCTGGTATCTTCGCCGCGCCAGGCCCGCATACCAGCAGCAGCAGGCCGCTGAGGCGGTGGTCAACGCCGACCTCCAGGAGACGGTCAACGCGGCACGCACCATCGAATCACTGCGGCTCGGCCCTCGACGTATCGCGCAAACCGACGACGACATTCGCGAATGGATCACGTGGGAGCGCCACACGCTGCGCCTGCGCACCATCTTCTTCGGCAGTTGCGAGGCCGCCTACATCGTGCCGCTGGTGCTGTGCCTCCTCTTCGGCGGGTTGCTCGTGATGCACGGACAGCTCTCGATCGGCGCCGTCGCCGCAGCCGCGCTCTACACACAGCAACTCGTCTCGCCTGTCGACACGTTGCTCGCGTGGCAGGACGAGGTGCAACTCGCATCCGCCGCGCTCTCACGCGTCGTCGGCGTCTCCGAGGTGCCGCCGGCTGAGACGACCGAGCGCATTCCAACCGACCAGCGGCTGGTCGCTGAGAACGTGCACTTCGCGTATCACGATGCAGCCGACGTCCTCCACGGCATCGACCTCGCGCCCGAGGTCGGCGCGAGGCTGGCGGTTGTCGGTCCGAGTGGCGCCGGGAAGAGCACGCTCGCCCTGCTCCTCGCCGGCGTTCACGCACCGCGGAGTGGTGCCGTGGAGGTTGGCGGCGTCGAACCTCATCTGCTGCCGCCGGATCGTCTGCGTCGGGAGGTGGCGCTCGTCACCCAGGAGCATCACCTGTTCGCGTGCTCGCTGCGCGACAACCTCCGTCTCGCGCGCCCGGAGTCGAGCGACGACGCGTTGTTGGCAGTCCTCGAGACCGTGGACGCACTCTCCGCCGTCCAGGCGCTCCCCGCCGGCCTGGACACCATCGTCGGGTCCGGCGGAAGTTCAATCAGCCCGGGACTCGCGCAGCAGATCGCGGTTGCGCGACTGCTGCTCGCGGATCCGCACACGCTCGTGCTCGACGAGGCCACCTCCTTGCTCGACTCGCGAGCCGCCCGTCACCTGGAGCGTTCGGTCGCCGTCCTGCTCGAGGGGCGCACGGTGATCGCGATCTCGCATCGCCTCCACGCGGCGCACGATGCAGAGGTCGTGGTCGTTGTCGAGGATGGGCGCATCAGCGAGTACGGGACTCACGCGTCCTTGCTCAGAGCTGGTGGCGCGTATGCGCGTCTCTGGAACACCTGGCGGCAGGATGCTCTATCGCCAAGCGATCACGAGAGTGTCGGACCGAGCACCGCCCAGGCTGACTGAACCGGAAGCACCCATATCGCTCCTCCAGGGCAGAACGTCTGGCCGTCGGGGTCGTTTCCGATGTGGGTTAGAACGTGCCGACCAGTACGAAACCGGCGATCAACCCCACGATGGCAAGGATGGCGCCCGACATCGGCCACAGCCAGAAATTCGGTCGTTGAACCGGTGGGATGCTCTGAGCGGCGACCGAGAGCAAAGCCGCGGTGATGAAGAGCGCCACGCCGATGCTGAGGATCGCGATGAAGCCGAGCGCAGCGGATCCGGCCGCCGCGGCCAGGAACAGCGTCTTCGCGGCCGGCATCCTGCCGGCGAGGACGCATGCGAGGCCGATCACAGCCGCGACCGCGATCGCGCCGATGTAACCGCTGACGAAGGGCACGATCGCCGGCAGCGGTGGAACCGCGTCCTGCCCATGGATGACCGCCAGGTATGCCCAGTCGCTTGCCGCGGCCGCGACGGCGGCGAGCAGTGCCGCCGTCAGTTGCTGTCGCCGCTGTGCTCTCTGCATGCCTTCGAGCCCAACCTTAGTCTCAGCCGCCCGGCTTGTGGATCACCACTGATCCGACGTGAATGCGGAATCCCTCCGATACAGGTTGCTCACCAAGTCGACAGGATGCGCGACCCATGATGCGTCCGTAATCCAACCGCGATAGGGGATGAGCAATGCTCGCGATCGACGTCAGGGACAGCGACATCATGGAGACCTCGGCGCATCGCCAGGGGGGCGTCGCGCGCATGCTGGCAGCGCTGCAGGACGCGGGGCTGCGGGTCATCCGCATCGAGCCGCGGACCAACGAGAGCGGCATGTACCGCGTGACCCTGACCGACAGCCCCGAGTTCGCTGTCCGGATTCTCAAGGCGATCGGCCGTCGAGTGACGCCCTCCATGTCGACCGCCGCGGGATAGCCGCACGGTCCTCGAGGCCACTCGCGCTACGCTGACAAGGTCCGCCTGTCTCGCTGAGGATCCACGAACGATCAACACACGCGGTTGAGCGAAGCTCCCGTCACGCCGGGTTGGATCCGGCGGCTCTGGGGCTACATGCTCCGGCACCGGCGAGACGTCGTGCTCTCGGTGGGTGCCGCCGTGCTCGGCAGCGTGTGCCAGACGGCAGTCCCGCTAGTCGCTCGCCAGATCGTCGACGGTGTGATCCTCACCAGTACCTCACCGCTCTGGCCGTGGCTCGCGCTGCTGGTTGCGCTCGCGGCGGCGAGCTTCGGCTTCGCCTACATCCGCCGTTACCGGGGCGGCCGCGTCGCGCTCGAGGTCCAGTACGACCTCCGCAACGACATGCACGACCATCTCCAGGCCCTTGACTTCGACAACCTCGGCCGCATGCCGACCGGCCAGCTGGTGGCGCGTGCCAACTCCGACTCCACGCTGGTCCAGGGGCTGCTGAGCTTCTTCCCGATCATGAGCAGCAACATCCTTCTGCTGCTGCTCTCCCTCGGCGTGATGATCTCCCTGTCGCCCCTGCTGGCGCTGGTCAGCGTCGTGGTGGCGCCGAGCCTCCTCGTCGTCTCGTACCGCATGCGCTGGCGCATCTTCCCGGCAACCTGGGACGGGCAGCAGCGCGAGGGTGAGCTGGTGCAGATCGTCGACGAGGACCTCAACGGCGTGCGCGTTGTCAAGGCGTTCGCCCAGGAGCACCGCGAGGTCGAGCGGGTGGCCGCCGCGGCCAAGTCCGTATACGGGTCGCAGATGCGCGCGGTTCGTCTGCAGTCACGCTATCAGCCACTTCTCGAGGCGATCCCGCTGTTCGCCCAGGTGGCCATCCTGGCCCTCGGCGGCTGGCTGGCCCTCCATCACAACATCACGCTCGGCACCTTCCTGGCGTTCTCGACGTACGCCACCCAGCTGATGGCGCCGGCCCGTCAGCTTGCCGGTGTCCTGACCATCGGCCAGCAGGCTCGTGCCGGACTTGAGCGCATCTTCCAGCTCCTCGACCTGCCCGCGGCCATCAGCGACGCACCTGATGCGATCGAACTTCCGGAGCTCCGGGGTGACATCCGCTTCTCGAACGTGCACTTCGCGTACGACGACGGTGACCCGGTGCTCAACGGGGTCGAGCTCCACATCGCGCCGGGCGAGCGCGTCGCCATCGTCGGCCCGAGCGGCAGCGGCAAGTCGACCCTGGCGATGCTCATCCCGCGTTTCTACGACCCATCGGAGGGAGCGGTCCTCGTGGACGGTCTCGATGTGCGCACGGTCACGCTGCACTCGCTCCGACGCCAGGTTGGCGTCGTCTTCGAGGACAGCTTCCTCTTCTCGGACTCCGTTCGCGCGAACATCGCGTACGGACGGCCGGACGCGACCGACGAACAGATCGAGGCGGCCGCCCGTGCAGCTCAGGCGCACGAGTTTATCGAGGAGCTCCCGCGCGGGTATGACACTGCCATCGGGGAGCGTGGGCTGACCCTCTCCGGCGGTCAGCGTCAAAGGATCGCCCTGGCGCGCGCGATCCTCTACGACCCACGGATCCTCATCCTCGACGACGCCACCAGCGCGATTGACGCGCGCATCGAGGCTGCTGTCCACGGCGCGTTGCGCGGAGTCATGGCCGGTCGAACGACGCTGCTGATCGCCCACCGGCAGTCGACCCTGCATCTCGCCGACCGAATCGTTGTGCTCGACGGCGGCATCGTGGTCGAATCCGGGACACACGACGAGCTCATCACTCGAAGCGCGATGTACAGAACGCTGGTGTCCGGGCTCGAGGAGCTCGACCCAGCCGAGATCGGCGACTCGATCGAGGCCCTCGCCACCATGGCGTCGTCCGTCGGAGCGGATGGCATCACGGCGGCGGCGTGGGCCGGCGATCGGCAGCGGTCCGGCAATCGCGGCGCTGGTCGCAGCGTCGGTGCCCCGTCACTGGGGCCCGGGCTCGGCGGCGGTGGTTCCGGCTGGCGCCTCAACCTTGCTGCAACCCCAGAATTGCTCGCGCGCGTCGCACGTCTCCGCCCGATCCGTGATGTCGCGGAGGTCGACCTCGAGCGCGAGTCGCGTCCCGACAAGCACTTCAGCCTGTTCCGCCTGCTGCGCGAGTTCCACCGGCCCCTGCTCCTCGGGCTCGTGTTTGTCGTCATCGATGGCTTGATGACCCTCGCCGGACCCGTGCTCGTGAAGACCGGTCTCGACAACGGTGTGGCGAAGGGCTCGTCGGTGGTCCTCTTCGCCGCGGCGGGCGTCTTTCTCGTGGTCACGCTTGTCGATCTGATCGACGAGATCGGCGAAACGTTCGTCACAGGGAGGACCGCGCAGCGAATCATGCTCTCGCTGCGCATTCGAATCTGGGCGCAGTTGCAGCGGCTTTCGCTCGACTACTACGAGCGCGAGATGACCGGTCGAATCATGACCCGGATGACCACCGACGTCGACCAGTTCGAGTCGCTGATCGAGAATGGGCTGCTCTCCGCGCTGGTCTCGGTGGTCACGTTCGTCGGCGTCGGTGTGGCGCTGGTGGTGATCAACGCCGAGCTCGGACTCTGCACGCTGTCGGTCGCCATCCCGCTCGCGGTGGCGACGGTTGTGTTCCGTCAGAAGGCGGCGCGCCTGTACAGCATGTCGCGCGAGCGGATCGCCATCGTCAACGCGGACTTCCAGGAAAGCCTTTCGGGCGTACGCGAGTCGCAGGCCTTCGTCCACGAGGGCGCCGCGATGTCCCAGTTTCACCGCCTGGGGCGCTCGTATCTCGACACCCGTGTCGCGGCGCAACGACTGGTCGCCACCTACTTTCCGTTCGTGCAATTCATGGCTGCGGTGGCGGATGCGATCGTGCTCGGCGTCGGCGCGCGGCTGATCGAAACCGGGCATCTCACCTCGGGTGCACTGATCGCGTTCCTGCTCTACATCGACCTCTTCTTCTCGCCGATCCAGCAGCTGTCGCAGGTGTTCGACGCGTGGCAGCAGACGCGCGTGTCGGTGGGTCGCATCGCCGAGCTGATGCAGCTCGAGTCGCGCACTCCGAACCCGGCCGTGCCTGAGGCCGTGGGCCGCCTTCATGGCGATCTCTCGCTCGATGCGGTCCGCTTCTCCTATCCGCTGCCGGTCAGCCGTCCGGGCTTCGAGGGAGTCCGCCCGGTCGACCGGCGAGGGCCCCAGGATCCGCGGCTGCTGCAGTCGAGCGACGCGACCTGGCGCAAACCGCCGGAGGCGCTGCGGGGCGTCGGCATGAGCATCGCGGCAGGGGAGACCGTCGCGCTCGTCGGCGAGACCGGCGCCGGAAAGTCCACGGTCATGAAGCTGCTGGCTCGCTTCTACGATCCGGACACCGGCAGCGTCGAGGTGGATGGGCACGACCTCCGCGCGATCGACCTCCATGATTTCCGTCTGCAGCTCGGCTACGTGCCCCAGGAGGCATTCCTGTTCTCGGGCACCATCCGCGACAACATCGCGTACGGTCGCCCGGAGGCGAGCGACCCGGACGTGGAATCGGCCGCCCGCGCGGTCGGCGCTCACGCCTTCATCGCCCGGCTCTCGGGTGGGTACCACCACGAGCTCACCGAGCGCGGACGGTCGCTCTCGTCGGGTCAGCGCCAGCTGATCGCCCTGGCGCGCGCCGAACTGGTGGACCCGGTACTGCTCCTGCTCGACGAGGCGACCTCGAACCTCGACCTGGTCACAGAGGCGCATGTCGCTGCCGCGATGCAGGAGGTATCCCATGGACGCACGACGGTGGTGATCGCGCACCGTCTGCAGACCGCGAGAGCGGCGGATCGGATCATCGTGCTGCACGGCGGCCAGGTGGTCGAGGCCGGATCCCACGACGAGCTGATGGCGAAGCGGGGAAGGTACGCGGCGATGTGGGATGTCTTCGACATCGTCGCCAGCCCGGCGCCGGCGATACGCCTCGAGTAAAGAACCCGCTAACGCCGCGCTGTCGCCGGCGGAGTCGCCGAGGCAGACGGGTTCCATGCCGGCTCGAGGCCGATCGCGACAGCGCCGGCGACGAGTGCGGCCAACAGCGCCCAGACGATGACGCGCTCCGGCCGGTTGACGGCGGTGGCCGCGAGGCTCTTCGCGGACGCCCGCATCGCCCTGCGCAGGTACACCGCCAGGTGGACCAGCACGACGATCCCGAGCGCGATGACGGAGTCCAGGTGCGCCGCCGCCCACGGCCCGCGGTCCGTGCCCTGGCTCCAGAGGATCACCCCGCTCACGGTGGCGAGCACCGCCGCGGCCACGAGCGGCAGTGCGATGACGCGCGGCAGTACCCAGGGCGGCCCCGCGGCACGGTAGTTACCCCGACCGAAGTAGTAGCTGATGGCCCGCCACCCGGTGCTCGCCAGCTTGACCGCGAGGATCGGGATCAGCGCGAAGCCGAGGGCGAAGTGCACCGGCCGGAGCGGCGTGAATGCGAGGCCGCTGAGGTAGAGCAGCACGAGCGCGAACAGGATGATGAGCCCGGCGTGCGACGTGAGGATCAGATTTCCGATCACCTGTGGGGTTCGCACCGGATGCGGCCCATCCTCGAGCACGTCGAACGCGTGCTTCAGGCCGCCGGTGCGTCGAACTCCTGACTCGAACCGATCGTCATCCGGCATCCCCGAGGCGGTCCCCACCGCGAAACTGTACCGAGACGGGGGAGTCGCACCTTCGCGTGAACCTGATATCCGGATGAGGAAGCGAGGTGCCTCGGGCTCGCCCCGGTCAGGCCGCGATCTCGAGGGCCTCGTCGATGAAGGCGAGCAGCCTGCCCTTGGACACGTATCCGATCATCTGGCGCACCGGCTTCCCGCCGGCGAACAGCAGCAGGGTCGGCAGCGACATCACGCCGTATCTGGCCTGGATCACGGGGTTCGCGTCCACGTCCACGGTGACGACCTGGAGGCGGCTCGAACGTTCGGCCGCCACGTCCTCGAGCAATGGGGCGAGCATGCGGCAGGGCGGGCACCATGCAGCGCCGAACTCGACGAGCACCGGCGCTCCGGCTGCGAGCACATCGGTGTCGAATGTTGCGTCGTCGACGGTCCTGACCATCGGAATCCTCCTGATCATTGCCGGGTCGTGACCGCCTTGTAGGCGGCGCAGTTCGAGAAGGTGTGCGTTGCACTCCGGGGACGGGAACGCCTGCCTCGGGCGGGCGGCGGAGCGTTGTGGTCCTCTGCGGCATACCGGTCCCAGACGGACTGGCGCGACATACCGAGCCGGTCGGCGATGTCCTGCCAGCTCATGCCATCGGATCGGGCGGCGAGCACGGTCGACGCACGCCGCGACCCGAGGAGCACGGCGATCGAGCGCAGAGCGACGAGCCTGTCTCCGGTGGGAAGGGCGTTGAGGACTCCGAGCACCGTGGCAACGGCCGCGTCGGCGCCGGGAGGGGATGTCGCGTAGGCCATATGTCAACTATACATGACATATTGTCAGGCTTCCAACTGGCTCCCGGCGCGCTGCCTGGGTCGGATGCGAGTGCCCCGCGTCACCGCAACCCCCGCGAGGCAGAGGACGCCACCGGCGATTGCGAGCACGGGCGGAACGTCGCCCAGCACCAGCCACCCCATGACGATGGTCAGCGGCGGGACCAGGTATCCCATGACGCCCATCCGCCCGCCGCTGGTGCGTGCCAGGGCATAAGCCCAGAAGCTGAAGCCCACCGCCGTTGGAAACAGTCCCAGGTAGACAGCCCACGCCAGGCTGGCAGGGTCGGCTCGGCTCACGTCGTGAACGAGTTGTGGCGCGAACGGCAGGCAGACCACGGCGCCGATCGTGCAGGCGAGCCACGTTATGGTGAGCGCCGAGTTGCGCCGCAGCAGCGGCTTCTCGGCCGTGACGCCACCCGCGTACACGGCGGCGGCGGCGATGCAGAGTATCGCTCCCACCCCCGCCTGGAATCCGCGCGTCGACGTGGCATACCCGATCACCACAGCTCCGACCAAGCCGATGACGCAGCCGAGCACGACGCGCCGGGGAAAGCCCTCGCCGAGGAACAGTCCGCTGAGGATGGCGACGAGCACCGGACCGGTATTCACCAGCATCGCGGCCGTCCCCGCGTCGACGGTCCGCTCCGCCTGGTTGAGGAGGAGGTTGTAGGCACCGAACCAGAGCAATCCGCAGGCGAGGAGCCCGGGAAGGTCGGCGCGGTGCGGAAGGGGTTGCTTGCGCGCTGCGACCAGGATGCCGAGTGCCACGGTGCCGACCGTCAGACGTGCGAGCGCAAGTGATCCGGGCGAGAGCGAGCGGCCCGCGGCACGGATGCCGACGAATGCCGAAGCCCAGAGCACGACCGTCACCAGCGCCGCCGCGAGGGCGAGGCCGTGCTCGCTCGGGGGCACGGCGGGACCGGGGCGGCGCGTCATGAGGCAAGCCTATCCGGTGAACACTTCGGTGATGACCGAACTGTCGGGGCTGTACCGTTGCCGGTGATGGGCACAGACTTCGCGGCCGTCGGACGGCTGCTCAGCAGCCCGGCTCGGTCCGCAATGCTCGACGTGCTGCTCGACGGCGGGACGGCGTCGGCGAGCGAGCTGGCTGCGGCCGCCTCGGTGAAGCCTTCGACCGCGAGTGAGCACCTTGCCGCGCTGGTCGAGGGGCACATGGTGGCGGTCGCGACTCGCGGGCGCAATCGCGAGTACCGGATCGCGGATCGCGAGATCGCGCTCGCCTTGGAGGCACTCTCGAGGATCTGTCCGGACCGGCCGGTGCGCTCGCTGCGGGCGGCTCGCACCACGGAGGCAATGCGTGGCGCGCGCACCTGCTACGACCACCTTGCGGGACAGCTCGGTGTCGAGATCCTTGATGCCCTCGTGCAGCGGCGATGGCTGGTCGCGGATGGTGACGACTACGCACTCGGCGATTCTGGCGAACAGGCCCTGATCGGTCTCGGCATCGACGTCGCGGCCGCTCGACGCCAGCGGCGCAACTTCGCGCGTGCGTGCCTCGACTGGACGGAGCGACGCCCACATCTTGCCGGCGCCCTCGGTGCCGCGCTGTGTCAGAGCGTCGTGCGTGCGGGCTGGGTGCGGCGGCGCCGCTCGGGACGAGGCTTATCGGTCACCGCGCTCGGGGTGGATCAGCTGGCCGAAGCGTTGGGCATCTCGCTCACGCCGGCACCGTGAGCCCGCGGTCGAGTCCAGCCATCCGTCCCGCGGCCCGCGCGCTCATCATCGATGCGGAACAGCGCCTCCTGCTCTTTCGAGGCGATCTGCCCGACCGTGAGCCCTGGTGGTTTGCTCCGGGCGGTGCGCTCGAGCCGGGCGAGATATACGAGGAGGCGCTGGTGCGCGAGGTTCGGGAGGAAACCGGACTCGCGGTCGACGTCGCGACGGTACCGCCCCATGTGTGGACTCGCGACGTCGAGTTCACCTGGCAGGGGCAGGTTGAGCGGCACCTCGAACGATTCTTCCTGATCCGGATCCATGCGCACGAGGTCGACACGAGCGGCTTCGAGCCGGTCGAGGCCGCGGCCATTCGAACCCATCGCTGGTGGGGCGTCGACGACATCGCGCGCAGCGGGGAGCGCTTCTCGCCAACCAATCTCGCTGACCACCTCGCGCCCCTCCTGCATGGGTGCGTGCCGCACAAGCCCGTCGCCGTCGGCGTCTAGCGCTCAGTTCCTGGTCGAAGCTTCCGCGTGCTCGCGAGCCGCATGAATGGGGTGGGCGAGGACAAGCAGCGAGCGCGGTTGGAGCGGGACCTCGTCGCCCTCGTGATGCACGGTTGACCCGCGGTGACCCTCGGGGTCGTCCGTGTCCATCACCAGCGTCCATCCGCCCTGCCAGCCTGCCGGCATGGTCCACGTGATCGGGACGTCGCCACTGTGGAGCAGAACCATCAGCGAGTCGCCGACGATGCGGTGGCCGCGCGCGTCGCGGTCGGGAATCTCCTCACCGTTGAGGATCATCCCGATCGAGCGTTCTCCGTCGTTGTCCCAGCCGGCGTCGGTGAATTCCGTGCCGTTGGGCAGCAGCCAGATGATGTCCTTTCGTCCCGAGCGCCGGGTCGCCTCGCCGGAGAAGAAACGCTTGCGCCGCAGCACCGGCTGCTCGCGTCGGAAGGCGATCACCCGCTGCACGAACTGCAGCATCACCGGGTCGACGTTCGTCCAGTCCAACCACGACAGCTCGTTGTCCTGACAGTAGGCGTTGTTGTTGCCGTGCTGGGTGCGGCCGATCTCGTCGCCACCGCAGATCATCGGGCACCCTTGCGAGAGCAGCACGGTGGCGATGAGATTGCGCCGCTGCCGGTCGCGCAGCCTCGTGATCTCGGCGTCGTCGGTCTCACCCTCGACCCCGCAGTTCCACGATCGGTTGTCGTTGGCGCCGTCTTCGTTGTCCTCGCCGTTGGCCTCGTTGCGCTTGTCGTTGTAGGTGACCAGGTCGCGAAGCGTGAACCCGTCGTGCGCGGTGACGAAGTTGATGCTCGCCCACGGTTGACGCCCATCCCATTGGTAGAGGCTGCTCGATCCGGTGAGGCAGTTCGCGATGTCGCGCACGCCTCCGGCCTCGCCACGCCAGAAGTCTCGGACGGTGTCACGGAACGCGCCGTTCCACTCGGCCCAGCGCACTGGGAAATTGCCGACGTGATAGCCACCCTCGCCGACGTCCCACGGTTCGGCGACGAGCTTGACGCGGGACAGCACCGGGTCCTGATGGATGATGTCGAAGAATGCTGAGAGCCGGTCGACGTCGTAGAACTGGCGCGCGAGCGCGGCGGCGAGGTCGAACCGGAAGCCGTCGACGTGCATCTCCGTGACCCAGTAGCGGAGGCTGTCGGTGATCAGCTGCAGCGTGATCGGACTGCTGACGTTGAGGCTATTGCCGGTCCCGGTGACATCGAAGTAGAAGCGTGGCTCCTCCTCGACCAGCCGGTAGTACGAGGGGTTGTCGATACCTCGGAAGCTCAGCGTCGGCCCGAGATGATTGCCCTCGCCGGTGTGGTTGTACACGACGTCGAGGATGACCTCGAGGCCTGCCGCGTGCAGCGCACGGACCATCGCCTTGAACTCACGCACCTGGTCGCCGTTGCCACCGCCGGCCGAGTAGCGGCTCTCCGGGGAGAAATAGCCGACCGAGTCGTATCCCCAGTAGTTGACGAGTCCTCGATCGATCAGGTGGCCGGCGTCGATGAAGTGGTGCACGGGCATCAGCTCCACGGCGGTGACACCGAGCCGTTGCAGGTACTCGAGTGAGCTGGGATGCGCGAGACCCGCGTAGGTGCCGCGCAGCTCCTTGGGGATGTCGGGATTGCGCATCGTGAAGCCCTTCACGTGCAGCTCATAGATCACCGTATCGGCCCATGCGGTTTCCGGACGGCGGTCATCGCCCCACGGGAAGCTCCTGTCCACCACGACGCTCTTCGGCATCGCGCTGGCGGAGTCGACGTGGCTGACGTTGAGGTCGTCGCCGTCGAACGAGTAGCCGAACAGCTCGGCGCCATTCCGGAATCGTCCCGCGATCGCCAGCGCATACGGGTCGAGGAGCAGCTTGCGTGGATTGTGACGAAGTCCATGGAGCGGCTCGTACTTCCCGTGCACGCGAAGGCCGTATCGCTGTCCGGGCCCGACCTGGTCGACGTATCCGTGCCAGACGAGGTCGGTGCGCTCCTGGAGTTCGTACACGGCCGTCTCGGCTCCGTCCTCGGCGTAGAGCACGACGTCCACGGCGTCTGCCGACGCCGAGTAGACGGCGAAGTTCGTGCCCTCGCCATCCCAGGTCGCGCCGAGCGGCGCCTCGCTGCCGGGCCACGCCTGCTGACGGGGTGTCGAGCGGCCTCCTATTCGCCGTCGAGGCGGGGTCATCGCGGTTCAATCATGGTGCACACCAGGGCGAGCCTTCCCGAAGTTGATAGAATCACTTTCATACATGCTGATAGCGAAGCTGATAGTAGCGAAAACCCTTGCGCTCTGGCAGCAGGGGTGAGGACAGCGGCTCGGGCCACGTACCGCGTGCAGCTACGCGAGGAATTCGACTTCGCTGCCGCGGAAGCCATCGTTCCGTATCTCGCCGCTCTCGGGATTTCGCATCTGTACTGCTCACCGTACATGCAGGCGGTGCCGCACAGCCCTCACGGCTATGACGTCGTCGACCCGACGCGGGTCAGCGACGAGCTGGGCGGCGACGAAGGCTTGCGGCGGCTCGACGCCGCGCTCCGCCGCGCCGGTATGGGGCAGCTCCTCGACGTGGTGCCCAACCACATGTGCATCGCCGACCGCGCGAATTCGTGGTGGTGGGACGTGCTCCGCGCCGGGCGTGACAGCCCGTACGCCCGGTTCTTCGACATCGATTGGGACGCACCGGCCGCGCTGGGCAAAGTGCTGCTGCCCATCCTCGGCGAGCCTCGTGCCGAGGTGATGGCGGCGGGAGAACTGCGGGTCGTCGAAGGGCCGGGCGGTGACCTCGAATTGAGCTACGACGGCAACGCCCTTCCCCTCGCACCGGGCACGGCGGCTGCGCCGGGACCGGCGACGCTCGAGACGCTCGGTGCCCAGCAATACCTCCTCGAAGACGCGAAGACCGGGTCCGCTCACCTCAACTACCGTCGCTTCTTTGACGTGACGTCCCTCGCCGGGCTCCGCGTCGAGGACGCCACGGTCTTCGATGCTGTGCTCGCCCGTGCGTTGGAGCTCGTCGAGGACGGCACCGTTGACGGCCTGCGCATCGATCACATCGACGGGCTTCGCGATCCCGCCGCCTTTGCCTTGCGGCTGCGTTCCAGAGTTCCAGCGGCGTGGCTCGTCGCGGAGAAGATCCTCGCCTCGGGTGAGCGTCTGCCGGCGGAGTGGCCGGTGGATGGCTCCACCGGGTACGAGTTCGGCGCCATGCTCACCTCGCTGCTGGTCCACCCGGACGGGCTCGCGGAACTCTCCGACTGCTACGAGCGGTTCACCGGCGACGACGACGGATTCCAGGCGCAATCCCATCAGGCGCGGCGGGAGGTGCTCGAGGAGCTGCTCGGCGCGGAGCTCGACCGGCTCGTCCGGGTCGCGAACGCGGCCGGAATCACCGACACGCGCGCTGAGCTCGTCGAGCTTGTGGCCGGCATGCCTCGATATCGCGTCTATCCGCGAGGGCAGGCCCCGCTGCCCGACGACGACCAGCGAGCCATCGACGTCGCCGAGGACTGGGCGCGCCGATCCGGTCGATGCGACGAGTCCCGGATCGCTGCGCTGGTCGCCGTGCTTCGTGGAACCGAGGGAGCAAGTGCCGCCCAGCGTGACCTCCGCGAGCGCGTTCAGCAGGTTGCCGGCGCCGTGATGGCCAAGGGCGTCGAGGACACCGCGTTCTACCGCTACGTCCGGCTTGTCTCGCTCAACGAGGTGGGCTCCGACCCGGACCGGATCGCTGATCTGGTCGACTTTCACGCGACCTGCATAAAGACGCTGGCTGAGCATCCAGTGACTCTGCTCGCCACGACCACGCACGACACCAAACGTGCCGAGGACGCGCGCCTGCGCATCGGACTGCTCTCCGAGATGCCTGACCGCTGGCATGATTCGCTCGTGCGCCTCGACGTGCTCGGCGAGCGCCACCGCGGTGCGCTCGCGCCGTCGCGCCGCGCCGAATACCTCCTGTATCAGACGCTCGTCGGGACGCACCCCATCAGTGCGGACCGCGCGTGGGCATACATGCTGAAGGCATCTCGCGAGGCGAAGATGGAGACCAGCTGGATCGAGCCGAATCACCGATATGAGGCTGATCTCGAGTACTTCGTGCGCGGCATGGTCTCAGACGCCGACGTCACCGCTGAGATCGGTGCGCTGGTCGACGGCATGACGCCGGAATGGCAGACGATCTCGCTGTCCCAGACGTTGATCAAGCTGACGGCTCCGGGGATTCCGGACATCTATCAGGGCTCCGAGCTCTGGGACCTTCGACTTGTGGACCCGGACAACCGTTCGGCGGTGGACTACGGGGAGCGCATGGCGCTGCTCGGTCAGGTGACCGGCGCGGAGTGGGGCAACTTCATGTCGCGACTCGACAAAGGCGCGCCGAAGCTGCTGCTCATCGCCATCTCCCTCGCAGTGCGCGCACGCCACCCTGAGGCCTTCGGCGCCGATGCCGGATATCAGCGTGTGCCGGTCGCGGGATCGCGCGCGCACCACGCCATCTGCTTCGCACGCACGCGCGCCGGCGGGCATGTGGCCACCATCACCATCGCCTACCGCTGGCCCTTGCTGCTCCGCCCCGGATGGGGGGACACGGCTGTGCAGTTGCCCGAGGGGCGCTGGCGGGATGCGCTGACCGGAGGCGAGACCGATGGCGGCGAGCGGCGCCTCGAGTCTGTGCTGGCCGCAGCGCCGATCGCCCTGCTGGAGCGCGCATGACCGTCCGCCGCATCAGCGTCTGGGCGCCGGATGCGAAGCGTGTCGACCTGGTCGCACTCGAGACTGCACGTGCAATGGAGGAAACCGGCGGGGGCTGGTTTGCGTGCAATGACGACATTCCCGCAGGCCGGGACTACGCCTTCAGCGTCGACGGTGGCGAGGCCATGCCGGATCCGCGCTCGAGGTGGCAGCCGGCAGGAGTCCACGGCCCGTCGCGGATTGTGGAAGAGCATCGGACGCGCGAGCGAGGCCCCTGGCGAGGCTTTCCGATCCAGGATGCGGTGATCTACGAATTGCACATCGGCACGTTCACGCCGGAGGGCACCTTCATCAGCGCGATCTCGCGGCTGGACCACCTGGTGGACCTGGGTGTCAACGCGATCGAGCTCATGCCGGTGGCGGAGTTTCCCGGCAGGCGCGGTTGGGGCTATGACGGAGTGGACCTCTTCGCGCCGCACAGCGCGTACGGTGGTCCGGAGGGGCTGCATCGCCTCGTCCACGCGTCGCACGCCCGCGGCATCGCGGTGATCCTCGACGTCGTCTACAACCACGTCGGGCCTGAGGGCGACTATCTGAGCGCCTTCGGCCCGTATTTCACGAACCGATACGAGACACCGTGGGGAAGCGCATTCAACTTCGATGGCGAGCATTCCGACGAGGTTCGTCGCTTCGTGCTCGACAACGTTGAGATGTGGTTGCGCGAGTACTCGTTCGACGGGCTGCGGCTCGACGCTGTGCACGCAATCATCGACACCTCGCCGCTGCACATCCTGGAAGCGATCGCGACCCGTGTCGACGAGCTCGCCGCCGAGCTCGGCCGCGAGCTCTGGGTCATCGCCGAGAGCGACAGCAACGACCCCCGGCTCGTGCGCGAACGTGAGCGTGGTGGCTACGGACTTGGGGCGCAGTGGAACGACGACTTTCATCACGCGCTCCATGCCCTGCTCACCGGGGAGCAGCACGGCTACTACGAGGACTTCGGCGGTCCTGACGAGATGCGCACGGCACTCCTGCAGACGTTCGTGTATGCCGGTCAGTACTCCCGACATCGAAAGCGCACGGTGGGCCGCCCCGCCGGTGACCTGCCGCGATCTCGATTCATCACGTATTCACAGAACCACGACCAGATCGGCAATCGCGCTGCGGGTGAGCGGCTGTGTCATCTCGTGAGCGAGGGCCGCGCGCGCATGGCCGCCGCGCTGACCCTGCTCTCGCCCATGGTGCCTCTGCTGTTTCAGGGAGAGGAGTGGGCCGCGAGCACGCCGTTTCAGTACTTCACGGATCTCGGCGATGCGCACCTGCGCAAGGCGGTCACCAACGGCCGGCGCCGGGAGTTCCGGGCGTTCGGCTGGCCGCCCGAGTCGATCCCGGATCCACAGGCGCTTGCGACCTTCGAGCGGTCGATTCTCCTGTGGGACGAAGTACGAACGGGAACCCACGCGCCGATGCTGGAGTGGTACCGGCGGCTGATCGAACTCCGGCGCGCCCGCCTCCTGGCTCCGGAGATCGAGACCGCACCAACCAGCGCCCGGTACGACAGCGCCCGGAGCCTGCTGCTCTACTCGCACACCGATCTGCTGGTGTGTTGCAACCTCGGGACCGATCCTGTCCAAGTTCCCGAGGCCGTCGGAGCCACGCTGCTCCTGGCGTCGGACGAGGCCGTCCATCCGGATGCGGCACCGACGCTCGCGGCAGACTCGGTGGCGATATGGAGTGACCCGGAACAACCGGTGTCGAGTTAGCGGCCGGTCACGCCGGTGCGTCGGGGTCCGCGTTCCAGACCGGCAGCGTGAGCGCGAAGGACGCACCGCCCCCTGGTGTTGATCGAGCGGTGATGTCACCGCCGTGGAGTCGCGCCAGCTCGCGGGAGAGGTAGAGCCCCAGACCGGTGCCGGAGATGTGACTGTTCTCCGGCGTCACCAGGCGGCTGAATCGAGTGAACAGGCGGTGCATCTGCTCCCGGGGGATGCCGAGCCCGTGGTCGATGACCGCGATGCGCGCGATGCCGTGACTCACCGTCGTGTGACAGCTGATCTCGCCTCCGTCCGGTGAGAACTTGATGGCGTTGTCGAGCAGGTTCCTGAGGATCGTTTCGATTCTCCCGGCATCGACGTCGACGAGCACCGTGTCCGCCGGAAGGCGGACGTCGAGCCGGTGCCCTGGGGTGAGTTGCGTCTGAATCGCCGACGTCGCTGCGGCGACGAGGCGCCGCAGGCTCTGCGGCTGCCGCTCGAGGCGAGTGATGCCCTCCTCGAGGCGCGCGGTCTCGAGCATCTCGTTGACGAGCGCGTTCATGTCATTGAGCTTTCGCTCGATCACCGGCATTGCGCGCTCGAGCGCGTCTGCGTCGAGTGACTTGTCGGCCATCATCGAGAAGTACCCGCGCACGACTGCGATCGGTCCGCGCAGCTCGTGTGAGGCAAGCTTGAGGAAATCCGAGCGCATCTGCTCCATCGAACGCGTGCGCTCGATGTGCTCGTGGAGGCGCTGTGCCTCTGCATCGCCCAGCGCACGGATGCGCTCTTCGGAAGCCTTGATCTGCCAGACGAGTCCGGCTGCAAATGCCGCCAGCTGCAGCGTCCATGCATCCTCGTCGCTGAAGCCTTCCGGCTTCTCGGCTTCATGGGCGGCAAGCATCCCCAGTCGCACCGAGCCCGCACGCCACACCACGGCCATGGTGTCCGAGGTGGCGTGCGCAAGGAGATCGCCCGGCACACCGAGCCCGAGGTCGGACGCGCGTCCGCGAAACACGGCATCACCAAAGACCACTCGGTCGCGTACCGCGGCGCCGTCCGGACTGGATGGCACCGCTGCGAGCTGGTGGAATTCCTCCGCCGTGAACCCGTGGGCGCCGGCTGCCGGCATGAGGCGCGTTCGGTCGGTGCTCAGCCGCCACAGCGTGACGCGTCGCGCTCCGACGAGTTCCGCCACCGTCCCGGCAAAGCGTGCGTACAGGTCGACGTCTGACGAGGTTGCGTCGAGGTGATCGGACACGCTCAGGAGCGCATGCAGCGCGTTCTGCTGCGCAGCTTTCGTCTCTGCGAACAGGCTCGCGTTCTGGAGCGCAAGCGCTGCCGACAGCGCGATCTGTTCGAGGTTCTCGATGTCGAGGTCGCCGAATGGCCGGTCGCTGCGACGGCTGACGGCCAGGATGCCGAGTACGTGGCCGCCGGCCCTGAGCGGCACGATCACGCGTCGGCGCACGTCTGCCAGCTGTTCCTGCATGTCACGGGGCATTCCGGAGACGTCGGAGAAGCCCTCGACCGCCATCTCGCCGCTCTCAATCGCGGCGCGGAGCTCCGGCGTCAGCTCCCAGCGCGCGCCGATGCGAGCGGGCACGCGGGCACGGTCGTATCCGGCGATCGCCTCGATCGAGTCAGGCAAGAACTTGGTCACGGTGATGCGATCCACGTCGACGAGCTCCGCGATGCGTTCGACGATCGCCTGCACCACTCGCGCGGGGTCGAGCGATGAGGAGAACTCGCGCGTCGTCTCGCCGGTGAGACGGAGACGTTCCACGAGGTGCTTCGTTGACTCCCGCGCATCGTCGCCGAGCACCATGATGCTGATCAGCCGGGTGAAGCGATCCATGATGGCTCGCTCCGTGTCGGTGAACGGCCGGCTCTCGGGTCGCCAGAAGCCCACCACGCCCATGCTGACGCGTCCATCGGGAAGCGGGACACCGGCGGACATGGGCACGAGCCGTCCGACGCGGATGTGGGTTCCGAAGACCTCCGGAGCCGCGCTCTCGTCCGGCGCGTTGGCGGTCTCGACCGGGACGTGCTGGAGCATCGCACGCCCGTGCAACATGCCCTCATGGAGCGGCCACTCCTCGCCGATGAGGGTCTCCGCCCACGGTCCGGAGGCGGCGACGACCGTGAACACATCGGGGCGGGAAGCCGGCACAACCGAGATGACGCACTCCGTCTGGGGGACGACTCGCGTGCTCTCGACGGCCATGGTCTGGAGCAGGTCCTGCAGGGGGACCGGGTCCCGACGGTCGGCGGGAACGTCGTCGAGCAGCCGCGCGACAAGGCGACCGATCGCCTCGTTGATCCGGCTTGCCTCGTCGTCGGTCGACTGCGGACTGGAGTGAGGGCTGACGGCCGCGGACGTCGAAAGCCTCCCGGGTGCTTTGGGCACAGCTATTCGGCGCGGAGACAGACCATTTTGATGATAGCGACTATATCACTCAAGATCGGATCGACCCAAGCCTCGCAGCCGATGTGGATGGCCGTAACGGGACCAGGAAGCGTGTTCGCTGCCGCTCTTGCACCGTATACACTCGCTATCATGATCTCGCGCGCTTCCATCTGAGCTGGGTGGGGCATTTGCTGAGGCAGCGCGAGTCGCGGCGCCACCGGCCACAAGCGCAGCTTCGACGACCAGCGCGGTGAAGATGCCGAATCTCGACAAGCCGCTGTACACCATCGGCATCACCGCGGAAATCCTCGCCACCCACACGCGCACGCTGATGATGTACGAGCATCTGGGCCTCGTCGTTCCGAGCCGCACAGCCACGAACCGCCGCCTGTACTCGCAGCGCGACATCGTCACCCTGGCGGCGATCCAGCGCCTCACGCGCGGCTACGGGCTCAACCTGGTCAGCGCACGCTTGCTGATCCTCTGCCTGCAACTGCTCGATGCGCACGGTGTTCCGCGACCCGACGGGCTGACAGACCTCGATATCGAAAACGTGAAGATCTGACCTGCCGGACGAACTCGGCTATTGATCGATACGATCGGAACGGTCCCTGAAGCGGGCCACCGCTTCGGAGATCGTTTCCTCGAGGTACCGATAGAACAGCCGTCGCTGCGATATGTCGATCGCCGCCTCGACATCCTGTCCCTCTCGTCGCCGGGCGATCCACGGCGGCACCCCGTCCGCGACCGTTTCGGTTCCCACACGAACGTGGACAAGCGAGTCGTCGTCCTCCGCCACGTGCAGGGTCACGTTGAGGATCGGCCCGGTGTGCTCGACGAGGCGCCAGCTTCGTTCCCAGCGAGCGTTGCGACGGAAGTCGTGCGCCAGTCGCGCCGCGTCGTCGGCGATGACGCTTTCACCCGGGCGCGCGGCCCGCGCGAGCAGAGTCCGGATGTCGCGGTCGAGATCGCGTGCGATCCAGTCCACAAGCGACGGTGCTCGATCGTCGATGTCGGGATGCCCGCTCTGATCCAGCGCAAGCTCACCGATCGCCTGCACGGTGCCGGCGTGGCGGCGGCAGTACGTGATCCCCGCGAGAGCGATGCCGTGTGCGGGGCAGATCGCTGCCGAGCACGAGCGTTCGCGCCGGTCGCGGTAGGCGCAGAGCTGCGCGGTGTCGTTGTCGCATCCGCGCATGGTGCATGCGATGCCGGACGCGACGCGGGCTGGTGGTGTCTCCCGGTCCCTGCGCCGAAACAGCGCCGTCGCCGGAAGTGCTCCAAGTCGCCGAAGCGCGCTCGTGTCCGTTCGCGGAGTCTCCACAGTCACCACGGCATCAATACCTCCAATCCCCACTCTCAGCGCGGCCACCCTCGCCCGCGCCCCTCGAGTAATCAGACGCTACCCGGGCTCCGCGTGTGCCCGTATGCGACAGTTTGCGATGCAGGATTTACACGCGGTGACGCGACGCAACCGTCACTGGGGGGCTTGTTCGGATTCGGTGCCGGACCCGCGCCATGAGCGCTTTGGTGCGCCCCTTCCAGAAGCCGAGGCGCCGCTGGAAACGAGCGGCTTCGGCCTTGAGCACCTTGAGGTCCGTCTCCTTGACCTCGGCTCGCGCGTCGTCGTCCATCACCGCGACCCGTTGCTCTGCAACAGCGAGGAGGCTGCGCTCGAAGTCGAGCAGTTCGGCGTAGACCCGGGTCCAGTGGACGGCGTCGTCGATGTACCTGGTGTCCGCGTCCTCACCCTTGAGGAGGCGGTCCGGCTCGACTGCGTCGAGCGCCGCTTCCTGCGCCGCCTGGTGGTCGGGGCCGGACGTCACAACGCGATCGCCGGGGTCACCACTATTTCTCGGTCCGATCGAGGTTGCGCTCCATGCCGGGCGCCGCGGCGAATCGCGGCCTCGTCAGACCAGGCTCGCGCTGGTCACCGTCCGCTGGCGGAAGAACTGGACGCGGCAGCGATCACAGCGGAACACGAGGCGGAGACCCATTCGACCGAGCACCTCGGTGATGCGGGAGCTGCACTGGGGGCAGGTTGCGGCCTCGTTGAGAAACGGGCCGTCCACCGGCTTGACGTCAAGGTGTATCGGCTTGTATTTGCGAGCCATCGAATACCTCCAACTGTTGTGGCAACGTCCCTCGGCCTCCCCGCCAATGAAGATCCTATCACAAAACGTGATAGCGGTGATATTGCTATGCCGGTGGCGTGCCTGAACTGCGCCACGGGCAACTGACGTCGCAACGGTCTTCAGGAGAGCGAACGTGGGCGCTCACCGCCACCGGCGACGGGTTTCGCGACTGTTTGGTACCGTACCGAAGCCGGGAGCTAACATTCGCCGAGGGAGCACTGACTCCACAGGCCAAGGAGGAGCGCGTGTTGGAGGATGACGTCAAAGTCCTGCTGATCGAGGACGACGTCGCCACCGCCGAGATGTACCGGCTGCGTCTCGTCGCCGACGGTTACTCGGTGGTGACCGCGAGCGACGGCCAGGAAGGCCTCCGCATGGCGGCCGACCATCAGCCCGACTTCATCTACCTCGACCTTCGCCTTCCCGCTCTCGACGGGTTCGAGGTGCTCGAGCAGCTTCGCGGCAGCGAAGCGACGATGCACATCCCGGTGATCATCCTCACGAATTACGGAGAGCCGGAACTCAGGGAACGTGGCATGAAGCTCGGGGCGCTCGAGTTCCTGGTCAAGGCCGAGACCACGCCTGCGCAACTCTCCCAGAGCGTCGAGCGCGCGACGGGCCCGCGGGCGCTTCCCTCAACCTGAGCTGACGGCTGCCGCTGCGGGGCCCGGCATCGACCTGGCCCGCGCTCGCCGGCACAGCAGCGTGCTTTTCGGCACGTTGCTCTCGGTGGGAGGACGTCGACCGCAACCTCCGCTCGCCCGGCAGGAAAGCGAAGAGTCCACCCACGCCGGGACACGATTTCCCGGCGGAGTGGACTCGTAGGGGAGGGGGTGGGCTACGACGACCACATGACCGCCGACCTGTCGAGCTTAGTGACCTGTACCCAGCGTGTCAAATTAGCTGTTAGTGAAGCTATACAACCTGCTGTCGACTCACCCCGCCGGCCGCTCGTCAGCCGGAGAACGTCAGAGCGATTGCCCCAGTCGCGGCCTGATCCCGGTGGTGCCGCCCGCATTCCGCGCCGGGACCCCATCAATGTGCGCGGACTGCCATTTGCCCGGGGCGAAGATCCCGATCGCAGTCCCCCCCATCGCATCCCTGATGATCAGGTGGCCTTCACTCACCTCGATGTAGCGGCCGATCTGATACGCATGCTTGTCGCCGCCGGGATCGACCACGATCACCATTGCTGGTTCACCTCAGGAATCGAAACTCAGGACTGACCACAGATTCCGGCGGACCATACATCGGTTGAGAGGCTGCGGGCGCCCCGCGCACGCGATCGTCGCCTACGCGTCGAGGTTCCTTCGCAGAAACGCGAGCATCCGGGGCGCGGCATCGAGCCGGTTGGCACGTTTCGCGAGTCCGTGTCCCTCATCGTCATAGATGAGCAACTCGCTCTCAACGCCTCGAGCGACCAGCGAGGCGTGCAACTGGCGCGCCTCTCCCACCGGAACACGAGGGTCGTTGGCTCCGTGGACGAGCATGAGCGGTGCTCGAATGGAGTCGACGTGGGTCATCGGCGATGCTTCGATGAGGAAGTCGCGATCCGTGTCGAGGAAGCCGTACTCGACCTCGCGAATGCGGCGCCGATAGGGCGAGGTGTTCTCGAGAAACGTGACCAGGCTGCTGATCCCGACGGTCGCAATCCCTGCCGCCCACAGGTCCGGATAGAACGCCAGTGCGGCCAGCGTCATGTAGCCGCCGTAGGACCCACCGATCACGGCAACTCGCGCCGCGTTGACGCCGCGCTCGGCAAGCGATCCATGGACGGCGGTGAGGTCACGGACGGAGTTGAGGCGCAGGCGGCGATCGTCGAGTGACACGAACCGCCGTCCCCAACCCGCCGAACCGCGAACATTGGGTGCCGCCACGGCAATCCCGTCGGCCACCAGCCGGATGATGAACGGGTCGTAGCGCGGTGCAAACTGTGCTTCGGGGCCCCCGTGCACTGCGATCACGACCGGCGGGTTGTCGACCGGAGGTCTGTAGAGGAAGTACGTGATCGGCTCGCCGTCGAACGATTCGATCTTGTGCAGCTCGGGTGTGACCAGGTCGGGATTGACGACCTGGTCGATCGGCAGGAGCGGGACGGCGGCCCTCGAGGCGGCGGTGTCGATGCGCAGCGGGGTCATCGGCGTTGCCGTCGCCGTGAACGAGAGGAGCGCTGTCGAGCCGTCGGCGGAGAGATACGGTCGCGGGACCAGCGGGAGCCCGAAACCGGTGCCCGATTCGGGCAACGGCAGGTCTCGAATGTGGGCGAGGCTCTCGCCGTCATGCAATTGCAGACGCGTGATGGCGTTCTCCGCATGGAACACCAGTGCGGTCCGCCCGTCGCCGCTGAGCGTCGCCTCGCTGTCCCATGTGGTGTCGAGCACGTATCGCCAGGACGACGTCCCGATGTCGAAGCGGGCGATTGCGGCAACGTCTCGGCCCGCATCGGTGCTGAAGAGGAAGGCTGTGGAATCCGAATACCACGTTGGCGCAACGGCTGTGCCGGCGCCGGTGCGCTCCACGACCGTCTGCACCTTGTTGGTCTCGAGGTCGATGACTATGAGGTCGCCACTGAGCGCGAAGGTCCCGTCGAGGCGCACGACGGTGAGCCACCGCCCGTCCGGGGAGAAGCTTTCGACGCGGTTCCACCCATTCTCGAGAACGGTGCGGATCGCTCCGCTGTCGCGGTCGAGGACGTGGACGTCGATGTCGACCCCGTTTCGCTTCGTCGAGGTGAAAGCGATCAACCTGCCGTCACGACTCACGTCCCCGAGATCGTGCTTGATGTTCTCCTCGACCACGAGCGCTCGGGGCTCGCCGCCGTTCCGGTCCACGAGCCAGAGCTGGTAGTTCTCGTTACAGCCGCGATCGACAGCAACGACGATGTCGTCGGTGCCGGGGATGTAGCGCGCGGCCGACACCGGCTCGCTGAGAAAGGTGAGCTGCGTCAGTTCGCCGCCCTGCGCGGGAAGCCGGTACACCTGCATGCTGCCGGTGCCGTCACTGCGGATCAGCAACTCGTCGCCGGCCGGGGCCACGTCGGCGATAACCGAGCTCCGCGCTCCCAGCAGGCGCGTCAGCAGTTCGTCGACCACGAAGCCATCTTCGCAGAACTCCGCGATCTCGGCGACCGTGCCGGGTTCTTGCGCGCCGAATTGATTGCAGGGGATGCCCAGCACGGAGAAGCCCTTCCCCTCGTGGCGTTTCTGCAGATCCTTGAGCGCGGCCGCCGTTCAGCCGCTCCACGGCGCGGCGCCACCGGCATCGCGCTGGATCATCGTCCGAAGCTGGTCGATCAGACTGGCGCCGTCGAGGACGATGCCGAGCTCGCGGTTGTATCGCAGCGACTCGGTCGAGAAGTTCTGCGAGCCGACGAACGCCTCCTCGTCGCGTGCGCCCGGATCTCGCACGATCACCTTGGCATGGATGTAGAGCGCGGCATCGGGGGAGTAGAGCCTGACGTGCACGCCGGCCGCGACCAGCTCGCCGAACGCCGTGGCCCAGCTGCTGGAGTCGGTCATGCAGAGCTCGACGTTCACGCCGCGGCGAGCGGCGGCGGGGATGGCTGCCGTGACCTCGGCGTTGGCCATCTCCTCGTTCTCGACGTCGAGCTCGTGTGTCGCGCCGTTGATCAGCCCCAGCAGGTCCGGGAGCGAGGTGGTCGGCGACCAGACGAGGTCGGCGCCCGCAGGGGGGTCGACCTGAGCCCCGCCGTAGTCGGCATCGAACGTCGTCGCAATCGCCGAGACGTCCTCCGGCGCGCGATCGATGACCGCGACATCGCGCGTGTCCGCGTAATACCGGCTCGTCCAGTTCAACGTCATGATCGCGGCGACCAACCCGTCGACGACGAGGGTCTTCTGGTGGGTCAGCGCATACCGCGGGCCGGCCCACGTGACGTGCACGCCGTGCCCATGCAGGTACGCGAACGCCGAGTCGTTCGCCGAACCCGTATACGCGGCATTGAGGATCACCCTGACATCGACCCCGCGGTCGGCGTCGGCCGCGAGCAGCTGCTCGGCGTGGGTGTCCTCAAGCTCGTACATGGTGAGGTCCACCCATCGGCGGGCGGATGAGACCAGGGTGTAGATCGGCTCCATCCCGGCGGCGGGCTCGATGACGACGGTGAGCGGCGCCGTCGCCGGGGATGGGTGCTGCGATCCAAGGGGCGCGGCCGTAACCGGAGTTGCTGGGGCTGCCGGGCGACTGGTGCTCACACCCGAAGACGGGGTCGAGCCACAGCCGGCAAGGGCGATGAACCCGACCAGTGCCACTCCAGGAAGCCGGCGATACCGCATCCGATCAGTATGCGAAGCCCCCGGTACCGCTCTCCGGACGGTTCCGGGGAGCTCCCCGATCGGAGCGAGAGCGCGCTACTGATCGTATGGAGCGTTCGAATCGAACAAACCCCTTGCGCCTTGCGCGTCCACCGCGCCACAATCCTCGCCTCGGAGTTTCAGTCGATGTGAGAGAGGACCTATGCAACGTCGATTCGTGAAGAGAGCGTTTGGCGCAAATTCGCGCCGTCCAGGAGGAGTTTCATGACGTCAGCCCGATCTTGGGCCGCACTGGCATCGGTGGGTCTCGCGGTGTCAGCCGCGACCGTGGCCACCGGGACGCCGGCTTCCGCATCGCATATCTCCGGCCGCTCGGCGCTGGCCGGATCCCTGACATCGGGAGCCGAGCGCGCCAGGCCCGAAGGCGGGGTCGCCGCCGGGACCACGGTCGCGTTCGATCTCAACCTCTCGCTGCGCAACGCGGCAGCAGCGCAGGCCCTCCTCAAGGCGATCTCGACTCCCGGGTCGGCTCAGTATCGCCACTACCTCACCCAGGCTCAGTGGGTCGCCCGGTTCGCGCCGACCCAGGCCGCGGTGGCGTCCGCGGAGACCTGGCTGCGTCAGCAGGGCTTCACGATCGGCGCTGTCCCGGCGGACCGTCTGTTCATCCCCGCCAGCGGCAGCGCCGCCCAGGTTGATCGCGCGTTCAACACCACTCTCGGCACCTACAAGGTGAACGGGAAGGACCTGCGCCTCGCAACCAGCGCGCTCTCGATCCCCACCGCGATCGCCGGCGTCGTCTCCGGTGTGGTCGGTGTCAACCAGTCGGCCGCGACCAACGATCTCAGCTCGGGATTGGCGAATGCGGCAGCGTCGAACGCGGCGAAGCCCAATCAGGAGCCGCCGCCACCCGCCGCCTTCAAGAACCCGCAGCCATGCTCGGCGTACTTCGGCCAGAAGGTCGACACGACCGACAACGCATCGCTGTATGCGCCGTTCACGAGCCCGCAGCCGTATGACATCTGCGGTTACAAGCCCGCGCAGCTTGAGGGTGCCTACGGCCTTTCGAGCAGCATCGCAAGCGGTAACAACGGCCACGGCGTCAAGATCGCGATCGTCGACGCATACGACGCGCCGACTCTGCTTGCCGACGCGCAGGAGTATTTCAGCCTCAACGATCCTTCGATCCCGCTGCCCAAGAGCCAGTTCACGAACATCAAGCCGTCGTCGGTGGGCAACGAGGCGGAATGCGACGCGAGCGGATGGTTCGCCGAGCAGTCGCTGGACGTGGAGTCCTCGCACTCCATGGCTCCAGGCGCACACATCATCTTCGTGGGCGCGGTGGACTGCCTCGACAACAGCCTGCTGGCCGCGGTGAACACCGCGATCACCAGTGGCGCGTCGGTTGTCAGCGACTCGTGGGGCGACACGCTCGGTGACCTGCTCACCGACGCCGCCACCAAGGCCGCCTTCGACAACACGTTCATGCTTGCCGACACCACCGGAGTCAGCGTGCTCTTCTCGAGCGGCGATGACGGGGACAACTTCGCCGACTTCGGCATGACGGTTCCGGATTACCCGCCGACCAGCCCCTTCGTCACCGCAGTGGGCGGGACGTCGCTGGAAGTCGGGAAGTCCGACAATCGCGTCGCTGAGTACGGCTGGTCGACTGCGAAGCAGGTCCTCTGCGAAGGCACCACCACCAATTGCGGCTCCGCGACCACGCCGCTCAGCACGCTCAACTGGCAGGCCGGTGGTGGCGCTGGAACGAGCTACACCTACCTGCAGCCTTCATACCAGGCAAACGTCGTGCCGGCTGCGCTCGCGCTTCGGAACCAGAACCTGTTCGGACCGACCCCGCTTCGCGTCGTCCCCGACATCTCGATGGATGCCGACGCGTCGACCGGAATGCTGATCGGATTGACCCAGACCTTCCCGAACGGGAGCGTTCGCTACTCGCAGTTCAAGGAAGGCGGCACAAGCCTGGCGTCGCCGCTGCTCGCCGGTGTCATCGCTGACGCCGACCAGGCTGCCGGCGGCTCGCTCGGGTTCCTGAACCCGACCCTCTACCAGGTGGACACGCACCATGCGCCCGCGTTCAACGACATCGTGCCCGCGGCCAATCCGGACGCCACTGCTGTGATCCGGGTCGACTTCCTCAACACGGTGAACAAGTCCAGCGGGTACGTCGTGAGCCTTCGGGCGATCGACTACCAGGGCATGGAGACCTACTGCGATGGCACGGGCAACTGCGCCTCTCGCCTGGTCACGGTGAACACCGCATCAGGATTCGACGGCATGACGGGCATCGGCACCGTCGGAACAGCCTTCATCCGGTGGATGGCGGCTGCCTGAAACCGCGCTGACCGACTAACGCAAGGGGCGCCGGGAAACCGGCGCCCCTTTTGCGTGCGACGGCCCGCCGGTCGAGCATCACTTCGCGGGCTTCCGTGGGCCATCATCTGCCTCATGAACGACATGCGGCGACCGGTGACGATAGTTACCGGGGCGGGGAGAGGCATCGGTGCGGCAACCGCGCTGCTGCTTGCCGAGCGCGGGCATGACGTGGTCGTGAACTACCGGCAGGACGAGGCGTCCGCAATGCAGGTCGTTGAGGCTGCGGTTGAAGCCGGTGCGCGTGCCATCGCGGTCCGGGCGGACGTGACCGTCGATGATGACGTGACGCGGCTCTTCGCAACGGCGATCGACGCTCTCGGAGCAGTGAGCGGTCTCGTCAACAACGCGGGGGCCACACTGCATATCGGGGATCTCGCCGACACGCCGGTGGCCACCATCAGAGCGGTCATCGACGTCAACCTCGTGAGCGTGATCCTCTGTTCGCGACGGGCCGCGCAGGTGATGTCGACAGGCCGTGGCGGCTCCGGGGGCGCGATCGTCAATGTGTCCTCCGCGGCGGCAACCCTGGGGAGCGCCCACGAGTACGTCCACTACGCAGCGGCGAAGGCGGGTGTCGACACCCTGACCCTCGGTCTCGCGAAGGAGCTCGCCCGCGACGGCATCCGGGTCAACGCCGTGGCTCCCGGGGTCGCTCGAACCGATATCCACCGGGACGCCGGCGCTCCGGATCGCGCCGAGCGATCCGCTGAGAGAATCCCGCTTGGACGCCCCGCGGATCCGTCCGAAATCGCCCGAGTCATTGCGTGGTTGCTGGGCCCGGAGGCCACCTACGTCACGGGCGCGATCCTGCGCGCCGCGGGAGGCCTCTAGGAGCACTGGAGGTCTCGTGAATGACGCGATGGGACGGGGAGATGCATCGCCCATCGCGCTAGTCTTCCCGCCGTGGAGATCGCGCCGCGCCAGCTCGACGATGCGGCCGAGGTGGCCCGCCGCTGGATCCGTTACCAGGCAATGCTCTGGGACGTTCCCGGAATCTCCTACGGGTTCAGCCACAACGGGCGTGTGGTCATGCTCGACGCCCGTGGCGCCGCGGACCTCACGTCGGGCCGGCCGGCGACGCCGGATGCGACGAGCTACCGCTGCGCGTCGATCACCAAGACCATGACCGCGACGCTCGTCATGCAGCAGGTCGAGGCCGGGAAGCTTCGACTCGACGAGCCGATCGCCACCTATCTCAACTGGATGCGGCGCCTGCCGCAGGCGAGGGACATCAGCATCCGTCATCTGCTCATCCATGCCGGCGGTGTGATCCGTGACGGGTCGAATCGCTGGGGCGACGATGACTTCCCGGATCGCGACACGGTGCGAGGGGAGGTCCGCCAGCGCCTCACCTTCGCCGAGCCGTCGACAACGTTCCGATATTCGAACATCGCCTACGTGCTCCTCGGCGAGGCACTCGAGGCCGTCACGGGGAGGCCGTACGAGGCACTCCTGCAACGGAATGTGCTCGGTCCGCTCGGTCTCAAGGGGAGCGCGCCGTCGCTGACGCCGCGAGTGCGCAAGACCATTGCCACCGGCTACTACCACCGGCGTCCCGGCGAGGAGCCGCGCGCGGCGCGTCACGTCGAGGCGGGCGCCTTTGCCCCCGCGGGCGGGCTCGTCTCGACGGGGCCGGACCTGCTCAGCTACCAACGCGGCCATTTCCCGGGCGTGGGAGACCTCCTCTCCGACCTGTCGCGGCGGGAGATGCAGCGGACGCAGTGGCAGCGGCCGGAGGAACCGAATCACGGATTGGGATGGATGATCTGGCACGTCGACGGGATTGCCATCCGCGGGCACAGCGGGGGATTCCCCGGATTCAGCACGAAGATCGGGTTCTCACCGGAGTGGGGGCTCGCAGCGGCGGTGCTGAACAACACCAATGGGCCGGTGCCCGGCATGGCCCTCGATGTCATCTTCCATAGCGCCGCCTGGGTGGTGCGCCGATGGAACGCAGCGGCCGACACGGCGCATGGGCATTCGCGCGCGAGCGTCGGGCGGTTCGCGGGCCATTACCGCGGTGAGATCGGCGAGATCACGATCGTCCGGATCAACCGATCGCTGTACCTGATCGACCCTGAGATGACGATGCCCCTGGCGGCGGCGGCGAGACTACGGCCGGACGGGCCGCGCCGATTCACCATCGTCGAAGGTGACGACTACGGGCATTTCGGCGAGGAGGTGAGTTTCGCGGTGGACGCCACGGGCCGCTCCACGGCGATGCGATACGGGCCTCATACGCTGCGCCGGGCAGACGTCTAGATGTAGTTCCCACGGACGTTTGTTGACAAAGGGGAGAGCCCTCTCTCCACGGTTTGGACTTCTTCGCCCGCCGGTGCTGCTACAGGCCACATCTCGGTCACCACTCCGGCGGGCACGGCGACCAGCAGCGGCAGATTCAGGGTGATGTAGCGCACGTCCGACGAGGTTCCTCGGAGCATCGAGAGCCGCAGAGTGAGATCAGCGTCGGCTGACACAACCGCATTGGTCTGCTGC
>ODAK010001000.1_pt1 | contig 31886 bp, 28 predicted proteins | sample 1539591 | NCBI WGS metagenome assembly ODAK01 (sample SAMEA3539303, study PRJEB22396) | soil metagenome | biome: tundra; feature: field; material: soil | place: USA | collected 2010-05 | depth 0.15 m
TCGCCGGAGCCAACCGCCGTTGGCGCTGTCAGTTCCGCTGTCGCGGTTCACGCCGCGAGTCGGCGGTGGCTCAGCTTTTTTCGTTAGGCTGCTTGAGCATTTTATATTTTATGGACACATCACACATAGACACGAACCTGACATCATATCGCACCTTCAAAGAAGTGGCGCGGTTGAGCACTATGCAAAGCTTGGTTCAGGGCGATGATGGTTGGAAGTTACTCGCGATTCGCAAGTCACGGCCAGAGCCAGACAGTTCTGGCGCATTTGAGGAGGAGTTTCACTATTTGCTTGGCACTACCTCGGTTTGGCCATGAGCGATTTTTTATCAGACATGAGAGGCTTTCAGCACAGTGTTGGCGAGCAGCCTAACAAGTCGCCGGAGCCAACCGCCGTTGGCGCTGTCAGTTCCGCTGTCGCGGTTCACGCCGTTAGTCGGCGGTGGCTCAGCTTTTTTCGTTAGGCATAGCGGCCACGGTTACGCTGGCTTACGCGGATTGTTTTTTGCTTGAGACATTTTTTGCACGTCACATCGCACCAGCGATAGATTGTTTTGAGTTCGCGTCCGGTTAGTTGGAACAGTTCGACACCGCATTGAGTCTCGCCCCAAGTCGGGCAGGTTTTATGCACTTTGTTTTTCATATTTGTATGTCGTTAATCGCTATGCCTAACAAGTCGCCGGAGCCAACCGCCGATGGCGCTTGTCGTTCCGCTGTCGCGGTTCACGCCGCGAGTCGGCGGTGGCTCAGCTTTTTTCGTTAGGCCACATTACGCCATGAGCACAAAGCTACCACTTGATGAACGACATCCGCTTTGCGGCACTTGGATTGCATCGTCCGACGATACAGACGACTATGGCGTGGAGTATTCCATCTCGGTAGTTGATGGTGAGTTTCACGTTGCCGGCGTTGATCATGCGGATGATGAGCAGTTTGCTATCTCCGAGGTTCACTGGGACGGCGAGTGGCTGACTTTTACATCATTCATGCCTTCGACCCAGCGGCGTGGACATAGCCGGATGCGTTACCTCGACACCAACGAGATTGAGTTTTTATTTACGTTCACAGTTCGAGAGATTTGGAGGAGGAGCCATGTGGCCTAACAAGTCGCCGGAGCCAACCGCCGTTGGCGCTTGCAGTTCCGCTATCGCGGTTCACGCCGCGAGTCGGCGGTGGTTCAGCTTTTTTCGTTAGGCATAGAAAGATGCTGCGTTATATTTCCATTTCATTTGGCGTTGCAACTTACTTGCTGCCGGCTTTGTGGCTTTGGCAGCAGGAGCATCAGATGCGTGCCGATGGGGTGCATTGTGGTATGCCATTTGTCGCTGCTATTTTTTGGAGCGCAACTTCAGCCGTTGTGCTTTCTGGCACGGCGACATCCTGCGGTGTCGTCTCATGGCGTCACCTTCAGAAGCCACGCTCTTGGTTTCGCACCGCAGAGCTTGCAGGCATCGCACTACCGGCGATTGCAGGTCTTGCTCTGATTGGATTGATATTCTATGCCTAACAAGTCGCGAGGCTGTGTGAAAACTCCTGACCCCAAATTCGGTAACGATCAATTTTGCGTTGTGGGAGACTTTGATGAAATGAGCAGGCGGATTCGATGGTCGGAAAATGAGTTTCACACAGGCTCTCGCTGCGGCCAACCTGGCTACCACGCTCTGGTTGCAATCAACGCGTCCCCCAGGCCGGGTCGTTGAGCTTGGGCCGTTAGCCAACGGATATATTACGTTCTGTGCGATTTAGCTTCATACCCGCGACCGTCGGTGACGCGGGATCGCTCGCCACATTACACACAGCGGTGGCTGACCATTTGACTGGTTTGCACGGACGCGGACCTTGGTCTTCCAAGACTTCTGAGAAGGGCGTGCTGTATGCCATGCGCACATCGCAGGTATTCGTCGCGCGACTGGACACCGAGATTGTTGGCACCTTGCGACTGGCGACCAAGAAGCCGTGAGCGATTGACACGAGTTGCTTCTCGCCCTGCCGCAGACCGCTGTATCTTCTGGCAATGGCGATCGCGCCAGCCAAGCAACATCAAGGCATCGGCAGCAGATGTTTGAGGGAGGCGAAGCGGATTACGAAAGCTTGGCCAGCGGATGCGATTCGTCTCGATGCGTATGCCGCGAAAGCCGGTGCGGGTGGTTTTTATGCGCGCTGTGGCTGGGTGGAAATAGAACGGCCTTCGTATCGCGGTGTGCCGCTGATCTATTACGAGTTCCTTCTTGCATAACGAGAATTACCATGAAACGTTTGCTTTACCACGATTCGCCGGAGCCAACGCCTGTGGACCAACGCAGTTCCGCTGTCGCGGTCAGCATCACGGATGCGGCGCGGCCTAGCGACGGTAGGCCGATTCAACATTACCAACATTATGAGCACTCTATACAAAGACGGTCTGGTTGAGGTCACCGATCAAGAGGTGGTTTTCCACCGTTACTATTTCCCTTTCGGTGGCGACAAGCATGTTCCAATGAGTCAGATTGAGCGTGTCGAAGTCAGACCGCCGTCCATTGCTTTTGGAAGTTGGCGGATTTGGGGTGGTGGTCCTCGGACGTGGTTTCCGCTGGATGGAGCCAGACCGAGCCGGGACAGGATCTTTGTTGCTTTCTTGCGCGGTTGTTTCGTCCGCATCGGCTTCACTGTCGAGCATTCCAAACAGGTCATGCAGGTTTTAAGGGAGCGGGGGTTGTTGCATGACACTGCCTCAAACAAGTTATGAAAGTCAGAATCGTTCCTGCGACGTTTTTATTGCTCTGCATTTCCTTCGCGCTCGGCATTCCGCTGGAGCGCGTTCGAGCGGGTGATGAGCCAAAATCAACCCGCCCGGCGATTTACGACGAGTCGGCTGATGGCTCAAAGCAGATTGCCGAGGCGTTGGTTATCGCCAAAAAGGAGAATAAGCATGTTCTGCTGCAATTCGGGGCCAATTGGTGCGGCTGGTGCCATCGGTTGCACAACCTGTTCCAGACCGACAAAAATATCGCCGAAACGCTGAAGCGCAATTTTATAGTGGTGTTGGTCGACGTGAACAAAGGTCACAATGCGGACACTGACTTGAAGTATGGCCATCCCATGCGCTTTGGCTTGCCAGCGCTGGTTGTTTTGGATTCCGACGGCAAGCAACTGACGACGCAGGACTCTGGGAAATTGGAGGAAGGCGACCATCATAGTCCGGTCAAGGTGCTGGCTTTCCTGGAAGCCTGGGCACCAAAAAAGCAACCGTGACACCGCCAAATAAATCGCGGGAAGAGCCAGACGCCAACAATGCGTTTACTTGTGTTTTAGCGATTCAAGTCGTCGGTGGGCCAGTAGCCCTACATACCGCGACAGGCATATCTACCGTTCCGTAATGAGCCAACCTGTTCCAAATCCATTATGCACTCCCCGCCTTCTCCTCCGCCGGTTGCAGCGTGGCGATGCCGACTCACTTTGCAGCTATCGTTCGCTGCCGGAGGTGGCACGGTATCAGTCGTGGGAGTCGTTCGGGCCGGATGATGCAACCCGCCTCATCGAAGACCAGCTCAACCGGGAGCCGGGTGTTCCGGGAACATGGTTCCAGGTGGCGATTGTCGAAAAGGCGACCGAGCGCATGGTGGGCGATTGTGGTCTTCACTGTCTATAGGACGACCCGCGCCAGATGGAGTTTGGGATCACCCTCGCCCCCAGCCATCAAGGTCGCGGCTATGCCACCGAGGCCCTGGGCTGCTTGCTCCATTTTGTGTTTGCCAAGCTGGGCAAGCATCGTGTTCATGCGGTCACCGACGCCGAAAATCATGCCGCCGCCGCGCTGTTCAGGCGGTTGGGTTTCCGGCAGGAGGCTCACCACATCGAGCACCGATGGTATAAAGGGTATTGGGACAGCGAGTATGTGTTTGCGCTTCTAAGGCGAGAGTGGGAGTTACGCTCGCCGTCCAGCCAGGAGAGTGCGCGATGATGCTCTTTTTTAACAAACCGCTTACCCAGCCACTGCTGGAGCCAGCTACCGGTTCGCACGTGCCGTTCCACTACGCGGTTCACATAGCTGGTCGTCGTTGGCTCGGCTTTCGACGTTAGACCCCATGACGATGCCAACATCAAATGATCCGGCGACAGTTGTGCAGCGACAGCTTGACGCTTTCGATGCGTGTAACCTTGACGCACTGCTGGCGACTTACGCGGAGGACGCGCAGGTGTTTGAACATCCATCGAAGTTGCTGGCAAGCGGTTCGGCAGCACTCTCTGAACGTTATGCGGCCCGGTTTCAAGAGCCGAATCTGTATGCGGCACTGTTGAGCCGCACAGTGATGGGGCCGATCGTCGTGGACCATGAAGAGGTCAGCCGAACGTTTCCCGAAGGCCCAGGCAAGATCAAGCTGCTGATGATTTACGAGGTGCAAAAAGGCAGAATTTCCAAGGCTTGGATGATCGCTGGAACCAAGACAATGGATGATGAGCCATGATGACCGGGTCAAAAAAGTCATCGGGGCCAGCCGCCAATGGCGTGGTCGGTTTCATTGGCACTCCCTGCGCCGCCAGCAAGGGGCGGTTAAGCTGCCTATGTTAAACGGCACAACGCGTATGCAGATATGCCAAGCAACCACACCAGAACAAATCGCGATGATCCGCGGCCTCTTTCAGGATTATGCGGCTTGGTTTCGCATAGATCTTTGCTATCAGGGATTCGCCGAGGAGTTGAAGTCTCTGCCTGGCTACTACGCTCCACCGCGTGGACGCCTCCTTTTAGCGACCGGCACAAACGGCTCAACGGGTTGCGGTGCGGTGCGCCCACTTGGCGACACGGTCTGCGAGATGAAACGGCTTTTCGTGAGGCCAGCATACCAAGGCCGAGGTTGGGGGCGCGCGTTGGCACAACGAGCGGTTTCCGAAGCGCGCAGCATAGGCTACTCTACAATGAGGCTGGATACTCTGCCCTTCATGCACGGCGCGATGCGGCTTTACGAGTCGTTGGGTTTTGTGCGGCGTTCAGCCTATTACGACACCCCATTGCAGGAGACAGTTTTTATGGAGTTGCAGTTGTGACCGTGCCGCCTGAAACCTCCTCGGAGCCAGCCGCCGGTCAGCGCGGCCAGGTTTCCGCCTGCGTGTCGCGCGTAGCCGGTCGGCAGCGACGCGGCTTTACAGGTCAGGCGTAACTCTCTCACTTATGGAATCGAATTGAAGGTGTCTTTCTCGAACCTACGCCATCAGCAGAAATGGAGTCGGTCAACCGAGAAACCTAGTAAGTCCCGAAATAACTGGGCACCAATACGGCGAGTCGCAGTCCACAGCTGGCGTGGGTGGCTAAAAGATTACTGCCGACAATTCAAAATTCATGGTTGCTCCACAGTACGATAATACAGGCCGTGGTTGCCATCCAAAGGCGCGCCAATGTAATGGATGGTGTTGGTGGTCGGCGAGTTAGTGAACACAGTAGTCCAATCGCTGAGGTTCGTGGACACAAGAATGACAACGGGATAAATACCAGAGGCACCGTTTAAACTCAGGGTAATGCTGCCATTGGCTAAAATCCCGGAGCGGTCAGGAACGTCAAACGCCAACGGCGGAACTGCGAGGCTCATCCCAGGACTCGTAATAATGCCCACTGTGTTGCTGATGATCACCCGGTAAAGGCCCGAGTTCATCCAAAAAACATTGGACAACGTCAAAGTGGAATTAGTTGCGCCCGCAATATCGGCACCGTTGAACTGCCATTGAAAAGCGGCCAGCCGGTTGGCGAACTGTCCGGCGGCAAAAGTCGTTGACGCACCCGCCACCATCGTGCGTTGAAAAGGTTGCCCTAAACCAGCAATGGTGTGAACCGCGCCGGCAGCAATTGGGCCAATGCTTTGCATTACAGTCGGCACCTGCGTTTGCGAATAATTCGTGCTTCCCCAGGCAAGCACCTTTCCGTCAGCGCGCACGGCGGCAAAATGATCGTCGCCGGCGGTGATGGCGGAAATGTTCGTCGCTGAAGCGGGGATATTGGTCTGGCCATACAGGTTTTTCCCCCAGGCAACCATACTGCCGTCGCCGCGCAAAACGAGGCTGTCGGACCTGCCAGCACAGATAGCGATAACATTGGTGCTGGACGACGGAATGCTCACCGAATTAATCCAGGTTTCGACCACCGTGCCATCGGCGCGGAGAGCGAGCGAATGCTTTCCCTTAGTCGAGAGGAACATCACGTTGGTGAAGCTGGCTGGCAGGAGGAAGGAAGCCCCCCATTGGATAATGCTGCCATCGGGCATGAGCGCCTGGCTGAACCCAGCGCCTGCCGCCAGCGCAACCGCGCCTTGAGCTCCGACAGGCACATTGGTCTGGCCAACTGAATTGTCGCCCCAAGCGATCACCGTCCCGTCGGCTTTTAACGCCAGACTATGCGATTCGCCCTCCGCAATGGCAACGACTTGGTTGAGGAGACTCGGGACATCGTTTTGATCGAAGGAGTTATCTCCCCATGCCGCCACGGTGCCATTATTGAGTAACGCCAGATTGTGGTCGCCACCGCTGGCCAATGAAACGACGCTGGTCACGCCCGCAGGGATGTTTAGTTGGCCGGAACCATTGTCGCCCCAACCAATGATCGGCGTTACCGACAAATTTGCCAGAAGGCCAATATAGGAACCGAAGTTATTGGTAATAACCAGCGTCAACGCCCCGCTGTCAGCGAACGATGTGGGGTTGAAGCAAAGGGATGCTGAGTCTGCGCCACTAACCTGCGAACCATCCGCCAGGTTTACACTATTTAATTGCGCTTGAAACGAAAGCGGTTGCGCCCCATACGGTGTCACTCCAAGACAGAATGCGGTTCCGACCAGCGAATTCTGCGTTACCGGCTGGGGGCTTACAAAATAGGGCAACGCATCAATTTGCAGGGAACTCGCCGTGCTGGTGGCTTGAGATACGAGATTGCTGGCCAATAAATAATAAGTTCCTACGTCGGCAGTTTGCACGTTGTCAAGTTGCAGCCAGGCATTGGTGCCTCCCGCGACCGGAGTGGACCCGTGATACCAGTGGCAAGTGATGGAATAGGTTCCGGCGATACTCGCCTTGAACAAGGCGTTCCCCCCAACGTGGGAGAGGATGGGTTCGTTCTCCCACTGAACTTGCGGGCCGCCTTGGCCCACCATGGCCAGTTCGTGATCCTCGCCGCAAGAAAAACTGGCGACGTTCCCCAAACCGGACGGAACATTTGTGGTGCCAAAATAATTCCGGCCCCACGCAATCAAGGTGCCGTTTTTCAGTCGGACCATGCTTACTCCGTAACCGGCTTTTACCGCCGTGGCGTTGGTTACGAACGGCGGCACGTTACATTGGCCGTAAGAGTTATCGCCCCAAGCGACCACTCGGCCATCGGCCATCAGGGCCAGACTATGCTCCCATCCGGCTGCGAGGGCGACCGCATTGGACAGGGTTAAGGGCACGGTGTATTGCGATCCCCAGGCGATAATCGAGTGGTCTGCGCGCAGCGCCAGGTTGTGGTAATAGCCGGCGGCGATGGCGACGACACCGGAGAGATTCTGAGGCACGTTGGTTTGTCCATAGCCATTGTTCCCCCATGCGATAACCGTGCCATCATTTCGCAACGCCAGGCTGTGTGCCCAGCCGGCGGAAATGGCGGCCAAATTGGTGGCCGAAAGCGGCACATTCGTTTGTCCATCGGAATTCCGGCCCCAAGCGATTAAAGAACCATCGCTGCTCAAGGCCAGGTTGTGATCACAGCCCGCCGCGATCGCAATGACATTGGTCGTTCCAGCCGGCACGTTGGTCTGGCCCTCCCAATTCTTGCCCCAAGCGACCACCGTGCCATCGGCTTGCAGAACCAAATTGTGGTAGGCCCCCGCCGCGACGCTGACTGGATTCTGAATGCCGAGTGGGACATCACATTCGCCTTCCAAATCGCTGCCCCACGCACCCACGGCGGAATAATAACTTGGATTTGCCAATACGTTGAAAGTGACTATGGAATTGGTCATGACCCAAAAAGGACTCGTCACTACCAGCGCATAATTGCCCCCATCGGATGCCTGTGCGTTAGGCAACAACAGGTAACTATTTGTTTGCCCAGCCATGGCAACCCCGTTATGGGTCCATTGGTAGGTAACTGACGAGTCATTCTGGGGGGGAGTGCTGTAAAATAATTGGCTGCCAAGATTGACGGACAAGGAAGCTGTGATTTGTGCCGGTGGTGTCGGACCGGAAGCAACCATGGCCAAGTTATAATCTTCGCCGGCAGCTACCGCGCTGACATTATATAAACCCGCGAGGTAGTTTGTTATCGGCTGCGTTAGGTTGCCCCACATCAGAACGGTGCCGTCAGATCGCAAAGCGAGGCTGTGATACCAACCAGCCGAGATGGCAACGATGTTCGTGGCACTTGGTGGGACCGTGGCCTGCCCGTAAGTATTGTCGCCCCAACTGACGAGGGTTCTATCGGCGCGCAAAGCCAGACTATGTCCCCAACCCGCAGCGATGGCCGTGACATTGGTAGCCGTGGGCGGAACATTGGTTTGATAGCCCCAGGAAACCACAGTGCCGTCCGTGCGCAAGGCCAGACTGTGGTTATATCCGGCGGCAATGCTTCTTATCTGGCTTGCCAAAAAAGACACGGCGGATTGTCCAGAGTCGTTGTTGCCCCAAGCAATGACCGAACCATCCGCGCGCAAAGCCATGCTGTGCGACCAGCCGGCTGCCACGCCCACCACGTTGGTGGCCGAGGCCGGCACGTCAACCCGGCCGTCCCAGTCCTTGCCCCAGGCAATGACTGAACCGTCGCTTCGGACAGCCAAACTGTGTTCGCCGCCGGCGGCAATGCCGATGACATTGGTGGCTCCGGCCGGCACATTTGTTTCGCCAAACCAATTTCTGCCCCACGAAATCACTGATCCGTTTCCCAGCAGGGCGAGGCCGTGAAATTGTCCGGCGGAAATGGCTACGGGATTTACAATCCCGGTAGGCAGATCGCACTGGCCATCGCCATCGTAGCCCCAAGCGCGTATGGCCGAATAGCTGGCTGGCGACGCCAGCACATTCACCGTGGCCACAAGATTTGTGGCTACGCCGAAACTATTAGCGACAACCAGTTGATAACTGCCTCCGCTCGCACTACTCACGTTGGTCCGGACCAACGATCGGTTCGTGCCTTCGGGAATCATATTACCGTTTTGAAGCCATTGATAAGTCATCGGCAGCGAGCCCTGCACGACAGGATTCAGCACCAGCAAGCCCCCGTAGTTGATCGACAGCGATGAAACGAACTGGCCAATGCTCGGCGGGCCGGAAGCAAGCAGGGCCAGATTGAAATCTTCGCCAGCGGCAATTGCAACCGTGTTCGTGAGTCCTGCCGGCGTGTTAGTGATGGGTTGAAAAGCCTTGCCCCATACCAGGATCGTGCCATCCGCGCGCAAGGCGAGGCTGTGATACCAGCCCGCGGAGATGGCGAGAATATTTGTTGCGGCCGAGGGCACGCTGGCTTGGCCGTAGGTGTTGTCCCCCCAGCCGACGAGGCTTCCGTCAACGCGCAACGCCAGACTATGTCCCCAGCCGGCCGCGATCGCCGTCACATTGGTTGCCGAGGCAGGCACCGTAGTCTGATATCCCCAACTCACCACATTGCCGTCGGCACGCAACGCCAAGTTATGGTAATAGCCGGCAGCGATGGCTGTGACTTGGCCCGCCACAAACGGCACCGCCGCTTGTCCGTAGTCGTTGTTACCCCAAGCCACCAACGAACCATCGTCTCTTAGGACCAAACTGTGCGTCCAGCCGGCGGCGACAGCGATAATATTGGTGGCAGACACCGGGATATCGCACTGACCGTCCCAGTCTTTCCCCCACGCGATGACCGAGCCATCGCTCCGGACGGCCAAGCTATGTTCGCCGCCCGCCGCCGTGGCAACGACATTGGTGGTGCTGGCGGGCACGTTGGTTTCGTCAAACCAATTCCGGCCCCAGGAGGCCACGGTTCCATCCCATTGGATGGCCAGACTGTGGAATCCGCCGGCGGCAAAGGCCATGACGTTGGTAAGGCTGGGCGGAACATTGGTCAGGCCATTGGGATTGACGCCCCAAGCCACGACAGTCTGCGCCCAAGTGGTTCCGGAGCCAATCAACACCGCAGCCAAGATGAGGACAAAAGCCGCCGCCGTGCGGAATCTGTCTTTTGTTTTCATAAATGTGATCGGTTGAGGTTGATTTGTTTTCCATTTGGTCTGCAAAACTCAACGTGCCTTTGCGATTTGAATTTAAGTTAAGCTACCAAGGAAAGTTGAACACGCATAACGCGCCGTTCGTGCTGTTCTGCAAATAGGTGTGCAGGCCGGAAATCGAAACGGACTGGCAGCTACCGTCGGCCATACCGAGGTTGCCGGATTTTTTGTGCATGTCATTCGCGGTCCAAGCCCAGGCAAGGTTGGCAGTGCCCCAGGCGGTGGCAGAGAGTTGCTGGGCCAAGGGCAGAGCAGCGATTTCAGAGGTGAAATTCTGACTGAAGCGATAGCCAGCGGCACCATTGCCACCCGTGGCGGTCTGGTTGCCGACGTTGCCGTCGCCAATCATGACATCCCGCGGATTGGCTTCCGATGCGTCACCGTTCACAAAATAGCTGATCTTGGACGGACCCATCGGGGTATTGGCTCTAGCACCGGTGGCCGGCGCGGCCGTGGTCAGCAAGTCTTGATAGGAGAAGTTGGTCGCATACCCGTAACCCGCCGTGTGATAGTTGTCTGAGGGGCAGAACAGAACTTTTGGCGTGGACAATTGATTGGACATCACCAGAAACACCATGCCGGGATTGTTCACATTCGGCTGAATGCCGCCACCGGCATGGCCGACATATTCACTCGCGCCACCCTGTGTAAAGGTGACGGCCTGCGGGAATCTGGAGTTGTGGCTCGCCTCCCAAGTGCGGAAGGCCAGCCCGATTTGTTTCAGATTGTTGATGCAGTAAATCTTTTGGCTGTTTCCTTTGGTGGCAGCCAAGGCAGGCAGCAGCATTGCCGACAACACTGCGATGATCATGAGGACGACCAGTAGCTCGATGAGAGTAAACGCTTTTGTTGTTTTCATAGTTCGGATTGATTAGGAGTTTTTAATTAGACGCCATTGAAGCCATGCGGTGAAACACTTCTACGGGCAATCTGAATTGGCGGCGGGTTCCTGGATGATTGAATAAAGAAACCCGGGCACATTTTGAATTCCGTCTGACTAACAGCAATTTGTCTTTTTTGCGATTTTCCCACACGGCTGCCCATGCCGTAATGTAGGACTTTTGCTTGCGTGGTTCAATAAAAAATTGTGCTGGTATTGAGCCGCAAATGAGTTGAAACGGTTGATTGAGTTTGGTCATTAAACTGTTACTATTGCGGCGCTTCCAGCGTCCGTGTGAAGCGGTCAATGTCGTTTTGTCAGCGGTTAATCGTGCTTTCATATGATTTCTGTTTTCACCCATAGCTCGTAAGCCGAGCGACATTTCTTTCAAAATTCTTTCTTGCCGGTGAAGCTTTGATGGATGGCACCCAATTTCTGATGCCGCTCGCGTTTGTTTCGCCAGAATTTTGCAATCTCTCTCGTCGCCTTGTGCAGCCAGTCCTGGTCGGCTGCCAGACGAATCATTTCGACCGCCGCAAACCACTTTGGCGCATTCGGGGCCGGATCCGCGTGTGTCCGTTCCGTCGCTCTGAAATGGCACCCGGCCCCTGAGCCAGACCGCCGGCCAGCTAAATAATTCAATTCAGCAAACCGGCAGACTGGCTTGCCCCAGGACACCTCGGGCGACCGAACGGCACACCGCTCCACTCCGCCCAGTTTGCCGCTCCATTCCGGCAACCAAGTTTCGTCCCTCTGCCGAACTGGATGGTGCGACCAGAACGGCGTTGAATTCTCCTCTTAACATATCGCGCAATCTCGGGCTCATCACCGGTGCATCCGTTATGGCTGCTGTATTCGCGCTCGCATCGGCGACAATCGGCATCACCACGGCGCGTCCCGAAGCCGTTGCCACCGGCATGGGGCACGCCCAAATGGATCATTCTGATCGCACGCGAGAAAGGCATTTGCCGCAAGGGCATTGGAATAGGTATTCTCGAGTTCGCCGGGCTGCGAACGCAGGGAACCGCCATTCTTGAATGAGTTCTTTGACCGGCAAAAGTTGCCAGGCACATGTTTTGGAACAGGCCATGTGTTCACGGCGTATTTTCCACGGCGCAAGTCCTGGCATCCGGCAAATGAGCCTGGTTTTTTCTTTCATCCAGAACTTGGCGCGTCTTTTCAGCGCGCGCGCGGCTGATGGGAAAGAACCAAAGAATCGCGGCAGCGGCACTGACGGCGAAAAATTGAACTCCAATGAGCAGCCATTTCATCCGCTCCAGCAAGTCGGGAGTTAATGGCGCACTGGGGTTGACATAGCCGACCAGGCGCGGCAGGAAGCCGCCGACGAGCACCAGGCCGATTTGCATCACGCGGTTGGCCACGCTATTGACCGCACTATACGCCCCTTCCCGGCGCATATTGGTCGCCAGTTCGTCCTCGTCGCAGACATCGGCGATCATCGAGCTGAACATGAGTGAAGTGCAAGGCATGCCGAGCGCGGCAATGAGCCACGCCACCACGGACAACGCCGGATGCTTCGGGGTCAGGAGGAAGGGCAACATACAAATGCTGGACAGCACGATCCCAATGGCGACAAGGCAGGCTTCACGCTTTCCCAGACGCCGGGAGAGCCAGACGCCGAAGGAAATCGCGGCCATGCTGGTGAAGATGGTGAGCGAGCCGCCCCAGCCGCTCAACCACGAGGCGGTTTGCTTGCTGCCGGAGCAGACGTAGTAAATATGCACATAAGTGCCCAGCGCGCCGGTGACGCCCATGCCCAAAGCCAGCATTTGCTGTCCGCCTTGCAGCAACAGAAACGGACGGTTCTTGATCGTGAGCTTGAGGGCTTGTCCGATGGGAATCGCCGGCTGATGCTGTTCCAGGCGGCGTTCGCGGCACATTGAAAAAGTCCAGAGCGTCCCCCCGACCATGATTGCCCCAACCAGGACACTGAGCCAACGCGCCCCGACAACCTCGTTTCCGAACATGGGCCGCAGGCAGAACCAATAAAACCACGCCGAAGACAGGGTCCCAAAGAGTTGAAAATATCCGCGCCAGGCAAGCACGCGTGTCCGTTCATCGTAATCAGTGCTCAACTCGTATCCCAGAGCGTTGTAGGGAATCGTGAAAACGGAGTAGGCAATGGAGAAGATAGAAACCATGCCCGTCACCCATGCGAACATGCCCCATTGGGAATCGGATGGGGAACACCACATCAACGGGAGGAGGCACCCGCCGGCCAGTCCACCCAGCAAGATGTATGGCCGCCGCCGGCCCCAGGTCGAATGCGAGTTGTCGGAACGAGGTCCAACGATGGTGTCGGCGATTGCCCCGACGACTCGCGGAATGGCCAAAGCAATGCCCAGCAACGCGGGATCCATTTTCAAGCCGATGGTGTAAATCGGCATCGCCAGTCCCAGAATCAAGTTGAGAAAAAAGAAATCCGTCAACCCGCCGAAACCGTAAGCGGCTTTGCGCCACGCCGACACCCGGGTTTCTGCCGGCACCTCGTGCTTGCTCTGCCAATGAAAATGGCCTTCCTCGGTTTGCCTGGCGTTTGCGGAGGGTGGATTCATTTCAGTCAAGCCATGATATTGGTATTCGTGCAATATGGGATCATACTTTTATGCTAGGCGAGGCTGGTCGCGACATCGTTCGATTTGTGGCATTTGCGTAAAGTGAACGACGACGCGGAAGATTGCACTAACAATGAGGCAGATGTTAACCGCTCCGCCAATCCAGCCCACGGCCAAATCTTGCCCAGGGCAGACCGTGCGGAGCAGTCAGAAAACTTTTCCCACCAATGCATTCTTTGCGATTACGGTGTTTCTGTCGTTTGTTTTATTTTTGGAACAACCGGTCGCAGCCTTGGCACAAACAACGGAAGAAATTCGACTGGCGGCCTATCTGCCGCCGCCTATTTCCATCAAACATCTGCACACTCTCACCGACGCGACCGGGATTCATGAGTTTGCGCACGGGACGGTTCCCTGGCACGAAAATGGTTATTGCGCCGAGGATGTTAGCCGCGCGCTGGCCGCCGTCACCCTTTACGAGCAAGTCACCGGCAAGACGGATGGTCGGCCGTTGGCGCAAATTTACCTAGCCTATCTGCACAAGAGCTTGCGGGATGACGGTGAAATTTGGAATCGCGAAGACAAGACGATTGCCAGCGGCGACTCTTACGGACGGATCCTTTGGGGATTGGGTTGTGCCGCCAGTTTCCAAACCGATCAAACTAATCGCGAATCCGCAGCCCGTCTCTTCGCGAGTATTTTGCCTGGGTGCGAAAAGAAGCTTGGCGACTATCCAATCGCTCGCGCCTGCGCCATGCAAGGGTTGGCCAGTTTTTTGAAAGGTCATTCCAACCCGGATGCCCGCGCCGCATTGCTCCACTGTTCCGAGGAAAACCTCCTCGCCTTCCACAAACATAGTGATCAGAAATGGAAGTGGTTTGACGAGACGATGACTTATGACAGTGGCCGGCTGCCGCTTTCGCTGCTCCTGGCTTTTCAGACGACTGGCGATTCGAGGTTTCGCGACGCGGGACTGGCGAGTCTTGATTTTTTGATTGCCACCTGTTTTGACGCCAAGGGCGCGCAACTCTCATTGGTGGGCAACAAGGGGTGGTTCAAAAAAGGCGGAACACCGGCGAGGTTCGATCAGCAACCGATTGACGCCGCTTCGATGGTTGAAGCCTGTGTGCTGGCTGCGCGCCTTACTGGAAAAGCCGAGTATTCGCAGCGCGCCCGCGCGGCCTTCGAGTGGTTTTTGGGCAATAACGCAAAGCAGGCGGTTCTGTATGACTCCCAATCCGGCGGCTGCCGAGATGGTCTAACGGAAAGCGGCCCCAATCAAAACGAGGGCGGTGAATCTACCATTATGTATGTTATTGCCCGCTGCAATCTGGAGGAATTATCGAATGACATCCGCCACAAATGACCTGGCCCGGCGTCTTCCGCAGAATCCGCTTCTCCATCCCTCCGACCTGAAACCAAGCCGGCCCGACTGGCAGATTGAGTGCCTGCTTAATCCGGGTGTTTTTTGCTTCGAGGAACGCATTTGGCTGTTGGTCCGCGTGGCCGAACGACCCAAGCAACGAGCAGGATTTATCTCGTTTCCAATTCTGAACGAAGCTGGTGATGCCCAGGTGCTGGAGTTCGCCCTGGACAATCCGCTTTTGGATGCCTCCGACCCACGCGTTCTCCGCTATAACGGGGTGCATTTTCTGACGACGCTCTCGCATCTGCGGTTAATGTCCAGTGAGGATGGTATTTCCTTCAAAGAACGCGCGTTCAGCCCTACGCTTCACGGCCGGGGGCCATTCGAGACTTATGGCATTGAGGATTGCCGGGTTTCCCGGCTCGATGACGCTTACTACCTGACTTATACTGCGGTTTCGCCGAACGGGGTCGCGGTTGGAATGCGCGCCACGTCTGACTGGAAGTCATTCCGCGAATACGGATTAATCCTCCCGCCGCACAACAAGGACTGCGCGTTGTTTGAAGAAAAAATTGGGGGCCGCTATTTTGCGTTGCATCGTCCCTCTAGTCCTGAAATAGGTGGCAACTATATCTGGCTTGCCCAGTCACCCGATCTGCTGCATTGGGGCAAACACCTCTGCGTTGCGCGGACTCGCCCTGGGATGTGGGACTGCGCCCGCGTCGGTGCCGGCGCAGCTCCAATAAGAACTCCCCTCGGCTGGCTGGAAATTTATCATGGTGCCGATGAGCAGAATCGTTATTGCCTTGGCGCACTTTTGCTCAACTTGGCGGAACCGTGGAAAGTAATTGCCCGCTCAACGGAGCCGATCATGGAACCGGTCGCTGCTTATGAACAAACCGGTTTTTTCGGCAATGTCGTGTTTACCAATGGCCATCACCTGGATGGCGACCGGCTGACAATCTACTATGGTGCTTCGGACAGTGTTATCTGCGGTGCTCGATTTTCCATAGGCGGGATATTGAGGTCTCTGGTTTGAACACTGCCCGGGAATGTTTTCTTTATGAATCTGCCACTGACCGAAATTGATACGCGGCCCCTTGATCCCAAAATCGCTGCTGTAAGGTCACTCGCCTGCCGGCCATCCTGACTAGCTTTTTCGATGGCTTTCGCGATATTCGCCGGGGGTCATTCCCGTCTCGCGGCGGAAAACGGTGGCGAAGTATTGACTGGAGGAGAAACCCAAATTGTGGGCGATGTTCGTGATGTCTTCATCCGTGCTGGACAAGCGCCGGTGCGCTTCCTCGACGCGGCGATGAATCAGGAATTCATGCAAAGTGTAGCCGGTTTCCGCCTTGAACCGGGCACGAAGACCGGCGGAACTTAGCCCCACGTTTGCCGCCACGGCGTCCAGTCGCACTTCACTCTCGAAAAGCTTTCCTTCCAGCCATTCGAGGGTGCGCCGCACATGCCAGGTGACCAGCGGCTTCTGCTTCGCCGCCTGATGGTGCCGGTTGTGGTCGCGGAGAATCGTGATCAAGAGTGCGTGCAACATTGAGCGCGCCATCAACACCGCCTGGTCCGAACGCCCGTGCCGGTGTTCCTCCAGCAGCCGTTCTAAAAAATCCTTCACCTCGGGCGAGGCCACGAACGTGGGATAGTTCAAGTGTTCATAAGCGTCGCGCAACGCCTGGGTTTCCGCCGTCGTCAATGCCGGGAGCGCACCCTTCGCCGGGAACTGGAGGCGAAACCAATAGTGCTCGCACGGTTGAATGGATCCTTCATCGCCACCGTGCAGTTCGTTCGGGCGAATGATGAACACCCGTCCGGTGCTGAATTCATGCTGTTCATTTTCCAAACACCAGCGCAGGTGTCCGCGAACCATGTAATGGATCTCAAACGCATCCGGGTGTCGGTCGGGTTTTAACGCACCCGGAAGGGTCGTATGAAACCGCAGCCAGCCAAAAATCGGAAGTTCAGGCAGCAACTGGGTGGCCGCTTCGTAAGTCTCGCGCATATAGCCACGTTGTCCGGTGGACATCGCCCACGGGTCAGACACCATGGGCGGTTTCGAGATCCGCTGCACATGCATAAATGAATAATAGTGGTTACAAAAAGCCTCGCAAGCACTCCCTTCAATCATGTTTGATGAACGCCAATGGCGTGAATCAAACGCCGCCGAGGCGGTTTGGGTTTAATGTAAAAAATAACCAAATGTCATTTCCAACGCAAACCCACGTCCCGGACGGATGTATCACCCTGTTGTCCCGGATGCAGCGTTCTGTGCCGGTGAGCGCCCGAAAGCTGAGTTTCAACGGAATCGGCCAACGCGATGTTTATAACATTTCCGCACCTTTTGAAATGGACGGACGACCGGTGATTGCCGGTCGGGTTGAAAGCCGCGACGTGGAGCATTCAGAAATCGTTTTCTTTGCCGCGGCCAACGGCACCTGGCAGCCGATTCCTTCGGCGGCGACCTTTCCCGGCCTGCAAGACCCATGTGTCGCTTTTGTCGGCGGTGAAATCGTTTTGGGCGGAGTTCGTTTTCCGGTGACCGCTGCCGATGGCACGGTCGGGTGGCGCATGGAATTCTCCAGGGGAACTTCGCTGAACAATCTAAAACAATTCCTGGTGGGACCGGACAAGATGAAGGACATCCGCCTCATCGAATTGGCGGACGAGCAAATCGGTGTTCTGACGCGCCCGCAAGGGGCCAAAGGTGGACGCGGAAAAATCGGCTTTCTTACCGCGCCCAATCTTGGCGCAATCACTGCCGAAGCAATTCAAGAAGCCCCACTGTGCGCAGGGCAATGCCCGGAGGACGAATGGCTCGGTGCCAATGAGGCGCATCGCCTCCTGAACGGAATGCTCGGGGTGCTCGGTCACATTGCTTACTTTGATGCTAAAGAACATCGGCACTATTACGCGATGGTGTTCTGCATTGATCCGCGCACCGGCCGGGCCACCGCGCCGGAGATCATTGCCAGCCGTTCGGACTTTCCCGATGGCCCTGCCAAGCGTCCCGACCTGGTGGATGTCATGTTCAGCGGCGGGCTGGTTCGTCATGAAGACGGAACAGCCACGCTCTACGCCGGATTAAGTGATGCGGAAGCGGGCCTGGTGTTGCTACCCGATCCGTTTTCAAAATGTGAAGCCTGGGTTAATCCTGATCAAAAACCGATTCTTGCCGAATAACAAAAACCATGCGCCACCCTACAACGCAATTATTTCCGAAACCATAGAAACAGTTTGTCCTGCAATATAAAGTAAACACTCTGCCGAAAAATAAACCATAACCAAAGAAAGATAAAAATAATGAAAATGAAACCAACCTGCCCGCTCGCGCTATTGGCGGTGATGGGTTCCATGTTAGTTGCCAAAGCCGATTATCTCCCAAATAACTTCTGGCCCAACCCCGGCTTCGAACTTGGCACCAACTTGAACCAAACCAATGGAGTCCCCACCGGCTGGAACGCAGATGGGGGTGACCCTACCATCTGTCAAGTCACGACCAATAATTCCATCAGCCCAACCCATTCGCTCTGTGTCATAGACAGCACTTTAGACTATGGAGCGTGGGATTCCAACCTGCTTCCACTCACCGGCCACGCCAACCCTGGTGATTCTCTCAACTTGCAATGGTATCAACTTTACTCCATCCCCAGCGGCGAGATGCGGGTGACGGTCAGCTTTTTTGATGTCAACACCAACCACATCAACGACACCCACGCGGTGGTCAACGGCGACAGCCCCGGCTGGGGCGGCAGCATTGCCTCGTCCACGTTCACCAAGTTCAATGAAACGATCATCGTGCCAATAGGTGCTGCCATGATGAGCGTGTCCTTGGTTTCCGGCGGCTCCGGCGCGACCGTAGGCACAATGGTCATTGACGACCTCTCGGTGGCGTTGCAGCCAATCCCCTATTTGTTGAGCGGCAATTTCTGGCCGAACCCAAGTTTTGAATTAGGGTCAAATTTGGATCAAACCAACGGCGTGCCCACCGGTTGGAACTTCTATAACAGCGGCAGCTCCATCATCTGTCAAGTCACGACCAATAATTACGTCAGTGCCAGCCACGCGCTCGCCCAGATTGATAACGATACCGGCAATTACGGTTCATGGTATTCAAACCATCAACCGCTGACCAACACTGCGATTGCGGGCAGCACCTTGAACATACAGTGGTTTGAACTTTACAGCATCACCAACGGTGAAATGCGAATGGTGTTCACGTTCTTTAACGCCGGTGGAGGTAGCGTGGGGGCGGGCGACATTAATTATACCGTCAACGGCAACAGTGCCGGCTGGCGGGGAGCCGTCGCGGGTTCAGGCTTCACCAAACGCGACATTGCACTAATCGTGCCAGCGGGCGCGGCGACAATCGGGGTTCAATTGGTTTCCGGCGGCCCCGGTGCCACCACCGGCATCTATATGATTGATGACCTGTCCATGGCTACTCCGCCTACGCCGCCGATTTTGGCGGGCAACTTCTGGCCGAATTCCGGTTTTGAGTCAGGCTCAAATTTAAACCATACCAACGGAATCCCCAACGGCTGGGTGGCAACCGGAAACGACACCAACATCTGCCAAGTGACCACCAACGCTTATTCCAGTCCGACTCACGCGCTGGCATTGATTGATAATGACACCAATGGCTATGGCGAATGGGATGGGGACCTTAAATTGGGAACCAACGCCAGCCCGGGTGACTCGCTCACCATTCAATGGTCCGAGTTGTATGCCATCACAAACGGCCCCATGCGCGTGACGGTGCTTTTCCTCGACGTCAACACCAACGTATTGACTGCCACCGACGCCAACTCTTCCGGCAACAGCAGCGGCTGGGCGGGCCAGATTACCGGTTCTACATTCGGTCTCCGCAACGAACAGGTGATGATTCCGCATAACGCGGTCTTCTTGCGCATCGCGCTGGTGTCCGGCGGCCCGCAATCCGCGACCGGCGTCTATGTGATTGATGATTTGTCGGTGGCGAAGTTGGCCTATCCGGCGACCGCGCTGTCCTACAACTTCTTCCCCAATCCGACCTTCGAAAACGGCGTTGCGCTGGACAACCCCACAGTCGGGCTTCCGGCGGGCGGCTGGCAGCGGGGCGGCAGCAGCGCCTCCATTGACCAGGTGCTGACCAATAACTCCGTCAGTGCGACCCACTCACTGGCGCTGGTTGACAATGACTCTGCCAACTACGGGGAATGGTATATGTTCCTCAACACCGTTGGTTTGATTGGCGACAATGACGCGGTGGATGTCCAATGGTATCAGATGTATAGCGTCACCAATGGCAATATGCGCCTCTCCTTCGCTTTTCTGGACAGCGGAAACAACACGTTGTGGTCCCAGGATTTCAACACAGTCACCTCAACCAACAGCCCGGGTTGGACTGGAAATGTTTCCACGTCACCGTTCCAAAAAATGAATCAACGTTTCGCCGTGCCGGTTGGCACCACGCAGCTTCGGGTCAACTTCGCGTCGGGCGGGGCTTCAACCGTCACCGGGGTCATGTTGATTGACGATCTGTCCATGAGGTTGAGCCTTCCTGTCATCACGGGATTTACGTCCCAAAGAGGCACTAATAATGTTGCTTGGAATAGCATGAGCAGCAAGCTGTATTCAGTGCTCTACAGTGGCGCACTGGGTTCGGGCGCAGCTTGGAGCGCGGTCGTCACAAATCTGCCCGGAACCGGACTCACGACTTCAAACCTCGACATAACGGTGCATCCCGGACATACCGGATTCTACCGAGTTGAACAGCAATGATAGTTCGCTTATTATGAGTCATAAGTAGTTAAACCAAAGGAAGGGCTGTCTGGCAAAGTCCGGACAGCCTTTCCAGTCAATACGCGAATTTAATCAGCTTGAAGACAAGTTTTCAAACAAAGGTGATGGCCAACACGCAACCAACGCAGGGCGCCCTTAGGCGGCGCGGCACGGTCGCGATGAGCTGGTTTTACCTGTCCTGGTTAAGTTTCTCTCTGCTTTTTGCCCCACATACACTGGCTGGATTGCTGCCGGGCAACATCTGGCCGAACCCGACTTTGGAAACGGACAGCAATTCCGATGGCATCCCGGATTTCTGGAATAAAGGTGGCTCAAACCCAAATATTGAGTCGTGGACAACCGCGACGTTTGTCAGCCCGACGCATTCATTCATGTTAAATGACAGCAGCCCCACTGACTATGGTGAGTGGTATTCAAATCTGCTTCCGATTACCGGCGGCACCAACTACCTTCTACGCTACAATCTCCGCTATGTGACCGTCAGCAATGGCACAATGCGCGTCTCGGCTAATTTTTTTAATTCGGTCGACACCCTGTTATCAGGACTCAACTTTACTTTCGCCGGGACAAACGATTCCTGGCAGGAGATAACGCAACCTGTCGCAGTTCCCTCCAATGCCACCCAATTGGGATTGACTTTCACGTCAGGGGGGGCTTTAGCCGTCACCGGCGTGGCTTATCTGGATGACATCTCGCTGGCCCTTCAGACCAACTCGTCTTCCTCGTTGATTCCCTACATTGAAGGATTTCCGAGCATGCCAACGCCGCTGGTCGTTCGTGATTGGAAACAAACCGCCACAAGTTATCATCAACTGGCATTTAATCCTGCGGCGTCCGGCCAGTATCTGCCCTTGCTCTATTCGTATGGCCTTGTCACGCCAGCGGGCTATTCCGGGCCGGCTTTTGGACTGCCCAGTTATGTGGGGAATCCTCGCGATGGCGGTGAGGTGCTCACCGCTCTGGGTGCGGTTCTCGGCGGCACACTGGCCGGCTTGAACATGGCCGCGCTCAATGGCACAGATTACGTCCAGCAGTGCGAGGCGTTTTACTCGATTGTCAACGGTCATGGCCTGGTCTTGAACAACATTAATTCCCAGGGTTCCGGCTCGGGCTGGTATGATATTTTCCCCTGCACCTTGTTCTACCAGATCAGCGCGCGCTACCCCGGACGCGCTTTGTTTCAAAGCAACCTGGTTGCCATTGCCGAAAGCTGGCGGTCCGCCCTGCCGGTTCTCAGCAACAACTGGCAGCATACGGGATTTAATTTTCAAACCATGACGCCGGCGGATTCGGGACATGTTGAGCCGGACATGGCCATCGGCATCGCCTGGCTTGAATACATGGCCTATCTGCAATTCCAAAACACCAATTATCTTGCCGCCGCCGACTTGTGTATGACGCAGATGAATACCAATAAGTTGGATCCGTTTTATGAAACGCTTGGGTTTTACGGCCCAGTCTTGGCCGCCCGCATGGATGCTGAACTAGGCCGTGATTACTCCGTTTCCAAACATCTGAATTGGATCTTTGCTTCCACCTCCGATGCCCGGCCAGGCTGGGGCTGCGAAAGCGGTAATTGGGGCGGCTATGACACTTATGGACTCATGGGGAGCACCACTGACAGCAGTGGATACGCTTTCTCCATGAATACTTACTCTGCCGCCGGGCTGATTACGCCGGTGGTTCGTTATCAGCCGCAGTTTGCCCGGCTGCTTGGCCGCTGGCTGTTGCATGTGGCTGCCAATGCGAACCTGTTCTATCCCAGGACGCTGGCCACTAACATGCAGTCAAGTTCAGCCTGGGTTCAGCAAACCGGGGCAACCAATATTTCCTATGAAGGGGTCCGCAATTTAGGGACGACCACGCCGTATTCTACAGGTGATGCCGTTGCCCCTGTCCAAGATTTGAACCCCTACGGCACCTGGGGAAGCGGCTTCATGGCTGCCCTGTTCCAAACCTCTAACATCTCTGGAATTTTGCAAATAGACTGTCTTGCGACGGAATCACTTCCGCCCGCCGCCGATCCGACTTACATGTTTTATAACCCTTATGATGTCACGCAATTGATCTCTGTTAATGTTGGCTCAAATGCAACTGACTTGTATAACGCGGTCACCGGAACATTCGTCGCCACCAATGTGACAGGAATTGCCTCCGTTTCCATTCCGCCAGACAACTCTGTTGTTTTGGTGCAATGTCCCGCCACGGGAATTGTCAGCCAGACTGGTCAAAAGTTGCTCGTTTCGGGCGTTGTTATTGATTATCAAAATGCCAACCTTGATACCGACGGGGATGGTCTGCCGGACTGGTGGGAAAGCCTATACTTTGGTAACAGCACCAACGCCCTGGCGCAGGCTGCGGCTGCCAATGGCTTTAGCAACCTCCAGTGTTACCGGCTTGGACTTAACCCGCTTGATCCCGCAGCCACTTTCAAGGTGCAGGCGGGGATCCAGCCGCTTACCGGCTATCCGAGCATTACTTGGAATTCCGTCGGCGGCAAAACCTATGCTGTTGAATGCGCCAACAATTTGGCCGGTAATGGGAGTTCCTTTGCCCAAGCGTTGACTGTAACTGAAACCAACGTGGCTGCGGGTGTCCAAACAACAACCTCTTTTTTGGATAACTTGACACTAACCGGTGGTTCCCTCGGCTACAGCCGCTTTTACCGTGTCAGGCTGGTTTATCCATGATCAGTAATCGCATATTTTATCAACCTTTTATCAAGTTAAACCATATGAAACCAGAATCACAGAAAATCACCACCAATCCTCAATCCGCCTCTGGCGTGACGGGAAGGCCGCCCCGGTTGCGAGCCAGAGGATTTACCCTCATCGAATTGCTGGTGGTCATCGCCATCATTGCCATCCTTGCCGCGATGCTGCTGCCGGCATTGTCCAAGGCCAAACAGAAAGCCCAGGGAATCACATGCTTGAGCAACACCAAGCAATTTGCCATGGGTTGGTATATGTATGCGAATGACAATAACGACACTTTGGTTAACAACTATGACGCGATTAGCATCCAAAACGAGATTAATAACCAAACCTACCGTTCTTGGGCCAACAACAATATGGGATGGGACTTAAGCCAACAAATTACCAACGTGAATCTGCTGAAGGTTGGCATATTCGCGTCCTATGTTGGCAACAACGCGGGACTCTACAAGTGCCCGGCAGACAACTATTTAAGCTCGGCCCAGCAGCAGGCAGGTTTCACCCCACGCACCCGCAGCTTTTCCATGAATTGTTACATGGGCGCGGACAGCCCGGCGGGGGCATGGCAACAAGGACGCAACGACTTTCATCCCGCCTTCCGGCAGTGGATCAAGTTGACGCAGATTGACAAAACCTCCCAACGATTTGTCACTATCGAAGAAAACGCTGATACGATCAACGACGGATGGCTTGACAACTATCCTGATGTCGGCACAACCAGTTCTTGGGGCGACTTGCCCGCTTCCTACCATAATGGTTCGTGTTCCCTGTCCTTTGCTGACGGTCATGCGGAAAGTCACCGCTGGCTTAGCAGCGCCACCAAGCATTCGGTAACCACGACTACTTATTATGCCCCCACCTTTACCGCGGCAAACAGCGGTTACACTGACTTTCAGTGGCTGGCAGATCGCTACGCCGTGAAATTCTAGTCGGATCCAGCAAGGCTTTTCGGGCCGCTGCAGGACCGGTTTTGAAGGCGGCGTGAACCATTGCGGACCTCGTCGGCGCGGAAAAGATTTCCAGCGAATACATTTCCGAGGTGGTTCAATACGGCTCGCTTGACCAGCAGTTGTGGACGTGAACGGAAGTTGATCCCTTTTACTTTCAACGGTTATTTGTCATCAGCGTCGCCATCGAAGTCATACGGCGGGGTCAGTCCGGTGTAGTTGCCCACCACTTTCGCGTCATAGGGGGAGTATAATCCATTCTGCGACGTGTGGGGGTCGTAGCCGACGTTGTTTCCGATGGGGCCGCCGCCGGCCAGCGGCAGACCGTAGCTGGCCACCATCAGCCTGGCCGGACTGACGCGGATGACGCGGTTGTTGAACTGGTCGGCGATCAGAAGATTGCCGCGCTCGTTGAACCTGTAGTTTGATTTCTGGTTGTCCGCCGCCGCCGCGCTCGCGAAAGCCAGGACGCCGACGGCGATGAGAACGGAGCCCCAGGCTCCGCGGGAGGTCCGCTTTCGATTTAGTTTTGTGGATAACTACGCACTAACCGGTGGTTCTCCCACCTACGCGCGGTTTTACCGTGTCAGGCTGGTTTATCCGTGAAGCCATCGGTTTAAATAAGATGAAACTAAGATCAATCAAAATCACAAACCGCCAATCACGGCGACAGAAATGCGAAGGTCGGCAGATTCCGAAGCACGGTGAAGATCAGCGCCATCACGAGCAGCGGCCAGAGAAATTTTGCCGAAAGAAATTCCCCGTTTGCTAGTCCGCGAATTTTTTTCCCGCCATACCAGACGCTGCGGATCGCCGCTGCCGCCAGCGCGAAAACGAGCAGCGCATTGTCCCGCAGCGCCGTGGAAAAATTGCCGTGCAGCAGCGCGTAGAGCGCCCGCGTCGCGCCGCAGCCGGGACAGTTCAAACCCGTGAGCCGGTGAAACTGGCAGACGGGATAAAACTGGTGCGCCGCCGGGTTGAATAAAAACACCGTGGCGGCAATTCCCGCCGCCGTCACAGCCAGCACAATGGCCGCGAACCGCGCGTTCGCCGAACTAATTTTGGGCGGCTCAGAGTTCATGGGTTTCATTCAGCCGGAACTCTTCAGTCGGAATTCAACGCCAAGGCATAGCGCGGCCGAGCCGCAAACAAAGGAGCGCGGACAGCCTTGTCCGCGGGTTTCTGGCGTGCGGGTCGGGACTTGCGGACAAGGCTGTCCGCGCTCCGCGAAAATCTTCGCCGAACGCGAAGCTGTTTGGAGATAGCACTGCAAAGTGGCCAAGACGCAACCAAACCATTTTGCGGCTTCGCACTTTTGCGCTTTTGCGTTGAAAATGTTCGCCATGGATATGATTCAGAATTGGCTGACGTGCCAGTGCAGGCTGGCCGGGTTTAACGCGAGTTGCAGCAATCCAAAGCCAAAACTGAAAAGCAGGTTCGCCCCCGAGAGCACCAGCCCGACGATGGCCGAGGCGCGGCCTTCCTGCGGTTCCGCCTGTGAATTGATTTGCACGAGCGCGATGATGGAAAACACCAGGCCGAGCAGGTTGAACGGCATGCAGCAGCAGCACGTCCACGCGAGCAAGCCGCAAATCAGGCCGGCGGTGGCGAAGCCGTTGGTCCCGCGCGCTGAGGCCGCGACCGGTTTGACGGCTCCGATGCAGGGCGGCGTGCCGGCGAAATCTCCGGCCAGTTCCGGCAGCAGGCCGAGAAACGTCCAGTCGCTCGTGCCGTCCACAAAAACCGGCGTGCGGCTGTCCGCGCGACTTTGGACAATCCACTGGCGCACCTGTTGCAAAGCGACGGGGCCGTAGGTCTTTCCGTCAGTGCCGATGATGCGATACATAGGTCAAAGGGGTTAATGGTGTGAGTGATGCGATTGGCCAATGATGGCACAAACCCCAAAAATAATCAGCGTCAAATAGACGAGGCTGAAAAACCCGCCCGCAAGGATGCCAATCCAGGCATGGACGACTCCGCCCGCCGCCGGATTTTTGCGGCGGAACCGCAGCGCCAGAATTCCCAGCGTGAACGCCGCCAGCCCCAAAGGCAGGCCCAAAACCGGGATCGCAGAAAAGACCCCAAGATAATAAGCCGTCAGCGCGCGGACGTTTTTGTAGGGGATGATGACGTTCAAGCCGCCGCCGGATTGAGGCGATGCCGCGGCTGTCGGAAGCACCGGCGGCGCGGCTGACGTGAACAGGGCCGCCAGTTCCGGCACCGCTTCGAGCAACGCCCAGTCTTTTGCGCCCGTGACGAACACCGGCGTTTTCTTTTCCACGCGCCCTTCTGTGATCCATTGCCTGATTTGTTCGGAGCCGACCGGCCCGTATTCCTGCCCGTCGGAACCGCGTATTTTATAGCTGGGGTTCATGGCTTTTCCTCGTCGTGTTTGCCGCCCGCGTGGCCGACATCCGCGCACACGCCGCGTTTGGCGGCGGCCACGAAGTCGAGCATGATTCTTGCCACGGGTCTGGTGAATTTTCCCTGCGCTTCGGCCACCGCCGCGCGGAAATTTTTCCCGCTGCGGAAAAGCGCGTGATAAACCTGTTTCAATTCCAGCCGCTGCTCCGCCGTGAAACCCGCGCGCCGCAGGCCGATGGTGTTCAGCCCACAGATGCCGTTGACGCCGGTCGCGATCGTGAACGGCGGCAGATCCTGCCCGATGCCCGCGCCGCCCTGCATGATCGCCAGCATGCCGACGCGGGTGAACTGATGCACGAGACAGTTGCCGGAGAGAAACGCGCGATCCTGCACCGTGACGTAGCCGCCGAGCAGCGTGCCGTTGGCAATGATGACGTGGTTGCCGATGACGCAGTTGTGCCCAACATGCGCACTGGCCATGATGAAATTGTTGGAGCCGACCACGGTGGCAGCTTCGAGATTGGTGGCGCGGTTGACGGTGACGTGTTCGCGGAAAACATTGTTGTCGCCGATGACGACGCGCGTTGGTTCGTCCTGGTATTTCAAATCCTGCGGCGCCTCGCCGATGACGCAGCCCGCGTGAAATTTATTCCCGGTGCCGATCTTCGTCACGCCCGTCAGATAAACGTGCGGCCCGACCGCACAGCTCGCGCCCAGCTCAACGTCCGCGTCAATCACCGCATACGGCCCGACGCGCACGGACGAATCCAGTTTTGCCTGCGGATGAACGATGGCAGTGGGATGAATCATTTTCACCACAGATAAACACAGATAAACACGGATGAAAATTGAATTTTTTTCCGCCATTTCCTTCTCGTCCTCGTCCTCGTCCTCGACAACTAAAGATTCGAGGACGAGGACGAGGACGAGAACGAGTAAATTCCCCACCGCGAAGATGCTTTGTGGCCCTGTGTTTCGCTGCTAACTTGATTTTGTAATGACCGGCACAGCCACATCTGAAACAATCGGCAATCGGCAACCGGCAACCGGCAATTTGCCGGAACTGCTCGCGCCCGCCGGCGACTGGGAGTGCGCCAAGGCCGCCGTCGAAAACGGCGCGGACGCGATTTACTTCGGCCTCGACAAGTTCAACGCCCGGATGCGCGCCCACAATTTCACCGAGGCGGATCTGCCGAAGCTGATGGAATTTCTCCACCGGCGCGGCGTGAAAGGCTACGTCACCTTCAACACGCTCGTTTTTGAAAATGAAATGACCGATGCGAAAAATTATCTGCGTGCGATCATTGCCGCCGGCGTGGACGCGGCGATTGTGCAAGACGTTGGCATCTGCAAACTGATCCGCGAACTCTCGCCGGATTTTCCGATTCATGCCTCGACGCAGATGACCGTGACCAGCGCGGCGGGCGTGGAATTCTGCCGCGAGCTTGGCTGCAATTTGGTCGTGCTGGCGCGGGAATGTTCGATCAAAGAAATTGAGAAAATCCAACAGGGACTGAATGACGAATGTCGAATGCCGAATGAAATGGCGGCTGATACGGGTTCGTCATTCGTCATTCGTCATTCGTCATTTCCCTTGGAAGTTTTTGTCCACGGCGCATTGTGTGTCGCGTATTCCGGCCAGTGTTTGACCAGCGAATCGCTCGGCGGCCGCTCGGCGAATCGCGGCGAGTGCGCCCAAGCCTGCCGGATGCCCTACGATTTGATTTCCGACGGCCAGCAAGTTCCGCTCGGCGACAAACGCTATTTGTTGAGTCCGCAGGATTTGTCCGGGCTGGAAATCCTGCCGGAAATTGTCCGCGCCGGCGTCGCCTCGTTGAAAATCGAAGGCCGGCTCAAGTCGCCGGAATATGTCGCCAGCATCACCCGTGTCTATCGCAAGGCGCTGGACCAACTTTGTAGGAGCCGACGTGAGGAGGCTCAAACTTCCGTTCCTAAAAAAATAATTGAGCCTCCTCATGTCGGCTCCTACAATGAAAAATACGAACTGGAGATGTCCTTCTCGCGCGGCCTATTCACCGGCTGGTTTGGCGGGACAGACAATCAAAAACTCGTCCACGCGCGGTTCGGCAAAAAGCGCGGCGTGTTTCTCGGGGAAGTGAAAAAAATTGTGCGCGATGGCGTCATCGTCAATCTTGCCGCGCCGGTCAAGCTCGGCGACGGCATTGTTTTCGACGCCGGCCGGCCGGATGAAAAGGAGGAGGGCGGACGCATTTACGAAATTCAGGAGCCACGTTTCAAAATCCCCAGCCAGCAACTGACGGAACTTCGTTTTGGCTACGGCGATGTGGATTTTTTGCGCGTCCACATTGGCGACAAAATCTGGAAGACTAACGATCCCGAACTCGACAAGCGTCTGCGCCAAAGTTTCGCGGGCGACACGCCAAGGTTTCAGCGGCCCATTGAAATCGAAGTCCACGGTCTGGCGGGAAAACCGCTGACGGTCATTGCGCGCGATGAATCCGGCAACGTGGCAAAAGTCGAATCCACGATGCCGCTGGCGAAGGCGGAAAAACTTCCGCTCGCCACTGAGAAATTGCGCGAGCAGCTTGGCCGTCTCGGCGGCACGCCGTTCAAACTGGGCGAACTGAAAAACTTTCTGTCCGGCGACGTGTTGGTGCCCGTGAGCGAATTGAACCGCCTCCGCCGCGAGTTTGTTGCCGAACTGGAAAAACTCCGCGGGCAGCCAAAGCGATGGACGCTTAACGTAGGACAGGCGTCGCGCCTGTCTCCATTATCAAGTTTTGAAGTTAGAGAAAGGCGCGACGCCTGTCCTGCGCTGATTGTCCTCGTCCGCAACCTTGCGCAGCTCGAAGCAGCGCTGAAGTGCGGCGTGACGACGGTCTATTGCGAGTTTGAAGACCCGAAAAAATTTCGCGAGGCCGTTACGCTTTTTCACACCGCGCGCGGCTGCTCGGCTCCATCTTCCATTCTCAATCCTCCACCCTCGCCCGGTATTTTCGTCGCCTCGCCGCGCATTTTCAAGATGGGCGACGACTGGATTCTCAACCAGGTCCGCTCCTGCAACGCCGACGGCTATCTCGTCCGCAACTACGATCACCTGAAGTTTTTCGCCGACACGCGTCGCGTCGGTGATTTTTCGCTGAACGTGGCGAACCGCATCACGGCGGACTATTTCAAAAAACATTTCGGCCTCGAACGCGTCACGGCCAGCTACGACCTGAATGTGTTGCAGCTCGACGCCCTGTTGCAGGCCGCGCCGCCGGAATGGTTCGAGATCACCATCCATCAGCACATGCCGATGTTTCACATGGAGCACTGCGTGTTCTGCGCGTTTCTTTCCACCGGCAAGGATTTTCGCGACTGCGGCCGCCCGTGCGACGTGCATGACGTGCGCCTGCGCGACCGCGTGGGCGCGGAGCATCCGCTCAAGGCCGACGCCGGCTGCCGCAACACCGTGTTCAATTCACAGGCGCAGACCGGCGCGGAATTTGTGGAACGCCTGCTCGCGCTCGGCGTCCGCAATTTCCGCGTGGAATTTCTGAATGAAAATCCCGATGAGGTCGTCCGCACCATCACGAAATACCGCCAGTTGCTGCGCGGCGAAATTTCCGGCACGCAGCTCTGGCGCGAACTGAAACTCTTCAACCAGCTCGGCGTCACGCGCGGGCAGATGGGAAAATGATGCCATGCGGGACGAATCGCCATTATCACCCCGTTTCGTGGCCTGGCCCTGCGACCATTGTCGCAACCGGATTGAGTTCGACGCCGTGCAGCTTGCCGGTCGCGCCGCGTGCCGCGTGCCCTGCCCGCACTGCGGCCAGGAAACGAACCTCCAAGAACCACCGCCGCCGCCACCGCTCGTTCCCGACGAAGGCTGGACGCAGCCGGTGCCGGTGGAAATTTTGGCCGCGCAGGAACCAGGAAAAAATATTGTCGAACCTCCGCCGCCACCAGCGCCGCCGGTGGCCAGCGAACCCGTCGCGGAAATTCCCGACGTCGAACCGCCAACAACGCTGGTGCCGAAGCCCATCACGGTCTCATTGCCGCCTGATCCGCTGCCGCCGACGCACACACGCGCGCCGGCGGATGTGCGCTGGCTCACGGACCTGGGCGTGGTCTATTTCAAACAGCATCAGTTCGGCGAGGCGTTTCTGTGTTTCAGCCGCGCGGCGCAGCAAGGATTTGCGACCGCGCAATTCTGTTTGGCCGTCTGTTATTTCAACGGCCACGGCACGGCGCACGACGAGGCCGCCGCGCTCCCGTGGCTCCGCGCCGCCGCCGCGCAGGGCGACACCAACGCCGAGTTCACGCTCGGTCTGGCCTACAGCCTGGGCCGTGGCGTCGCGCCCGACCCGGTGTTCGCTGCGCAATGGCTGCAACAGGCCGCCGCGCATGGCCATCCCGAAGCCATTCTCCGCACGCGCAAACCGCCGGACCAGCCCGCACCCCGCGCCGCCGCCTATCTGGAAAAAAACCTGCCGCCGCCGGAAAAAACCATCGAGAAACGACGGCACGACCTGCAGCGCCTCGTGCTTGGGCTGTTTGGAAAAAAATAAGCCGGCCTTGCCGCAAATGGGCCATTGACGGCGGGCAATTCTGGCTTATCCTTCGCGGTTCGTCGCCGCAGACAATTCCAATTCTTCGGCCTCCGCGTAGTGCAGGTTTCCTCTCCACGCCGCGACGTTCATCCGTCGGACGATTTTGTATTTCATGCTGACAATTCGAGAACTGAAGATGACGTTTGGCGGGCGCGTGCTGTTTGAAGACGCGTCCTTCGCCGTGAATTATGGCGATCGCGTCGCGCTCGTCGGGCCGAACGGCGCGGGCAAGACCACGTTGTTCTCCATCATCCTCAAGCAAATGGAGCCAGACGCCGGCGCGGTGGAGCGCGATGAGTGGACGATGGTCGGTCATCTCCCGCAGGAAGCCGAAGCCAACGGCGACGAGTCGATCCTCGACGTGGCAACGGGGCGCGTGGACGAGCTGCCGCGCTTGGAGAAACGCCTGCATGAACTGGAAGCGGCCAAAGATGTTTCCTGCCCCGAGTATCTGGAGGCGCACGCGAAGCA
>ODAK010001001.1_pt1 | contig 31820 bp, 27 predicted proteins | sample 1539591 | NCBI WGS metagenome assembly ODAK01 (sample SAMEA3539303, study PRJEB22396) | soil metagenome | biome: tundra; feature: field; material: soil | place: USA | collected 2010-05 | depth 0.15 m
GGCGATGGGCACGACGGCGGACGCCGCGCGGCGCAACGTCTTTGAGGGACTCAAACGACTCAGGAGGGATCTCGCCGATGACCCAGACAACCTTTGACAGCGTCACCGCTCGGATCGGCCAGCTCGACTGGCAGGAGCTGGCGCGCCAGCTCGACGAGCAGGGGTTCGCCGTCACCGAGCCGGTGCTCAGCGCCGAGGAGTGTGTGGGGCTCGCCGACCTCTTCGATGGTGACCGGTTCCGCTCGACGATCGATATGGCGCGCCATCGCTTCGGTGATGGCCGCTATCGCTACTTCGCCCATCCGCTGCCCGAGCTCATCCAAGGCGCGCGCGTCGCGTTCTACGAGCAGCTGGCGCCGGTCGCCAACCGGTGGGCCGGTCTGCTCTCCGGCGAGAACCCGACGTTCCCTTTGACGCACGAGTCGCTATTGGAGCGCTGTCGCGAGGCCGGGCAGACGCGTCCGACGCCGCTGATGCTCCGCTATCACGAGGATGACTGGAACGCCCTGCACCGGGATCTCTACGGGGACGTGTACTTCCCGTTTCAGGTCCTCACGGTGCTCTCTGACCCCGACGCCGACTACGACGGCGGAGAGTTCGTGCTGATGGAGCAGCGTCCGCGCGCGCAGAGCCGCGCGCACGTCCTGCGTCCCGCCCGCGGCGCGTTCGTCATCTTCCCGACGCGCGAGCGGCCGCACAAGGGCAAGAACGGTTATCACCGCGTGGGACTGCGGCACGGTGTCTCGACCGTCACCGCCGGTACCCGCACCGCGCTTGGGATCATCTTCCACGACGCCCAGTGATCCGGGAACCTCACGAACAGCGGCGAGGGACCGTCTAACCACCATGCCCACCAACAACAGCCATAAAGACGCCGGGGTCGAACTCCTTTTGCGTAGCGGCGCCGAGGTAGTGGTCCCGGAATGGACCGCCGCCCGCGCGCGCTTCGCCGCACGAGCACTCGCAGACGGTCTGGTCGACGTCGCCTACGAGGACCACGACACGCCGCTGGGCACGATCCGCGTGAGCGCCACCAACACGGGCATCGTGCGGATGATCCTGCCGGCCGAAGACGCCGAGGAGGTCCTCGAGGACCTCGCACGCAAGGTGTCCGCCCGGATCTTGCACACCAGCACTCCCGCGATCACTCTGACGCGGCAGGAGCTCGACGAGTACTTCGACGGCCGTCGACACACATTCGACGTCCCGCTGGACTGGACGCTTACCAAAGCCTTCCGGCTCAAGGTGCTCCAGGCGACCGCGCAGATCCCCTACGGCCAGACCTCCTCCTACCGGCAGGTCGCCGGCGTCGCGGGAAGCCCCAACGCCGTTCGGGCGGCCGGCTCGGCGCTGGCGACAAACCCGCTACCGATCCTCGTGCCATGCCACCGCGTGCTGCGCAGCGACGGCGCGATCGGCCAGTACCTCGGCGGCCCGGCCGCCAAAGCCCAGCTGCTCACTCTCGAGAAGGCGATTTGACCATGGCATGGACGACCTACGAGAGCCCTCTCGGGCCGCTGACCCTAATGGGAGGCAGGGCAGGCCTGCGCCATGTGTACTTCCCTGGCCGTTCGCCGAGCCTCGCCCCAAGCGACCGCGACCCGTCGGCCCTCGCCGAAGCGATCGGGCAGCTGGAGCAGTACTTCGCGGGTGAGCGCCAGGCCTTCGAGCTCGAGCTCGACCTAGCGGGCACCACGTTCCGGCATCGGGTGTGGCGAGCGATGCAGCAGGTGCCCTACGGCTGCACAACGACCTACGGTGCCCTTGCTCGTGAGCTCGACATCACCGATTCTGGCATCCTCGTGACCGGTTCGGGCGCCGTGTCGGGGGCACAGAAGGTCGCCTGGGCAAGCGCAGCGACACCGACGCCGATCGTCGTGCCATGCCACCGCGTGATCGCCGCTGACGGCTCGCTGACCGGGTACCTCGGCGGCCTGAACCGCAAGCAAGCGCTGCTGGACTTCGAAGCCGCCGGAGGTGCGCCCGATGTCCTGCGCCACCGCGACTCACAACAGCTTGCGCTGCTCCTTCACGGCGCGCTTCCCCTATCGCGTGCCAGCGAGAGGCGAACATATACGAGGATCTCGTCAAGGGTGCGGCCGCTGAGGACCGAACGAGGGCGCTCGGCCACGATGTCCGAACCAGGTCGGGCCTGCTGATCGCGACGTTTGATCAGCAGCCATTGCGCCTTGGGGTCTGGTCGGGTGCGCTGCAGGGCAAAGCCGCCGTGCAGCTTTTCCCCGTTGAGGACAAAGATGGCGTGGCCGCGAGCGAGTGCTTGGGGCCAGGCGACGCGGCCGCCCTGTTCGTAGGTGCCGTGATCCCAGACGATCACTGCGCCCGCGTCGAGCCTCCCCTCGAACGTGTTATGCGCCTTGGCGTGATCGGCGACCTCGACGGCGAGGCGCTTGACCGCGGGGTCCAGCGAGGGGCCCTTGGGGATCGCCCAGGAGCGCATCACCCCGCCGACTTCCAGGCGCAGGTCGAAATGGTGTGCGGTCGCCGCGTGTTCTTGGACGACGAACACCCCGGCGCTCACCCCCCGGATCGCGAACTGCTCATGGCCCTCGACCCTGACGGGCTCGATCTCGACCCCGGCAACGCGCGCGAGCGGCGGCCCATCTCGCAGGAATGCCACGAGTTCGGCCACCGCCCGTCGGTCACCCTCGGCGTGAACCTGCACCGACGCGTCCTCGCGATTGCGCACCCAGCCCATCACCATCAGCTCGCGCGCCCGGCGGACGGTCGCATCACGAAACCCGATGCCCTGCACGTCGCCGCGCACAACGGCACGGACCGCCTCGGTGACCGCCACGAGCGCTCGGTCAGCCAAGGCAGCTCGGACGGGCGACGATCGAGAAGCGTCTCGCAGTCCCGGTCCCGCGCCGGCAACACGTGGCCCGTTCGCGCCGCTGAGCGGAGGTGACGGAAGGATCGATCACGTCGACAGCGTGACACCGAGCCGATCAGGCCGGCGCATTGCCATGGGCCGAGCGGAAGCCTCCGCTACCCGCGTGCCGCTAGTGGGACTTCTTGTGTCCCTCGGACTTTCTGGCGGATTTGTCACCCAGCAGCGACAGCGCGTGCTTCATTGCCCGCGTCTTGTCCTCGGCCGCCTGGGCGCTGGTGGTAGTGGTCGTCGTTGCGGGAAGGTCGAGCAGGACCTTGAGCGGGGTCGACTCGACCTGGCTCAGAGTCAGCCCGCTGTCGCCGATCACGCTGTCGCCGATCACGCCGCCGGCGACGATGTCGCCGACCGATACGTCACCGAGCGAAGCCCCGAGCAGTCTGCGTAGGCCTGTGCCGCGCCTGATCAGCGTGTCCGACCCGACCGTAAACGACAGCGGCGCGGAGCCCGACGGGACGAGATCGCTTGGCCGCGAGCGGGTCACGTCGACCGTGACGTTGCCGGCGGTCGTGTCCACTGCGGTGACCCTCCCGACGAACGCGTAGAGCTGGTGCGCTTTCGGGGGCGTGCTCGCGGAAACCCGGAGCGCGGGATTTGACACCAGCGTCTGGATCGAATCGCCCGGGGAGCCGCTGAGCCTCGCCACGAACCTGTCGCCCGCAACGAGGTCGCCCACGGTGCCGTCCTGGTGGTTGAGCTTCAGCTTGGTCCCAGAGTCGGTCGTGATCGTGACCTGGGTCATGGCCGTAGGCGCCGTCATCGGCTCGTGAGCTGAGCGGCGGGTGAAGCTCGAGTCGCCGCCGAAGCGGGAGGAGCGGCCGCTGGAGCCGTGCTCGCGATGCCCTGTCCCAGACCGGGGGGCCAGCACAAATGCATCTGCCACGAACGTACCGTTCGCGGCGTCTGTGGAGACGACCGTTCCCGCTACGGACACGATCGGAGTAAGTGAGCCGCCATTTCCGGGTCGGTTGTCATGGGCGCTCGCCACGGCGGGCCCGATAGCCAGCGGCAATGCCGCAATCACTGAAATCAGGATGCGTTTCATTCCAATCCTCTGTGAGAGGTTTCTGCCGCGTTACGCGGCCTATCGACCCCTCGACACATCGCGCGAGGAAAGTGCGCTAGCAATCTGCCGGCGGACGTTTATCCGAAGGGCACGTGGATCAGGCAGGCAAACCACGCCTACCGTTCCGCGGCTGGTATCGGCGCTCGGCGTCGAACCTTTAGCCGGCACCCATTCACCTGGACACTGAGCCGAGGAGACGGTGGCAGTAGGCACGCTGCCCCAGACGCAGGGCGAGTCGCTCGACGATGACCGCACACGGTATCGCCGGCGCCTGCCCTACCGGCGGCATTGGGAAGTAGCCGGAAATGAGCTGTCTTGCGCGGGACCGGCATCTCGTACGGATGCGAGATCGACGCGTACGTCTCAGCGCGCGTGTGACTCAGTCATTTCGTCGATCAACCAACGCAAGGAGCAGTTAGGCGCAGCCGTCCGCCGGTGCCTGGTTCCTCCATTCCGGCACGGCGTCTCGGTCGCCTACGCCCGGCGCGCCGACGAACGCGTTGCAGCAAGCTTGAGCCCGGCGCGTCCACGAAATCGTGTAGGGGGTTGTCTCGGTGAGGCGGTCGAATGTTAAGCCCGGGCTTGCCGCTTGGCCCGAGGGGGAGGTAGGATCGGGGTCTCCCGTGGCCCTTCACGTGCTGCCATTATCTGTGCCTGGGACGGCGCCTCAGACCGCGGAGCGAGTTAGCGGGGTCGCACGTGTGGCCGCCACATCCTGGTCTGCGGCACGCGGTTTACCTCTCGGCTGAGGAGTTGCGCATGGATGGATTGCCGCTGGCTCGCGCGGACAGGCGCTCAAGAGAACGCGACGGCCGGCCGGTTCAGGCGGACGTTGGCGTGTGCGAGGTGCTCGCCGCGGCCGAGTCCGGCCCGGTCACTCGCGGGGTCGTCAACGATCTCCACCGCGACCCTCAACGGTGTGCACGGGCGGTAGAGCGGGAGCCGACACCGACGCCGACGCTGGCATGAGCGGCGTGACGGTCACCGGCGCTCCGGGCTGGAGATCTCGAAGTCTGGTCCTGGCGGCGATGATCTTCGCCGTTAGGGGAGCTTGGGCGAGGCGTGGATTGTCACGTTCCGGGTGATCCAGGGCGCCGGTGGGGCGATCATGTTTCCTGCGGCCCTGGCGATCGTGGTGCAGACGTTCCCCTTGCGCGAGCGGGGGAGAGCTCTGGCGATGTTCTTTGGCATCGCCGGGGGCCTTACGGCGATCGGTCCGATCCTCGGCGGCTATCTCACCCAGTGGACTTGGCGGGCGATCTTCTGGGTGAACGTCCCCGTCGCGATCCTTGCTCTGATGCTGATCGTGATCGCGAAGCCCACGACGCTGCATCAACCGGCTCGCATGGACTTCCGAGGTACGGTTCTGATCGCCGGCGGCGTGGCGCTGAGCGTGTTCGGCCTTCAGCAGTCGGCAGTTTGGGGCTGGAGTAACCCCGGCACCGGATTGTGCATCGCCGGCGGCGTGATCGTCCTGGTCGTGTTCTATTTTGTCGAGCGGCGCACTTCATCACCGCTGATCCAGGTGGACATCTTTCGCATCCGGCCGTTCCTGGTCGAGAACGTCGTTCTTGCCGTTGCCATGATGGTGTTCCTCCCGGTCTTCTTCTTCGCCAGCGAGTACGCCCAGCTCGCGTTAGGGAAGTCCGCTTCGGAGGCCGGCCTGTTGATCCTGTTCTTCTTCCTCGGCTTCGTCGTGGCTGCACAGATCGGTGGGGGGATGCTCGACCGGCGCGGGGCCAAGCCCGCGGTAGTGCTCGGCTGCGCCCTCTCCGCTGTGGGGTTCTGGCTGTGGGCCGGGAACGTCACCCAGCTGAACTTCGGCTCCCAGCGTTTGTACATCATTCTCGCCGGCGCCGGGATGGGCTTGATGCTTGGTCCGGCCCAGACGGACGCTGTCAATCGAGCGTCCAAGTTCGCCTACGGCGAGGCGACCGGCATCACTCAGACGGTGCGCAACTACGCTGGCAGTCTCGGGTTGGCCGTCCTCGGCACGATCCTGGTCTCGCGGCTGCGCTCCCGGATCACGACATCGCTGATCGCGCAGGGCCTGCCCAGTCGAGTGGCCGCGGCGCGGGCATCGACGATCTCGCAGTCGCGAGGCACGGGCGGTACCGGATCGATCCCCCACTTCGTGCGGTTGGACTTCGCGTATGCAACGAGCACAGTCTTCTACGTGATGGCCGGGATCATGGCAGTGGGGGCGCTCGTGTCCCTGGTCGGCTTGCGAGGGGGCTAGCACATCGCCAGCGTGTGTTGAACGGAGGGCAAATCGCTTGTGCTCATGTTCGCTCTCGGGCCTTCGTTGGTGTCGGCTCGCGCTCTGGGGCTTCGTCGGTACTGATGGTCACGCCCAGGCGGATGCCTTCGGGTTCGGGCAGCGTGCGCGCGGTCGTGCCCTCGATGTTGATCTGGGGTAGTCGCGCGTCGAGCGAGCGCGGCAGTCGCCAGGTGGTTGGGCCGAGCAGTTCGAGCACGGCGGGCAGCAGCACGCAGCGCACGACGAGCGCATCAAGGAACACGGCGACGGCGAGCCCGAAGCCGAACTCCTTGAGCGTGCGCTGGTTACTGAGCGTGAACGAGAGGAACACGCAGACCATGATCGCCGCGGCGGCGCTGATCACGCGTCCGGTGAGGGCGATCCCGTCGCCCACGGCGGCGGACGCGTCACCGTGGCGGGTCCACTGCTCGCGTACGCGGGAGACGAGGAACACCTCATAGTCCATCGAGAGTCCGAACACGACCGCGAACATGATCACGGGTACCCATGCCTCGATCGGGCCTTTCTCCACCCCGAGCACGCTCGCGAACCACCCCTGTTGGAATACGGCGACGGTCACCCCGAGCGCGGCGCCGATCGTGAGCAGGTTCATGAGCGCGGCCTGGAGCGGGATCACCACCGAACGGAAGATCACGAACAGCAGCAGCATTGAGAGCAGGATCACGATCGCGAAGAACAGCGGCAGCTTGCTCCCCAGCACATGGGAGAAGTCGATCGAGCCAGCGGTGAACCCGCCGACCAGGACCGGCACGCCGATCCGGCGCTCGAGCGCGGGCAGCACGCTGTCGCGCAACCGGTTGACGAGGCTGGTAGTCGCCGTCGCCTGCGGGGCCGAGTCGGGATACACCTGGATCACCGCGACGATGCCCGACGGAGCGATCCGAGGCGCCGTGACAGCAACGACGTCAGGGGTGGCGCTCACTGCAGTCCGCAGTGCCGGCAGCACCGCCGCCTGATTGTGGCCCGATAGCTCGGCGACGAGCAGCAGCGGCCCGTTGAACCCCGCTCCGAAGCCCTTCGCCAGGAGGTCAAAAGCGTGGCGCGAACTGGTGCTGCCAGGGTCGTTGCCAGCGTCGCTTGAGTCCAACCGCATCGCGAACACAGGCACCAGCAGCGCGACCATCACCGCCAGCGAGACGACCGCCAACGGCCACGGCCGAGCCTGCACCATCTCGCTCCACCGCCGCCACGCCGAGCGCCGCGGCGCTGTGACGGATGGGCTCGCGCCGTCGGCTCCTGCTACTGCCGTCCGGCGGCGACCGTTCAGACCCCGGCCAGCGCCGCGCAGGCGCACCAGCCGAGAGCCAAAGCGCGACAGCAGCGCCGGCAGCAGCGTGAGCGAGGCCACGAGCGTGAGCAGCACCGCGATCACGGCCGCGATCGCGAGACCGTACATGAACGCGACCCCAGTCGCGAACATACCCAGCAGCGCGATCACGACGGTCGCGCCGGCGAGCAAGATCGCCCGGCCCGAGGTGTCCATCGCCTCGACCACCGATCGCTCCACGTCGCCGAACTCAAGATAGCTCTCACGGAAACGGGTGACGATGAACAGCGAATAGTCGATCCCGACACCCAAGCCGATCATCAGCGCCAACTCGGGGGAGATGTTCGACATGTTCGTGACGTGGGTCGCCAGCCCAATCAGCGCCACTCCGCTGATCAGACCCAGACCCGCCGTGATCAGCGGCATCCCCGCCGCGGCGAGCGAGCCGAACGTGAGCAGCAGGATCACCAGCGCCGCGACCACCCCGACCTCGGTGGCCGGACCGACGCTGAAGCCCTCAGCGTTCTCGACCACCTGACCGCCCGCGGCGACCTGCAGGCCCGGCACACGCACAGCGTTGACCTGAGCCAGCAGCGGCTTGCCCGTATCGTTCGCCAACACGTTCGCGGGCTTGTCGTAGTTGACCGTCGCGAACGCCGCCATCCGGTCCGGCGAGACCTGGACAGCTCCGCGCGAGCTGTAAGGACTGACCACCCCGGCCACATCCGAGAGCGCGCGCACGCGCGCCAGCAACGGCGTCATCGCCGCGCGCACCGCCGGCGAATCGATCGTGCCGTTCGCGACGTGGAACACGACCGTGTCCGCATCGCCGCTCTGAGCCTTGAACTCGTGCTTGAGCAGGTCAACCGCGCGCTGAGATTCGGTCCCGGGCAAGCTGAACACGGTCACGTAGCTCGGCCCGACAGCATGCGCCACCACGCTCGCGAGAACCGCGACAGCCACCCACGCCACCACGACACGACGACGGTGAGCGATGCACCAGCGAGCAAGACTCAACACCGCTACCTGCCTCCTCGACCAGATCGGACGTTCTGCCAGCCCTCGACGCCCGACAACGCTAGGTCCACCGCGTCGATCACGGACGCGTCACGCACCGCAAGCTTCGCTCCAATCCGGACGAACCGGCGCCTGGACATGTCGACCTCCGGGGTTAGCAGAACCTCACAAGTCAGATCATGCTGCCCGCCCGAAACGAGCCGACATCACAACAGATGCCCTCCAACTCCCCACGCTACAGGCCACGTCAAGCGAGCGACCACGGGTCGGCCCTGGCGCAGCAGCAAGGAGTGTCGGGCCAGCGAACGCTTCTGCAATGCCCTATGGATGCAGTAGCGGGGGGCCGGGCTGCAACTTGCGCGACAGCAACTGGGTCGAGACGCCGGCGCCGAGAACCGCGCACCCGTTCGTCGGGCCACAGCGTCTCTGCCAAAATAGGCGCTTGGCTCCCGCGCTATGAAGGTTCGCTTCGCTGTCGCGCCGCACAGCGGCTCGCTGTGCGCTCCCAATGTCCTCTCCTTTGCCGATGCGCTGGAGGCCAGCGGCTTTGACGGGGTCTGGCTCTCGGACCTACCGCTCGCGCCCGCCCTTGATCCCCTGCTTGGCCTGGCGTTGATTGCTGGACGAACGAGCCGCCTGAGGCTCGGCGCCAACGTGGTCCCTTTGGGGCGCAATCCGTTCCTGTTGGCCAAGGGCCTGGCCCAGCTTGACCAGCTCTCGGGCGGCCGCCTGCTGCTCAGCTTCGTGCCAGGGATCGATCAACCTGGCGAGCGAGAGGCACTGGGTCTGGAGGGAGTCAGCCGCGGCGTAGCGCTGGAGGAAGTACTCGGACTCGTGCGGTCCTGGTGGGCGGGCACGGCGGTCGAGCATCACTCGGCTCGATGGTCTTTCACCGCGCTCGCCCCAGCCGCTCGTCCGGTTCAGGATCCGTTGGAGGTGTGGCTCGGCGGACGGGGACCGAAGGCACTCGACCGGGTCGGCAGGATCGCCGACGGCTGGCTGGGGGCGATGCTGACGCCGGAGGAAGCCCGGGTCGCCCGCGAGCGCATCCAGGCCTCAGCCGATGCCGCCGGACGCGAGATAGATCCCGAGCACTTTGGTTTGAGCATCGCGTATGCCCGCACGACCCCTGAACCGGCGCTGCTGAGAGGGCTAACGGCACGAAGAGCGGATGTCGACCCACTCGCTCTCTTGCCGGTCGGCGAGCAAGCCATGCGCTCACTGATCGAAGGCTACATTGACGCCGGGCTGTCCAAGTTCGTGATCCGGCCCGCAGCGAGTGTGGGGTCGTGGGACCATGAGGTCAAGTGGCTCGCCGGCGTCATCCTCGATCTGCAGACCTGAGCCGGATCGCAGTACTTTTGCCTCCCGGCAGTCGCACTGCGTCACTGACGGTCGGACCGCCTGAAAGCTACGACGCGAGCTCGTTCACGAGCCGCCGTTGCGGTATTGGCTCTCAGGCGGCTGGCTTGCTTCATCAGGATCCGCTCCGCGAATAACGGCGCCATCTGCCCGATCGGCCTGAGCCAGGGGGGGATTCGATCGCGTCGTCGTGGTCAGACGCCAATGCCAGGGATTCCGGTGATCGTGTGAAAGATGTCGTCCGGATCATCCGGAGCATGGTCGTTGTGCCAGGCAAGCACCTGGTCGGGGCGGACGAGGGCCATGCGCCCGAGGTAGGCGGCCGCGACCTGTGGCTGGTCGACCGTGATCACGCGCAGTGGCACCCCGCATCGCTGCGCGCTGCGCACCAGCGGCTCTATCTGAGCCTCGCCGACGCGCAGCAAGGTGAAGGCCGGGCCGAGATGGTCAAACAGTGAGCTGCCGTCGGCCAACCACCGGTGCGGGAACCGCATCCCCGGGCGCGCTCTGGGCGTGAAGGTGCTGATCTCTTCCGGTGGCGCGACGGTTCCGTCGGGCACGATCACCGGGGATCCCTCATAGCAATGGCCGAGCACGAGCCCGAGACTGTTGAACTCCCGGCCTTTCTGGCGCTGGATCTCGGCGGCGAGCTCCGCGCGACTGCGCTCGGCTCCGGGCCCCTCGTCCTCCAGTCCGGCGCGCAGCAGCTCGTTGGGAAGCGTCGAATTGTTGCGCGACGCCTCTGCGATCGCTCGCAGGTGAAAGGGCCCGCGCTCGGCCTGGTAGGACTCGAGCAGGCCGGCCCCGCCCCATCCTCCCAGGACGGCGGCGAGCTTCCAGCCGAGGTCGGCTGCGTCGCCGATCCCCTGGTTCATCCCGTGCGCACCCATCGGGCTGTGCACGTGCGCGGCATCGCCGGCCAGGAAGACGCAACCGTGCCGCAATCGTTGGGCCGTGAGCTCATGCACCTCCCAAGGATCCGTGCCGACAATCTCGATGTCTGAGAGCCTGGCTCCGACCGCACCCTCGACCACAGCCTCCGGATCCAGCGAGCTCAGATCCACAGCGGGGTCCAGGCGGGTCGCCTGCAGCCACCAGAGACCGTGCCGGTCCAGCGGACCCATGAACGCTGGCGTGCGCTCGTTGACGGTCCAGAAGTGCAGCGCGGGAGCGAAGGACATCCGTCGCCCAAGCTCGCCAGAGCGGAACACCACGGAGAAGTTGCGGGCGATCCCGCGCCGGCCCTCCATCGCAATTCCCAGCTCGCTACGAACGAGGCTTGCGCCGCCGTCACAGCCGGCCACGAATGACGCCCGGACGCTGATCCGGGACCCGGTGCCGTCGCCAACCGCCACTTCGGCTCCATCCTCGCGCGCGTGTACGCCAAGCACCTTCACCCCCGGAGCGCAGAAGCGGACATGACCGGTGGACTGCGCGCGGCGGCGAAGGATCGGCTCCAGGACGTACTGCGGAACCTGCTGGGCGGGCTCCGCGAAACGCTCGTCGCGGATCGGCGCTGTGTTGAACACGTTCGGAAATCGGGTGATCTCGCGTCCGCCGATCACCCGGGTGACGAACGCTATGTCGGTGGAGTAGGCGGCGGGAAGCGGGGTCGCGCGTCGCAGCTCGTCGGCGATGCCCCAGCGGCGCAGGTGCTCCATGGTGCGCACGTTGGTCAGCTTGGCTCTTGGCACCAGACGAGTACGCGACCGCGGCTCCACCAGCAGGCAGTCCACCCCGCGCGTGCCGAGCTCGACGGCCAGGGCGAGGCCCACCGGCCCGCCGCCGGCGATCAGGACCTGGGTCTCCTCCACAGGGCGGCCGCCGATCACGCCGAAATCACCCGCGTGGCCGTAAGGGATCACTCCGTCCGGCCCCACGCGCGGACGGTCATCCCCACAGCCGCTCGCTGGCCCGGCGGGCACCCTCGGCCAGTGCCTGGAGCTTGGCCCAGACGATCTCCGGCATGAACTCCACCGTCGCCGCAAACGAAGCAAAGCCGCAGTCGGCGCCGGCCAGCACCCGCTCGCGCCCGACGATCTCGGCGTAGCGCACGATGCGGTCGGCGACCGTGTCGGGATGCTCGATCATGACCGAGGAGTTGGTGATGAATCCGGGGATCAGCAGCTTGTCCTGGGGCAGGTCGACCTCCTTCCACACGCGCCACTCGTGCTCGTGGCGAGGGTTGGCGGCTTCGAACGAGTAGGCACCGGCGTTGATCTGCAGGACGAGATCGACGATGTCTGACAGCTCGAGCTCGTGCAGACGCGGTCCCTGGTTGATCGAATAGCAGGTGTGAAAGCGAATGCGATCGGTGGGAAGTCCCCGCAGCGCTTGGTTCAACGCCTCGACGCGGATCTTGGCCCAGGCGCGCAGGTCCGCCAGGCTCCAGTCGGGGCGCAACGTGTACGCCGTCACCAGCCCGGGGTCGTCCACCTGCAGTAACAACCCTGAATCGATGATCGCCGCGTACTCCTCGTGCATGGCGTCAGCGATCGCGAACAGGAACTCCTCGTCTGAGTCGTAGTAGTCGTTGGTCTGCCAGTCCTCGACGTTGGTCGGAGAGATCGAGGGCATGAACGCCTCTCCGGCGCCGTGTTCGGTGATCGCCGCCTGGAGATGGCGGATGTCGGCGGCCAGCGCCTCAGCGCCCGTGTAGGTGACCGGAGCGGTGGCGGCGAGATGCATGGCTGTAGCGGCACCGCTGGGATTGGCCTGCGCCGCCCACGCGTAGTAGTCGGGGAACGCCTGAGCCTCGCGTGACGTCGCCCAGGGTGGGCCCCCCGTCGATGCGCGCGGCTCCAGCCCGCCGAGCCGGGTGTTCACATAGGAGAGGAAGCTGGTCTTGCCGAGCTCGCCGTCGTTGACGACGTCGATGCCCAGTTCCAGTTGTCGTCGCACTATCTGCGACACGCCGCGGGCCTGCAGCTCATCCAAGCGCTGCGCGTCGTACTCGCGGCCCGCCTCGCGTGCCAGCAGGAGCTCGAGCAGCTCTTGGGGGCGCGGCAGGCTGCCGACGTGAGTGACGAGAATGCGGTCTGCGCTGCGTCTCATCGGGTGGCTCCTCATTTGGGGGTTCGCGGACCGTCAGGCTCCCGGGCGGTCACGCGCAGCTGCCGCCCGCCGACCCGGATCACGTCTCCGGGGCGCAGCTGCCGTCCGCGGCGCGCCTCTCTGTCTCCATTCACCCACACCGGCTCAGCCGAGAGGAATGCCTTGACCTCGGCACCGCTGTCGATCACCCCAGCAAGCTTCAGCAGCTGGCCGAGCCTGATCATCTGACCTCTGATCGGCACGTCGCGGATCACCGGCCAAAGCTATCGGCCGCCACGTCGCCGAGGCTGAAGAAAGCCGACGATCGCTTGATCCTCACCCCGGCAGGCGAGCGCTGGCGCAAACCGCTCGTCGCGCGCCCGCGGCGGTTTATGGACCGACCAGCGGCATACCGCCGGCCCCGCCGCCGCAGGTCCGACTAGCTGTCGCCCTGGTGCGAGCCCGACTGCGAGCCTTCCGTCGGTGTGGCTTGGTCCGCCGTCGCGCCTTCCTGCGGCGTCAGGCGCTCGACGTAGGCCTCAGTCTTCGATGTGGCCTTGGCGATCTTGTCGCGGTACTTGCCGCGAGTCCGCTTGTCGGCGATCGTACCCGCTTTCTCCACCGCCTGGCTGATCTGGTCCTTGTGCTCAGCCGCAGCGTCCTTGGCCTTGTCGCCGAACTGCTTGAGCTTGTCTGAGAATGCCATTTCCCTGCTCCTCCCGATACCGGTAGCGGACCGCACAGCCTACGCTTCGCGCCGGGCCAGGCTCGGCGATCGGCGAGGTCCGCCACTGCCGCGACGTTGGCCGAGGCGGAGGCGGCCCGTGGGTGAGCCATGGCTCGGCATCAAGTGTCGGTCGGCTTGAGGCGTCCGCCAAGGTCTGGGTGATCGCTGATCTTAGGGGGAAGCCTGATCCGCTCCGGCAGGCTCGCGAGCGATCGCAGTATTTCCGCACCGGCCTCGAGCAAACGCTACGGTGCCGTTGTGGCCGCGAGCGAGAAGCCCGAGGTTGAGGTTCCTGAGGATCAGTCGCCGTCCTACCAGCTCGAGCTGGCGGACATCGTCGTCGGCGACGGCGAGGAGGCCGCCTCCGGGGGTGTCGTCGAGGTCCACTACGTCGGGGTCTCCTGGAAGACGGGCAAGCAGTTCGACGCATCCTGGGACCGCGGCAGCACCTTCAAGTTCGGTCTCGGCAAGGGCCAGGTCATCGCGGGCTGGGACCAGGGCGTGGTCGGCATGAAGGTCGGTGGACGGCGCCGGATCACAATTCCGCCGATGCTCGCCTACGGCAAACGCGGTGCCGGCGGCGTGATCGGGCCTGATGAGACCCTCGTCTTCGTGGTCGACCTAATCGCCGTGCGCTGAGGCGGTCTCGACGGGTTCCAGCACGCGGTGGGGAGCCCGTCGTTGATCGCCAGCCGACGAGCGATGCGGCTAGGCTGATGCCCGTGGGCAGCGCCGTCCGCAGCGCGGAGGTAGAGGACGCTGAGGTCATCGGCCGGCTTCTGCATGATTTCAACACCGAGTTTGACGAGCCCACGCCCAGCCCGAGCGCGCTGGCCAGGCGAGTCCGAGAGCTTCTGAGTAGCGGAGAGTTCTCCGTTCTGCTGAGCACGGACGGGCTCGGACTGGCGGTATTGCGGTTTCGCCCCGGGATCTGGACGACCGCGCTTGAGTGCTATCTGGCGGAGCTGTACGTGCGCCCGCAGGGGCGTGGCCAGGGACTCGGGCGGGCGCTGATGGAGGCCGCGATCGAATTCGCCCGCCTCAGGGGTGCCGACCACATGGACCTCGGCACGGGCGAGCACGACGTGGCGGCGCGGGCGCTCTACGAGAGCATGGGGTTCAGCAATCGCGAGGGTAAGCCCGATGGCCCGTTCAACTACTTTTACGAACGAGAGCTGTAGAGCCCACCCAGGCGACGTGCTGACGCGTGCGCCCGGGAAGATCTAGTGTCCCGGATCGTGTTGACTGATCTGCCGACTCCGACCCTGTGGCGCAACTGGGTGGGCAATCAATCCTTCACACCACGTTATGCGGCCGCGCCGAGCGACGAGGGTGAAGTGGCCGAGCTCGTTCGTCAAGCGGCTGAGCGGGGCACCGGCGTGCGGGTCGTCGGCGCCGGCCATTCATTCACCCCGGTCGTGCAGACCGATGGACTGCTCCTGGACCTGGCCGCTGTAAGCGGCGTGGTCGCCACCGATTCCGCGCGACAGCGGGCCACAGCGCTGGCCGGAACCCAGATCCGAGACTTCTACGAGCCGCTCTGGCGCGAAGGGCTCGCTCTGAAGAATCAGGGCGACATCGACACCCAGCGGATCGCCGGGGCTGTCGCCACCGCCACGCACGGCTCGGGAACTGGATACACGAGCCTGTCGGGCATCGTCCGCGGCGTCCGGCTCGTTACGGCCACCGGCGAGATCCGCCAGATCGGCGAGGATCAGCCCGAGCTCCTGCGAGCGGCGCAGGTGGCCGTCGGGATGCTCGGGGTGATGACGCAGCTCGAGCTCGAGGTCACCGACGCCTATCGCCTGACCGAGCAGATCGACGTGTGGCCGTGGGACGAAGTGATTGGACGCTGGGACGAGCTCGTCAACGGTCACCGTCATTTCGGGTTCTTCTGGCTTCCCACCGAGGAGTCCGCCGCCCTCTACAACCTCTCTTCGCATGGCGGCAGGATGGCCGACAAGTGCTATGTGAAGATCTATGACGAGGCCGCGCCCGACCAGCCTGACGATCTGACTCCTGGCCGCCGCACCGACCGCTGCTATCGCATCTATCCGATGGTCTATGACCCCAACTTCCACGAGCTGGAGTACTTCGTCGCGATCGAGCGCGGGCCCGATGCCCTGGCCGCCATGCGCGAACTGATGCTGCGCAGCCTGCCCGACTCCGTGTACCCGCTCGAGGTGCGCACGGTCGGGCCCGATGACGCATATCTCTCGCCCAACTACAAGACCGCCACGACCGTCATCTCCGTCTCTGGCAAGCCGGGTACCGACTACTGGGACTACCTGCGGTCAGTCGACGCGCTGCTCTCCGAATTCGACGCCCGCGTTCATTGGGGCAAGCTCCATTTCCTCACCCCTGAGCGGCTTCACGCTCTATATCCGGAGGCCGAGGAGTTCATCGCCATCCGGCGGGATCTCGATCCGGACGGAATGTTCCTCAACGATCACCTGCGCGAGCTCTTCGCCTGAGGTGCTGCCGGGCCACCGGGGGTGGCCTGACTCCGAGAGGTCGAGGCGCTCCGCTCCCTCGCACCCTGAAGCCCTAGATCGCTCAGAGCTCAGGGGTTCAGCGTCGCGGGGTCCCCGGCCGCCGACTGTCCCAACCGCGCGATCAGGTCGTCGATCTCACCCAGCCACATGCTCTCCTGATCGTCGGCCGACTCGTCCCAGAGCTCGCGCAGCTCGCTCTCCAGCCGTACCCGCGCCACGGCCTGAACCGCCTGGTCGATCTCGGCGCGGTGAGGTTGATGCGGATTAGCGCTGACCCGGCGCCGGACCGGGTCCGGCAGACGCTCGGGCATCTGGCCGGCGCACGATGCGGACAGCTCGGCGGCCGCGATCGCCTCGCAGGACAATTCCAGCCCCAGATGGTCCGCATCGCTCAGGGCGTCATCCAGCGTGGCGGCGATCAGACTCCCCGGGTCTAGGTCCTCGTCGACCCGGTAGAACCAGTCACTGGCCGCATCATTCTCAAAGCTGCCAACCCCCCAGGCGCCCACGTCTGAACAATAACCGGGAGCCGTTGCCCGCTTCGTTTTCTGGGCATTTGCCCTGTCGAGTAGGGGCGTCGCCGGGCGCCTCGGTCACGCGATCGAGGGTGATGAACTCGCGTCCCAGGGATGGCAGCGCGGGGAACGCGCGCGTCGCGAAGATCGCCGCTTGCCCATCCCGACACCTACAATGGCTCCCCGGATCGCCCCCATGGTCTAGCGGTCAGGACGCCTGCCTTTCACGCAGGAGATCGCCGGTTCGAGTCCGGCTGGGGGTACTGTCGAACTACCTCCAATAGGGCACTTTCTGGACTTTCTGCAGGCCAACAGGTTAGGCCGGCTTCTCCTGATGTTCCCCAACTGTGTTCCCGGCGTCCTGAACGACGCAGTTCGAACGAGATCAGCCGGGACGCGGTACAGTCGCCCCGCATCTCTTGGCAGGCGACCGCGCGAGCCGCGCGGAAAGGATCGGATCGAATGGCACTTGGGTTCTACATCACACCCAGCGGGTTCACCCAGGACAAGTACGACGAAGCGGTTAGCAAGCTCGAGGCTGCGGGCGCGGGCGCGCCCGAAGGACGCTCCTACCACGTCGCCCTCGAGACAAACGGCGAGATCCAGGTTTTCGACATATGGGAGTCGCAGGAGGCATTCGAGGCGTTCGGGGCGACACTCGTTCCGATAATGACCGGACTTGGCGCCGATCCGGGCGAGCCAATGGTGGCCCGGGTGCACAACGTGATCGAGGGCTGAGAAGGGCACCTCGAACGCGTCCCGGCCGAGAGGCGACTTCTCGGCCGGGGAGGCGCTGGGGGAGGTTGCCCTAGGACGTCGGTCCGCATCAGGTCGCCACAGGAACCACCAGACGAGCGAACTCGCCCGGACGGATGCTCAGACGCCGGCTCTGGGCCGGCGGCGATCTGGCCGGTCCACTGCCACGCCCGCAGACCCGATAGACGAAGACCGAGCGGGAAGATTGTCGGCTACCCGGGTTCGGGGACGTCAGCGGTGAGCAGAGCTCCATCGTGTGGCGGCAGATGGCCTGCGATCACGGAACGGTCAGGTGGGCCGTCGTAGACCAGTTGGCCGTCGTGCAGGGCGATGCATCGGGTGCTGAAGTCGGCGACCTCGGCGCGGTGGGTGGAAACGATCACCGCAGCGCCCGAGGCGGAAGCCGTCCGCAGCATCTCGACCAACACGTCGCGACTTGCGGGGTCCAGACCGTCGAACGGCTCGTCTGCCAAGAGCAGCGAGAACGGCCGGATCAATCCCAGCGCTATCGACGCCTTCTGGCGCATCCCGCGACTGAACTGGGTCGGGAGTTTGTCCCCCCACTGCTCGAGCCCGAGCTGCTCGAGAAGTCGCGATGCGTGGGTCTGCCAGTCCTCGGCGCCGTGCAGCCTCGCGATGTACTCGAGGTGCTCGTTGAGGCTCAGATCCTGGTAGAAGACGGGCGTGTCCGGGACGTACGAGGTCCGGGCGCGCGCCGTCAACGAACCCGCGGGTGCCCCGCAGATGTGGATCGCGCCGTGAGACGGCTCGACAAGGCCTGCGGCGATCCCCATCAGCGTGGTCTTGCCCGCGCCGTTGGAACCCACGAGCGCAACCAGCTCACCGGACAGCACCTGCAGGTCAGACGGCGCGAGCGCGATCAGATCGCCGTACTCCTGTCGCAGCCCTTTTGCTGCGAGCACGGGTGACTCCGACGCGCGGCGATCGGTTGGGCTCATGACCTAACAGGGATCCTCGATGAGATCCGGTGCCCGAGCCCCGCGATCACACCCAAGCAGATCAGCAACACCACAAACTCGCATCCCACGGTTGCCCCCACAGCCGCCCCACCGTGACGCGCGGCCGCCCGCGCGACGAGCACGGGGCCGCCCACGCCGATGATCACGAGCCCGACCGGGAAGCCGGTTTGGAAGTACCCGATCTCGGGAGTGAGCACATATTTGAACGGGTCGTTCGTAACGCTCAGGGCAGCGCAGCACAGCGATAGGAGCGCGGTCGGAAGGACCATCACGACCACCACGCCGACCAACCCCACAGGCGCCCCAACCGCGATCGCTGTGACGACCGCAATCAGCGACACGCCCGCCATCAGCACGACAGGGGCGACGAGGTGGCGGCGAATCACCTCGCCCGCGGCGACTGGGAGCAGACCGAGGCGCATCGGATGATCCACCTCCTGCCCGATCGGCTCGACAGCGTCAAACGCCGCCACCATCATCGCAAAGGATGCGACCAGGACCAAAGGGGTCGTGCCCCGCCAAACGCCGAACAGTGCGAACCCCGCGACCACGCCGAGTACGCAAACACGCACGACTCGCACCAACGGCCAGCGCAAGAAGCTGTGCCAATCACGCCGCCAGACCGCACGGCGCGGACCGTCGGAACGAGCAAGCCGCAGCCACGGGTGACGCCGCGGAATCTCTGAGGCGAGCTGCCGACGGAGCAAGATGATCGCCCGCAGGTCCTGCGTCGTGACCGCAAAGCGAAGCTGCGCCGCCAACCCCGCGCGTCGACGCGCAGCCTCGAGCGAGGTACCGGCAAGCCCAGTGAGCCCAAGCAACGCAAACACGGCACAAGCGGCCAGACCCGCGGCGGGCAGGACGAACGAGTCGCCGGCGCGATGCAGCGGCCAGAGCGCAAGCCGCCCGAGCATGCTCGCCGGCGAGGTCAGCCGCCCGCCGAACAGATCTGCCACCGACCAGCCGAGGATCAACGCCGCAAGCAGCAGGACCACCGCGCGATGCATCCGACGACCGGAAGCGATCATCGCCCCGGCCAACCCCCAAACCGCAACCGCCGCCCCGAACACACCCCCGCATAAGAACCACTCCGCTGGCCGGCCCGGCAAGCGGCGAAACGCGAAGTTCCCCGCGATCAGCCCCGCCACCGCGCCGAGGAATCCGGCCGTGCGTAGCCGGCGGAGAGCCAACCCACGCAACGCCGCCCCGCGATCGACCGGAGACAGCAGCACGTGCTGGACATCGGCCGCCTCGAGCACCAACGGACCGCCCCTGCCCCCTGACCGCAACCCAGCGGCCGCAGCCATCGCGACCAGCAGCCCGAGCGCGGCGGCGCCATACCGATGGATCTCCTCGACCGTGTGACCGTTGACCCTCACGTCTGCCAACGCGCCCGAAATCAGCGCCAGGCCCCAACCACCGAACAGGACCCCCAGGTACAAGCGGTAAAGAACCTCCATCAAGTCGACGTGCTCGGCGTAGCGGCGACGCCTCGCAGCCCGCAGATCGCGCAAAGCCTGCAAGCCCGACGCCTTATTCACACCCCACGCGCTCGCGTCCACGCTCACAGCTCACGCCCGGCGGGGAGACGGCGTGCCGGCCGGGAACCGGCGCAGCCGCTCAACCTGCTCAGCGTCGGGATACTCGAACTGGCGTCGCATGCGGTCGTGCTCCTGTGCGTTCACCCGATCAGCGCCGCGGTATGTTCGAGCTCTAGCCCTCGGCTCTCTGGGACCGTTGCCATCCGGTCTTGGATCGTAGCTCCAGTCCCGGCCTACGCCGCCAGCCGGCGGAGCGTTGGGATCCTCGATACCGTAGGCGCCTGTCTTCGCCGGGCGAGAACTCTGAGTCTGAAGTCCGGGGAGTCGAACGTCCGGTTCTGCGACGCCGGGGGGTTCAGGACTGGCGCACATTCGCCGGATAGCGGTCAGGGTCGTCATCGAAGCGCTGAGCGCAGGCCGGGTTGCAGAAGTAGTAGTCGCGGCCCCGATGGCTGCGATGCGCGGGCGCCGTGGCGGGGTCGACGGTCATGCCGCAGACGGGATCGACGGCCTGTGAGGCTTCAACACCAGCTGTCTGAAAGGTGCCGGTATCAAAGACCATGAGCGACGAGGCGACTTTGCCGTCGCGGACGGTATTCCATTCGCTCACGAGCAGCGACGCGGCACGTGCAGGAGCCTGCACGTCGAACGTATACAGCGAACACACCTCGTCGTCGTCCTCCCACTGGCGCAGTATCCGCATGCCGCGCGCGCCCGGCGCGACGTGCGCGAGGACCGCGGAGAACGCTTCCTTGCCCGCGGTATGCTGCATCGGCCCTCGAAACGAGAAGTCGGCGCTCACCAACGAAAGGGCCTTGTCGACGTCACCGGACGTATATGCGGTCAAGTAGTCGGTCACGACCTGCGACGCGCCGGCGAGTTTGGTTTCCTCGGTCGCCCTATCCACCCTGTCCTCCTTGGGCGTGGGCGGGCATGACGCGAAAGACGGGAAACTGCGACTCAGCTGGTCGACGAGGCAGCCGATGCCCTGGAACGCCGCGTGTTCTTCGATCAGCTCTCCACCCGCTACGAGGCGCTGCACGCCGACCCGGCCGCATGGAGCGAGATCGAGGCCGAACGCGCCTTGGAGAGCGGAGGGCTGCGTAACCGCTCGTCGTGAACCCTCGCAACGGTGAGGTATGGCTGGTCGACTTCGGCGATCCGGTCGGACGGGAGCAGTCAGGCAGGCGACCCGCGGTCGTCGTCTCCGCAGCGGTTGATCGGACGACTTGGCGCCGTCAATGACGCAGTCGTGTTCGAGATCGGTCGCGCTCTGCGTTTCTTACTCGACCTCTGAGTGGATCCGCAATCGGACAGCTGCAGCCGGCCGCAGCCGGCGGGAGGATCTGGATCGGCTGTCGGACAGAATCGCCTGTCTATCTATGCGACTGACGTGTTCGCGACCGTGTTCGTAGGTGAGTTGACCCCGAGCAGCTCCTCGATGGCGTCGACCTCGAGCGGGCGGGCGAACAGGAATCCTTGTCCGGAGTCGCACTTCTCGCGCTGCAGCTCTCGCAGCTGGGCTTCTTCCTCGATGCCCTCTCCGAGCGTCTCTAGCCCGAGGGTCTTGCCGAGCTGCACGAGCGTGTGGATCAGCGCCTTTGAATCGCCCGAGGCGGCGATGCCGGAGATGAACGATCGGTCGATCTTCAGGGCGTCAACGGGGAACTGGCGCAGATACGCAAGCGAGCTGTAGCCGGTGCCGAAGTCGTCGATCGCGAGCCGTATCCCGAGCGCCTTGAGCGCGTGGCACCTGCGGGCGGCGGCCTCCGCGTCGCGCATCAGTGTCGTCTCGGTGATCTCGAGCGTGATCGCCGCCGGATCGAGGCCGGTGATCGCGAGCGTGTCGGCGACGTCCTGGACGAGGCTCGGCTGGTCGAGTTGGCGCGCGGAGACGTTGATCGCCATACCCAGCGGACGCCCCTGACGGTGCCAGGCCGCGGCCTGCTGGCACGCTGTGCGCAGCACCCAGCGTCCGATCGGGACGATCAGCCCGGTCTCTTCCGCCAGCGGTATGAACGCGTCCGGCGGGATCACGCCCCGGACCGGATGGCGCCAGCGGATCAGCGCCTCGATACCCGTGATCGTCTCGCTCTGGAGGTCGAACGTGGGTTGGTAGAGAAGGAAGAACTGGCCGGCGTCGAGTGCTTCCTTGAGGTCCATCTCGAGCTCGAGGAGGTCCTGGGCGGCGGTCTGCATCCTGGACTCGAACATGACCCAGCGGTTCTTGCCTGCACCCTTGGCCTCGTACAGCGCGAAGTCGGCGTCGCGCAGCAGGTCATCGGCCGAGTCTCGCTGTCCGAGGGCGATGCCGATACTCGCCGTTACCGACACGGTCCGTCCCTTGGTTCCTTGCAGGTCGATTGGCTGGCCGAGAACCTGGCACATACGCTCAGCGACGAGCTCGGGCCCGGCGTCGAGCGTGTGGTCCTCCAGCAGCACGACGAACTCGTCACCGCCGAGTCGTCCCACCGTGTCAGCCTCACGCACGATCCCCGACAGGCGCGCGGCGACGACGCTCAGCAGCTCGTCGCCGGTGGCGTGACCAAAGCTGTCGTTGATGTGCTTGAACCCGTCGATGTCCACGTAGAGTGCAGCCACCGGCGTGCGGCTGCGGCGTGCCCGGGCCAACATCTGTTCTGCCCGATCGACGACCAGGGCTCTGTTGGGCAGACCCGTCAGCGCATCGTGCAGCGACTGGTAGGTCAGTCGGCCCTGCGTGTGGAGGAGGTCCCTTTGTGCCAGGAACTGGCGGACCGAGACGAGCGTGGCCAGCAGCACCGCGGCGATCACGAGGCTCGCGTCGGGTAGCAGCCGCTGGTGGCGCTCGTTGAACAGCAGCAGCCCGAAGCCGATGGCAACGGCGATGTACGGCGCCCAGCTGGCGTGATGTGGCTGGTCCTCGGCGATGACCTCGGTCGTCGCTAGCGGCGTGGTCTGGGCAGCTCCCGCGACCGCGAACAAGGCAATTGCGGTCATCCACAGCGAATCAACCGGATCTCCGCCCTGGTAGGTGGAGTGCAGCTGGATGTAGCCGTAAACGAGGTCCGCGGCGACGAAGAACAGTAGTCCTCCGGCGAAGAACTGCAGCGCGCGTGCGCTCGAGACAGCAGTCCGGCGCAGAAGCACAGACCCCAAACCGACCAGCAGGACCATGTCCCCGACGGGGTACGCGATCGAGATGCCGCTCTGCAGCGGATCGGGGCCACTCTGAGCAACGGTCGGCCCGAGTACCACGTACATCACAACCGCCGCGCCTCCGATCGCCACGACAGCGAGATCCAACATCAGCCGCACCCCTGCACCGAGGTCGCGCCGACCCGCCGGGAAACGCAGCAGTCCACATAGGATCAATGGATAGAACAGAAGGTAGAACGCATCGGCAACCGACGGAAACGGCAGCGGCCCGGAAAGCTCATAGATCGTCTGCGCGACGTCGCCCGCCAGGTAGAAGACCGAGGCGAGCGCCAGCAGCCGCCACGCCGACCGCAGCCGCGGCTGAGCCGCGCAGCGCCGCGAAGCTCCCACAGCCGCGAAGATCGCTGCGACTCCCACGGGATAGAAGAACAGATCACCGATTAGCTCGCGGTGCCCGTCCGGCCAGCGAAACAGCTGCCAGCCGGCGTAGACGAGCAGCAGCCCCCCCATCGCGCCAGCCATCGGCACCCAGCCAGCGCGCCCTTCTATGCGCGCTCGCCATCGGACGCCGGGGATGGACGCATGTGCGTTCGCGCTCACGTTCGATCTTTACCCACGAGGCCAGCCCAGCATCGATGCTGTCCACGATATGAACGAGTCATAGGCCAGGTATCGGCTCGGCCGTCTCGCAACCTCACCGTCGGATACCGGGGATAGACGCATATGCGACCGCGCTTGAGGCACTCGCCATCGCCAGAGGCGCGGAACGCGGGTGGGCCTTGCGCGTGGAAGCAGACCACAAAGATGGCTGCTCCACCGAAGCGCCGGAGTCGCGGCGAAGCGCAGAGTTGACCGCTGACGATCACGCTCTCCTGGCTGTCCGGGCAGCGAAGACCGTGATGACCACGGGGTGAGGTTGGTCCGCAGCCACCGGTACGTTTGGCGTCGACACGGCTGTCTGCGTGGATCTACGGTTGACTGTGCGTGCCGTGGGGGTGGATGATGGTGAGGTGACCGGCAGTCGGGTTTCAGTCGACGGCTTACGGTGGCTTGGGTGTCGGTGGGCGGGTTTGGTTGTGGTGGTGGCTTTGGTGCTCTGTAACGTCGCTTTCGCGGCCGTGCGCTCAAGCGACGCATTCGCCGCGGGGAACCCGATCGGTGTTCACTCGATGTTGCAGCTGAACGATCCGTACTCGTTCATGCAGGCCATGTTCGCTGAAGCTGCCGGGCTGCATGCGTCGGCGATCCGTCTCGACGTCGCGCCAGCGCTGGTGTTCACCAACCTGTCGCAGTCGCCGGATCTCTCGGGTCTGGATGAGGTGATCGCGCTCTCCCAGGAATATCACTTGCGGGTGATCGGCGACGTCTTCACGATCCCTTTGTGGATCGCTGACTGCCAGGTTCCTACCGACATATCTGGCATGGCTCGGTGCGGCACCGATGACCTAGCCGCCTATGCATCTCTGATTGCCCAGATCGTGGCTCATGCCGACCCTGTCATTCGCGACTGGGAGATCTGGAACGAGCCCGATAACGGCCAATTCTTCACCGGCACGCCGCAGCAGTACGCGCTGATGCTGAGGGCCGCCCATGACGCCATCAAGGAGGTCGATCCGCAGGCCAACGTGCTGCTCGGAGGCATTTCGAACACATCGGGGATGAGCTGGCTCGCGCAGGTGTTCGCCACCCCGGGCGCCGACGCCGCGCAAGCGTTCGACATCGCCAACGTCCACGAGCGCGGCAATCTTGACGCCCTGGCCGCCGACATCGCGTCCTGGAAGCAATTTCTGGCCGGATACGGCTTCACCGGCCCGCTGTGGGTGACCGAGCACGGGTATCCGTCGGATCCGGCCTTTCAATACGACCCTACCTACGCTGCAGGCCCGATGTCCCAGGCCGCTTACCTCACCGACTCGATCCCGACGCTGATCGACGCCGGCGTCGGCGAGGTGTTTGTCACCGAGCGTGACAATCTCGGCGGTCCGTTCGCGTCGGAGGGTCTGCTCGGCGGGGACGTGTCTGATCCCCCGGTGGCCAATCCGCTGGTGGTCGAGAAGCCGTCTTACGCCGCCGTCCAGACGATCGGTGGCTGCTATCTGAGTCTCGGACGCGACTGTCCCGGACCCGCGCCGGCTGCCTCTCCGGCGGTGCTGGCGATCCCCGCCACCCGGCTCGGATCCACCACCGTCTCCGCGGTGTCGGTGTCCGACCCCGGACCCGGCCCGCTGCAGCTGGCCACCGTCGCGCTCGTCGGCGAAAACCCCAGTCCGATCGCGGTCCAAGCCGACAACTGCTCGAATCAGATCCTCGAGCCCGATCAGACCTGCACCGTGGCCCTGCGATTCACTCCCGTGGTGGGCGGCCCCGCTACGACCACGCTGCAGGTGCCGTCCGACAACGGTGCGCTCAGCGTCGCGGTCACTGCCGTCGCCCCTTCAGTTTCGAGCCTCACCTCACCGCAACTGGTCAACCCGGCGTTCACGCCCACCGGCGCCGCCGACGGCGTGGGGCACTCCCAGCGGCTCGTGCTGAAGCTCGCCAATCCCCTGAGCGCCCCGGTCCACGTCGCAAAGTCGACAGTGTCGGGGGCCGATGCCCACCGGTTCCTGATCCGGTCAAATCACTGCGCCAGCGTCGTGTTGCCGTCCGGTGCTGGGTGTCGCCTGTCCGTGCTATTCACCCCCACCCGGGCCGGCACAGCCCACGCGCTCCTCACGTTACGCGGGGACGGCACGCCGCTCAGCATCATCCTGCGCGCCACCGCCTTCGCTCTTCCCGCCGTCACGCTGCTGGCGTCGACCGATCGCAGCCCGTGTTTTGCTCGCGCCTTGCGCAACCGCGTGCTGGTGCTGACCGACGAACCCTCCGCGGTGAGCTGGACCGTCCTGCGACAACAACACATGCTCGACCCGCGCTGCCACGGCGCGACGGGTGTCGCCGGCCCGCGCAACGCGCCCGGCCGCTCGTTCGCGAGTGGTCGCACCTCGACCCGCGATCAGCGGATCCTAGCCCGCGGCACCGGCAAATATGTCGCCCGGTTCGCGCTGCCGGCCCATCCCGGCCAGAGCGGCCTGCTGCCAGGCGCCTACCGACTGACCATCACAGCCACCAACGCCCATGGCACCGGCCAGCCCAAGACGATGTGGCTCACCGTGCCGCCGTAGCCCCGCGACATCCCATCGAAGGGACCTGCGAGCAGCGGGCGCCGTCAACGCTCGATGGACCGGGCGGGGTCAGCGCGGAGCTGCTACCCGTTGACAACGCGCGGCAGTGCTGCTTCGGTTATGGGGATCCACAGCCGCATCCCCGCGAGCGCGGCCGACGAGGTCGCGCCGCAAGGGACGGGGAGCTTTCCGGAGCGTCCGTTTGGGAACGTTCAGCCAACAGTGGGATCCGCCTCAGGCGAAGGCTTGGGCCGCGCGCCGGGTCCGTGGCCCCGTCGGCGCAGGACTCCGATGGTGTCTTGGAGAGCCGTCGGGCGAACCTGCTGTTGGCGATCAGCGGGTCTCTGGCCGACACGAGTTCACACCTCAACGCGCGTCACAGCGCCCGGCCGGGGGCCGGCGCTGAACCGTCTCTCCTGGGTTGCTGGGTCAGACGCGCTGTGGGAGGGCTGTCGTCGTGCCCGATGGTGGGGCGACGGTCTCGCGGCGCGGAGTGATTCCGCTTGGCTGGCCATCGACCGCCTCGGTTTCGTGTGCGCGTGGCGGAAGCATTCGGGTGAGGATCAGTAGTACGGGTGTGGTTGCGAGCTCGACGACGAGGCAGTGGTTGATCGCGGTCACGAATCCGTGGTGGGTGAGGGTGGTGAAGAAGATCGTGCCGACGCCGGCGACGCCGACGGCGCCGGCGAGTTGCTGGACGGCGTTGAGGACGCCGGATGCGGATCCGACCTCGTCGTCGGTAACTGAAGCGAGGATGAAGTCAAACAGGGGCGAGATCAGCATGCCGATCCCGGCGCCCGTGAGGAGTTGCGGTGCGACCAGTGAGAGCGAGGTGGTGTCCAGGCCGTGGGCGGCGATCACTTGGTGTAGCCACCAGAACCCGGCGGCGAGGATGATGGCGGCGATTTGGAGGACGGTGCGTCCGAACCGGGGTACGAGCACGGCGGCGGCGAGGGTGGCGCCGGTCGCTGAGCCGATCGCAAACGGTGCGAGTGTGATTCCGGCGTGGATGGCGGAGAAGTGCTCTCCGAACTGGAGGAACAGGGTGAGGACGAGCAGCATGCCGATCATCCCGGCGAAGAAGACGACGATCGACGCGAGGCCGGCGGTGTAGGCGCGGTGGCGGAAGATGCTGGCCTCGATCAGGGGGTCGCGGCCGTTGCGGCGTACGCGCCGGCTCCAGGCGACCATCAGTCCGAATGCTGCGACGCTGCCGGCGACCATGAGATACGTCCAGGCTGGCCAGCCGGCTTCGCGCCCCTGGATCAGCGGGTAGATGAGCAGCCCCATCCCCACGGCGGTGAGGGCGGTGCCGACGAGGTCGAGGTCCGGGCGCCGGGGCGCGTGGGATTCGGGCATCAGCCGGGCCGCGCCGATCGCCGCGATCAGGCCGAGGGGCAGGTTGATGAAGAAGATCAGCCGCCAGGTCGAACCGAACGCGTTGGCGGCGATCAGGGCGCCGCCGATGATCGGTCCGAGCACGGCGGAGAGGCCGATGACGGGGCCGAACAAGGCCAGCGCCGATCCTCGCTCGGCGGGGGCGAAGATGTCACGGATGATCCCCAGGCCCTGGGGGATCAGCAGCGCGGCCGCCGCCCCCTGCGCCAGCCGGCAGGCGATCAGCATCTCCGGTGAGACGGCGAACGCGCACGCCGTCGACGTCGCGACGAAGCTGGTGGCGCCGATCACGAACAGGCGCTTGCGGCCGTAGATGTCACCGAGCCGAGCGCCGGCCAGCAGTCCGACGGCGAACGCGCGCAGCCAGACCCCCGCGCCTGGCGTGAGCAGCTACACCAGATGATGGGAGACCTGCGGGCGGTCCTGGTCAGCCACCGCGACGCCGCGCTCGCCGGCCTGGGTCGGGTACCCACCTCGCGCAACGTGCTGATCGCGGCCGAGGCAGTGGTCGCCGTGATGCGCGCCGGCGGTCTCAGCGACCGCGTCATCGCGCTCGGCCTAGACCAACTGATCCTCCACGTCTCCGCGGCCGCATTCGAGGACGGGCTCATGGAGCACGGCGGGATGAGCCCCGAGGACGTGCAGCGCTACTTCGCCGAGGTCCACGCCTTCTACGAGCGGCTCCCCACCGATCGATTCCCCGTCCTGGCTTCGATCGCGCCCGAGATGACCAGCGCCGACGGCGACGAGCGCTTCGAGTTCGGCCTCAACGCGCTGATCGCCGGCCTGGAAGCACTCAGCGCCGCGGAGAACAGCTCAACCGACCCTAGTCAGGAGCGTTGATCATGTCGACCGTCTGGCAGCAGTCCAAGCGCTACATCAAGGTCCTCGGCCATCTCAAGGTCCTCGGCCATCGCATGGCCCATATCGAGCAGGGCGACGGCGCGCCGATCCTCTTTTTGCACAGCAATCCCACATCGTCCTACCTCTGGCGCTCGGTGATCCCCGAGCTCACCGGAAGCGGAACCGACCCACGGTAAACGCGCCATCCGGTGCGTTGGTCTGACGGTCGTGGTCGTGGTCGTGGTCGTGTTGGACCAGCTCTTGCGATGGGGTCAGCACTGGCCCCGAGGAACGAGCCGCGGAGAAGCTGGGCACACGCTTCGCCTCTCGCCAACCCCGAGACATGGCACACGCCAACGCGCGAAACAGTCTTTACTTACCCATCGGCATCGCGCACGCCTACCGTTAGCCTCGCTCCACTGTCGGTTGATGTGCCGATCAGCTGGCCGGGTTGTTCGCCGGTTTGAACGGGTTTGTCGGCGAGTTCGGCTAGGAGCGCCTGTACGATTGTGGGGTCGAATTGGGTGCCTGCGCCGCGTCGGAGTTCGCCCAGGGCTCGGTCGTGGGGCAGGGCGGCGCGGTAGGGGCGGTCGCTGGTCATAGCGTGGTAGGCGTCGCAGGCGAGCGTGACCCGGCTGGCGACCGGGATCGCATTGCCCGCGAGCCGGTCGGGGTAGCCGGTACCGTCCCAGCGCTCGTGTTCTGCGCGAATGGCGGGCGCGAGGTGCTCGAGCCCGGGCGTATTCTCGATGATGCGCTCCCCGACGATGGGGTGTTGGCGCATGAGCTCCCATTCGTCTGGGTCGAGCGGTCCTTGTTTTTGCAGGATGGCGTCGGGCACGCCGACCTTGCCGACGTCGTGTAGTTGCGCGACGTGCTCGATGTCGCGCAGCTGCGCCTTGGTGAGTCTTAGCCGTCGGGCGACGGCGGCCGCGAGGCTTACGACCTTGCGTGAGTGCTCGCCGGTGTAGAAGTCTCGCGCCTCTAGCGCGCCCGAGAGGGTTTGCACCCCTTTGGCTGCCGCGGAGGCGTGTTCGACGGCGTGTTCGCGACGGCCTTCCGCGACGGTGTCGCCGATGATCTCTGCAGCGAAGCGCAGGAGCTCGACCTCGTGTTCGCCGAGACCTGGATGCGGCTGAGTGTCGAACGTGCAGAGCGTTCCGTAGAGGTCCCCGGACGGCAGCTTGACCGGCACCCCGGCGTAGGCACGAAGCCCGAGCTGTTGGGTGATCATCATCTCGCGCGTGTGCGAGTTGCGAGCCAGGTCGGGCACAGCGTTGCCGATCCGCCCGTCGAGCATCCGCCGACAGAGGCTTTCCTCAAGCCCTATCGAGTCGCCCTCTTTCACGCCAAACTTCTGCGCATCACCGGCCACGGCGGTAAACATCTGCCGGTCACGTGTGTGCCGAGCGAGGATGGACAGCGGCATGCCCAGCTGGTGGTGCACAAACTCGAGCGTGCGCGCCACACGCGGCGGCACGGAACTTAACGTGGATTTCGATGCCGCCGGTTCGGAGGCGGCTGCGGCCTGTACGGCCCGGGCAAGCAGGGCGGACGGCGTCTCGTGGCGCCGAAGCGTCGCGTAGCCGCACGTGACTTCGAGTCCTTCCGCGCAGACGGCAGAGCGGTGCCGGGCGCGCACGATGCGGGCTTCCCGGGCGCCTACCTCAGGCAAAAGGACGGCGAGCCGGCCTCCGCCGAGATGGGCGATGACGTCGTAATCGCGGCTCTGATCACGAACGACGCGGACCGCTGCGGCAAGCGCCTCGCCGTCCGTTGAAGCTTGCAAGACGATTACGCTGACCACGCGACCCAGGCGCCGGGCGACCTGCACATGCTCGCCCAGCGCCGACTCGAAGCTGCGACGGTTCCGTAGGCCGGTCGCAGGGTCCTGCTCGGCGATCAGCGAGAGTTGCCGCGCGTACCGTCGCAGCTCACTCTCCGCAGTCTTGCGGTCGGTGATGTCCTGGACCTGGGACACGAAGTGAAGCGGGCGCTCGTTGGCGTCGCGCACGACGGATACTGTCAAAAGGCCCCACACGAGCCCTCCATCGGGTCGCAGATAGCGCTTGGACAACTCGTAGGTATCGATTTCCCCCTCAATGAGACGCCGCACGAACTCGAGATCGGCGTTGAGGTCGTCAGGATGCGTGAGCTCCTGAAAGGTGATCGAGAGCAGTGAATCCGCATCCCGCCCGAGCAGGCGGCACAGCGCGGCGTTGACGGACATAAAGCTTCCGTCTAGAGCGACGAGCGCCATACCGATCGCCGCCGCCTGGAAGGCGCCCTCGAAACTCGAGCGTGCCTCGGCCAGTTCCGCGTCAGCACGGTGCAGCTCGGTCACGTCGCGAACGACAGAGCCGACCCCGATGAGCTCGCCGAACTCGTCACGCAAGGCGGACATCGTGACCGCGACATCGATCAGCTCCCCGTCCTTGCGTCGCGCCTGCGTCTCGAGCGGCACAGCCGGCCCTTCGCGCAAAGCGTCGATCACTCCACTGACGCCGTCGAGTGTGCCCTCCGGCCACAACCAGGCGGCCGGCGTTCCGAGCATTTCGTCGGCGCAGTAGCCATAGATCCGCTCGGCGGCGGCGTTCCAGCTCGTGATCGTCCCTTCAAGCGTTCCGGAGATCATCGCGTCGCCCGATCCCTCGACGATGGCCGCGAGCCGGCGCAAGTCCGCCTCGGCGCTGACGCGCTCGCTGATGTCATCGAGGAAGCAGGCCACACCCAGCTCGCCGTCGATGTCGATCATCGAAAGTGTGAGCTCAACCGGAAGCTCGTGCCCTTCGCGATGCTGGGCGCGCAACTGCACCCGCTGACCCGACAGGTGCTCCCCGCCCGATGCGCGAAAACGGCTGATCGTCGCCCGATGCGCGTCGCGCAGGTCCGCAGGCACTAACAGCGCCGCCATGTCCGACCCGAGAGCCTCAGCCCGCGACCAGCCGAACGTACGCTCCGCGGCCAGATTCCACTCCACCACACAGCCAACCACGTCGATCAACACGAACGCCTCGACCATCGCATCGAGCAACGCCCGAACCTCAGGTGTTGGCAAACGCCCCGGCCGCGGCTCTATCGACACGTGCGTAGAGGACACACCAGATCTATCGACCCTCGGGTCAATTACCTGTAGCTGGCAGGGAGTCGGGGGACGTCTCGGCTCCTCAGCCGGCGTCTGGGACAGAAGATGGCCGACATCCAGGCCCGCGAACACGCTCTCGGCGACACGCGCGCGATCGCGCGCGACGAGCACGGACGCTCGTACTGGACCTCGACCGACGCCGCGATCGACGTCCTCTACCACGACTGCGACCCAGCCCAGGCGC
>ODAK010001002.1_pt1 | contig 31808 bp, 34 predicted proteins | sample 1539591 | NCBI WGS metagenome assembly ODAK01 (sample SAMEA3539303, study PRJEB22396) | soil metagenome | biome: tundra; feature: field; material: soil | place: USA | collected 2010-05 | depth 0.15 m
TGGTGGAGCCGGGACCGTTCGACGCCTGGGTCGGTGACAGCTCGGTCGGCGGTTTGCCGTCGACGTTCGAGATCCACTCGTAAGCGGCGGATCAACTGGCCCGCAGGCCAGACCGCCCGCCGGAGATCGTCCTGACGCCGCGCCACCGAAGATCCTGGGGCCGGCGTCAGCCGGAGCTGGTGCTGGTGGCGTTAGCGCTTCCGGGCTGAACGTTCTTGGTGCACTCGGTCAGGCCCAGGCTCGTCGCCTTGGCGTGGTCCTGGGCGTTGAGTGTGCTGGCCTGAGCTGCCAGCGACCGTGCCTTCTTCAGGTTTCCCGCCCTGATCGCCGCGACGACCTGCTGTATCAGCGCCGTCTCCTGGGTCAGGCCGGAGATCAGCTGGTCGGCGGTGGCCTTCTTGTCGGAGGGCGGGGTCAGCGCTCTGAGCTTGGCCAGCGCCGAGTTGGTCGCCGAGATCTCCTCGGGGCCGGTCTTGAGCAGGTCGGCCGTGGTGTTGATCGCGGGCAGCGACGCGAACTTGCGATTGACGTCGGCGCAGATGCGATTGGCCTGGGAAACGAACTTGGCGCCGTTGCCCGAGCTCGAGCTCGACCCACCGCATCCGGCGAGCGCCAGAACGGCAGCCGGCACCGTCAGAAGCTTGAGTCTGCCGACGTAGCTCATCGGTCAGCCGTGGCGCAGCAGTGAGGGCAGCTTGAGCAGCAGGCGCGGGATGTCCGAGCGCGCGTGATCGAGCGCGTCCTTGAGGGCGGCGGAGGCGTCGGACTCGATCGTCTCGCCGTGGCCGACCAGCAGACGCTCGGGCGCATATGCCGACAGCTGCCGGCGCGGAGGCGTCAGGCGCAGCAGCGGATGGACGCCGGCGCGACGTCCCACGGCGAACGCGGGAGCGGTGCCCACCGCCTCGGCCACGATCAGGGCGGTCTGCTCCGGCCACCACAGCGCGATCTCCCTCCAGCCCTTGCGGGAGATCACCGGCACGACCTCAAACGGCGTGTCCGGAGTCCGGTCCGGCAGTCGCGCCAGCGCGACCCCCAAGCGCTGGGCCAGCGGCTGGCAGTCGCGGTTGTGGCGATCGAGCAGTTGCAGCACGCTGGCCGGCTCGCCGAGCTCGGCGGCGGCGCTCAGCGCGGCCTCATCCTCGAACGGATCGATCAGCCAGACCCGGCCGCCGCTGACCACGGCGTGCGCCGAGCGAACCGTGCCGCCCTGCGCGGTCCAGGTGATCCCCAGCTCATGCCGCTGCAGCTTCGCGCTCACCGCAACCACCATGGCACAAATCAGTGATCGTCAGGCAGCCGCCCGGGCTCAGCCATCGTCAGGCAGCCGCCAGCCGCTGGGAGCCGCCAGCTCGGCGGCCGCGTCGGGACCCCAGCTGCCCCGCGGGTATGACTGCGGCTCGGGGGGTTCGGTGAGGATCGGCGTGGCACACGCCCACAGCCGCTCCACCTCATCGGCCCGCGTGAACAGCAGCTGGTCGCCGAGCATCACGTCGTGCAGCAGCCGCTCGTAGGCCTCCAGGCCGTGCTCGTTGAGCTCGCGCTCCACGTCCAGCGACAGCGGCGCCCGCGTGATCTCAGACGTCGGGCCGGGGACCTTGACCCGCAGGTCGACGGCGATCTCGGGGTCGTCGCTGAGCTCGAAGATGAGCTCGTTGGGCCGTCCGGCACCGTCGTCTCCCGGCGGGAAGATCTGGTGCTCGGGCTCGCGCAGCGTGATCGTCACCACGCGCCGGCCCTCGGCCATCGCCTTGCCGGTGCGCAGCAGGAACGGCACCCCGCGCCAGCGCTCGTTGTCGATCTCGACGCGCAGCGCCGCGAAGGTCTCGGTCCTGGAGTCCGGCGCCACGCCGTCCTCAGATTGATATCCCTCGAACTGCCCGAACACCGCCTGCCGGGGATCGAACGGGCGAAGGTCCTCGAACACAGCGGCCTTGGCGTCGCGCAGCGCACCGGCGTCAAGGCTGTCCGGCGCCTCCATCGCGACGAAGCCGAGGATCTGGCTGAGATGGGTGACGACCATGTCGCGGAACGCGCCGGTCTCCTCGTAGAAGGATCCGCGGCCCTCCAGCCCCAGATCTTCCGGTCTGCGCCACCATCTCGACCAGCGCCTTGGTAGCCGAGGGCGGTACCGACAGGTACAGCAGCACGCGAGCGTCCGCGCCCAGCTCCTCGCACGCGATCCCGACCGCGGCGGCGAGATCGTGGCCGTCCTGCGCCGATGACGCCACGAACGACAGCTTGGCGGCGAACGCCTCCCAGCGCTCGGGATAGAGCTCCACGCCGCGCCCATCGAGCACCTCGCGGACCTCGTCGGCGAACTCACCCTCGGGCGCGTGGCGTCCGGTGCCGAGGATCCGGTAGTCGTCGGGCATCAGATCCACCTGGGCGAGGCGATAGAGCCCCGGCAGCAGCTTGCGGCGGGCGAGATCCCCGCGGGCGCCGAACAGCACGAGCACGTGGGGATCGGGAATCAGCGAAGTCGGATCGGCCATGCTCATCAATCATGCATACCCGATCTGCGCGCCGCTCAGGCACCCGACACCCTGACGCGCCGAGATCAGACGCGGATGATCTCGACGGCGGCGAACTGCGTGAAGTGGGAGTCCTGGGTTACCACGGCTCGTCGACCACCGCGCCGCGAACGTCGGCGACGTCGTCGAGCAGACCGGGGTCGGCTGCGGTCTCCGCCAGGATCTGGCGCAGCACCCTCGAGGGACCCCACGGGCTGCGGGCGGTGACATGGGGGACGATGTCCGCGACAGGCGTGCGGTTACGGCGTTCCCTGCGCTGTCGTGGTCAGTCAAGCCCCCGTCGATGACGGCCGCCCCGGCTCGGCTCCGGGGGCCGAGACGTGGCCGCCGCGAACAGCGTGGCCACGTCCGGCTCCATGTAGTAGTCGGTGCCGCCGTCGGCGCGGCCTTCGGTGGCGATCGGCAGCACCCGGTCGAGATGCCGGCAGTAGCGCCCGGGCCACGCCAGGATTCCGGCGACGCCGTGCGCGCCCTTCTCCAGCCTGAGTCGCTTGGCGATCTCCTCGCCGCCGAAGCGCTCTCCCGGAGCCCCCGTGAGCAGGTCGAACAACTCTCGCGCGGGAGGCGCGAGCTTGCGATACAGCCAGGCGGCCTGGTCGGCGTCCTCCGCCGACCAGGCGCGCGCCTCACCGTGATGCCGAAGCCCGCGTGGACCGCGACGTCCCCGTCCTCCAAGCGGAGGTGGGGTGCCAGGCTCGGCCGCCAGGAAGGCCGCGAACCAGGAGTAGAACTCCGGAACGCGCTCCTCCGGGACGGCGACCGTTACCTGTTTGTCGGCCATCAGACCTCGGTCGTGCCGGCCGGCTGTCCGGTTGCCTCGCTCGGCTGCTCGCTCCGGCGCCTGGCACAACCGTGGCCGCTAGGGCCATGGTGTCCGCGCTGCGAACGGCCGTGCCGTCCTCGGCGCCCGCGGCCCATCGGGCCGGCGAGAAAGCGCCCGAAGAAGGCGTGGAACTCGGCGATCCGGTCCTCGGGAACCTGGACGGTCACGGGTTGGTACTGCGTGTTGGTGGGTGTGGGATTGGTATCCATGTTCTCTCCTGTATTTGCTTACGGAAGCCAGCATACCACAAGTAAATACATAAGTAAATAAATATTGATGTTCTTGCTTGCGTAGCGCGGGCCGCCGCCGTCCGCGTCCAGTGGCGCCTCTGACCAAACGGTGGATCAGCGCTACACCCGCACGGCGACCAGCCCCGCCGCCAGCAGCACCAGTGCCAGCCAGACCGAGGACAGGGCGCCCTCAAGCGGAGCCGCGATCCGGGCGCCGGTCAGGGGCAGCACCCGGCCGTTGGTCAGCTGCTGTTCGCCGGTCACCGCGGCCGTCTCGCGTCGCAGCTGGCGCGCTGGAGTGCTCAGCTGGCGCTGGGCGCGGCTGAGCAGACAGCAGGCCGCGGTCACGGCCAGGCCTGCCGGCCGGATCGAGAGCGAGTTGACGAAGTAGCCGGTGAAGGCGGGGAACCCGCCCCAGGCCACCGCGAACCAGGTGTCGTTGTGAAACCGCCCGTCGGCCACCTCCAGGTTGTAGGCGGGAACCAGCAGCCCCCCCGCGATCACGAGCGGGATCAGCAGCGGCGAGACCACGAAGATCCCGGCCACGCCGATGGCCAAGGCCCCCAGCAGCCCGGCGATCGCCAGCAGGATCAGCGCCCGGTGCGTCAGCTTGGTCTGCAGCGGTCTCCCGTTGAGCTCGTCGAGCGCGTGCGCGCTGATTCCGACCGCCAGAGCGAACGCGCCCAGTGCGGCGCCGAGGCGGACCAGATGCACCGTCGGAGCCGCGACGGCCCCCAGCGCCACGTAGCTCAGATGCCAGGCCGTGTAGGGCGGGTGAAGGAGCGTGACGAGGTCGCGCCAGCCGCCGGACCGCAAGGCGTAGAACGCCGGCCGATCAATCTCACGCTGCGCCGTCGCCGTCCTTCACCCCCCACATCACGACTCCAGCGCCAAAGCTCATTCGCCGTTCGTGCACCTGTCCGATCCCGGCCGAGCGCCACAGCGCCGGCAGATCCGGCGCCTGGCGGTGCAGCTGTTCGATGTTGGGCCCCAGGAAGCGGCCGACTTCGAACCAGGCCGTGGAGAGCAGGCGTCCCAGCAGCGGCAGACCGACGCGCGTGTACACCCGCCACAGCGCGAGGAGCGGCCCCGCCGGCGGGACGCCGAACTCGACCATGCCGATCCGGCCGCCCGGGGCCACGACGCGGGCGAGCTCGCGCATCGTTGCCGCCCGGTCATCGACGTAACGCAGCAGGTAGGTGAAGGTCAGCGCGTCGAACTCCCCGTCGGCGAACGGCAGCCGCTCGGCCTGGCCGCTCACGAACGTGACGTGCTCGGCCAGCGCAGCATCGCGGGTCAGCTGTTCGCGCGCGGTCGCGAGCATCCGATCGCTCTGATCGATCCCGGTCACCTCACAGCCGCCGCGGCGGACCAGCTCAAAGGCCACCAGGCCGGTTCCGGTGGCAACGTCGAGCACGCGCTGGCCGGGACGCGGGTCGACCGCGGCGACCATCGCGCGGCGCCAGCGTGGATCCTGGCCGAAGCTCATAGCCGCCCCGGCGCGCGCGTAGTGGCGGGGCAGACCCGCGAACAGCTCCAGCGCGTGATGCTTACGGGGCGAGGCAGGATTGTCCGCGGAGGTGGCCACCAGCTGGTCAAGCCTACGCCCTCGGCTCGTCCGCCCGCCCGCCGGCAGCGCCGTCGCCGCGACCGGCCGGGGCGAGCTGAAAGACGGCGCGCGGGGCTGGTGTAGGTTTGCGCGATGGTCTCAGAGGCCGAGCCGCGCAGCGCCTACGCGCACCTGAGCTCGATCCCCACCCGCTGGTCCGACAACGACATCTACGGGCATGTCAACAACGTCCAGTACTACTCGTTCTTCGACACGGTGATCAACTCGTGGCTGATCGGTGAGGGCGGGCTCGACGTCCACCACGGTGAAGTGATCGGCCTGTGCGCCGAATCGCACTGTCATTTCCACGCCGCGGTCGCCTTCCCGGACGCGGTCGAGGCCGGGCTGCGCGTGGCCCACCTCGGTCGCTCGAGCGTTCGCTACGAGCTCGCGCTCTACCGTGCGGGCGAGGCGCCGGCGATCGCCGTCGGCTGGTTCGTGCACGTGTTCGTCGACCGTGAGTCTCGCCGGCCCGTGGAGATCACGCCCGGTCTGCGCGGCGCGCTGCAGCGATTGATACCGCCGCCGTGAGCCCGGCCTTGACTGGTTCGATCGATCCGGCCGCGCCCAGATCGCGCGGCTCCGACACCGGCGGTCACCAATTGAACATCGACGCGGTGATGATGGCGCCCAGGTCGGCGTCGGTCACCTCCTTGGGCGCCACCGCCAGCAGCCGCTGCTGTTGGCTCGCGCCAGCCACCAGCGCGGGCACGTCGTCCTCGGTGTAGCCGAGCTGGGCCACCCCGCGTGGCGCGCCGATGTCCCTCATCAGTTCGCGCAGCATGCCGGGCAGCGTGTCGGCGCCGGCGTCGGGGATCGGTTCGCCGGCCAGCAGCTCGGCCACGTGGCGGTGGCGCTCGGGCAGCGCGTCGTAGGTGAAGCGAAAGGCGGCCGGCGCGGTGACGATCACCGAGTGCCCGTGTGGGACGAAGGGGTGATCGGCCGGATAGCCGGGAGGCTGATAGGCGTGCTTGAGGCCGGCGATCGGATACGCGCACGAATGCGGGATGTGCACCCCGGCCGATCCGAAGCCCACGCCGGCCATCGTGGCGGCGAGCATCATGAACCCACGGGCCTCCACGTCATCGTGGTCGGCGACCGCGCGCCGGAGATAGCGCCCGCCGTACTCCAGCGCCTTGGCCGACCACACGTCGGCCACCGGGTTGGCTCCCTGGTAGGGAGGGCGGTCGTCTGGCGACTCGGGCCGCGGGCGCGAATCGAACGAGCGTGACAGGAACGACTCGGCGGCGTGGCAGATCACGTCCAGGCCGGTCGACGAGGTCACTTCGGCGGGCAGCGAGCGGGTCAGCTCCGGGTCGACGATCGCCTGGGCCGGCCGCAGATAGCGGTGCGAGATGCCCGTCTTCAGCTTGAGCTGCGGGATGTCCAGCACCGCCACGGTCGTCGCCTCCGAGCCCGTGCCCGACGTGGTCGGAATCGCCAGGTGGGGCTTGAGTGGGGACGGCGGCTTGCGGCCCTCGCCGACCGGCCGGTTGACATAGTCCATGACCGGCGCGGGATGGGTGGCGACCAGGTTGGCGACCTTGGCGGTGTCGATGCTCGAGCCGCCCCCGACCGAGACGAAGCCGTCGACCTCGTGCTCGACGGCGAAGTCGGCTGCCTGCTGCACAGAGTCGATCGTCGGCTCGACCCGGCTGTCGCCGAACACGACGACCTCGATCCCTTCCGACTCGATCAGGCGCCGGATCCGCTCGGGCACGCCGAGCGCGGCCACCCCGGGGTCGGTCACGAGCATCACGCGGCTGACCCCCAGTCGTCTGAGCTCCCAGCCGGCGTCGCCCGACGCGCCGGCGCCGAACTTGACCGGGGTGGCCTCCAGGGTGAAGATCGTCTCGTGCTCCAAGGACATGCGCTGCAGATTATTCCCTGCCGCGGAGTGGCCGGACAAGCCGTCAGTAGTTGAGTCGTGGGCCCTTAGCACCGATCTGAGCTGGGCGCCGCTGCCCACGGCGGAGATTGTCCGTCGGTTCAGTCCGTCAGCGTCCCCGGGTCGTCGGGAACGTCGACGGCGTGCTCGCGCAGCGCGGCCAGGGGCACGTGCTCGAGGGCACGCTCGTGGGTGCCGGCCAGCACTACGTAGGCGGCGGCCCTGTCCTGATGGGCTGCAAGCCAGTTCATCGCCGTCACGCACCAGCGGTCACCGGGCTTCAGCCCGGGGAAGTGGTATTGCGGCATCGGCGTGACCAGATCGTTGCCGATCGAACGCTGATGATCCAGGAACTCGGCCGTCATCACCGCGCAGATCGTGTGGCTGCCACGGTCCTCGGGACCGGTGCGACAGCATCCGTCGCGATAGAAGCCGGTGACCGGATCGACGCCACACGGCTCCAGCTCGCCTCCCAGCACGTTGCGGTCTTGCACGGCGTCAGTATCGCCTGATCGAGGTCAGGGCGACCGCCCGACCGTGCGCGTCGGCCAGCGCCTCCAGCTTCACCGGCATCCGGCTTGACCGCAACGTGATCCTGCACCGCCGGCCTGCGAGTTGATCGGCGCTCAGCCCGGCGGATCGGGCTCTTCGTTGAACCACAGTCGCGCCGCCGCCTGATGTCCTTCGGCGGTGAACGTCGCCGTCGCCCGGTTCAGCACAAAGCTCAGCGCGTCGCCGTCCTCGGTGCTGATCAGCAGCCGGCGTCCGTCATCTTCGATCCGCTTCACCGTCCCGCGCACCGTGGTCCCGAGGTATTTGATCAGGACCGAGCCACCCACCTGAGGCATCGCGCGCAAGGGCACGGCGCCAGTGATAGCAGCGAGCGGGAGATCAGGCCGTCGCGTCGGCGGCGTCGACTATGGCCGCGCTTCGAGCACGAGGTTGAACGGAGTCTCCGTGGCGCGGCGGAATTGCGTAAAGCCACCCTCGGTGACCACTTCGCGCAGTCGGGCTTCGCCGGCCTGGGCGCCGAGTGCCAGACCGACCTCCTGGTCGCGTGAGGCGGGCGTGCAGACGAGCGTCGAGGCGCCGTAGAACACGCGCCCGACCGCCCGAGGCGATCGCCGATGACCACCAGCGCCGCGCTCATCGCGGCGCCGAGGTCACCGACGAAGCGGGCCCATGAACTCGTTCATCTTGGTCTCGTCGATCGTCTGTGTGGTTGACATCTCGTGCTCCCTCCTAGTTGCTCTCGTCCCAGGCCTGGACCACCGTCTGACGGGCGATCGAGCCGTCCTGCAGCTCGAGCACGGTCGCGCACAGGACCCGGGTCCCGTCCGGGTAGCGGCAGTCCACGGTGAACGCGGCGCCGCGATCGTCCTGGACGGTCTGCTGCACCAGGTGGGTCATGTCACGCGCGGTGACGTCCTCGATCCAGGTCCTGATCTCCTCGCGCCCTTGCAGCACTCGCGGTGAGCCGGGCTGAGTGATGCGATCGGCGATCGTCACGGTGGCATCGGGTGCGTACATCGACAGCTGGGTGGCGGCGTCGCGTTCCTGGGTGGCGCGCGCGAGGCGCTCCAGGTCGAACTCCTTGCCTGTGGTGATGCTCATTGCGTCCTCCTGTTGGTTGGTGAGCCTTGGATGCAGGCAAGGTTCGCCGGACGCCGTCCAGTGGCCGTCAAATGAGCGTCAAACCGGCGCGGTAGGCTTGGCGACGTGCTGCGCGTGCGTCTGCTGGGCGCGCTCGAGGTGGAAGCGGACGGGGCCGTGATCGATTCGGCGCCGTCGCAGCGTCCGTGGGCCGTGTTCGCGTACCTGGCACTGGCGGCTCGACCGGTGTCGCGAGCCGAGCTCGCCTCGCGCTTCTGGCCCGACGTGCTTGATCAGAGCGCCAGGGCCAGCCTTCGCAGCGCGCTGTGGTCCCTCCGTCGTCAGCTCGGCGAGCGTCTGATCGTCGACCAGGGTCGGGTCGGACTGCGCGATGCGGGTGACCTGTGGATCGACGTGCGCGAGTTCGAGCAGCTGGCGAGCGCTCCAGATCCTCAACCCGCATTGGCGCTGTGCCGCGGCGAGCTGCTCGAGGGCCTGGAGGACGAGTGGGCGTTGGCGGCGCGCGAGCGTCACCGTGAGCAGGAAATCGGGCTGCTGGAACGTCAGGCCCGGGATTGCGAGCAACGCGGCGAGGCCCGCGACGCGATCGTGTGGACCCGGCGCCAGGTCGAGCGCGACGGATTCGACGAGGAGGCGTATCGGCGGCTGATCGCCAGGCTCGACGCGGTCGGCGACCGGGCCGGGGCGCTGCGCGCCTTCCGCACGCTGGCCGAGCGTCTGCGCCGCGAGCTCGGTGTGGCTCCGTCCCCACGCACGCGCGAGCTGGTGCAGCGGTTGCGCAATGAGACTAGCCCCGGCGCCGATCCGGCCGCGATCGCGCCACCCGGAATGCTGGCGCTCGTCGGCCGGGAGACGGAGCTGTCTGAGCTTCGCCGGGTGTGGTCAGACGTCCGCCGGGGGTCCGGCGCCGCGGTGGTCATCAGCGGCGAGGCGGGAATCGGAAAGACGCGACTGGCGACCGAACTGTGCCTGCACGCCGCCTCACAGGACGGACGGACGGCCGTATCCGCCGCCCTCGACCTCGGCGGCAGCGCTCCGCTGAGCCTGTGGGCCGAGCTCGCTCGCGACCTGCTGCCGACGCTCCCCGCGCCTCCGCCGGATGCCGCCTGGCCGGAGGATCTCGCGATGCTCGTCGGTGAGCTGCCGCCGCATTTTGCGCGGGTGGGCTCGAGCAGCGCGGTCGTCGCACCGGATCTCCAGCGCACCCGGCTGTTCGAAGCGGTCGTCGCACTGCTCACCTGGGCGGTAGGCGAGCAGCCGGCGGTGCTCGTGCTGGAGGACGTACACGCGGCCGACCGGTCGAGCCTTGAGCTGGCCGGCTATGTCGCTCGGCGAGTCGCCGGGTTGCGGATCATGCTGCTGCTGACCCGGCGCGAATTGCCACGCAGCGTCGACGCGGATCGGCTCGAATACGCCCTCCGATCACGGGGCCTGCTCGCGCTCGAGCTCGCGCTCGCGCCGTTGCCGACGGCGCCGGTAGCGGCGCTGGCCCGCGAGGCGGCTCGTCTGCGCGATGGTGAGGTGGAGCTGGTCGTCGAGCGAGCCGAAGGTAACGCGCTGCTCGCGGTCGAAACCGCACGCGCGCTTCAACGGGGGCTGGGGGACGAGGTTGCGCCGAGCCTGCGAGGCTCGGTTCGCGCCACGCTCGCGCCGCTGGTCTCAGAGGTGCGCGCGCTCGTCGAGCTGGCGGCTGTCGCCGGCCGGGCACTCGAGCCGATCGAGCTAGGGCAGCTGGGGCTGGTCGATCCCGATCAGAGTGCGTCGCAGGCGCTGGAGACGGACCTGCTGCTGGTCGCAGACGGCCGCCTGGGGTTTCGCCACGCTTTGCTGCGCGAGGCGGTCTATCAGGAGATCGCCGAGCCGCGCCGGGCGGGTCTGCACAAGCGGTGGGCGTCGTCCCTGCTGGCCGCCGAGCGGGCGGGAAACATTCCCCGGCCGGCCGAGGCGGCCCGCCAGCTCCGGCTTGCCGGCGAGGATCGCCAGGCCGTCCCGCAGCTGGCGCGCGCCGCGGCGCAGGCTCGCACCGTGGCCGGTCTGGAGCAGGCCGTCGCGTTTCTGGAGGAAGCGCTCGCGATCGCGCCCGAACGCGCTGATCTGTGGCTCGAGCTCGGCGAGCTCGAGGCTTGGCGCGTGCAACGCGAGCGGGCCGAGGCGGCCTTCGATCATGCCGTCGCCCTGCTCACTGGGGGTGAGCCGCTGCAACTGGCGCGAGCGCTGCTCCGCCAGGCGCGCGCCTATCACGGACCGATCTGCGATCCGCGGGCGGTGCTGGACAGCTCCAGAGCCGTACTCGAGCTGCTCGACGGCACCGATCTGCCTGCGTCTGAGGAGCGCCGCGAAGCGCTCGCCGCGCTCGCGTGGGCGCAGGCCGTCGCGGGCAGCGTCGAGGAGGCCGAGCGGTTGCTGGATCGGCTGGGAATGGGTGCTCCGCAGAGCGACCTGCAGGTGTATGACATCGGCCATGCGCGGGCGCTGGCGCTGATGCGCCGCGGACGCTTCGTTGACTCATATGCGCCGGCGATCGCGGCCGGCGAGGCGATCGCTCGGGCCGGCCGGCCGGACCTGGCTTATGGCTGCTGGGCGAACGCAGCCGGAGCCGCGGCCGCCGCCGAGGAATTCGAGCGGGCGCTCGAGTTCATCGACCGCGGACGTCAGGCGATCGACGGGCAAGGACTGCAGAGCCTCGAGGTCCATCTGCTGGCTGCGCGCGCGTTCGTGCTCACCCGTTTGCAACGGCTCGCCGAGGCGCGCATCGCGGTGCGGTCACAGCGGGAGATCGCCGATCGCCTGGCGCAACCGCAGCTGCAGGCAATGGCCAGTCACGACCAGGGGAAGGTCGAGCTCGAAGCGGGCAATTTGCGCGTCGCGGGCACCCTGCTGGCCGAGGCACTGGTCGATGACGCGCCGATCAGCCGCCCGCTCACGCGCCTGGCGCTGGCTGAAGCGCTCGCTCGAAGCGGCGAGGTCGAGCTCGCCTCCGAGCAGCTGCGAGCGACCGTACTGGAGCCGGTGCGGCCGAGCGACTTCCCGGACGCGCTGGTGCCCCGCCTCGCCCGCGTCCAAGGCCTGGTAGCGCTCGCGGGTGGGCATTACAGAGAGGCCGAGCGCCGGCTGCAAGAGTCGGTCACCGGCTGGGAACGGTTGCTGGACCGCGGCCGTCGCGCCGACAGCATGACCTCGGTTCTGGCGGACCTCGGTCGCCCCGTCGTCGGGCTGGTGGAGCCCGAGCGCGAGCTGACCCGAGCCCGCCGAGAGCTTCAAGCACTGACGAAGAGAACGCCCCGTGCCGTCGTTTCATGACAGCGTGACGAGCGCGGCTGCGCCCGAGGAGGTGTGGAAGCTGCTGTACGACCCGTCACGCTTTCCGGATTGGTGGGCCGGGATCGAGCATGTACAGGTGCAGGACGAGGACAGCTACACGATGTACCCGGACGGCTATCCCGAGTTTCCGATGGCCCAGCTGCTCGACACCCAGCGCGATCAGCAGCGCGTGACGGTCTCCTGCCTGGTCTCAGACCTACGCTTCCAATGGAGCCTCGAACCTGCCGGTGGGGGCACTCTGATCGCCGTCGACGTGTGCATCCCCGCTGTCGAAGCTCAGCGCCTGCAAGGCCAACGGGAGATTATCCAAGCCTCGCTGCAGCGGCTGGCGCGGATCGCGGAGTCGGCTGGCTGAGCGCCGCCGACCCCGTCAATACCGATCGTGCTCGACCTCAGCGCGCCCACGCTCACTGCCCTGGCCACGCGTCTCGGCGCCGCGCTGCGCGTCCGGGCCCGCGCGTTTGCCCACCGCGGTGACGCGGTGCAGTGCCCGGTATGCGGACACCGCTACAGCGCGTTCGGTGATGATTGGAACCGCGTCAACGCGCTCTGCTGGCGCTGCGGATCCCACGAGCGCCACCGAGCGCTGTGGCTGTATCTGCAGCGTCACCCGGAGCTCCTCGGCGCCGCCGGATCGCTGCTGCACTTCGCGCCCGAGTGGTGCCTGGAGCAGCCGCTGCGACGCGTGCCCGGGTTGCGCTACGTGACCACCGACCTGGATCCCGGCAAGGGACAGCTCGAACTTGACATCACGGCGCTGGCGCTGGGCGACGCCAGCTTTGGCGCGATCATCTGCAGTCACGTGCTGGAGCACGTGCCCGACGACGCCGCGGCGATGCGCGAGCTCCACCGCGTGCTGACCCCCGATGGCTGGGCGATCGTGATGGTGCCGCTGGACATCGGGCGCGCCAGCACCTACGAGGACCCGTCGATCGTCACGCGCGGACAACGTGAGCTGGCCTACTGGCAGGATGACCACGTTCGCCTGTACGCGCCGGACATCGCTGACCGCCTGGCGGTGGCCGGTTTCACGGTGTCCACCGAGCGGGTCGCGGCGCAGCTCGGCCCCGAGCTTACCCGCCGCTACGGGCTGCTGGAGGCCGATTATCTGTTCCTGTGCCGCCGGCGCCCGACCGCCGACCGCCGACCGCCGACCTGACCCTCCCCGATGCTCAATGCAACTGGTCGGCCGGAACCCCTGTGCCGCCGGATTCGGCCGGGGGCACGCCGACTACGCCGACCGACAGCTCAACCGGCGATCCGCCCGCGGCAACGACGTCGATCGCCGGCACCGAGCTGACCAGCGTCCTGACGCCGGCCGCGCCGACCAGCGCGACCAGGCCGAGCCCGGCCGCCAAGTAGGCGGCTCGCGGGGAGAACAGCGAGGTCAAGAGTCCGCCCAGCAGGATCCCGGCGCCCGGCGCCAGCGCGGCGAGCGCCTCCAGCACCGCCGCCACCCGGGTGCGAAACGCGTCGTCGACGAGCTGATGCACGGTGGTTTCGACCGACGCCCATTGCAGTCCGTTGCCAACCCCCCCGATCACGCTCGCGGCGCACGCGGTGAGCAGCGTCGCCGCCACCGCGGTGGCGAGATATCCGGCCGCCACGGCCAGCGTGGAGAGCAGGATCAGCGCGGTACCCACCCGGCGGGCGAGGCGCACCTGGACCGCCGAGCCGAGCGCCATGCCGATGCCCCAGGCGGCCAGGATCGCCGCGTACCCGCCTGCGCCGGCGTGCAACGAGCGTGTGGCGTAGACCACCGTTACGGGCACGACCAGGTAGAAGAAGACGAACGCCAGGCCCTCACCGAAGATCAGCGCCCGCAGCATCGGGTGCCCGCCGATGTAGCGCAGCCCTTCACGCAGGCGTCCGCGGACGGCGAGGCTGGCCGGCCGGGCCGGCTCCCCGATCCGCAGTGCCGGTGCCCGGGCGATCAGCGTCGCTGCCAGGAGGAACGATCCGCCGTCGATCAACAGTGCCGTGGCGCCGCCCAGGATCGCGACGGCTAGCCCCGCCACCGCCGGGCCGGCGATCATCGCCGTCGCCAGTGCCAGGTTGAAGGCCGCCTTGCCCTCCGGCATCAGATCGTGGGGGATCAACGTCGACGCCACGGCGGACCGGGTGATCGTGCGGGCGCAGAACGCCAGCGTCGCGTCGATGAACGCGATCGCGACGATCGGCGCGATCGCCGCGTGGTGCACCAGCGCCGCGAGCAGGACGAACAGAGCGCCCTCGACCACGTAGAGCCCCGGCAGGATCCGGCCCGGCGCCGCGCGGTCGATGCGCGCGACGATCGGCGGGCCCACGAGTCCGGGCACGAACTGCGTGGCCAGGAACAGCATTGCGGTGTCCAGCGCGGAACCCGTCGCGGCGAGCACGATCACCGCCAGCGCGAGCATCCCGACGACGTCCCCGGCGCGGTTGATCACGTAGCTGACCAGCAGAGCGCGGAACTCGGGCACCCGCAGCGATGCGCGCAGCCCGCTCACCGGCGCCCCGCCGAAGCCGGAACCCGCGGCTCGGCCAGCTCCCGGATCCGCTGCTCGATCGCCAGCTCGGCCTCGAAGTCATCGTCCTCGGTGTGCGTGAAGCCGATCTCGTCGCGCTCCAGGATCGCCACGAACAGCTCGACGAAGCGAGCGTCGAGCTGGCTGCCGGCGACTCGGCGCAGCTCAACGATCGCCTCCGAGCGCGACACCGGCGCCCGGTAGGTGTCACGTGCCGTGAGCACGTCATACACATCGCCGACCGAGATCATCCGCGCCAGCGCGGGGATCTCCTCCTCGTGCAGGCCGTAGGGATAGCCGCTGCCGTCGGTGCGCTCGTGGTGGGCCAGGATCACCGACGCGATCTGATCCAGGCCCTCGACGCTGCGCACCAGCTCGGCGCCTCGCTCGGGGTGACCGCGCACGATCTCCATCTCGCTATCGCTGAGCGCGCCGCCGGCGAACAGGATCCGGTCAGGGAACGCGAACTTGCCGATGTCGTGCAGCAGGCCCGCCGTGTGCACGATCCTCAGCTCATCCTCGAGGCAACCGGCCGCGCGGGCGATAGCGCGCGCGTATCGGGCCACGGCCGCGGAGTGTCGCGCGGTGCGCTGGTCGCGCAGCGACAGCGTACGCACCATCGTCACCAGCACGCCGACCTGCAGCGAGGCGAGCTGCAACGTGCGCTGCTCCAGCTGGTCGCGTCGCTCCTGCGAGCTGAGCAGCTCGGCCAGCAGCGCGTAGAAGGCGCCCAGCAGCGCCAGCGACAGAACCAGCGACGCCGGCCCCGTGTGGATGTAGAGCATGGCCAGCGCGGCGGCCAGGAAATTGGGCGCCGCGATCCACGGCAGGGCCGGGACGAAGTCGCGTCGCAGCTGCACGGCGACTGGGGTGCCGGCGTAGACGCGGATCCAGCTCGCCGCCAGCACGAAGTTGATCAGGTTCGCGGCGCTGATCGCGCCGACGACCACCAGCGCGAACGTCGCGCTGCCGCGCGTGACGCCATCCTGGACGGCCGCCCGGATCACCAGCGCCCCGGCGAGCACGTTGACGTACATGCCGAGATTCCAGACCAGCGCCAGCCGTCGTCCCCGCAGCCGGATCCCGTCGTTCCAGACGGCGTCGACGATGCGCGACGCCAGGCAGATCGCCACTGCGGGCGCCGGTCCCAGCAGCGCCATCGCCAGCGCGACGCTGGTCAGGCCGGCCGACAGGCGCATCCGACCCGGGCGTGTGTGCACGCGATCACCCAGGATCCCCAGTGCGGCGAGCGCCGCAAACAGCCACAGCGGTCGCCAGTCCGATGCGTGGGAGCTGAGCGCTGAGCCGGCGAGGGTAACCGCCAGCAGACCCACAGCCAGCCACCGAAAAGCTCGCGCGGACACCCAGGACACGGCATGGGGATCGGCCGCCGAGCTCACGTCTCGACCGTGCGGACTACTGATCCACTTTCGAAAACGCAAGGGATCCAGCGAGTTTCTGCGTGCCACGGTCCTGGACTCGGCTCCGGCCGCCTAAGCTGATCTCCAACCGCCGGTCACGATGAGCAGGCGGTTGATCAGCTGTCAGATTAGATGCTCCAGTGCATGACCGGTTCCTCTCTCGTCCTTTGCATAGCCTCTGGTTCGGCGATCGCGGTGAACCGCACCCCTTGAATTTGTGGTTCATGGACGAGTGTCGTAGCGAGGGCTGATCGCCATGCGTTCCAGATCGCCCGCGGGTCCCCTGGCCAGGTTGCTCTGCGACTGGTTTCTGGTGGGGTCGGCGGCTGGGCCTTCACAGTGGCGGTGGCGGTGTACGCGTTTCGCACCTCAGGCGTCGGCGCAGTCGGCGCGGTCACGGCGGCCGCCGAGCACCTGACGCGAGCGCTCACCGCCTGAGCGCCTCCCGCCTACAACGCAACGAAGCCGGCGAACGCCGCCCGGGAGGCCTAGAAGGGCACCGTAGCGACGACGGCACCCGTCGCACCGAGGAGGGCGTGAAGGTGGTCGACGAATCTCGCACGGCGTTCCTGGCCCTGGGCGAGAGCGTGACCGACATGAGCGGCCGGGTCGAGCAGATCGCGGCTGAGTCCGCTTAGATCTGCGTTGTGCGCACGCCGATCGACCGAGCCGGACTGCGATGACCACGCCAGACGACGCACGGCGCGAGGTGCACGTGACCGGCACCGAGCTCACCGTCGGCGACGTGCTGGCCGTGGCCCGAGGCGGCGCTCGGGCCTCGCTCAGCGCGAGCGCCGTCGAGACGATGCGCCACAGCGCCGAGGTCACCGCCGGGCTGGCGCGGTCGCTAGACGCCGTCTATGGCGTCTCGACGGGCTTCGGGTCGCTCTCGACGGTGCGGATCGCCACCGAGCACCGTGAGGAGTTGCAGCGGGCACTGATCCGCTCCCATGCGGCCGGGATGGGCGGGCGGGTGGAGCGCGAGGTCGTGCGCGCAATGATGCTCCTGCGTGTGCGCTCGCTGTCGATGGGCCGCTCGGGCGCGCGTCCGCTCGTCGCCGAGGCGATGCTGGCGATACTCAACGCCGGGTTGACGCCGGTCGTCCCGGAGTACGGGTCAGTCGGGGCGAGCGGGGATCTGGCTCCGCTGGCCCACTGCGCGCTGGCGCTGATCGGCGAGGGGGAGATCACCGGCGTCGACGGCGAGACTGTGCCGGCCGCCGGCGCGCTGGCCGGGGCCGGGATCGAGCCCGTAACGCTGACCGCCAAGGAGGGACTGGCGTTGATCAACGGGACCGACGGGATGCTGGCGATGCTGGCCCTGGCCACCCATGATCTGGCCCGCGTGCTCAGCACTGCCGACATCGCCGCCGCGATGTCGGTCGAGGCGCTGCTGGGCACCGATCGGGCGTTCGCCGAGGACCTCGTGGCGCTGCGCCCCCAGCCTGGGCAGGCCGACAGCGCCGCCAATCTGCGCTGCCTACTGGCCGGCTCGCCGATCGTCGCCAGCCATCGCCACGGCGACCCGCGCGTGCAGGACGCATACTCGCTGCGCTGTGCGCCCCAGGTCGTGGGCGCCGCGCGCGATACGCTGGCCTTCGCCGATGGCGTGGTGGCCAACGAGCTGCGCTCGGCGATCGACAACCCGATCATCCTGCCCGACGGCCGGGTTGAGTCGTGTGGCAACTTCCACGGCGCGCCGCTGGCGTTTGCGTGTGACTTTCTGGCGATCGCGGTCGCCGAGGTCGGGGCGATCGCCGAGCGCCGCACCGACCGGCTGCTCGATCCCGCGCGCTCGCACGGGCTGCCGCCATTCTTGGCTCCTGAGGCCGGCGTGAACTCCGGTCTGATGATCGGGCAGTACACGCAGGCGGCGATGGTCGCCGAGAACCGCCGGCTGGCGACGCCGGCCAGCGTGGGCTCACTGCCGACCAGCGCGATGCAGGAGGACCACGTCTCGATGGGCTGGGGCGCGGCGCGCAAGCTGCGCGTCGTGGTCGAGAACCTTGTCCGGATCGTGGCGATCGAGTGCGTGACCGCGGCGCGGGCGATCGAGCTGCGCGCGCCGCTACGGCCCGCCGCCGGCACCGCCGCCGCGGTGGCCCGGCTGCGAGCGGCCGAGATCCCCGGCGCCGGCCCTGACCGCTGGCTCGCCCCCGAGCTGGCTGCCGCCGAGCGGCTGGTGGCTGACGGCAGCCTGCTGGACGCGGTCCAGGAGTGCGTCGGGCCGTTGCGCTGAGCCGGCTGACAGCCCGTCAGGCCCCTGCGCTGAGCCGGCGCGCGAGCGGTTCGACGCCTGAGAGCGAGCCGACGCCTGAGCGCACGACGCCTACGGCAGCTGCCAGCGGCCGTCGATCAGCACCGGCACGTCTCGGCCGTCCCGCGTGGTCCCGGTGACCTTGACGTCGCGCCCGCCGATCATGAAGTCGGTGTGCACGGCGCTGGAGTTGATCTGAGCGGCGACCGATTCGTCCTGGGCGAGATGGCCGAAGCCGGATCCGAGCGCGATGTGACTGGCGGCGTTCTCGTCGAGCAGCGTGTCGTGGAAGATCGTTCCCAGCTCGTCGATGCGGCCGCTGCCGTCGACCAGCGCCACCTCGCCGAGCCGGTTGCCGTCCTCTTCGCGCGCCACCAGCTCGCGCAGCAGGTCAGCGCCCTCATCGGCGTCGATCGCCACCGCGCGGCCGCCCTCAAAGCGCACCCGCAACCCCTTGACCACCCGTCCGGAGACCAGTAGCGGCTTGGTCGACGTGACCGTCCCTTCGGTGCGCTCCGGATCAGGGCTGGTGAACACCTCCTCGGTCGGGACGTTGGGCAGGTGCTCGCGGCCCCAGCTGGTCGTGAAGGTTCCGCCCTCCCAACGCACGCCCGCCAGCAGCCCGATCCGCAGATCGGTGCCTGGGCCGGTGAAGTGCAAACCGTCCAGCGCCGCGGCGTCCAGTCGCTGCGCCGCCCGCGCCAGCTCGGCGGTCCGCTGGCGCCAGGCCGACAGCGGGTCGGGCTCGTCAAGCCGGCATACGCGGGTGATCTGCTCCCACAGGCGCGCCAGCGCCGCCTCGCCCTCGAGCTGCGGGAACACCAGCTCTGCCCACGCCTTACTGGGGCCGGGCACGATCGTCCAGTTGACCGACTTCTCCGCGATCACCTTGGCCCACTCGATCAGCTGCACCGTGTCGCGTCCGATCCGGCCCGGATCGAGGTCGTCGAGCAGCCCCGGCGCGGCGGGGCCGCTGAGGCCGATCAGCGCGCCCTGCATCTCGGCCAGCTGCGTCGGACGCTGACGCACCCACGGGATCACTGTGCCCAGCGCCTCCTCGGGGGCGTGCTCCAGCCGTGCGCGCTGGAGGTGCGGGTCGGCGTAGCTGACCTCCACCTGGTGTGCGCCGCGGTCATAGCAGGCAATCGCCAGGGCGCGCGCCAGCGGCTCCTGGCCCAGCTTGGCGTTGACCACGACGGTCTGACCGGGCGCGACGTTGACACCAAGGCCGGCGGCGAGGTCCGCCAGGGCTGATTCGTATTCGGCCACGCGGCGAGGCTATCGCTATTTTTGATCGGGTTGAGGGGATCACCGTGACCAGACCGCGCATCGGATGGATCGGCACGGGCGTGATGGGTGCGCCGATGGCCGGTCACCTGCTGGGCGCCGGCTATCCGGTGAGCGTCTTCAACCGGACGCGCAGCCGAGCCGAGGAGCTGATCGCCGCCGGCGCGACCTGGCGCGATTCCCCCGCCGAGCTGGCCGCCGATTGCGACGCGGTGTTCCTGATGCTCGGCTACCCGGCCGACGTCTCCGAGACGGTGCTCGGCGAGGGCGCCGTACTCGAAGCGCTCGCGTCCGGGTCGCTGCTGATCGACATGACCACCAGCGAGCCCGCCCTGGCGCAGGAGATTCACCGTGCCGCCATCGCCAAGGGCGTCCACGCGCTGGACGCCCCGGTGTCGGGAGGCGATGTCGGCGCCCGCAACGCGAAGCTGGTGATCATGGTGGGGGGAGAGGCCGAGGCCTACGCGCAGGCCCAACCGTTGCTGTCGGTGCTCGGCCAGACGATCGTTCACCAGGGCGGCGCCGGCTCCGGTCAGCAGACCAAGATGATGAACCAGATCGCGATCGCCGCCGGCATGATCGGCATCTGCGAGGCGCTCGTGTACGCCCACCGGGCCGGGCTGGACCTGGCGCGGGCGATCGACACGATCAAGGACGGCGCCGCGGGCTCCTGGTCGTTGACCAACTACGGTCCCCGGCTGTTGCGCGGCGACCTGGAGCCGGGCTTCAAGGTCGATCACTTCATCAAGGATCTCGGCATCGCCCTGTCCGACGCGCGCCGGCTGGGCGTGTCGCTGCCGGGCACCGCGCTCGCGCAGCAGCTCTACGTGGCCGCGGCCAGCCAGGGTCTGGGCCAGAAGGGAACCCACGCGCTGGCCGTGGCCGTCGCTGGGCTGTCCGGTGAGTGCTGGCCCGCGGACGCCAACGGCTAGAGCTCGGCGGTCCGAGTGCCCGCCGGCGCCCGCCGGTGGTCAGAGCTCGGCGAGGCGCCGCGACAGGAACCGCCGCTCGGCCTCCGAACGCGTGAGCTCCAGCGCGCGCTGGTAGGCGACTCGCGCCTCGGCCGCCCGCCCCAGCCGCCGCAGCAGCTCGGCGCGTGAGGAGTGCAGGTACCGGTACTCGTCCAAGGACGGCGGCAGCGCCTCGACGATCGCCAGCCCGGCGGCGGGGCCCTGCGCCTCGGCGACCGCGACGGCCCGGTTGAGCTCCACGATCGCCGAGCCCGTCGAGCGCACGAGCTCGCCGTAGAGCGCTGCGATCTGCGGCCAGTCGGGCCGATCCTCAGCCTGCAGCGAGGCGATCGCCGCCTGCAGAACATAGACCCCACCCGCCCCGCGGCCGCGCAGTGCCACCGCGCGGTCCAGCAGGATCCGCCCAGAGGCGATTTGGCCGGCGTCCCACAGCGAGCGATCCTGGTCGGCCAGCAGAACCAGCTCTTCGCCGTCAAAGCGCGCGTCGCGGCGCGCGTCGTGCAGCAGCATCAGCGCCCGCAGCCCGCAGACCTCGGGCTCGTCGGGCATCAGCTCGCCGAGCACGCGCCCCAGCCGGATCGCCTCCGCCGTCAGGTCGCCCCGGCCGCCGTAGCCCTCGTTGAATATCAGGTAGACGACCGCCAGCACCGCCGTCAGCCGCTCCGGCAGGCGATGATCGGCGGGCACCGCGAACGGGATCCGCGTCGCCTTGATCTTCGCCTTCGCGCGGGAAAGCCGCCGCTTCATCGTCTCCGACGGGACGACGAACGCCCGCGCGATCTCCTCCGTTGTCAGCCCGCCCAGCGCGCGCAGCGTGAGCGCCACCTGGGCCTCGACCGCCAGCGCTGGATGACAGCAGGTGAAGATCAGCTCCAGGCGCTCGTCGGTGATCGTCGGGTCGTCCATCGCGGGCTCGGCTTCGGTTGGCGTCGAGTCGGGAGCATCCAGCCGCTGCGTCTTGGCCGCCAGCACGCGTTCGCGGCGTAGCCGGTCGATCGCGCGGTGGCGAGCGGTCGTGGTCAGCCAGGCGGCCGGCTGGCTGGGAACGCCATCGCGCGGCCAGCGCTCCGCGGCGACCGCGAATGCCTCCTGTACGGCTTCCTCGGCGAGGTCGAAATCGCCGAGGAAGCCGATCATGGAGGCCAGCACCCGCCCCCATTGCTCGCGGAAGATCTGCTCGATCAGTGCTGACGCTCCCGCGGCACCACTGGCCGCACCTCCACCGAGCCGCCCAGGCGCGTCGCCGGGATCCGCGCGGCAACCTCCAGAGCTGTGTCGAGATCGTCGGCCTCGTAGATGAAGTAGCCGCCAAACACCTCCTTGGTGTCGGCGAACGGCCCGTCGGTGACCAGCGCCTTGCCGTCGCTCACGCGCACCGTCGACGCGGTCTGCACCGGCTCCAGCTGAGCTCCTCCGACGCACGCCGGATCGGCGCTGATCTCCATGTACTCGCCGAAGATCGCTGCGCGCTCCCCGTCGTCCAGGTGGTCGTAGCTGCCCGGCGTCTCGTAGATCAACATCGCGTACTGCATGCCTTCCTCCTCGGTGGAGCTTTGCTTGTCGTCCGTTAGACGAACGATCCCACGCCAGGGGACAACCCGAAGAGGAGGTTTCTCGCTGACCGCGCGGCCAGAGGCGAGCCCGGTCCAGGGCCGGCGGTCAGACGCCCAGCTCCTCGGAGGCCAGCTTGGCCCCCTCCAGCCGGGCGGAGATCTCCTGCATCGCCACGTCGCGCGCGAAGTCCGGCGAGCCTCGACGCACGCGCGGGGCCTCAACGCGCAAACCATCAGACCGACCGGTCTCCCACTCTAGTGCCAGACGATACTACCCCGCTCTCGTCCAAGTCAAGCCGCCGTCGAGCCGGCGAAACCGGCGTCTGATGACCGTGCCGCCGGAGGGCTCAAGCGGCGATCCCGCGTGCCCGGGATCCGCGCGGCGCGTCAGTCGTACTCGTAGAACCCGCGCCCTGACTTGCGGCCCAGCCAACCGGTGGCGAGCATCCGCTTGATCAGCGGCGGAGGCGCGTATTCCGGGCGCTTGAACTCGTCATAGAGCGAATCGCAGATCGCGTACAGCACATCGAGCCCGATGAAGTCACACAGCGTCAGCGGCCCCATCGGATGTCCGCAGCCGAGCTTCATGCCTGCGTCGATGTCCTCACGGGTGGCAAAGCCGTCCTCCAGCATCCTCACCGCCGCCATCAGATATGGGATCAGCAGCATGTTGACGATGAAGCCCGAGCGATCCTTGGTGGAGATCGGGGTCTTGCCCAGCGACTTGACGAACTCGGTCGCCCGCTCGATCGTGTCCTCGCCGGTGGGCAGCGCGCTGACCACCTCGACCAGACCCATCACCGGCACCGGTGAGAAGAAGTGCATACCCAGCACGCGCTCAGGATGGTCGACCACGCTGGCCAGCCCCGCGATCGGGATGCTCGAGGTGTTCGACGCCAGCAGCGCGTCCTGACGGACGTATTCGTTGAGCCGCTTGAAGTAACCGTGCTTGACGTCGCGGTCCTCCACCACGGCCTCGATCACCAGGTCGCTGTCGGATAGCTCGTCCAGGTCGGCGACATAGCGCAGCCGTCCCATCGCGGCCTGGCGCTCAGCGGCCGAGATCCGTCCCGAGCTCTCGGCCCGGGCGATCGACTTCTCGATCCGCCCGCGTGAGGCGTCGCGACTTTCCACGATCGGCTCATACACCTTGACCTGGTAGCCGGCCCTGGCCACGGTCTCGGCGATGCCGCTGCCCATCAGGCCACCGCCGACGACGCCGACCGCCTTGGGGCTATCGGCCATCGCCGAGCTCCGGGGCGCGGTGACGCTCGTCGTGCGCAAGCAGCAGGGCGGCGATCCGCTGGGCGCGCCGCGCCGCGTCGAGGTCCCCCTCGCCGGCCGCGACGATCGAGCCCTTCATCAGGATGTGCCACTCGCGAGCCAGGCCGTCGGGATCCGCGCTGCCCGCGTCGAAGGCCAGCTCAGCCAGGAACTCCTGGATCCCCGCCAGCTGGCCCGCCGCCGCGCGATGCAGCGCATGCCCGCCGTCAGGGTGCTCGAGCATCACGTTGATGAATGAGCAGCCCTCAAAGCTGGGCGGCCGGAACCACTCGTCGACCTGCCTGGCCACGCCGGATCGCTGGTGGATCGCTTCGACTCCGACCGCCTGCACCCCGTGGCGGGAGAAGAGCTCGTAGGCGCTCGCGACCAGCCGCTCCCGAGCTTCGCTGCCGCGGTGGGCCGGCATCGGCCGGGTCTCGGCGAGCTCCTCCATTGCCCCGAATCTACCAGCCACCGGGCGTGCGAGCCGGGGGCTGAGCCGGCCGCCTCACACCGCTCGTTGGCTGCCACCAGCCCGCGCAAGTCGTCGATAGCCGTGCCTTGCTCGAGTTTGCCGGCGTCGCGGGGCCTGATCACCGACCCCGGGGCCGGCTCAGGTCGCCGGCGCATGGAGGGCGGCAAACCCGGCGTTGAGCAGCGCCTGCGCCTGGTCGGATGGATCGGCCGAATGCAGCAGCACCACGCCGAGCCAGGCGCGCCCGCGGCGGGCGGCGGCGACCAGGCACGGGCCGGCGGCGGTCGTGAACCCGGTCTTGACCCCATCGGTCCCGGCGTACTCGACGCGCAGCAGCGGGTTGTTGTTGTACAGCCACAGCTTGCCGCCCTTGATCGGGAACGGCAGCACGACGTCACGCGTCGCGACGATCGGCGCCAGTACGCGCTGGGTCAGCACCGCGTGCGCCAGCCGGGCCAGATCCCGCGCGCACGAGTGGTTGCCCTGATCGACGATCCCCGAGACGGTGGTGAAGTGGGTGCAGCGCAGTCCCATCGTATTGGCGCGGGTGTTCATCATCGCGATGAACCGGGCCTGCGTCCCGGCCACGTGCTGGGCGAGCGCGATCGCGGCGTCGTTGCCCGACGGCAGCAGCAGGCCGTAGAGCAGCACTTGCAGTGAGACCCGCTTGCCCAGCGGCAGCAGTCCGACCCCCGAGCCTGAGAAGTGGACCGCCTGGCGCGTGATCAGCACACGGTCGCTCGGCCGGGAGTGGGCGACGACGACCAGCGCGGTCATCATCTTGGTCAGGCTGGCGATCGGCCGGGATTGCGTCGGCCTGCGTTCCCAAAGCACCCTCCCCGTCCGTAGGTCGAACAGCAGCCCGCTCTTGACGGCGAGCTTGAGCCGGACGTTGACCCGCTGGGACGCCGGTGCCGGTGCCGCGCCGTACGGATCCGGCGCCTGAGGTCTGTGGAGCGTCGCGACGGCGGGCGCCCGCTCCTGGCCCGGGGCGCCGGTCGTGCTGGGTCCTGTGGCGGCCGAGGCCATGAACGCCAGCAGCGCAACGCAGCCGGAGCCGACGATCATCGCGGCGACGCGGATCCGGCGCCGGCGCCGCGCGCGGCGGGCCGACGCCTCACGCGCGGCGCGCCGAGCGCGTCCCTCCTGGAGTAGCACCGAGCCTTGACTCACTGCGGGGGAGGATTGCGCAGCGCCCCGACGATGCCAACCGCGAATAGCCCTAGGATCGCGATCGCGACCACATCGAGCCCGTTGAAGCCGTTGTTGACGATGTCGACCACGGTCAGCGCGGCGAGGACCGCGATGAACGCCAGCGCGAGCGCCAGGATCGTGCCGCGCACTAATGTCCCGCCCGCACGGGAGGCACCTGATTGCGCCGTGTGGCCAGCAGGCGGATCGCCAGCGCCCCGAACGCGAACCCGCCGACGTGCGCGAAGTACGCCACCACGCCCCCGCCGCCGGTCGGATTGGTCAGCCCGGCGGCCCCGAACACCGCCTGCTCGGCGAACCAGATCCCCAGCATCAGGATCGCCGGCAACTCGATCACCGTGAAGAACAGGATGATGAACACGAGCGTCAGCACCCGCGCCCGGGGATACAGCACGATGTACCCGCCGAGCACGGTCGCGATCGCCCCCGATGCGCCGACCGTCGGCGCAGTCGAGTTCGGACCCACGGCGACCTGCAGCGCCAGCGCCGCGATCCCGCCCACGAGGTAGAACGCCAGGAACTTGAACCGCCCCATCGAGTCCTCGACGTTGTTGCCGAAGATCCACAGGAACAGCATGTTGCCTCCGATGTGCAGGATCGAGGCGTGCATGAACATGCCGGAGAAGATCGTCTCCCAGGTCGGCAGCACTCCCGTCGGCGTGCTGGTGACTGCGTGCTGGCCCTGGCAGGCGATCGTCTGGCTGGTCACCAGCCCCTGGACGGTGGCCAGACCGCAATGCATGCCGGGGTGCGTGAGTGCGTAGGGGATCGCCCCGTACTTGACGATCTCGTGGACGTCGGGGCCGCTGATCAAACTGCCGCCGTGGTGGACGGCCAGCACGTAGACGACGACATTGGCCAGGATCAGCGTCAGCGTCACGAACGGGAACCGATCCGTGGGGATGTTGTCCTTGATCGGGATCACGCGTCGGAGAGCTTATGGATTGGGCGGCCCGACGCGGACCGGCCGGGTGGGGTGCGGGCGGTTGCTCAGGCGCGGGCGATCAGGGCGCGTGCGAGGCCGGCGGTGCTCGGGGCCCGGGCGAGGCTGGCGTTGCTCAGGCGGGGGCGCCGGCGCGCTCAGGCGCGAGCGACCGGGGCGCCGACCGCCACGATCCGCCACGGCTGCTGGGGACTGCCGTCGAGCGCCAGCGTCCAGTGCTCGGTGAAGCTCGTCACCCGTGACTGGCTGCCGGCGACGACCGCCGTGGTGTCGCGGTCCTCCAGATACCGGCGGCCCTGCAGGTCCACGGCGATCGTCATCGTCGGCGGCTCAGAGCCGGCGTCGAGCGCCAAGATCCTGATCCGCTTCACCGCCGGGCCGCGAACCACCAGACGCGTCTGCTCGCTCGGGTCGCCCGGATGCAGCAGTTCACCGGCGGCCGCGGGGGTGGCGATCGCCAGCAGCGCGGCGTTCTTGCCGTCGACCGCCTCGGCCCAGGCCGAAACGGCGCGGCGCGCCGCCACCTCCAGCACATCGGGCGCGAACCGGCCGTCGGCCAGGCTCAGATCGAGCGCCGCGGCGCGCGCGTCGCCCTCGTACTGTAGGTCGGCTACCTCGGCGACCTTGGTCCCGGCGGGCACGGCCTCGGCGACCGCCCCTTCCACGAGGGCCTCATCGCGCATCCCCTGCTCGTCCGCCCAAGGGGTGGCGACGATCTGCTGATCGAGCGCGTGTGTGCCCTCGGCGCCCTGCTCGATCGACACCAGGATCCAGTGGCTCTCCCGCTTGCGCAGCGTCCAGAACTCACGCGTGCGCACGGTCTCGGTCAACCGTCCGGCGCGCTTGAGGTGGTGGCCGGCGCGATCTTCGACGTAGTCGCGCAGCTTGGCCTCGATGCGCACCGTGACCCGGTCGCCCTCGGCGTCGCCGCGGTTGGTCAGGCCGACGTACTCGACGGTTGGTTCGCCGATCGGCTGCACGCGGTTATGCCAGCCTCGGCGCTCCAGGTCGTCCAGCCGGCGCTCCCATTCCGCCAGCAGCTCGGGCGCGACCAGCCCGCGCAGCCGTACGCGGTCGTCGGCGTCCCACGCCGCCTGGATGTCGGTGAACAGCTTGGCGGCGGATGCGCGCACATTGTCGGGCGCGAACGAGGGGTCCTCGTCGGATGCCTCGGCCGCCGCCAGCTCCACGCGACGCTCGCGCTTGGCGGTGCGCCGCCGTGCGCCGCGACCCGAGTCCTTACGCGCCTCCCACCATTGCCGCATGAACGGGCCGCCCTTGGTGGTCATCAGATACAGCAGACCCAGCGCGACCAGCACCAGCGCGCCCAGGCCGTGGCCGAGCAACGCGATCCGGAACAGCAGCTGCAGCACGATGTAGATCGCGAAGCCGCTTCCGTGACCGCCGCTCCCGCCACCACCACCGCCGCCACTGAAGCCGGCCGAACCGCCGCCGGCGGCGGCCAGCGCCTCGGGCGCCAGGGCCAACGCCAGTACAAGCGCGAGCGCGAGCGCGATCAGGATCGGCGGGCGGCGTTTCATGTACTCACCATACGGGTGCGGCGTGGTCTCATGCGCTTATCGTCTCCGCCAGCGGCCCTACGCCCGGCTCGCGCTGGGGGACATGCTGATCGGCGTGGTAGCTGCTGCGCACGAGCGGTCCGGCCGCCACATGCTCAAAGCCGAGTTCGTAGGCGGCGTGCTCCAGCGCCTTGAACTCGTCGGGATGCCAGTAGCGGACGATCGGCAGGTGGCGCTCCGTCGGGCGCAGGTACTGGCCGACCGTGAGCACCTGCACGTGGTGCTCGCGAAGCGTGCCGAGGGCGTCGACCATCTCCGCGAACGTCTCGCCGAGCCCGACCATGAGTCCGGATTTGGTAACGACCTCGTCGCCACCCATCTCCTTGGCGTTTCTGAGCACGCGGGTCGAGCGATCCCACGTGGAGCCGCGCCGCGCGACCGGGTACAGCCGCGGGACGACCTCGACGTTGTGGTTGAAGACGTCGGGCCGTTCGGCGATCACCTTGGCCAGCGGCATCTCGGCGCCGCGGAAGTCGGGCGTCAGCACCTCGACCTTGCATCTCGGCGCCTGGCGGCGGATCTGACGGATCACGCCCACGAATGCGCTTGCGCCGTAGTCGGGGAGGTCGTCGCGGTCGACGCTGGTGATCACCGCGTGTCTGAGACCCATCTTGGCCACGCTGCGCGCGACACGGGCCGGCTCCAGCGGGTCGTTCCAGGTCGGCTTGCCCGTCTTGACGTTGCAGAAGCCGCAGCGGCGCGTGCACGTGTCGCCGAGGATCATGAACGTGGCAGTCCCGCGCTGCCAGCACTCGCCGATGTTGGGGCAGGCGGCCTCCTGGCAGACCGTATGCAGGTTCTCTGACTTGATCAGCGACTGCAGCTCCCGGTAGCGCGGGCCGCCCGGGGCGGGGACCTTGAACCACGGCGGCTTGCGACCGCGGTGGGGCTGCACGTCGGCCCCGAGCACGGTGAGCACATCGGCGATCCCACCGGGGTTGGCTCTCGACCTGGTCGAATGCTCGCGCACGCTCACAGGTTAAGGCTAGCGCCTGCGTAGGGCGGGAAAGCCAACTGGGTCTAATTGGTGCCATTTGGATGCAACACTCGCGCCGGCGCCGCGAGCGTCAGCCGTACCGACTGCTCATGCCCCCGAATCATCGTCCGCGAACACCGCCTCGCGTCCGGCGTGCACTGTTGGTACACAATCGTCACCGGCCGTCACCCACACGTCAGGTTTTCCGGCCAACGAGAGATTAACCACCCTCGCCAGCGCGCAGCATGGCGCGATCGCGCTAACGCAGCTTCGAGATCTCGGACTCTCGGCTTCCATGATCCACAAGCGCGTGGCCGCCGGCCGCCTCTTTCGCGTCCATCACGGCGTCTATTCGGTCGTGCTGACGGCGCTGCTCTCGCGCTACGGCTCGTGGATGGCCGCAGTGCTCGCCTGCGGACCAGGGGCCGTGCTCTCACACCGATCGGCTGCGGCTTTACACGAGCTGCGGGCCAGCGAACGGCTCAATCCGGAGGTTACGGTGCCGAGTCGCGTGCGCCACCTGCGCCTCGGGATCGACATCCACCGCTCGACAACGCTGACGCCGGCGGACACGATGATCGTCAACGGCATCCCGACCACGACCGTCGCGCGGACCCAGCTTGACCTCGCCGAGGTGATCGACCGCCGCGGGCTGGAGCGGGCGATGCTCGTCGCCCTGCTGCTGGCGTGAGTCGTTGGTCGCGGCGCCGGTCGCCCGCGTCGCGGCGGCTCCGCTCGTCCCGGTCAGACGCCTGCGGACGCCGGCGCCCCGAACACGGCCTCCAGGCGACCCAGACTGACGAGCCGCTGACGCCGACCGAGGGCCTGGGCGACCTGCCATGCCGCCCGCCGACGAAAGCACTTCATCTGACCCGCCAGCCGGCCCGCCTCCTTGATCAGCGACGTCATCTGCACGTCCTCCAGCCCGCAGGCGACGACCCAGCTGAATGGCTGCATGTCGTTCTCGACGTTGACCGCGAACCCGTGCGTCGTCACGCCCCGCGCCACGTGCACCCCGATCGAGGCGATCTTGCGGTCCTGGACCCATACGCCGGTGTAGTCGGGGCCGTCCTGAGGCCGCGCCCGGGCCGGAACGCCCTCGTCGGCCAGCGCCGCCACCAGTGCTCGTTCCAGTGTGCGCACGTAGGCGACGACGTCGTCGACGCGCACGATCGGATAGCCCACCAGCTGCCCGGGGCCGTGATAGGTGACCTTGCCGCCGCGGTCGGTCTCGACGATCTCGATCCCCTGCATCCGATACCAGTCCTCGCCCATCGGTAGCTCACCCGGCGCCGAGCGGCGCCCGCGCGTGAAGACGGGCCAGTGCTCCAGCAGCAGCAGCACGTCGGGCAGCTCGTCCGCCTGGCGCGCGGCGCGGATCGACCCCTGCAGCGCCAGCGCCTGGTGGTACTCGATCGTGCCCAGGTGACAGACCCAAAGCTCAGGATGCTCGCTGGTCACAACCATGATCGTAGCTCGCAGATCACGCTAACCGGCGGCCTCAGCGACCACCTCGGCCAGCAGGCTCGCCATCTGCTCGAGCGTCTGCGCGTGCCCGGCAATCACGTAAGCGCCCTGAAGCTCGCGCGGATCGCGGAAGCCGAGCGAGACACCGCCCTCGCCGGCCCAGGTCAGCACACGCAGCGGCAGTTCGATCCCCACCCGCGGGTCGCTGATCATCAACGGGGTCCCCCCGCGCGCGCTGCCGAACACGACGACCTGCTCGTCGGGCATCTCCAGCCCGGCCTCACGTGCGCCGGCGGCGTGATCGATCCGCGTGAACACGGTCAGCGAACGGCGCTCGATCGCCTCCATCAGCCGATCGCACGTCTTCTCATACGAGTGCGGGCTATGCGTGATGACCATGCGCCAAGCGCCGGATTCTAGCTCCCGGGCGCACCTTCGAGGTGGCGCTTGACGCTGGCGAGGAACTGTGCCGACAGCGCGCCGTCGAGCGCGCGGTGGTCCCAGCTCAGGCCAAGGATCGTCATCGGCCGGATCGCGATCGCGTCGTTGCCATCGGTGTCGGTCACCACCACCGGTCGTTTGACGATGGCCTCGAAGTCGAGGATCCCCACCTGGGGCTGGTTGATGATCGGCGTGGCCATGATCGACCCGAACTGACCCGGGTTGGTGATCGTGAACGTCCCCCCGCGAACGTCGTCGGCGTTCAGCTCGCGCGAGCGCGAGCGGCGGGCGAGGTCCTTGATCCGCGCCGCCAGTCCTTCCACCGAGAGCTCGTGGGCGCCGTGGATCACCGGGACGATCAGGCCATCCTCCCCAAGCGAGACCGCGATCCCGAGGTTGATCTCGTGGTGGCGCGTGTAACTGTCCTGCTCCAGCCACGCGTTGAGCGACGGGTGCTCGCGCAACGCCTCGATCGTCGCGCGAGCGACGAACGCCAGCGCGGTCACGCCGAGCCGTACGCGGTCGGCCTGTACCCGGCCCATGTCGACCTCGATCCAGGTCGTGCAGTGCGCGGCTGTGTCCAGCGAGCGCTTCATGTGCTCGCCAATCTGGCGCCGTATCCGCGACAGGCCGCCGGGGGCGGCCGCACCACCCGCGGCGCCACCGCCCTGATCAGCTACGCCCGCGGCGCCACCGCCACCGCCACCGCCGGCCCGGGGCACACTTGCCCCCATGCCGGCTTGGACCGCGGCCGGCGGATCGGGGCGGTACGGGCTCTCGATGTGCAGCGGCGGCTCCGCCGCGGTTGCTTCGCCGGCCTGCGCGCCTCCGCCGTTGCCGTTTCCGCCAACCAGCGCCAGGACATCCTGCTTGCGCACGCGACCGCCGCGTCCGGTGCCGGGAACCTGCGAGAGGTCGATGTCATGCTCGGCGGCGATTCGCTGGACCACCGGGGAATAGCGCCGGTTGGGCCCGCCCTGCCGCGCCGTCGGCTCGGCGGCTCCGGACGCCGCCCCGCCCTCGCCGTGGCCGCCCGCCGGTGAGCCCCCACCCCCGGATACCGAACCGGCCTCGTCCTCCGCGGACACTCCGGGCTGCGGCCGCCCGTTGCCCGGCTCGCCAGCCCGGCCTTCCCCGTCAACGGCGACGCCGTCCGCCGCGCCGGTCGCGATTCGCGCCAGCACCACGCCCACCTCGACCGTCGCCTCGACCGGGACCAGGATCTCGGCGACGACGCCGCTCACGGGCGCCGGCACCTCGGTGTCGATCTTGTCGGTGGATATCTCGCAGATCGTCTGCTCGGCCTCGATCCGGTCGCCGGGCTCGACCCGCCAGGCGACCACGGTCCCCTCCACCACCGACACGCCCATCTGCGGCATCGTGACGTCGGTCAGCGCACCTGCCCCGGCGCCCGCACCTGGCCCGGCGTCCGCACC
>ODAK010001003.1_pt1 | contig 31799 bp, 30 predicted proteins | sample 1539591 | NCBI WGS metagenome assembly ODAK01 (sample SAMEA3539303, study PRJEB22396) | soil metagenome | biome: tundra; feature: field; material: soil | place: USA | collected 2010-05 | depth 0.15 m
TGGAACCGGCGCTGCAGCAGGGCAGGTGTGAGTTTGTGCAAGTGGACATCTGCGACCGCGCGGTGTTGGATGCGGTGCGCGGATGCGATGCCGTCATCCACTTCGCCGCCGAGAGCCATGTGGACCGCAGCATTGAGGATGCCGCGGCCTTCGTGCGTACCAATGTAGACGGGACGCACAACCTCATCCAGGCCTGCCGGGAAGCGGGCGTGCCGCGGTTCTTGCACGTCAGTACCGACGAAGTGTATGGCAGCCTCGGCGAGGAAGGCGAGTTCACGGAAGAATCTCCGCTGCAGCCGAACAGCCCGTACGCGGCCACCAAAGCGGCTTCCGATCTGCTGGTGCTGGCCTATGTGCGCACCCACAAGTTTGCTGCGGTGGTGACGCGCTGTTCCAACAACTATGGGCCGTACCAGTTTCCCGAGAAGTTCATCCCGCTGATGATCGCGCAGGCGATGGCGGGCGAGCGGCTGCCGGTGTATGGCAAAGGCAGCAACGTGCGCGACTGGATCCATGTCAGCGATCACTGCACCGCCCTGGACGCGGTGTTGCAGCGCGGCCGCGAAGGCGAGGTTTACAACATCGGGGGAAGATGCGAGAAGCGCAACCTCGAGGTGGCCAAGCTGATTCTCGCTGCCCTCGGCCGCTCCGAATCGCTCATTCAGTTCGTCAGCGACCGTAAGGGACACGACCTGCGCTACGCCATCAACTGCCAAAAGCTCGAGCGAGAGCTGGGCTGGCGGCCCCAGATTGGTTTCGCTCCGGGGCTGGCGCAGACCATCGCCTGGTATCGCGAAAATATGCCGTGGCTCGATGACGTGCGCACCGGCCAGTACCGCGACTACTTCCGGAAACATTACGTGCAGCGCGAGAAGACCTTCGCGCCGTAGCTTAACGTTCGCTTGCCGGTCGGATCGCAGGCTCCAGCCAACATCGAAAGATGAGCGCAGAAGGTACAAAAAAGCGGCGGCCACTTGGGCCGCCGTTGATATTGGAGCGTCCTTCAGACCGCTACGGTTCCAGCACGTGGATTGCCTTGTCACCATAGAATGTTATTTGGATCAATACCCGCTGGTTCTTCGCGTTCTCGGTAAAATGCTGCTCCGACACGATCGCCTTGGAAGCGAGCGGCGCCAACGTGCACGTTGCTTTGGCCTCGGCGGTTCCGCCTTTCTGCTTGAAGATCATGATGTGGGTCTGGCCTTGCATTTGATGTGTGACGTTGTAGGTGCCCGCTGGCAGCAAACTTCCGGCAACAACCGTCGGCTGAGTAAAGGTAAGAGTTTGTTTTGTGGCAATGCCCATGGGATTGTCTTTTGCCGCCATGCTGCCCAGCAGCACTAAGACCAGTCCGATTAGGACGACGAACATTCTTTTCCGGGTGTACATATTCCTCCAATGAAGCCCATGAGTGGTGGGCTGTAAGTAGTCCAACTTCAGTGTAGACAAACCGGCCAAAAAGTGGTGTGTCGCCAATCACAATGCGCTGTGAGTTGCGGGCACAACGGGTGCTCAGAGAAGCTTGCGCAGCTCTCGCCGCAGGATTTTTCCGGAGGCTGTACGCGGTAGCATTTGCACGAAATAGATTTCGCGCGGCATTTTGTAATGCGTTAGGCGCTCCGCCACGAATTCCTGCAGACCAGATTCTGCCTGCTTGCCGGCCACCTCTCCTTCGCGCAACACCACGAAGGCGCACGGAATCTCCTCTCCCGCGCTGTCCACTCGCGAAACCACGCCGCAGTCGCGTACCGCCGGATGTTCCAGCAGCACGCTTTCCACCTCCGCCGGCGCAATCGAGAAGCCCTTGTACTTCATCATTTCCTTGCGCCGATCGACCACGTAGTACTGGCCGCTGTCGTCCACACGAACGATATCGCCAGACCAATACCATCCGTCGCGCAACACCGCGGCGCTGGCGTCTGGAGATTTCCAGTAGCCCAGCATGAATTGCGGTCCGCGCATTACCAGCTCGCCGATTTCTCCCGGCGCTACGTCGTTCTCCTTTTCATCCACAATCCGGCATTCGGTTTGCACTACGGGTGCGCCGACGGAATCCGGTTTGTACAGCTCGGGGAGAAGAAATCCCACATGCGTAACCGGCGAGGCTTCCGTCATTCCGTAGCCTTGGCGGATGGGAATGCCAGTGTCCTGAGTAAAACGGCGCGCCAGTTCCGGGGCCAGCGGGGCCGCTCCTGACTTCACCCAGCGCAGGCGATGCTGGCGCGGAAATTTCCCCTGTTCCGCTGCCTGGCAATACGCCAGCAGCGTTGGAGGCACGCACAGGGTGATCGTCACGCTCTCCTGCACGATGGTTTCCAGCGAACGTTCGCAGTCGAAACGCGGCATCAACACCACAGTGCACCCGCGCATCAGCGTGAGATTCAAGCCCACCGTCAAACCGTAGATGTGATAGAGCGGAAGGAAGCACAACAGCACATCCGGGTCGCTGATGGCGCCAAATTCGCCCGGAGTGAGCGTCTGAAAGACATTGGCGACCAGGTTGAAATGCGACAGCATGACGCCTTTGGGCAGGCCCGTGGTCCCGCTGGAGAAGGGAAGAGTGGCCAGCGCCTCGCGGGAATCGTGCTCCGGTTTCGGCAGCCGCACGCTGAGGTTTGGCGCGAAGAGAGACTCCCACGACTCCGAGCCGCTAGGCCCCGGATTGCGGATGGTGTAAACCTTCCGCAACGCGGGAAGCCCCGAGAGATCGATTCCGGTAAGCAATGCGCCATCGCTAATGAGAGCGACCGCGTCCGCTGTTTCCAACTGATAGCGGACTTCGCGCTCGCGGTAGGTCGGGTTCATGGTTGTCGGCACCGCCCCGGCCAAGGTTGCAGCATGATAGGCAACGCCGAACTCCCAGCAATTCGGCAGGTAAATCCCGATCATCTCCCCGGGGCGAACCCCGGCCGCGACCAGGCCGCGCGCGGCGCGTTCCACCAGTTCGCCGTATGCCGCATAGGTGATGCGCCTCGCGGGCGTGCAGGAAGTATCCACTATGGCGGTCTTCGCCGCATGTTGGCGGCAGGAAGCAAGTATGACGTCGTGGACAAACTTGCCCTCGGGATTGTCGTAGAGCCGGGTACGAAGACCTTGCGCGTGCTGTGCCATATGGCGTGCGCAGAAGTCTAACAAATATTCGCCCCTACTGGGGCCCGCAACAGGCGGGCGGCGTTTGTTATCCTGTCTGGCGGAGATCAGCCGCGGCAATCGAGGGCCTATGCGCGGACTCAAAGGCAAGCGTGTCGTTATCACCGGGGGCGCCAGCGGCATCGGTGCGGCCACGGCGGCGCGGTTCCTGGAAGAAGGCTCGCTAGTCGCGGTTCTCGACCGCGATCCGGCCGCGTGCGAAACGGTCCGCGCGCAACAGCCCGGCATCGCGGGAACATTCCTCGCCGATGTCGCCGACCACGGACAAGTACAGCGCGCCTTCGCAGCCATAGTGCGCGATCTGGGCGGGCTGGACGTCGTCATCAACAACGCCGGTATCAGTATTCGTCATAAGTTTCTCGATATCACTCCCGACGAATGGGGCCGGGTGCTCGCAGTGAATCTGACGGGTGTCTTTTACGTCGCGCAAACTGCCGCCCGCTACATGATGGAGCACGACGGCGGAGTCATCCTGAATACCGCGTCCACCAACGGCATCGTGGGTTATCCCTACTACGCCGACTACAACGCCACCAAGGCCGGAGTGATTGAGCTGACGCGCTCCATGGCGCTGGAGTTGGCGCCCAAAGTGCGAGTGAACGCTGTGGCGCCCGGATACGTCTTGACCCCGATGCAACGCGCCGAGTACACCGACGAAATGCTGGCGGCAGTGAACCAGAAGATACCGCTTCGCCGGCACGCCCAGCCCGAGGAAGTTGCGGCGCTGTTCGCGTTCCTGGCCTCCGCCGACGCAGCGTACCTCAATGGACAGGTGTATGTGATCGACGGCGCCGAGACCGCGGGCGGGCTAGCCAGCCGGTAAACTGGCCCTCAATGCACTTGTTCGCCCTCATTGCCGGGGTTGTTTGCGTCATTCTCTGGCTTTACCTCCTGCTGGCGCACGGCCGCTTTTGGATGGTGCAACGCTTAGGTGCGAAAGAAGCGCCTTCGTCCGCAATTGCCGGCCCTATCGCGGTCGTTATTCCTGCTCGCAACGAGGCCGATGTTATCGGCGATGCGGTTCATTCCCTTTTTCAGCAGAGCTGCGCAGGCGCGATTCACATTTTCCTGGTGGACGACCATAGTGCGGATGGGACTGCGGAGGCAGCGCGTGAAGCTGCCTTGAACAGCTCGCGTCCACATGCGCTGACGGTAATTCGCGGCCAGTCCCTGCCCGACGGCTGGACCGGCAAGCTGTGGGCGATGCAGCAAGGGGTCGAGCAGGCACTACGGCTGCATCCCCAATTTTTACTGCTCACCGATGCCGACATTCAGCACTCGCCGGAGACCATCGCTACCCTGGTGGCTGTTGCCGACCATGGAGGCTATGATCTGGCCTCGTTCATGGTGAAGCTGCATTGCCGTAGCCTTCCCGAGAAGCTGCTCATTCCGGCGTTCGTCTTTTTTTTCTTCATGCTGTATCCACCGGAGTGGATTCGAAATCCTCGGCGCAAAATGGCTGGCGCCGCGGGCGGCTGCATCTTGGTTCGTCCGCAAGCGCTGGAGCGCGCAGGCGGAGTCGCGGCCATCCGGGGTGAGATTATCGACGACTGCGCACTGGCCCGCATCGTGAAGCGCAGCGGCGGCAAAGTTTGGCTCGGGGTGACGCCCGATACGTGCAGCCTGCGTGCCTACAAATCGTTCGGCGAGATCGAGCGCATGATCGCCCGCACCGCCTTCAACCAGTTGCAGCATTCGACATGGCTTCTGGTCGGAGCAATAGCGGGACTGCTGTTGATTTACTTGTTGCCCCTGGTGTTGCTCTTGAGCGGTTCGCGTAGGCTCGCCCTGGCAGGTGCAGCGGCATACTTGCTGATGTGGCTCGCATATTCGCCCATGGTCCGCTTCTACGGTTTGAACCCGGCGTGGGCATTGGCGCTGCCCTTCAGTGCCGCGTTTTATCTTGCAGCAACGGTACACTCGGCGCTCAACTATTGGTCAGGCCGCGGTGGAGAGTGGAAGGGGAGGGCCCAGGACATGGCGCAGTCGGGCTAGGGTGAGCAAGTCGCAAGGTTCCCATCGAGCGAGAGGTTGAAATCGGGTCAGCCCTTCTGTTAATCTAACTAACTGGTTAATTAAACAAATGTCGCTGAAAGTCTCATCTACGACACGGCGAGGGACCCGCCGCCAACCCGCGGCCAGCCGGCGTGCGATCCTCCGGGCGGCACTGGCCGAATTTGCCCGGGAGGGTCTGGCGGGTGCGCGCATGGACGCCATCGCGGCTGCCGCCAGGGTCAACAAGGCGCTCCTCTACTACTACTTTCGCGACAAGGAAGCGCTGTACGATGCGGTCCTCGATGACTTCTTCGTTCGACTGCTCAGCCGCGTCACCCAGGCTCTCGATGGGGCCGGTCCTGCGGGCGAGCGCCTGCTCACTTACGCCCGTGCCCATTTTGATTGCATCGCCGAATCCTTGCACTACGCGCGCCTCTTCCAGGGAGAGTTGATGAGCGCCGGCAGGGGAAAGTCGTCACACCTGACCCGCGTCGTGGATCAGTACATCTGGCCGATCTCGCTGCGCCTGGTGGAGGTGTTGCAGGCGGGCATGGCGAGTGGAGAGTTTCGCCAGGTGGATGCCAGGCAATTCGCGCCCTCGATTGCGGGAATGATTGTCCACTATTTTCTCGTAGCACCCGTGGCCCGCAAGCTTTTCTCGAGGGACCCCTTTTCGCAGGAAGCCCTACAGCACCGGCGCGCGGCGGTTCTCGATTTCATCGCGGCGGCCTTGTTTGCCGACCAATCGGCCGGAGTGAAGCTGGCGGCGGAAGTGGCAAGCCGCGAGGAGGCAGGGGTCGCTTCGCAGGTGGCGAAGACATCCACCCGCCGCCTCAGGGTGCAAGGAAAACACAAATGAAGCCGAAGGTTTTTTTCATCTTTCTAGCCGTTCTGCTGGTGATCGCGACCGGGTACTACTTCTACTCCACGGACCGGACCACGGAGACGGTGCTCATCGGAATCGTAGATGCCAATCAAGTGATCGTGAGTTCCAAGGTCATGGGCAGGATTGAGAAGCTATACGTGGATGAAGGCTCGAAGGTCAAGGCCGGAGACCTGATCGCAGAGATCGACTCCGCCGAACTTGAGGCCCAGAAGAATGCGGCTGAAGCCATGATCCATTCCTACGATTCGCAAGTTTCTTCTCTGCGCGCCACCGAGGCGGATACGCTGGGCGAAACCAATAGCGGCGTGGTGAATGCACGGGCACGACTGGCTGCGGCGAAAGCCACGCTGGTGCAGGTGAAAGCTGACCTGGCTCGGATCCAGAGCGATTCCGAACGCATGATTGCGCTGGCCCAGATGGGTGTCGAATCCGAACAAGACCGGGTACGCGCCGACCAGCAACTGAAAGCGCAACAGGCCGTGGTCGTGAGTGCGCAGAAAAATGTCGATGCGGCACAGGCTGATCTGAACACCGCCATCGCGCGGACCCACCAGCAGGGCGCTGCGGCCAGTAACGTGGCCGCCAACCAGGCCCAGGTGGCCAACGCGCGCGCGCAACTGGCCGAGGCCGAAACCCGCCTCGGCTACACGAAAATCTACGCCCCCGTGACGGGAACGGTTTCCGTGCGGGCCACGCGGCAGGGTGAAGTTGTGAATCCGGGTACGCCGATCGTAACCATCATTGACTTCGGCGACACCTGGGTGCGTGCCGAGGCCCCGGAGACGGAGGCAAGCTTCGTGTCGGCTGGCGACAAACTCGCGGTGCGCCTGCCGGCTGGGAAGCCAACCGAAGGCACGGTGATCTTCAAGGCAGTCGAGAGCGACTACGCAACCCAGCGCGACGTTAGCCGTCGCAAGCGCGACATCAAGACCATTGGCCTCAAGCTGAAGGTCGATAATCCCGACGGTGCGCTCGTCCCCGGAATGACCGCCGAAGTTCTGCTTCCGCAACAATTGACGAAAGGCGCGCGATGAGCTGGTTCAGTCCAAAAGCGAAGCCTATAGCGGCCTGCGATGCCCCCGCCAACGGCGATGCCATCGTGGTGGACCACGTCACGAAAAAGTACGGCGACTTTACCGCGGTAGACGACGTTTCGTTCAACGTACACCAGGGCGAAATCTTCGGATTGCTGGGGCCGAATGGCGCCGGCAAGTCCACGCTCATTCGCATGATGACTACGCTGCTGCCGCTGACCAGCGGGCGGGCGCTGATTAACGGTTTCGACGTTGCCAAAGATCCAGACTCAGCGCGGCATTGCATGGGCGTAATTCCGCAGGCGCTGACCAGCGACATCGACCTTACGGTGGAAGAAAATCTCAGCATTTACGCCAAGCTGTACGGTGTTCCCGCCGCAGATCGTAAGCGCAACATCGAGGAGCTGCTGCAAACGGTGGACTTGCTGAAGTGGCGCCATGCCCAGACCAAGACGCTCTCCGGCGGCATGCGCCGGCGGCTGGAGATTGCGCGGGGACTGGTACACAGTCCGAAAATATTTTTCCTGGATGAGCCCACCACGGGACTCGACCCGGTGTCGCGCGTCGCGGTATGGGAGATGCTGACCGAGATCAAGAACCGGCGCGCGCTGACCATTCTCATCACCACCCACTATATGGACGAAGCGGACCGGCTTTGCGATCGTCTGGCGATCGTGGACCACGGCAAGCTGGTGGCCCTGGATTCCCCCATGGCGCTGAAAGCCAGTGTGCCGGGAACCAACGTGATTGAAGCGCAGTTCCTGAATGCGCCTGCGGACTGGCACCAGGAACTAGACAAGCTCGAGGACGTCACCTCGGTACAGCCGGTGGGGGCCGACATGTATCGCATTCTGAGCAGCAATGGTTCCAAGACAACCACCGAGCTGGTGGAACTTGCGGTGCGCTCCAACGTGCAGCTGAAATCGCTGTCGGTGCAGAACACGACGTTGGACGATGTCTTCGTGCACTACACCGGCCGGCAACTGCGCGACGAACAGGTGAAGGCCTACAACTTTGTGATGCCCGATAGCCCGGGGATGCGGCCATGAACAGGATGTGGGCAATTGTGGAGCGCGAGCTGCGCAAGTTCTTCCGCTCTCCCGCGCTGATGCTGGTGGCCATGGTCTTCCCCCTGGTGCAGCTCATCGTGCTGGGTAACGCATTCGGCGGAAAGATCAAAGAGGCGCGGCTTGGTGTGGTCGACCAGGACCATGGCACACAGGCGGTGAAAGTTCGCGAGGCGTTGGCGGCGGTGCAGTCCAACGCGCGGACGTTTGTCCCGGTGCCGTACGACAGCGATAAGCAGGCGATGGAAGACGTGCGCACCGGAATACTGGACGGCGCCATCATTATTCCACCCGAATACTCGCGCCGTGTGTACGAGCAAAACCATCCGCGCATTGCCCTGGTAGTGGACAACACCGACAACTTCATGAGCTCGACCCTGGAGCAGCAATTCAGTTCCCTGACGGCGGCCCTGAATAATCCCGACGTCGAGCCATCGCGAATCGTGCAACAAATCACGCTCGACACAGTTGAGCTGTATCCCTACATCGAGTACATGAAATATCTGCTGCCCGGCTCGATCGCGCTGGCCATGTTTGTCTCGGTCATGATCGGCGGCGGCATGTTGTACATCGACGATAAGGCGCGCGGTGTGCACGAAGGTTATCTGGTGACGCCGATCACCAAGTTCGAACTGGTTGCCGGACTGAATGTTGCGGGGGCGATAAAGGCGATCATGGCGGGCATTGTGATCACCGTGCTGGGATCGCTACTGGCGGGATTGGGTACCGCCTTCACGCCGCAAAACATGCTCTACGTTTTTCTGATGGTGGTGGCGACCTCGCTGGCGTTTAACACCATGATGTTCCTGCTGATGGTGCGAGTGGAGGACCCGCTGGTGCCGCGCGCCATGTTCGGAATCCTGAACACCCTGCTGTTTTTCCCCAGCGGCGCCATCTATCCCATTAAGGCGTTTCCGGCGTGGCTTCGCGGAATCGCTTATGTCGATCCCTTCACCTACTCGGTGCACGGCTTCAAGGCAATTCTGCTGAAGGATGCGGGCTTCGCGGCCATCCGCACTGACCTGCTGTACCTGACGGCTGCGGCCGCCTTCATGATCACGATTGCCACCGCGCTGTTCAAGCGGACGCTGTAGCCGGTCCAAGAATTGTGGCCCAAAAAACATTTCCAATCGCGGCGAACGCGGCGCTCAAGCGACGCTCTACCCGAACAACGCGGATACATCTATTGTGGAACCGCTCTTAGCTGTTCGCTCTCTCCGCCACTATCATGGACTGGAGGATCTGATCGGAGACATCCCTGACCGTGGTGGGCGAGTGGGTCAGAAACAACGTGTTGGTTTTATCGTTTTCGCCAATCGACTTCAGGGTGTCGAAATACTGCGTCACCATCACCAACTGCATGACATCTTTCGCAGACGCCCCCTCCACCACCTTCTGGAACCCTTCGATTGAGACCTGCAGCCCTTCGACGATGGCCTTCCTTTGATTCGCGATCCCCTGCCCCTGGAGGGCCTTGCTCTCCGCTTCAGCCTCGGCCTTCTTGACCACTAGAATCTTCTCCGCCTCGCCCCTGGCGTTGGCCGCCACCTGTTCGCGCTGGGCCGCGTTGATATCGTTCATGGCCGATTTCACCTTGGCATCGGGAACGATATCGGTCACCAGCACGTTGACAATTTCGTATCCGAATAACGCCATGTCCGCATCCAGTTCCTGCTTGACCGCCGCTGCGATACTGGACTGCGAGGCGAACACGTCGTCCAGCGTCATTCCCGGAACATGTCCCAGGATCACCTGCTCGACATAGGATTTAATCTGCGCCACCGGATCCGACAACTTATAGTAGGCATCGTAGACTTTTTCGGGGCGCACGCGATTCTGCACTGAGATGGGAATGGTGACGAACACGTTATCTTTCGTCTTCGTCTCCATGGTCAGAGTGATCTGGTTCACACGCAGACTTACTATGCCGGCCACGGAATCGAAGAACGGCCGCTTCCAATTCAATCCCGGCTCGGCGGTCCGAAGGAACTTGCCGAATCGCGTGATTACTGCGACCTCGGCCGTGCTCACCGTGAAGAAGCTTGCCAGAACCACGTAGAGCACGATGAACGCCACGACCCCCAACACAATCCAGTACAGTGAATCCATTTAGTTTTTCCTCCGCGCGGCACCTAATCTTAACCCCATGGAGTCAATTCAAAACATCTGAATCGGAATTTCCGTTTTGGCTCCCAACAGCCCGGCACTATATACCCTTTCAGGGATTCCACCGCATACTTATTTTCTTTGGTCGGGGCCCAGGGCTCGGGACAGAGTCCAGACCATGCCAATGCGAGCCGGCGGCAATTATGCAGGGCTGCATCAGGTTACGGAAAAACTCTGCAGAACGCTCTTGGTGGGAGCCCACGCATTTATGCGGGGGAAGGAGCGCTTCACGCTCCGAAGAATTCGACTCTGATCACGCGCTTTAGCGCTGGGCATTGAAAAAGCCCCGGGGCTAAAGCCCATTTCCAAATCGACTTGTTTTCTACTGGACTGAAGTCCAGCTCCCCCGCTAAAGCAGGGGGCTCCCACCTACATCAGAGGTGAACTGCACTAATGCGAGCGATATCGGTCGTCTTATTCGGGTATTCTAATAGCTGCTAATCCCGCTTCAGCCGAAGGGAATTCATATCATGCAGGTACTGGAAAACTGGCATCCTCAGGGCGTTACCGTTTACATGGACGACAAACGTTTCGTCAAGTGTGTGCTGACCGATTGCAAATTGATTTATGGCGGTGGTGACGTGACCTGGGAGAACACCCAGTTCGTAAACTGCCAGCTAACTTTCGATGGCGCCGCGCAACGCACCGTCGCTTACTTGCAGAACTTCGGCTTGATGAAGCCGCCAGTGACCAACGCCACCCCCTCCGCCCAACCAAATTCGGGAGTGAACTGACGCATCCTCCCCCGCCGCAGCGTCAGTGGACCTCGATCGAGTCTTTAGTGTGGTGGTCCCTGATCTGGAACATCAGAAACTGATGCACCGCTTCCAGCGCCTCAGGATTCGCGGTAGTGATTCGCACCTCGGCCCCACGTTCGGTGGGCTGCGCACGGTACGTGATCTGATCTTTCAACCGCTTCATCGTGGGTACTCCCGGCGGAGTCTGCCCGTGGATGAACATGGGAGCGTTGAAGTCGCCGTCGCTGAACAGCTGGGCAATGTGCTGCATGTGCTGGCGAATTGCATCCCGGCTGGCTTTGTCGTTAGGATTGTCGGCTTCCGCCTCGATTACTCCGCCGTCTTTGGTGAGCAGAAAATGGTGCGTGGTCATCGCATGCGAGAAGCCCATGGCCTGGTCGCCACGCGTTTGCACACCCTGCTGGTGCTGTGAGTCCTGCGCCATCGCCACGCACGCCAGCATGAAAATCGCAATTACCGTCCGCATGGAATCGTTTCTCCCGTGCTATTGGACGGGGCAGTAACCCGAAGGTCTGGACTTGCCCCAGAATCCCCCCGGCGTCCCGGAATAGAACGGTTGGTTCGGCTGCCCTGTTCATGCTGCAAGCTATTGAAAATAAATAGGCAGGTTGGCTTTAGGCTGGCCAGATTGCCATTCGCGGGCTGCAAAGCCCCGGGCCTACCCGCGATTTTTCTCTTGACATCATTCTATTATTCCATAATTATGGAAATATCGAGAAAGCAGAAAATGCCGGCTAAACAAAGTTCCGAGCAAATTATCCGCTACGCCGACATGTTCTCGGCGATGGGCACCGAGCCGCGGCTGCGCATCATGCGATTGTTGTTGGCGGCGCATCCCGAAGGACTGGTGGTCGGCGAAATTGGCGACGAGCTGGACATTCCCAGTTCGACGCTGTCGCACCATCTCGACAAGCTGAAGAACGAAGACCTGGTGAAGGTGCGGCGCGAAGGGACCTACCTCTGGTACACGGCGAACACGCAAGCTCTGCAAGAGCTGCTGGGCTTCCTCTACGCGGAATGTTGCACTCGCAACAAAGCCGTCCAACCCAAAAACATTACTGTCTGCAAATAGGAGAACATCATGAGCACTGATATCACGGAAGTAGTGAAAGAGAAGTACGGTCAGGCGGCGCTGCGCGTCCATACCGGAGGCAGTTCGTGTTGCGGCGCATCCACTGCGACGGATAGTTGTTGCGATCCGATCACCATGAACCTGTACGACGAAGCGCAGGCGAACCAGGTCCCGGAAGGCGCGCTGAAAGCCTCGCTGGGATGCGGCAATCCGACGCTGCTGGCACAGCTCAAGCCGGGCGAGACGGTGCTCGACCTGGGCTCGGGCGGCGGCATTGATGTGCTGCTCTCGGCCCGGCGCGTCGGGCCGACCGGCAAGGCCTATGGGCTCGACATGACCGACGAGATGCTGGCGCTGGCGCGGGAAAACCAGCGCCAGGCCGGGGTGGAGAATGTTGAATTTCTCCGCGGCGAGATCGAGAACATTCCGCTGCCGGACAATTCGGTGGATGTGATCATCTCGAATTGCGTTATCAACCTCTCCGCCGACAAGGACCGCGTGCTAAGGGAGGCCTTCCGCGTGCTCAAGCCGGGCGGCCGCTTCGCAGTGTCTGACGTTGTGGTACATGGAGATGTGCCTGCTGAGGTGCGCCACAACGTTCTTCTATGGGTGGGCTGCATTGCCGGCGCGCTCCAGGATACGGAGTACATTTCGAAGCTCGGGGACGCCGGATTCGAAGCCATCGAGATCGAAGCGACGCGGGTCCACAACGTCGAGGATGCCCGCGTTTTCTTGAACGACCAGGGGGTTGACGTGGATGCCCTGGCACCGCAGGTGGACGGCAAATTCATAAGCGCGTTTATCCGGGCGAAGAAGCCGCAGGCTCAAGCACCGAAGGAATAAGAGATGACGACTACGCAGGGACGTTACAACGTGCTCTTCCTGTGTACGGGAAACTCGGCGCGCTCCATCATGGCCGAGGCAATCCTGAATTACCGTGGCAGGCCTGACTTCACGGCGTACAGTGCGGGCAGCCACCCGTCGGGACGCGTTCGTCCGGAAGCTTTGCGCGAGATCGAACGCGCTCACCTGCCCGTGTGCGGACTACGCAGCAAGAGTTGGGAGGAATTTGCCCAGTCCGGTGCGCCGCAGATGAGCTTCGTTTTCGCGGTTTGCGACAGCGCCGCCAAAGAAGTATGTCCGGTGTGGCCGGGCCAGCCCATGACTGCGCATTGGGGGATTCCCGATCCCGCGGCCGTGCAGGGCACGTCCGATGAAATCGAGCGCGCTTATCGCGAAGCTTTCATGGCTCTAGACCGCCGCATCGGATTGTTCCTCAGCTTGCCGATTGCCAGCCTCGACAAACTGGCAATCAAGAGGGAGATCGATAAGATCGGCCAGCAATGACATACCGTCTAAGCGCTCGGTCAAAAATCATTCACCACGGAGGCACGGAGCTCACAGAGTCGTTTCTACAAATTCTTCTCCGTGATCTCCGTGTCTCAGTGGTTATTTTCCAGGGCGGCAGGCTCGTCTGACAGTGTGGGACATAACATGCACAACAAAGTGACCACTCGTCTCAGCTTTCTGGATCGCTATCTGACGCTGTGGATCTTCGCCGCGATGGCGGTTGGCGTGCTTTCGGGATGGGCGCTGCCCGGCATGGTTCCTTTCCTGAACCGTTTCAACGTTGGCACAACTTCGATTCCGATTGCGGTCGGCCTGATCCTGATGATGTACCCGCCGCTGGCCAAGGTGCGCTACGAGGAGTTGGGCGAAGTCTTCCGCAACAAGAAAATTCTCACTCTGTCGCTATTGCAGAACTGGGTGATCGGCCCCGTGCTGATGTTCGTGCTGGCCATCGTCTTCCTCCGCGGATATCCGGAATACATGGCGGGGTTGATTCTGATCGGACTGGCGCGATGTATTGCCATGGTGATCGTGTGGAACGAGCTGGCCAAGGGCGATACGCAATATGCCGCCGGACTGGTGGCGTTCAATTCCGTCTTCCAGGCCTTGTTCTATTCCGTCTACGCGTGGATCTTCGTGACTAAGCTGCCACAGTGGTTTGGCCTGCACGGGTCGGTGGTCAACGTGTCGATTCGCGATATCGCGGGAAGCGTGTTCATCTACCTCGGCATCCCGTTTCTCGCGGGGATTGTGACTCGCTTGACGCTGGTTAAAGCCAAGGGGCGGACGTGGTATGAAAAGACCTTCATTCCGCGCATCAGCCCGATCACGCTGATAGCGCTGCTGTTCACCATCGTGGTGATGTTCTCGCTCAAGGGTGACTACATCCTGCGTCTCCCACTGGACGTGGTGCGCATCGCTGTTCCCCTGCTGATCTACTTCGTGCTGATGTTCCTGGTTTCGTTTTACATGGGATATAAGCTGAAGGCCGACTACGCCAAGTCGGCGACGCTGTCCTTTACTGCGGCGAGCAATAACTTTGAGTTGGCGATTGCCGTAGCCGTTTCGGTGTTCGGCATCAACTCGGGTGAGGCGTTCACCGCAGTGATCGGTCCCCTGGTTGAAGTTCCGGCGATGATCGGCCTGGTCAACGTGGCGCTCTACTTCCAGCGGCGATATTATGGCGTCGCAGTGAGCGGAGAGCCGGTAATCCCGATCTGCGATCCTGCTGGAAGATGAGGTTGCCGACTATCGCTCACGATAGGAGCCAACGCAACACCATTTTCGGGTTTGCTCCGTCAAACCAGAGGGCAGTGATCCAGATCACAGACGCCTGGTGCACCAGAAAGCAATAATCGTATCGGCATGATTTCGCGGAGCGCAATGCGGAGAAGCTTGTCGTTGGTGCTGTCGCTAGTCATCGTTCTATGGGCGGAGACTGGCCTGGCGATGCCGCCCGCTTCTGGCCATGGTTCGAAATGCCATGTCCGGACGATGCAGATGCACCAGGACACGACCCACTCCGCCACCCCGGCAACCGCATTGAACTGTTGCCACCAGCGCACCCACTCCATGCCTTGCTGCCCATCGCACCCGGCGCTTGCTCCGACTCAGTGCGGAGACCGCCCTGGTTGTTGCGACATCAGCAGCCAGCCTGCAAGGCCGGTGGTTTTCCTGGCCGCTTCTGGCAATGCTTTCTCTGACCAGCTGAGCGCCAACGGCCCAGCAGGCTCAATTTTCGCGTCTGCATCGGCAAGTTCTGCATTCCTTCTGACTGACGAGTCTCCTCGGTTCGTCCGACCTGTCTTCGAGCTGAAGACCGACCTGCGGATTTAGCGCACCTCTCAAAATCCTTGCAGCTTCCGGCCTGATGCGCAGCGCCGCCTGGTGCGCACTCACCACGAAGGCCACCAGGGCCCTGGCGGCCCTGAGACATGGACGATATTCAACCGAAATTCTGAGGAAACTATGAAATCCAAGATGTTCGTAATTCTGAGTACGCTGATCATGGCTCTGGGTCTGATGGCCCAGAACGCGACCCAAACTCCTGCCGCCCCATCCGGCGACAATCCCAAGGCCTGTTCCTGCTGCAACCACGACCAAGCCGGCGGCAAGATGTCATGCTGCGGCAAGGACGGCAAGTGCGGCCAGATGTCCAAGGACGGCAAAGACGCCACGATGTCCCATGACGAGATGATGTCCAAGGACAGCAAGGGTGGGATGAAATGCCCGATGATGGCCGGCAAGAAGGACGGCAAGATGTCGTGCTGCGGCAAAGACGGTGGATGCTGCAAAGACGGCAAGTGCGACATGGCCAAAGACAGCAAGAACTGCTGCAGCGGAAAAATGTGTGAACGTCCGGCAGCAGGTGTGTAAGTAACTGTTTACTGCGGAGACACGGACGGAATCAGCTCAGCCTGTTTCGCTCCGTGTTCTCCGCGGTAATTACAAAGCTCCAGATTTCCCGGTGTCCGCTGGTCACACGTCCATTTCATGATGTGAGCCTCGGCATGAAAAGCGTTGCCAGCTTACACCATGAGGCTTCCTCCAAGCCGACTTATCATCTGTTGTTGCTCAGCGGCCCACCAACTTCTGCAGTTCTTCGGGGTAACGAGCACCCTGCACCGAGATCTTTGAGGCTGCGGTTTCCAGCTGCCGGAGATCTTCGCGCGTAAGTTCGACGGCAGCGGCTCCGATGTTCTCTTCGAGTCGATGCAGCTTCGTCGTACCCGGGATCGGAACGATCCACGGCTTTTGTGCAAGCAGCCAGGCAAGCGCGATCTGAGCAGGCGTCGCCTTTTTCTGTTGCGCGAACTTGCCAATCAGATCGACTAACGCCTGATTCGTTTTACGGTTCTCCGGCGTAAAGCGAGGAACAATGTTGCGGAAGTCAGTCTTGTCGAACTGCGTGTCTTCGCTGATCTTGCCGGTGAGGAAGCCCTTGCCCAACGGGCTGAATGGAACGAACCCGATGCCGAGTTCCTCCAGTGTCGGTATGACTTCGGCTTCAGGCTCTCTCCACCAAAGCGAATATTCGCTCTGGAGTGCCGCCACCGGTTGAACCGAGTGTGCGCGACGGATGGTCTGTACGCCAGCCTCCGAGAGTCCGAAGTGCTTCACCTTGCCTTGCCGGATGAGATCTTTCACGGCTCCGGCGACGTCTTCGATGGGCACGTTGGGATCAACCCGGTGCTGATAGAACAAGTCGATGACATCGGTCTTGAGGCGCTTGAGGGAGGCCTCGGCGACCTCCTTGATATGCTCTGGACGGCTGTCCAGGCCGGCCTGTTTGCCCGTGTTCGGATCAAGCTTGAACCCGAACTTGGTGGCGATCACCACCTTCGCGCGGAGCGGAGCCAGCGCTTCGCCTACGAGCTCCTCGTTAGTGAAAGGACCGTAAACTTCGGCGGTGTCGAAAAAGGTTATGCCACGTTCGACGGCCGACCGAATCAGAGCGATCATCTCCTTTTTGTCCGCAGCCGGACCATAACCGAAGCTCATTCCCATGCAGCCGAGGCCGATGGCCGACACTTCAAGATTGCTTTTTCCAAGTTTGCGTTTTTTCATTGTTACTCCTTTCGTGAGGCAGTCAGTAGCCGCGGTGAACGCCGGCGTGAAGATCGCCTTCGGCACCGACGCCGGAGGATTTGCCTGGACCATCGTTCCCGCGAAGGAATTCGCCCTCATGGTGAAGTATGGCATGACTCCGGCGCAGGCTTTGCGCTCAGCCAACATGATCGCTGCCGAACTGGCTCGGCATGCAAGACCAGATCGGCTCCCTGGATCCCGGCAAGTTCGCCGACAGTCGTGGCCGTACCCGCCGATCCCATGGCGGACATCACTCAGCTCGAACACGTGAACTTGGTGATGAAGGGCGGGCAGCTGGTTAAGGGAATGACGAGTTCACAATGACCTGCCAGAGCCGCGGAACGGACCTGCTGAGATCACTCCCTAGATGCCGAATTCCCGTTACCAATGCGCCCAACTTCCTCGAAGCCGGTTTGAACGAAGCCGCTTTGCGGCGGACGCTTTCGCGTGCCGGGTGTCAGCAGCAGTGCGAACGAGATGAAGAGATAGGGTGGGGTCATAAGGAGATGACCTATGACCCACCTTCGCAAAATGATGCTCGAGGAACTCGAGCGTCGCAATTACGCTCAGACTACCAGAGACTGCTACATCCAGACGATCGAGGACTTCGCGCGTTATTTTAAGCGCCCTCCCGACCAACTCGGTCCGGAGCACATCCGTGAGTACCAAGCGTATCTATTCCGCGAGAGGAAACTCGCCGCACGCACCGTCACGCAACGGCTGGCCGCGCTGCGGTTCTTCTTCATCCAGACGATGAAGAAGCCATGGAGCGTGGCCGATACCCCTTATCCGAAGAAGGCGCGACACCTGCCCAGCATATTGAGCCCAGAAGAAGTTGCCCTCCTCATCGACTCGGCCCAGACTCGATTTCATCGCATTGTGTTGATGACCCTCTATGGCACCGGGGTACGGCGCGCCGAGTTGACTCGCTTGCAACTCCCCGATATCGACAGCCGACGCATGGTCATCCACATCCGCGGCGGGAAAGGCTGTCAGGACCGAGATGTCATGCTCAGTCCCATCCTGCTGGAAGCTTTGCGCGACTACTGGCGCGGCTTGAAGCGCAAACCCACAGACTGGTTATTCCCTGGCGGCCCCTGCCACACCGCTCCTCGTCCCATTACTCCAAAGACCGTGTGGTATGCCTGCCAGAAGGCCGCCCAGCGCGCCGGTCTGCAGAATCGGATCCATCCCCACACCCTGCGCCACTGTTTCGCGACGCACTTGCTTGAGAATGGCGCTGACCTGCGCACCATTCAGCTGCTCCTGGGACATCATGATCTAAGAGAGACCTCGATCTACCTGCATCTCTCGCGACGTCACCTCCAGGCCACGGCCAGTCCTCTGGATTCGCTAGTGCTGAAAGGCAGGTCCCAGCAGGAGGAATAGATGAGCCGGCCGCTTCTGGAGGTGGCCGACCTGGTCCGCACTGCAGGAACAGCTTTCCTCGAGCGCAACCGCCAGTGGATTCGCTGGCCACACATCAAAGTGCTGCTGGCCATTGCCCGTTGCCGCACCGCCGCACTCGGCGGTCATATCGATGAGTGCATCCGCTGTGGACATCGTGCCGCCATCTCCTATAACAGTTGCAGAAACCGCCATTGCCCGAAGTGTCAGACCGGCGCCCGCGAACGCTGGCTTGAGGCACGGCGCCGCGAACTTCTCCCCTCGCCCTACGTGCATGTGGTTTTCACTTTGCCTGCACAACTGGCGCCGTTGGCTCTGCAGAACAAAAAAGTGATCTATGACCTATTGCTCCGTGCCAGCGCAGAAACTCTTCTGGAAGTCGCCCGCGATCCCAGACGTCTAGGAGCCGAGATCGGCTTCTTCAGTGTGCTGCATACCTGGAACCAGAAGCTGCAGCTTCATCCCCATGTTCACTGTGTCGTCCCTGCCGGCGGACTCTCGCTCGACCACACGCGCTGGATTCCATCCCGCCCTCGCTTCTTTCTTCCCCTCCCGGTGCTGCGGCGCCGCTTTCGTGGCAAGGTCGTAGCCGGTCTCAAGTCCGCCTTCCAACACCAGCAACTCCACTTCGCGGGCGATCTGGCGCCGATCGCTCAGCCCAAGATCTTCGCTTCCTGGCTCAGACCACTGTTCCGAAAGAACTGGGTGGTCTACTGCAAACCACCCTTTGGTGGCCCCGAGTATGTGCTCCAGTATCTGGGCCGTTACACCCATCGCGTGGCCATCTCTAACCATCGCCTGATCTCGTTGGCCGACGGCCAAGTCACCTTTCGTTGGCGGGACTCCGCGCACAACAATCAACAAAAAGTGATGAGCTTATCGCTCGATGAGTTCCTGCGCCGCTTCCTGTTGCACTTGCTTCCCAAAGGCTTCGTCCGCATTCGCCACTTCGGCTTCCTCGCCAACCGGCGGCGGGCCACTCTCCTGCCACTTTGCCGGCAAGCCCTCGCAGCGGTTCAGCCGCAAACCCAACCACAAGCATCCACCGCCAAGGAAACCAGACCGCTTTGGCTCTGTCCCAACTGTGGCGGGCCGATGGTGGTCATCGAGAGACTTACGGCGGCTCAGATCCAGCTCCGTTCGCCACCCTTTCTCTCCGGAGCCGCCGCATGAAACAACCTTTCCCAGCTCTCTCACTCGGTGCCCCTCACCACCCGCAGGCGTGGTGCGCCCTGCTTGCCCCCAAACCAGCTGTCCGTTCCCAACCTCGACCCAAAATCCCGTTCCCACCACACGCAAACTCTCACCCAACCAATCCTCGCCTCGCTCTTGCCGGCTCCAGTAGCTGTTCCCCAAGCTTCTCTCCTAACCCCAACACGATTGAATAGGCATAATCGCCTCCCCAGGGGCGGCTTCCTTCAAACCGCTGTATCGGATGCGCCCGCCGGATCTCCCCGGCTCACCTGAACACTTACCGTCGGGCGCATCCGATACAGCACTAAGGTTTCGGGCCAACCTCCGACTGGCCGACCACACACCTGGTCGCGGTCGCGTAACGATATCGGCTACCCGCTCGGCAACACCTCGGCATCTATGGATTGTGGGCCTGCAGCCGGCTGAATCAGAGCGGGAAACGAGAGGACCTCTCATTATGGTCGGCAGCTTACATTGCTCGAATTCGGCACACTTGGAAACGGAAAGAGAGAACCTTGTGAAACGAGTGATTGCATTTTTATTGCTCAGCGTGGGCATGCTGATGGCCCAAAAACCGGAGTTCCTGGCAGGTCTCGGCCAGGGTTATGACGGCGAATGGACTCATGCATCCAGGCAACTGGTCGCTTTGGCTGAAGCAATCCTACCTGAGAAGTTTTCTTGGCGTCCTGCTCCGGGAGTGCGCTCCAAGCCCTCACCATAGAACACCTACGCGCAAAGGAAATCGCGAAGATGCCATCAGCGGGCATCGATTCCGTAACCGTCCCTGGTGCCGTAGATGGGTGGGCAAAGCTACATGACCGCTTCGGCAAGCTACCCTGGACTCAACTCTTCAGACCGGCGATTTTTTACGCTTGCGATGGCTTCGCGGTCCCCGAAATAATCCACAGCTCAGGATGACGAGCGCCGTTCTGCACTCCCCGAGATTGGGCGCGACTCGGAGCCAATTGACTCCTGCTTGTCTGCGGCCTACGCTTTGCAAAGCTGAGACCACAAGCCCTCCCTCATGGTTGAACCGGCTTTCAATACGTCCCTCATTGGCAGCCAGCTTGGCGCTTACTCTGTCCGGCGCCTGATTGGCGAAGGCGGAATGGGCGTGGTTTACGAGGGATGGGACGAGCGTTTGCAGCGCTCAGTCGCAATCAAGGCGATACGACCCTCATGTGATGGCGACGAGGCCCGTGCTCGTCTGTGGGGAGAAGCGCGATCTTTAGCGCGTGTGAATCATCCTGGCATCTGCCAGGTGTTCGACGTCTTGGACCTGGGCGCCTCCATCGTCCTGATCCTGGAACTCCTGGATGGACAATCCCTCGCCCAACGTCTTTCCACAGGGATGATCGTTACATCTGAAGCTGTAGCTATTGAGCGGCAAATACTGCAGGCGCTGAGCATTCTTCATGAGTTCGGCATAGTGCATCGAGACCTGAAACCCTCGAACGTTTTCCTGACTCGCTACGGCGCCAAATTGCTCGACTTTGGACTGGCCCGCAGCGTCAGCCCACTCTCCTCGCCGGCGACTACGAATACCGCGCTCACCCTTCCAGGGGCTCTGCTCGGCACACCTAAGTACATGTCTCCCGAACAAGCCAGCGGCAATCAGGCCGGCCCCGCCGCCGATCTCTTTTCTGCTGGATGCATCCTCTACGAGATGCTCTCCGGCACCTGCCCTTTCGAGGGCGCCTCCTACGTGGATGTCTTGTACGCAGTCATGCACCAGGAGCCAAGGCCTCTCAGCGGCTCAAGAGCGGTGGAACAGCTTGATCATGTGCTTCGAAACGCAATGAGCAAGCGACCGGAAGATCGCTACCCTTCCGCGAGCGAGATGCTGGAGGCAATCGAGACGGTCTCATTGACTGCCTCCACTTCCACTTCCGCCGCCACCCCGACGCGAACCGTCGTCCGGCTCATTGCATTACCCTTTCGTGTCCTCAAGAAAGATGAGGATACCGACTTCCTCGCCTACAGTTTGCCGGACGCGATCAGCAGTTCCATCGCGAACTTGGAGAGTGTCATTATTCGTTCCTTTGCCATGGCCTCCGGCTTCGATAACTCCACCGACCCTAAGCGCATTGCGGCCGAAGCTCAAGTGGACGCTTTCTTATCCGGCACTCTGTTGAGAGCCGGCGATCAGATCCGGGTCACTTGCCAGCTTGTGGACGCGCCAAGCGGAACCGTGCGGTGGTCGGGAGCTGTGACGGCTTCGTTGGGTGACCTGTTCACGACGCAGGATGAACTTTCGCGAAATATCGTGCAATCGCTCATGATTCCTTTGAGCGAGCGCGAGCGCAGCAAGGGCCGCCGCGACGTGCCTTCGAGCGCGAAAGCCTACGAGTTCTTCCTGCGTGGAAACCAAGTCGCTGCCGACCGCTCGCTCGAGAACATTCGCATTGCACGCGACCTCTACCAACTATGCGTAGAAGAGGACCCGCACTTCGCGCCCGGCTGGGCAAGATTGGGACGAGTCCAGGCATTTCTGGAAAAGTTCTCCGGTAACGATTTGTCGCAGGCCGAGTTTGCTTTCCAGCGCGCCTTCGATCTCGATCCCGAGCTCGCCTCGGCCCATAACCTCTACACGCCGATCGAATGTGACCAGGGTCGCGCGATACTCGCGATGGAACGCCTTCTCAAGCGCGCGCGCTATCGCCGCAACGACGCCGATCTCTTCGCGGGATTGGTACAGGCCTGCCGATACTGCGATGAACTCGGCGTCTCGATTGCAGCTCATGAACGCGCCACGCTCCTGAACCCACAGATCTTCACCAGCGTCTCTCACACATGGTTTCAAATCGGCGACTATTCGCGGACCCTGGAGTTTTACTCAAAGAAAGGTGCCTATTATCTCGATTGCGCCGCCCTTGCTGCCATGGGCGAGAACGCCGCTGCGCTGGCAAGATTGAAGGAACGCGAACCGCAGGCGGAAGTCGCCGGGCCCATGCGCGCCATCATGATCTCACTTCGTGCTTACCTGGAAGGCGATGTTGAGAGTGCACTCAACGCGATGGATATTGGTTGCAGCGAGGGAATCCAAACCCCCGAAACCGTGTTCTACATGGCGAGGCACTTGGCGCGTCTGGATCAACCGGAGCGCGCCGTCACGCTGTTGCATGAAGTCCTACGCAATGGATTCTTGTGTGGGTCCACGATACGACGAGATCCCTGGTTCGACTCGATTCGGTCCTCACCGCACTACTTCGAGCTGCTGGCTTTCGCCGACGAACGACGAAACGATGCGCGCAATATCTTCCGCGCGGCGGGAGGTCCGGACATACTGCCGACGGCCCTACGGGAATGACTCTTGTACAGCCACGCGATCTGCCTCGCGCGGCAAGGCCGAGGAGGATCAGGGCTGCTCCGGCGTAGAGCCATGTGTCCGCCACATAATTGATCGCTTCGTTGATATCCGCTGCTCCGTGGGCGCGGATCAAAACAACAAAATATTGGAATAGCGTGAGGGCGGTTATCAACGCGCCAGTCGAGGCTGCGGCTATCCGAGGCTGTTTATTCAGGGCCAAGCCGATTCCAGCGGCCAACAGGATCGATCCTGCCAGTTATGCCGATACGCTGGGGAATGGAATCCAGTATGGCATCTTCAGTTCCAAAGGAACGCCGGGCGCAAACCCTGGGTGAAGAAAATGTTGTACTGCATATAAAGATCACAGCACTGCGCGGCCTGGAGCGGGATGGCATTGTGACGCGTCGAATCTACGCCAGCGTTCCACCCAAGGTCGAATGCTCGCTGACTCACCTGGGACGATCCTTATGCGGTCTGGTCGAAGCAATCTGTGGCTGGGCTGAAGCGAACATCGAGCAGGTGCAAGAGGCGCGTGAGGTATACGACAGGGTGGCGGGGTCGATAGCGCAAAGTCAGCTTTCGGGAAGTTGACGTGCAAGAGCGGGGCTGGCTTCTGAGTGATTACTGTCGAGAACAGGCCAAGTCGCAAGTAATCGGACGGTCCCGGACAAAATGATCAGCGAAACCCCTCTTGTCTCGCTGTCCAGAAACGTGCTCCTGGGACCTTAGTGGCGAGTTTCTGATGCGATGTCGGTAAGGTCGAGTCCAAACCATTACAATTAGCGTTGGTGGAACAGTAACTTCGCACGCTGTTGCCCACCTTCCAGCACCTCTGGCTGTGGCAGTGCCCTACCGCATTCCACACTCGGCAGGCTACGGCGCAACGGAACATGAAGCTAGTCCCCCGTAGCAACGCCCATGCCGCATGCTTCTCCGTTCGTTGCAGGTGCTTTCTTCCCCAGACTGGCGCAATCGCACAGACCAGAGAGCCGCGCATGGTAGTTCGACGTCGCTGTCTTCGCCTTATCGATTGCGGTTCCTGCCTTCTTCAGTTCCTTCTCAATCTCATCGAGATCGGTGAAGGTGCGCCGAACCTCCTCCGCCAGAGCCGCGTTCTTCTGCAGGAAATCCGCTCCCTCAACCCGCATCCGCTCGAAGACAGGCTTTAACACTTCCAAATCGCGCTGCAGCCAAGCGCGGGTCGAGCGCAGTAGCCATATGCCATCATCCTGTCCCCAGCGGCATTCCTTATCAAGCTGCCGAAGTTGGGTTTCTTCCCGCGTAACAATCACCCCAACCATCAAGCCGCGTTCCTTGCAATCACGAATCAGCTTCTTCACGTCGGTCTCCGTGACGCTCGTCTTGTCTTTGTTATCCACCACCATCTTGGGGTCAAGAGCATTTCCAGCGCCATCACGAAAAGCGAGGAGGTAATCGCCATACCGTGGCAACTTGTCGCCAATCCAAATCCCCGGCCACGAGCGCACGTCTTCGGCGAAGTCTATCTCCTCCTTTTTCCCCACTCGGGCGACTTTGGCCATCTCCGCTTCAAGCTCTTCATTCCGATCCCTGAGTTTGGTTACTTCGTCCAAAAAATCTTTGACGCGGCGGTCGAGGTCGTTTGCCCTTGCCTTTTCCGTATTCAAATCTGCCTCAAGCTCGGCCTTTATCCGCACGACCTCGGTGGTCTTCTGTTGCTCCGCAAGTTTTTGTATTGCTTCAAGCTCCGCAATGCGTCCGCTCAATTTCGTAAGCTGCTTTTGTAGCTCTCGTTCCGTTGCGAGGCGTTCTTGCTGCTTGGCATTCTCAAGAATGATTGCGCTGTTCTTCTCGAACTCCTTCAGCCTGATGGAAACCTCGTTCTTCTCCGCTTGCAGCTTTTGCAGTTCGGCCTTGTGCCTGTCGGTCACCTCGGCGAGCCGTTCCGTCAACTCAACTTCGAACTTTGCCCATCGCGTTTGCTCGGATTCTTTCTCTGTTTTGAGCAGCAGCCGAATGGCTTCTTCTGCACTGAGTTGCGCAACACGGGCAAAATCCTTCATGCCTAACCGTTCGAGAACCTCGGCTCGACTCAACTCGCCTCGGCCAAGGCAAAGGGGACATTCGATGGTTTCGGGAAGGGGGTTATGAATATCAGGTATATCGGCGACGAGAGTTGACATTAGGATGCCTCCAAAAGCTCTACGCTAGCGCTCAATCCTCGACTTGAGGCATGAAGCCGCTGCGTGGGAAAGAGGTTCTTTCCCAATACTTAGGGAGAAACGGCGAGGGGGAGGGGCTGTTCTGTAAACGGCGCGAGCCTGTCTGCTTGTCCACCAGCTAACCGCACCAGTCGGCAGACGGTTCCCCGAGAGACTCCGTGCTTCTTACCCACAGCAGTCAAGCTCATCCCCGAAAGTCGGTCATGAACGATTGCCGCCCTATTAACATTTAAAGGGCGGCGTCCGAGGCGTATGCCGTCAAGACGCGCTCGTCTCATACCGGCCCGGACTCTCTCGGTTATCAGGTTGCGTTCCAGTTCCGCGATAGCCCCGACGATGACTATCATCGCCCGACCAAGCGCACCGCCAGTGTCAATGTTCTCCCTGTAGGAGACGAACTCGATGTTCAGCTGGTTCAGTTCATCCAACACTTCGAGGAAGTGGCGTACTGAGCGTGCCATGCGGTCGAACGCCCAAACCACAACTACGTCAAACCTGCGACGGCGAGCATCAGCCAGAAGCTCATCCAACGCTGGCCGTCTAGCTTTGGCCCCGCTGATCGTATCGCTGTACTCGTCAACGATCGTGTATCCGCGCTGAGCAGCCATCTGCCGAAGGTCGAGCAACTGCGTTTCGGGGTGCTGGTCGAACGTCGAGACTCTCGCGTAGATCGCGGCTCTCTTTAGTCTGTCATTCATCTAACATCTCCGAACCCGTCGAGAATGGCGGCGGAGTTAGCCCCCACCGCGCCCTCGGTTGTGTTCCCTCAAACGTCGTTACCCAGCCGAAGGCAATTCGTGCAGCCATAGTGCAGATCCGGTGCGATCTCAATCCTCTGCTCCGCCAGTCGCAGCTGAACGATGATCTCTTCTATCAGCTTCTTGTCCTCAAGGATGCACCGGTCCGCATAGAGATGGAATCGATTGGCAATGGTGTCGTAGACCGCGCGCCCACGCGGCGGCTCATCGTATGCCATCTCAGGCGGAACCGCCCTTCGGCGTCGCAGTTGGTCCCAGTAGCCCTCGTGGCCGGGTGCGTTGAGATACCGTCCCCCAGCCTCCGCCTCGCCGAGAGGCACGCCTTTCAGGACCAGCGTGCCCTTGGCCAACCAGAAAATCCCCACCTGCGGCTCCGGTTTGTTCTTTCGCTTGGTCATGTAGATACCCTCAGCGGAAGCGACGCCGCACCCGGCACCGATGGCGAGTCACAGCTCGGGCAGGCAGGTTTTCAACCGCATCGTCCTGTTCTTCGTCCGTGGTGGCCTCGATCTGGTGCTGTGCAGGCTGGCCATCCCCGGCCAGGCTGCTCCTCGCCTCCAACTCTCGCCCTGCCTCGCAATTATGGGTGTCTGTACCGGGTAGGAGATCGTCCTCGGTGCAAATCGCGCTGTCGCACAACAGGCACCATCCGATGACCTCTCCCCGATGTTCGACGAAGTGCTCAAGCATTGCGTCCATGTTCGCAGGAATACGGATTGGCACTCTGCCGTGATGTTCACTCACTGCGGTTTCTTCATTGTTTTCTGGTTCACTCATAGGTGCTTGCGCGGTGACGTTTACTGCACAACAATATTCAACCGATACTTAGACGCTAGCTCTTGTGCCTTCTCTAGCGCGGTGATCGCCTCGACTCCGTTATTTTTGCCATCGTTACCACGAGGCCGACCAGCTAAATTGAGAAGCGACTGGATCTTTCGGGCGGCTTCCTCTTGCTCGACGCTCTTGTAGGCAAAGGCAGCTTGCACGGGATTCCCTGCTTCGAACTGTGCCCGTGCTTTATTCAACAGCGCTCGCGCTGCCTTCAATTTCGCTCTCGCGACGTCGATCTTCAAGAGGGCTCGAATAAGATTTTCCATTTCTTCTATGTCATCGCTATCCTCACTTCCAGCCAATTGTCCCAGTTCCCTCTTATATGAGGCTTCGCGCTGATCCAACAGAGACTCGTTCTCTAACAGATCCTTTTCCATCTTTTCGAACAGCTCCCTACTTGGTTCAGGTTCAGCCTTGAAGTAAGTTTTCTCTCCCTTAGCTTTCTCGTACGCTGGCTCTGCCTTGGCTTCGTACGCTGGATTCACAGGCTCGGGTTCAGGCTCTGGTTCTGCCTTGGCTTTCTCGTTCACTGGTTCAGGTTGATCGGGCATGACAGCGGGAGCAGGTCGATTACCCCGTTCATAGGTTTTTGCCTTCTGTTCGTAGGTTTCTGCTAAGGATTCTACAGCCTCAAACTGATCAACCCTCCTGTAAAGCTCTTCTCCCTCAAAAGCTCCACTTTGAATTATTGCTTTCATCCTTTCAGCGCGTGCTCTGGTCTCTATGGCTAGTGCCCTGTACTTCACGGCATCTTCGCTCCCAGCGACTTTGTACAATCCGAATGCAAGTAACAGGGCAACGGTCATAACAACCAACATCCAGACGATAGGCTCGGTGTCATTCAAACCGCCAAGCAAACCCTTACAAATGTAATACGCAGTAGGCCAGAGGATAATGTGTGCGACGACAGTGTATGAGGAGGAGTTGTTGTTTTTCCCTTCGAGCGTCTCGTTTTCACTCATTTTCATGCCGCAGGCACATGCGAGAGCCAAGATACCAATAATAAGCAGAACGACGGCAACAACAGAGAAGACTGTCATTTTGTGAGCCCTTGCTTCTTCTTGAACCTTTGCTTCTTGAATCTTTGCTTCTTCTTGAGCTTGTGCTTCTGCCTTCGCTTTTGCTTCTTCTTGAGCCTTTGCTTCTTCTTGAGCCTTTGCTTGAGCCTCTGCTTCTGCCTCCTCGTTGGCTATCTCGGTGGCGGACATTTGGGGTTTCGTTTCAGCGCAGGCGCAGTAGGACCCGTAAGAAGTTACCACGCGGTGTAGTCCAGGTCGGCAGTTATCCGACTGAGCTTGGACTCCGACAGGTAGAGCCAAGCCGAACAGCATGATAGCAACTATGCTCAACTTTACAGGCATTAGTGACCTCCCAACACTTCAACGATGAGTCCGATGATCCCCAGAACAACAAGTATCCCGATACCGATGAGGTATCCACGGCAGAATCTTATGGCACCAGCTTCGAGATGTTGTGCGGCGGTCTGCTGGGAGAAAGGAACATCGGGCAGCTTTCTGCTCGCGATATAAGTTATCGCGCCCAGCTTCAAAAGCGTTTTAGTTTGGGAAGACTGCAGTTCTGGCCTTTTCACTTCGGCTGTCGGGCTTCGAAATGATTGCGGATCGCTGGCGGCAGCTTCGTTACATCCGTGACAATAGGCACAAGGTCTGGCATAGTTACTTTTTCTTTTCACGAAGAGGTCCAGCATCAAATAGAGCGCTTCAGGGGTCTCTTCACTAGCTTCCTTTTCCTACTGCTACGGTAACAGCTTGCCACCGATGACGGTTTTGGATGACACCTTGCCCGTGTTGTGGTCGTGCACGCCAATGTTTTGGAACGCGACTTTTGGTTCGCCGCCATAATTGGTGTAGCTAGTGCTGGTGGTGATCACTTTGCCATCCACGATGCAGGTGTTGGTCTCGTAGCTGAGATTGCCGTGATTGTCGTAGCCTTTGTTACTGCTCATATCTTCTCCTATGCAAAAAGCTTCTGAACGAGGGCGTCGCGCTTGGCTAAGAGCTTCTTCGCGGACGCGGTCCTCGTGGTGACGAGCTGGTCATCAATAGCGACGATCTGCTCTAACAGCTTCATGTTGCGAGCTTCGCGCCGCCGAGCAGACATAGCATATCAACAGGCACTGAGCGGCAAGAAGATTGATGTGAGGAAGATAAAGCAAAAACACCGCCCGTGCTCTTTATGCAGTGGTGAGCGAGTGAGAGCCCTTGGATCGTCAGTTTGACGAACCGAGTAGGAGACAACTACAACTCCTATAATACCATGGGATTTTGAAAACGGTTACTTGGGATACCAGGACCCTATTCAGCTCGCGATCGCCCGTCTGGGGGCATCCTGGCGCAAGGAGAAAGTTTCCGCTGCGCGGTCTGGTCGATGGTATGCAGCGTCATCCCATAGTTGTTAATGCCCTCGGTTATGGTGATGTCTGGTTTTCTTATCAGCTTGTTCTGTCGAAACAGTCTATAGTCCACCACGTGTTGCCATCGCCCAAATCTCCACTTTACGGTCGCAACGTCGGGATGCTGAGCAACTAATGCTTCTGCCATCGATAGAAACGAGCGATGTTGTCGTTCACTTTCACCCTACGGCTCACCTCATCCGCTAGATAAAGGAGCACCATGGCAAAAAGCACATTTATGAAGTCGGTGCTGGTGTAGGACAGGTCGCCAAGTTGCTGGCCAAAGCTGGTTTGCATGTGACGGCTATTGATCTTGAGCCCAGAGCCGAATCCGAATTCAACGTAATAAAAGCCGACAGCACCGAGTACCAAGTCGAAAAAGATTCAGTCGTCATGTTCTGTCGTCCTTGTCATGAGAACGGCTTCGTGCGAAACACCGTGCTTCGTGCTCTCACTTGTGGAGTCAGGGCGATTTCTTATGTTGGATTGAACAGGAATGTGCGCCACGACCTTGGGGGGTATTACAAGCAGTTCACGAAACGCAGGATAAAGGGGATCGGACGAGCGGATTTGGGAATTGGGGGTCTGACGTATCTAAGCGGACGACTCACTGTACGGTGTCGGACGCGCTCGCTTTCCCCGATGCTTCGAACGCCTCTAATCTTCGTTTGTTCGCCAGTCCCATTGCCACCACCACACGCTCGCAATCTAGGCGCAAGCACCTCTGCACGTCTCGGTACAGAAACGACATCAGCATATAGGAAGCTTCCAAGCTGATCTCTGAAAAGTGTGAATTGCTTGAAGACGCCACTTGTTGCCACGCCCCCCCCGTTTCGAGTAGCGATGTCATCGCGTCACCGTGGGCGACAGAAGATGTCAGCTTGTATAAGGTTTGAAGTAGGTTGCCGAGGCCAACGTCTTTCACAAGCTCAGAAATCCCCTTACGGTGCCACTTCTCACTTTTCTTGAACCTACTGCTCGCTTTCAAATATGTCGGCTCAAGCTCTGGCAGGGGCGCGTTCATTGACTCGTATAGGGTCTTCAACCCGTAATCGTGAAAGCCATGCAGAATGGCTCTGTTGCCTTTGTTCTTGATAAGGTACTTGACCCCGACGACGTACTCGAACAAGCTTCTCGTCAATATCGCACTGCTCACCCCGAAGCCGTCCGAGAGCAGAATTAGAATCGCACAGTAAAGTCGCCACGCGAGGCTACACTGCTGGACAACCGCTCGTTCGAAGGTGTCCTGCGGGAGGTGCTTGCCAACCTTGTGGTCGATGGCCGCCGCCAGCGTGAAGTCGGCTGAGAAGCTGGGAAATATCTTATCCAGCTTTTGTACCGCGACGAGAGTGCCTTCCGATAGTCTCATAGCCCCCCTCGGAATGCTAACCCCCTGCCGTAGACAGATGCACAACGACATGTGGCCAGCATTGGGACTTTCATGGCGCAGTATTCAGCCCCAATCCCGATCAAGACGGCTCTATAAACCCTTCGCACCAGCCTTCTTCAACGCCGCCCATCTTGCCTTCGTCAAAGCCGACAATTTCTTCCGCATTGCTGGACTCATGCGGCGTCGAGTTGATTTCTTCGCGGGCGCTGCGGCCTTCTTTTGCGAAGCCTTCCCTTTCTGCTTTGCCCACCAGGCCTTTTTTGCAGCGCCAATTCTGGCTCTTGCTGCCGCGTTCATTTTGCGCTTGCGTGGCGCTGCTGCCGCCTGTTTCGCTTTAGGAGGGCGACCACGCCGGGGGCGCGATGGATTCAATTCTTCAAAAGCGGAGATCGCTTGGTCGAGTCGGGAGTGTTCTGCCTTAAGCTGAGCAACTATTTGGGTGATGTCCATTCAAAAGCCTCCAATTCCAAATAGTGTAGCAGGATCAAAGCGATGAGTATCTGAAGAGGGGGTACAGGCTGGGAGCACAAGGTGGGGGTAAAGAGCCCCCCCATTTGTACTCACACGTCAAAAAGCAGCAAAAAAGTCGCGCAGAACTATATCCCCGCGCCATGCTCAAACCGATCCTGGTCAAATATGTTTCCCAAAACCGCTGGGTTCGTGTTTGACGAGTTCTCCGGCCAGACCATCAGCCCGATCAATCGCCGCAATCTGGTCCTCCGTCAACAGCGCCGGAACCTCAAGCTCGGCTAGATCATTGGCCGCAATTTGATCTTCCGCACAGGCATTTTCCAATTTATGGCTCAGCCATCAAAGAGCCATTAGCTAAACGATAACTCAGCCATAATCACTCTTTAGGACGGCCAGGATCGTTTCTAGGCACCTGGGCCCCATCCACTCTATCGAGCGCGCCAGAGCCGAGCCGCAACTTCATTATCGATTCTGATTCTGCCAGTGCTGCTGGAAAAACAACCTCACAGATAACATGTTAGTGAAGTTTCCGACTTCGCATCTTAGGGTATACGAAGTGAAATGGGAAAAGGAACATCTTCCCAACACATGTAATACTAGACCATCGAGGTGCACTATGAAACGCAGTCAAAGCAAGCTCTTCAAAAAGGGCTCTGTGCAGGAATCTGGAGAAGTGGCCAATTGGCGGGGATTTGAACGTTTGGGCCCAGGAGGTTGGTTGTTGAGGTTGGCCTCCCTGGCTGCAAGCCCGAATCTTC
>ODAK010001005.1_pt1 | contig 31710 bp, 37 predicted proteins | sample 1539591 | NCBI WGS metagenome assembly ODAK01 (sample SAMEA3539303, study PRJEB22396) | soil metagenome | biome: tundra; feature: field; material: soil | place: USA | collected 2010-05 | depth 0.15 m
GCGCCGGGCGCGGATGCTGCTCGACTTCGCCGTCGAGGGCACCGTCGGACAGGCGACCAAGGCCCTTGATGCCGAATTGGCGCGGCGCGGACATACCGCGCTTCTTCCGCGCCCCCGATCAGGACGCTTGGTTTCCCGCCCAGCGGCTCGTGTCGAGCCTGATCGAGACCCTGCGCGGACTCGGGATCGAAGCCTCACAGCATCGCGGGTGACGCTCGGCATCGAGCGGCGGCCGCGCAAGTCACCGCGCGCCTTCTGCGCTCCGGTTCGCGTCCCGGGCGAGATCTACCTGGTGCTGGCGCCGGTGGGCGGGCGCGACGACTACGGCGTGCTGTTCCATGAGAGCGGGCACACCGAGCACTACGCCCACGTCGATCCGTCACTCCCGTTCGAGTTTCGTTACCTCGGCGACAACGGCATCACCGAGGCCTACGCGTTCCTCTTGCAGCACCTGGTCGAGAACCCGCACTGGCTGCAACGGCGCCTGCGGATCGAGGACCCGTCCGAGATCGTCTCCCACGCGCGGGCGAAGCGGCTGATCTACCTGCGCCGCTACGCGGCCAAGCTGGTCTACGAGTCAGAGTTGCACGGCGCCCAACGCCCACTCCACGAGCTCCGACACCGTTACGCGCAGCTACTGGGTGACGCACTGCAGGGGAACTGACCGGCCAACCGCTGAGATTCCGCGTCCTGCTCGCTGACCTGGGCATCGAAACGCCGAGCCCGACCTAGGACTGCCCAGTCCGATCAGCGGAGCTTGCGGGAGAACGCCAAACGCATCGCGCCAAGACCCAACCCGAGCGGACTCGGCTGATCGGGCCGGGTATGTCCTAAAGGCGTCAGGAGAGCGATTTATCGATCGCCCCCAGCACGGTTTTACGCGCCCCGTGCTTACTCTCGTAGGTACGTACCTTGCGCAGTTCGGGCTTGCGCAGATCCTTGAGTCGCTCCTGCACCTGGGCGGCGGTTAGATCGTCGTAGCCGAGGATCGGAAACGCAGGGCCGACTCCGGCGGCGCGTCGGGCGCGATCGGCGCCTCGCATCAGACGGTCAACCGGCTCGGCCTTGCGAGCGCGCTTGGTCGCTGACTCCAACTGCTCGCGCCCGCGCTCCAGGAGCTGCTCAACATCGCCCACCAGCTCATCGGTCTGACTGCGACCGCGGCGGACGAGCTCGGCGACCAGTTCGTTGGCGTCCTTGCGTGTGACGCGCCCGCGGGCGGCGGCTTCGTCGAGGGTCTCCTGGATGCGCTCGCGGGTGAGCATCACAAGGTCACGTGGCTTGACCGCGCTGGCCAGCTGCTCGGCGACGGCGACCACGCCGTCGGCGCGGGGGCTGGTGCGGCGCGTGCTGGTGGCCGCTGACTTGGCCGTGGACACGGTGCGCTTGGCGCCGCCGCGGGCGACTGTCGCGGTCCCCTTGGCTGCCGTGCGCGCCGTCTTGGCCGTGCCCGCAGCCGCGCCGCCGGCCGCCTTGGCGGTGGAGCGCGCGCCACCCTGGCTGGCTGAGCGAGCGGTCTTCTGGGCTCCGGCCTGCGCAGCGCGGGTGGTCTTGGTGGCCCCAGACTTCGCCTGGATGGCGGTCTTGCCCGCCGCCTTGCGCGCACTGGTGGCGGTGGCCTTGGCGCCGCTCCTCGCGGCGGCGGCCGTGCTCTTTGACGTGGTCGTCGAGCGCTCGGCGGTGGGGCTGGCGGCGGATGAAGACTTGCGGGCTGGCGGCGATTTGGAACTGTCCGACGACGTGGTTTTCGGTGCAGGCATGTAGTGCCTCCTCATAGGCGTGACGCTGACGCGAGCCTATCCAAACGGCTGTTCGTCTGTGCGTCTGGGTCACCCCGTCCGAAATTCGGAACGCTGCAGTTGACGCAGGGATTTACTCGGCGACGAGCAGCTCCACCAGTGCCTTCTGCGCGTGACGCCGGTTCTCGGCCTGATCCCAGATGCGCTGACGGTCGCCGTATAGGACCGCGGCGGTGATCTCCTCACCCGGGTGGGCAGGCAGGCAGTGCAGCGCGATCGCGTGCGGCGCGGCACGGTTGAGCAGGTACTCGTCGAGGCGGTAGGGAGCCAGCGCGCGGCGACGCTCGTCGGCGCTTTGGGGGTCGTCGGACATGCTTACCCAGACGTCGGTGTAGACGGCATCAACACCATCGACCGCGGTGCGGGGATCGTCGGTCATGATCGCGTCGGCGACCGGATCCAGCTGATAGCCGGGCGGCGACGCAATCCGCACCTCCACGCCGGCCAGCGCGCCGACGACGGCCAGTGATCGTGCGACGTTGTTGCCGTCGCCGACATAAGCGAGCTTGAGCCCGCGCAGCGACCCGAACGACTCGCGCAGGGTGAGCAGGTCGGCGAGCGCCTGGCAGGGATGGTGCTCGGCGGTGAGCATGTTGAAGACCGGGACGGTGGCGTGCTCGGCCAGCTCGCGGACCAGCGCGTCGGAACCGGTGCGGATCCCGACCGCCGCCACGTGACGGGAGAACACATACGCGGTGTCACGCACCGACTCGCCGCGGCTGAGCTGCAGCTCCTTGCTGCGCAGCACGATAGGGTGGCCGCTGAGCTCCACGATCCCAGCCTCGAACGACAGGCGCGTGCGGGTGGAGGGCGCCTGGAACAGGAGCGCGACCGAGCGGCCGCGCAGCGCGGCGGAGGCGAACGGGGCCGACTTGAGTTCGATGGCCCGCGTCAGCAGCGCATCTAGCTCAGCTTCGCCCAGCTCGGCACCGGTGAGGAAGTGGCGCGTCAAGCGCAGCAGTGTACGTTGGCGGGGCCGCCAGCGAGCCGCTGGCCCTGGGAGGCGACTTCAACACGTAATCTCCAGAGCGGCTGGGCGCAGTCTCAAATCACGACACTAGGAGAACGTCTCGGGCCGGCGGCGGACGAGCTCGACGACTCGCGCCGGCGCCGTGTCCGGCGAGCCGCTGTCAAACGGCGGATGGGGGTCGTACTCGATGCCGAGCTGGATCGCCTGGGCGATCTCCTCGCCGGCGATCTTGGCCGCGAGGGTAAGCGCCATGTCGATCCCGGCCGACACACCGGCTGCGGTCATCACCTTGCCCTGCACCACGACGCGGCGGGCGACGGCGGTGGCACCCAGCGACGCCAGCGTGTCGAGCTCAAGCCAATGCGTCGTCGCCTCCAGCCCGTCGAGGATCCCTGCGGCTGCGAGTAGCAGCGATCCGGTGCAGACCGAGGTCGTCCACTGCGTGCGCTGGTGAGCGGCGCGCAGCCAGTCGAGCATCCCGCGGTCCTCGATCAGCGCCCGGGTGCCCAGGCCGCCGGGCACCACGACCACGTCGGGGTCGGTGAGCTGATCGAGCGAGCGGTCGGCGATCAGCGCCAGCATCCCGTTCTCGGTGCGCTTGGGTCCCGGCTCGGCGGCCAGGAAATGGACCTCGGCGCCGGGCAGGCGGGAGAGGACTTCGTAGGGACCGACGGCGTCCAGCGCGGTGATCCTGTCAAACAGCGGGATCGCGATCCTCATCCGCCGCCGCCCCGGGCCGCTCGCAGTCCGAATCCACGCAGGATCAACAGCGCCTTCTCGCCCAGCGATCCGCGGCCGGGTAGGACGCCGAGCTGCGTTGCGGCGTCATACACGTCGTAGAAGCCGCGCACCCGCAGGAGCCGCTCACGCTCCAGCTCGCAGTAGAACACGCAGTGCACGACGACGAACTTGTTCGTCGCCGGAAGCCCTTCCAGCGCAGCACGATGAGTCGCCAGCAGCTTGCATGGCGCCGCCACGAAGCGCTGGTTGGTCAGGCGATCACCGGTGCGCTCTAACCGGGCGTCGGGGAAGCCGGCCCACAGGCGCTCGGCATGGCGGCCGAGTCCCTCGGGGCCCTCCAACGGCTCGTCGGTCAGCGGATCCTCGTATTGAACCGCGGCCGCGCAGAGCTCGACGAACGCGTCCGGGTCCCGACCCGACCATGCTGCCTCCCAGCCGTCGATCAGCTGATCGACGCTCATTCGACGACGCTCGGGGGGTCGAACGCCGGCAGCCCCTCATCGGGGGTCGATGCCTGCGCGTAGTGGCGGTGCGGGATCCGGCCGGCGCCACGGGCGATCAGGCCCGACTGCACACCAAGGCGGATCGCCTGGGCCATCGCCACCGGATCGTGTGCGCGGGATATCGCGCTCGCGCACAGCACCGCGTCGCAGCCCAGCTCCATCGCCAGGGCGGCGTCGGAGGCGGTTCCCACCCCGGCGTCGAGGATCACCGGAACGCCGGCACGCTCGACGATGATCGCGATGTTGTAGGGGTTGCGGATCCCCATGCCGCTACCGATCGGCGAGCCGAGCGGCATCACCGCCGCACAGCCGAGATCTTCCAGCCGGCGCGCCAGGACCGGGTCGTCGGTCGTGTAGGGCAGCACCGTGAAGCCATCGTCGACGAGCGCCTCGGCGGCGGCGAGCAGCTCGACCGCGTCAGGCAGCAGCGTCCGATCGTCGCCGATCACCTCGAGCTTGATCCAGTCAGTGGCAAATGCCTCGCGCGCCAGCTGGGCGGTGACGATCGCGTCACGCGCGGTGAAGCAGCCGGCAGTGTTGGGGAGCACCGTCACCCCAACCTCCCGCAGCACGTCGAGGATCGAACCCCGCGAGGAGGGATCCAGTCGCCGCAGTGCGACCGTGCACAGCTCCGTGCCCGACGCCTGCAGCGCCCCGGCCAGGAGCTCGTGGTTGGCAAAGCCGCCAGTGCCGAGGATCAGTCGCGATCCCAGCTGGCGGTCGGCGATGCGTAGCGGCGGCGCCAGCGGCTTCATCGGCCTCCGCTCGCGGCCCCCGATGCGCGGCGGCGGCGTCACCGGTTTCATCCGCCTCCGATCGCGGCGACCACTTCGATCCGCGCTCCCTCCGCCAGCTCGGTGTCGGACCAGCGCGAACGCGTGACGACCTCGCCGTCGAGCGCGACCGCGACCCCGCGGGCGTCAGGCGCCACGTCCATGGACTCGATCACGCTCGCGACGGTAGCGCTGGCGGCTACCTGGCGGCGCTCCCCGTTGATCGTGACGATCACGTGGCGCTCCCCAGCGGGGCACGGTGAAACCGGGTCTGAGCGAATGCCTGGGCCAGCTCTGAGGGCGGCTTGCCGAGCAGCGCGTCGGTGACCAGCTGGGCGGTGATCGGCGCCAGCAGGATGCCGTTTCGCCGATGGCCGGCCGCCCACAGCAGGCCCGGGACTTCGGTGGCACCGATCACGGGCAGATTATCGGGGGTGCCGGGCCGCAGCCCGGCCGAGAGCTCGTCGATCACCAGCTCCGAGATCCCCGGCACCAGCTCGCCGGCGTCGCGCAACAGCTCAAACGCCGCCCCGGCTGTGAAGCTGGTGTCAAAGCCTCGCTCCTCCGTCGTTGCACCGATCACATAACGGCCGTCTCCGCGCGGGACGATGTAGCTGCCGCTGGGCATCCTGACCACATGGTCCAGCAATCCCGGACCCGCGGGATCGTGCAAGCGCAGGATCTGACCCTTCACCGGGCGCACCGGAACGCGCGCCGGCGGCGGAATCCCATCGATCTCGTCACACCAGGCGCCGGCCGCGATCACCACCCGCTCGGCCGCCAGCAGAGTGCCGTCACCAAGTTGCACGCCACAGGCGCGCCCGTCGCGCAGCGCCAGCGCGCTGGCCCGCGTCCCGGGTGCCACCCGTCCACCCGCGGTGGTGAGCGCGGCGGTCAGAGCCGCGGTCAATCGGCGCGGGTCGATCGCGTGGTCGTCGGGGACGTCGAGGGCCAGTCGCAGCGTCGGCGCGAGCGCGGGCTCGCGCCGACGCGCTTCACTGGCCAGCAGGCGCTCCACGCGCAGACCGAACCGATGTCGCAGCTCCAGCTCCCGCTGCAGCGCCTCGGCGTCGTCGCGGTCGCGCGCCACCAGGAGGGTTCCACACTCCCGGTAGCCGATGTCGGGCGTCCCCGACGCGCTGGTCAGCTGCGCGACAAACGAGGGATAGGCCAGGGCACTGGCCAGCCCGAGCTCCAGCAGCGGCTCCTCACCGGGGGTGGCCTCGGCGATCGGTCCGAGCATCCCGGCGGCCACGTATGAGGCCGCGTGGCCCGGCTGGTGGCGGTCAAGCACGATCACGTCCAGGCCGTGCCGGCACGCGTACCAGCCGACCGCCAGGCCGATCACGCCCCCGCCGATCACCACCACGTCAACTGCTTGCGGATTGCTGTTGTGCAAAGAAACCTCCCTGCGCCGGCATTACCCGGGTCAGGTTCAGACGGTCGGCGGATTCAGGCTCCGCCCTCTCAGCCCAGCGGTGGGGCTCCCGTTGTCAGCCAATGCTAGCGCGGCGCTCCTGGCAGACTTGGACTGTGATCGATCGCCGCGAGCGCCTGGCCTCAGCGCGTCTGTACCTGATCTGCGACGGGCGGCCCGACGCGTGGCTACACGCCGCTCTGCGCGGCGGCGTGGACATCGTCCAGCTGCGCGACAAGACCGTCGACGACGTCCAGCTCGTCCTGCTGGGCCGGCACTTTGCCCGCATATGCGCCGAGCACGCCGCGCTGTTCATACTCAACGATCGCCCGGACCTGGTGGCCGATACCGATGCCGACGGCGTGCACGTCGGACAGGACGACACTCCCGTGGCCGCCGCCCGAGCGATCGTCGGTGCGCAGCGGCTGGTTGGGCTCTCTACCCATTCCCGGGCACAGGTGGATGCGGCGGGTCCGGCGGGCGTCGACTACATCGGCGTCGGACCCGTGCACCAAACCCCGACCAAGCCGGGTGCAGCGGCCGTCGGGCTTGAGCTCATACGCCACGCGGCCGCACACGCCACCACGCCGTTCTTCGCGATCGGGGGTATCGACGCCGGCAAGCTACCGACCGTCCGCGCGGCCGGAGCGCGTGGTGTGGCAGTCGTGCGCGCCCTTACCCAGGCCGCGGACCCCGAGCGGGCCGCGCGGGCGCTGCGAGCCGAGCTCGAGGCCGCGTCGCCGGGCGACGAGAGCGGCGTAGGCGGGGTGAGCGTTGGCGCGCCATAGCCGCAAGCGCAAAGGCTCTGAGGCGCGGCCGAGCAGGACCCGCCCGAGTGCGCGGAGCGCGCCGAGGCCCGAGGCGGCGGACCGCGCGGGCGCGTCGGGAGCTGCGAGCGCTGTGGGCGCCCCCGCGGCGAGCAGCGAACCCACGCTCAGCCGCTCCCAGCGCCGTGACGCCGAAGCCCGTGCCGCACTGGCGCCGCTGGCGCCGGGCGAGCGGCCGGGAGCGATCATCGTCGCCGCCGCTGTCGCCGTGCTGCTGGGGGGCGCCAACCTGATCGCGTTCGCGGCCGGGGCCAAGATCGGCGCCAAGCACCCGGCAGCCGGCGGCGTGATCGTCTTCGCCCTGCTGATGTTCTCCTGCGCGATCGGCCTCTGGAGGCTGTGGTACGGAGCGGTGCTCGCCTTCATGGCGCTGCTGGCGATCATTACGATGCTGTTCGCGCTGCTGCTCATCGAGGCCAGCAACCTGCTCGGGTTTCTGGTCCCGCCGGTGGTGATGGCAGGCGGGGGCTATCTGTTCTACAAGCTCGTTCGGGTCCTAGGCCGGATCCAGATGCCCAGCTACCCCGGTCGGTAGGCCTCGCGCCCGGGGTCTGGGGCTCGTCGTGAGATAGGCTCCGTTGCGATGGCAGACAGCACTTATGACTGCGTGATCATCGGTTCCGGCCCGGGCGGCTACGTGGCCGCGATCCGGGCCGCGCAGCTGGGGATGAAGACCGCCGTGATCGAGAAGGACACGATCGGCGGGCGGTGCCTCAACTACGCCTGCATCCCCGCCAAGGCGGTGCTGCGCACGGCCGACGTGCTGAGTGAGATCCGCGACGCGGGCGAGTTCGGGATCACCGTCGGAACGCCTCAGGTTGACTTCACGGCAGTCAGCGCTCGCCGCCAGAAGGTGGTCTCCACCCTGACCGGTGGAGTCGCGGGCTTGTTCAAGAAGAACCAGATCGAGCTGATCGACGGCGAGGGCTCGCTCGCCGGAGAAGGTCAGGTCACGGTCGGCGATCGGCTGCTGGCCGCCAAGACGATCATCCTCGCCACCGGCTCGGTCAAGCGCCCGATTCCCGGCGCCGAGTTCGGCGGGCGGGTGATCGGCACCGAGGAGGCTTGGGCGCTAAGCGATCTGCCGGCGACGATGGCCGTGGTTGGCGCCGGTGCCTCGGGCAGCGAGATCGCCTCGGCTTATGCGCGACTGGGCGTCGAGGTGGCGCTGTTCGAGGCCCTGGATCGCGTGCTGCCGACCGAGGACGCCGACGTCTCCAAGGTCGCCGAACGCGGGTTCAAGAAGCAGGGGATCAAGGTCCACACCGCAACGCTCGTAAAGAACGTGGAGTCGACCGGGTCCAGCGTCAAGTTCACCTACAACGATCAACCCGGCGAGGTCGACTGGCTGGTGATCGCCGCCGGACGCGGCCCCGACATAGAGGCGCTGGGACTGGAGTCGGCCGGCGTCAAGCTCGCCGACGACGGTCTGATCGAGGTCGATGGGGCGATGCACACAAGCGTCGCCGGCGTGTACGCGATCGGCGACCTGGTCCATGGCCCGGCGCTGGCCCACAAGGCGTCCGACGAAGGTGTGATCGCGGTCGAGGATGCCGCCGGCCTGCCGGTCCATCCGCTCGCCTATGTCGACATTCCGCGCGCGACCTTCAGCACGCCGAATGTGGCCAGCTTCGGGCTGACCGAGGCCCAGGCGCGCGAGCAGGGCTATGACGTGGTGGTGGGCAAGGTTCAGTACGGCGCCGTCGGCGCGGGCACTGTCTACGGCGACCGAACCGGACTGGTCAAGATCGTCGGCGAGAAGAAGTACGGCGAGCTGCTCGGCGGCCACATCGTCGGCTCCAAGGCGACCGAGCTGATCCAGGAGCTCGTCAACACGCGAGCGCTGGAGGGCGGCTACACCGAGGTTGCGCACCTCGTGCACGGCCATCCGACGATGTCTGAGGCCGTGATGGAAGCCGCCCGTGCCGCCGACGGCTGGCTGATCCACGGTTAGTATCGGCCTGGGGCGAGGATGCCGCCGGAACCCGGGCAGCCCATCTTCTACTACGACCTCGGCAGTCCAGCCTGCTACCTCGCCGCCGAGCGGATCATGGCCGAGCTCCCGGTGGTGCCCGAGTGGGAGCCGGTGTTTGGCCCTGACCTGGGCGTGGCCCAGCCCGCTGCCGAGCCACAGCGCTGGGGGTTGGAGGTGGACGCGCAGGGCCTCCAGCCATTGCGATGGCCGGCTGACTGGCCACCTGACACGCGACTGGCGATGCTCGCCGCCACCTACGCCAAACGCGTGGGGCGAGCCGTCGCGTTCTCGCTGGCGGCGTTCCGGCAGGCATTCGCCGGCGGCCGAGATCTCAGCGACGAGAACACCGTGCTGATCGCTGCGGCCGCCTGTGAGATGCACCCGACGGCCGTCCTGAAGGGGATCGGGCTGCGCTCGGTGGCCGGTGCGCTGAAGGTCGCCGGCGAGCGCGCGCGGGACGGCGGAGTCGCCTCGCTGCCGGCGATCCAGGTCGGCGATCGTGTGTTTGAGGGCGGCGACATCGTGCAGCGCGCTGCCGCGGCGCTGACTGCGATCACATGAAGGCCAACCGCGCCTTTCACCTGATCGTCTCACGGGAGGGACACGAGCCCGCGTTCCTGGCCGATCCGCACCGGTTGGACCGGATCGAGATCGTGTCCGTGGAGGACGGCGAGGTCGTCCTGTATTGGGACCTGCCCGCCAAGCCGGCAGCAAAGCTGCTGAAGGCGCTGCGCGCCGACCTGGTCGGATTGGAAGCCGACGAGTTCGTCTCCACCTGGGAGGGAGCGGACGTTTCGGCAGAGGGTCTGCGATGAGGCACCGGCGATGCTGCGGCTGGGCTGCGCAGCCGCGCGAAACTTATGACCAGCGTCTATGTTGCGCCGATCGTGGACCCGCCGGCACCCCCCGCTGAAGCCTCAGGATTGAAGGGCAATACACGCGTCGAGGAACCGACGCGCGTGCAGCGGACGATCGCGCGGCGCAGCGCGGAGTCCAGGGCGACGATTCCTGCCCTTGAGCTGGTCGCCGAGGTCGACATGAGCGCCTGTCTGGCGCTGCGAGACGCGCGTGGGCATTCGCTGACGGCGATGCTCGTCAGCGCATGTGCGCAGGGTCTGAGTCAGGTGCCGCGCGCCAATGCCGCCTATCGTGACGGGCGCTTTGAGCTGTACTCTCGCGTCAACGTCGGGCTGGTCGTGCACAGAGCCGACGCCTACTCGACACCGACGATCCTCGACGCCGACACCAAGTCCCTGAAGGAGCTCAGCGATGAGTGTGAGGCGCTGATCGATCGGGGGCGGGCGGGTCGACTGACCCCACCCGAGCTGGCCGGCGCGACCTTCACGCTCAGTGACATGAGCGGTTACGGCCCGATCCGCTGGAGCCCGCCCGTCAATCCACCGCACGCGGCGACGATCGCCTGCGGCGCGCTCCGTGCCGCCCCGGTGCTGCGCGACGGCTCAGTCGTCGCCGGCCAAACGATGCTGATGACACTCGCGTGCGATCATCGGATCCTCTACGGTGAGACGGCCGCACAATTCCTGGATCGAGTTGTGGAGCTGCTGAAGGGGGCTAAGTCGTGACGGACCCGATCGAAGAGACGGCGCAGCGGATTGCTGAGCTCGGAGATGGCGCGCTGCGGCGACGCCTGCGACCGGCATTCGATCGTGCGGTCCTTATCTACGCGAGCAGGATCACGATCCGCAGCGACGAGTTGGAGCGGATGCTCGAGGAGGCCGCGCAACGCGCGGACGCGGCGGTCTGGCGCCGTGCGCTGGCAAGCGTGGCGATGGACGAGCTGGAGATCGCACTCGGCGAGGCCCTGGAGCACCCCGCGGTCATCCGCGCTCAGGAGATCGTAGGCGCGCCAGCTCTCGATCGGGCGGTGTTCTCGGCCACGCCAGCGCCCGAGGGCCAGGCTCAGCCCCACGAGCCCCTGCTCCAGCCCGAGGCGCCACCCGAGGCCGAAGCGGGGGTGGTGGTGGTGCCCGAGCCCGTGGCCGAGGTGGCGGCGGCACCCGAACCCGAGGCGCTACCCGAACTGGAGGCACTACCGGAGCCCGAACCGGCGGCGCTACCCGAACCGGCGGCGCTACCGGAGCCCGAGGCGCTACCCGAACTGGAGGCACTACCGGAGCCCGAACCGGCGGCGCTACCCGAACCGGCGGCGCTACCGGAGCCCGAGGCGCTACCCGAACTGGAGGCACTACCGGAGCCCGAACCGGCGGCGCTACCCGAGCTCGAACTCGAACTCGAACTCGAACTCGAACTCGAAGCGCTACCAGAGGCCGAGGCGCTACCCGACGAGCTCAATGCCCGGCCAGAGCCGGGCATTGAGCCGGAGAGGCTGCTCGATGCATCGCCTCCGGTCGAGTCCGCCGACCTCGCCCCTCAGACGATCCGCTTGGCGGCCATGCATCTGGACGGGATCGAGAACCTTCCCCGCGCCGGCAAGTATCTGGAGCTGCGCTTCTCCGAGGCTGGGTTCGACGTGGTCGACGCCGAAGGCGGCGACGTGATCGGTCGCCTGCGCTGGGACGAGATCGACGCGCTCGAGCTTCCCAGCGGACGGGGCGCCCTGGGTCGTCGCCGTCGGCGCGCTGGCGCTCAGCTGGTCGTGCGCGCCGATCGAGGCGAGGCCAGCTTCGAGATCCGCGGTCTCACCGACGTGGAGCTGCGCGAGCACCTCGCCCCGATCCTGGCCAGGGTTCGAGGCGCTCGCAGCGCCCGTTAGACGTCCGATCTCGATCGGCTCAGGGACGCTCAGGCGGCCCCGAGCCGGCTCTTTGGTTAGGATCTCTGCCGTGTAGGCTGACCGAGCGACAAGCCGAGACCGCGAGCGCTTTCAGCGCGTCTGTCGAGGTCCAGTCGGGAGACCCGCGCTAGCGCACGAAGGGCGGCTGCGTCAGCTCTCTGACAGCAGGCGTGAAGTTCGGTAGGCGCAGCGCGAAGATCGATCCTTCCTCGGTGCTAGTGACCGTGCAGCTGCCACCGTGGGCTTTGGCGATCGCATCGACGATGGCCAGGCCCAGTCCAACGCCGCCTGCCGAGCGTGTACGCGCCGAATCGGCGCGCCCAAAGCGGTCGAAGATTCGCGCCAGTGCCTGCTCCGGCACGCCGCAGCCCTCGTCCTCGACCTCGATCGACACGAGTTCATGGCCGTCGCGGCGCGCGCGCAACTCGATCGCCGCATAGGGCTGGCTGTACTTCACGGCATTCTCGAGCAGCGCATCCAGCGCAGCCCGCAGGCGCTCGGCGTCGACTAGCAGGCGGCCCGGCACAAGTGGCCCCAGCCTCCAAGATCGTGGCGCGAGCTCCGACCAACGCATGAAGACGTCCTCCAGGAGCGGCCCGAGCTCGATCTCGGCGGTCAGGACGAAGTCGGGCTGGTCGGCTCCCGCGAGCAGCAGCAGACGCCCGATGATCGCGTCGATCCGAGTCAGCTCATCGAGCGCCACGTCGACCTCGGGCGCCTCCCCACCCTGACCGCGCAGCAGTTCGAGGTGGCCACGCGCGATCGTCACCGGCGTTCGCAGCTCGTGCGACGCGTCGTGGATGAAGCGCTCCTGGCGCTCGAGCATCGAGCGGCGCTCCTCGGCGCGCTCCTCGGCGATCCGCAGCGCCTCGACGCGCCGGCGCGCGTGCCAGACCATCGCCAGGAACATGGCCGCCATCAGCGGAACCTCGAACAGCTCGCCCCACAGCTGGATGCCGTCAAACGCGTCGAACCCGATCGAAACGGAAGTCATCGCCATCACGCCGCCGAGGACGACGAGCGTCCCGCTCATCGGCCACACGCGGAAGCCGTATAGCAGCGTCAGGCTGATCCACAAGAAGTGGAACGGGATCGTCTCCCAGCTCGGCCACATGACCATCGCCGCGTAGTTCGCGGCAGCGAACGCTAGCCACAGGAGCTCGACGCGGTAGCGCTGCAGGAGCGCGCTGCGGGTCACGCGGCGGCGCGGTAGCCGGCGTTGCGAACGGTCTGGATCGGGGCGTCGGGGCCGAGTTGCCGGCGCAATCGGCGCACGCAAACGTCGACCACGTTCGACCGCGGGTCGAAGTCAAAGCCCCAGACCTCCGACAGCAGACGCTGGCGGCTGATCACCTCACCGGGGTGCAGCATCAGGAAATGGAGCAGGCGGAACTCGCGGTCGGAGAGATCGGCCACGGTCTCGCCGACGCTGGCCTGCCGACGGGCGACGTTGAGCGCGAGCCGGCCCGTGTGCAGGATGGTGCCGTCATCCGCGTCGCCCGCACGCCGGAGCTGCACGCGGGCGCGGGCGAGCAGCTCGTCGAGTGAGAACGGCTTCGCGAGGTAGTCGACGGCGCCGAGCTCAAACCCGCGCAGCTTGGTAGCAAGGTCGGTACGGGCCGAGAGGATCAACACCGGCAGGCCGGGTCGCTGGCGATGCAGCTCTTTCAGGACGGCCAAGCCGTCGAGTCCGGGCAGCAGCAGGTCGAGGATCACGAATTTGTAGCTGCCGGTGAGGGCCAGTCTGAGGCCCTGCTCGCCGTCTTCCACTACGTCGACCCTGAAGCCCTCGGCCTCGAACGCGCGGGCAAGGAAGGCGCGGATCCGTCTCTCGTCCTCAACCACAAGAATGCACATCGGCCTGCTCGGCTCCTCTCGCGGCCAGAACATATCCGTTCGCGAGTGACTTGTAAATGACCGGCAGATGACATCGCCGTCATCTGCTTGCCTTTGACGGGCCACGCGATAGGTTTCCGCCGCAATGGAGAGGAACCGATGAGTGGATATGCAAAAAGGCTGCTGGGGATCATCCTCGGCACGACGATCGGCTTCGTGCTGATCGGCCTCTACATCGGGCTCTACCTGACCAACGTGCCCGGATCTGCGGCCGCCGCCCAGACCGCATCCGGCGCGCAGTTGTACCTCGCCACGGTTGCGAGCGCCGAGCTCAGCGACCCGCACCCGACCTGGGTCTCCTTCTACGCGGTCAACGCCAACGGGGGCGACTGGCGCCATGTCACGACCTACACGCTTCCGGCGCACACGCTCGTGCACATGACGATCTACGAGTTCGACTCCCAGACCGGGCTGCGCAACCCGTTCATATCCCAGGCGACCGGCACGGTCGGCGGCAACTTCGTGCTCGACGGCAAGCCCACCCAGGCGGTCGGTCCAGACACCGCATCGCACGTCTTCGCGATTCCCGAGATCGGCCTGTCGGTGCCGTTGGTGGGCATCTCCTCCAGCGCCAAGAACCCGTGCGGCAACGCACCATGCGCGCTCAGCAACGATCACACCACGACCACGTTCACCTTCCGTACGCCGGGGCCGGGTCTCTACCGCTGGCAGTGCTACGTTCCGTGTGCGGCGGGGTTCATCGAGGGGTTCGGCGGGCCGATGCAGACGGTCGGCTACATGGACGGCTTCATAAAGGTCGCATGAGGCGGCGCCAGCAGTGAGCGAGGTCAACCACTTCCGCCGTGTCGGCCTTTGGTGGCTGGCTGCAACCGTGATCCTGACGCCGGTCGTGGTGTTCGTGCTCGCGCCGGGATTGCCGCCCGGCAACGGCACGGTTGAGTCCTCGGGTCAGGTGGTCGATAACACGGTGCTGCTCGGTCTCTCCACGCCTGTCGCGCTGGCGGTGCTCGTGTACTTCATCTATGCGCTGATCGCCTTCCGCGAGCGTGATCCCCAGGCGGTCCTCGACGGCCCGCCAGTGCGAGGCCACGCGGGCGTTCAGATGTGGTGGCTGATCATCACCACGTTGATCGTTCTGTTCCTCGCCGGGTACGGGTCGGTCCGGATGCTCGCCGACGGGGCCGGCGGTGGCCAGGGGCCCAACCCGATCGCGGCCCCAGCCGGCTCCGGGGGTGCTCTGCAGGTCCAGGTGATCGCCCAACAGTGGAAGTTCGACTACCGCTGGCCGTCCTACGGCGGCGTCGAGACGCCGGCGATTGAGCTGCCCGCCAACCGGACCATCGAGTTCCACGTCACCTCGCTGGATGTGATCCATTCCTTCTGGGCCTACCAGCTCGGGGTCAAGGCCGACGCCAATCCCGGGATCGACAACATCGCCTACGTGACCACCAAGGGCCCGCTCACCTTCAACATCCACTGCGCGGAGCTGTGTGGCGTGTGGCACGGCTACATGTTCGAGACCGGCCACGTCGTACCCCAAACCGAGTTCGCGAGCTGGATCCGTCAGCAGCAGCAGCAGTTCGCGCCGGCGACCAAGACATTGCCGCCATATGCCAGACAGTACTTCCCAGCCCCGCAGAGGAGAGGTGGATGAGCACGATCGCTATGCCAGCCGCTCAGCGCCCCGGTTGGCGCGGACTGATCGGCTTCAACCTGGTCACGGGAATCGTGCTCGCGATCGTCGGATGGCTGATCGGCGACTTCATCGGTAATCGGATCCACGCCACCAGCATCACGTACTACACGACGGAGGCCGGCCAGAACGACATCGCGGTGCTGCTCGGCTATCTGTTCGGCGTGATCGGCTTTCTCGTCGGGCTGGGCTTCGCCAACTACCCGATCCGCAGGATGCTCGGCCACCCGCCAACGCTCGCCGAGCATGAGAGCGAGGGCGAGGGGGTCGGCCGCTACTTCAGGCTTTGCACCGACCACAAGGTCGTCGCGCTTCAGTACCTCGTCGGGATCGGCGTCTTCTTCCTCGTCGGCGGGATCAACGCGATGCTGATCCGTACCGAGCTGCTGCAGCCGAATGTGCACGTGTTCGGCGCCAATCAGTATCTGACGCTGGTTGGTATGCACGGCGCGATGATGATGGGGATCATGACGTCAGGCGTGCTCGGCCCGTTTGCCAACTGGCTCGTGCCGCTGATGATCGGGACCCGACGGATGGCGTTTCCGCGGATTGAGTCGTTCACGTTCTGGCTGCTGATGGCGGCGGGCGTGGTCCTCATCACGACGATCTTCTTCGGCGGCTTCCAGACCGGCTGGACCGGCTATCAGCCACTCGGCGACCAGGGCACCGCGGGGTACGACGCGTACATCGGCTTCTTCGCGCTCGTCGGAATATCGATGTGCCTGCTGGGATTCAACCTGCTGGCGACGATCATCACGATGCGGGCGCCCGGAATGACGTGGACGCGGCTGCCGATCTTCGTCTGGAGCGTCCTGGCCACAGCGATACTGATGATGCTCGCCTCGCCGATGCTCCTCGCGGCGCTGCTGATGGGGGCACTCGACCGAACCGCACAAACTGCGTTCTATGTCGCCGGCAACGGCGGCAGCGCCTACCTGTGGCAGAACCTCTTCTGGGTCTTCGGTCACCCCGAGGTTTACATCGTCGCGCTACCCGGCTTCGGGATCGTGCTGGAGCTGCTGCCGGTGTTCTCGCGCAAGCCTCTGTGGGGCTACCGCCTCGCCGTCGCCGGCATGCTCGGCGTGGCGCTGCTGAGCTTCTTCGTCTGGCAGCACCACTTGTTCGTGAGCGGCATCGACGCCGACCTGCGGCCGTTCTACATGCTCTCGACCGAGCTGATCTCACTGCCCACCGGGTTCACCTTCCTGTGCGCGATGGGGACGATCTGGCGCGGGCGAATACGGTTCACCGTGCCGATGTGGTTCTGCCTCGCGTGGGTGTTCAACTTCCTGATCGGCGGCATCTCCGGCGTGTTCCTGTCAGACGTCCCGAGCGACGTGACGACGCACGGCACCTTCTTCTCGATGGCGCATTTCCATTACACGATCATGGGCGGCTTGGTGTTCACCGTGTTCGCGGCGATCTACTACTGGGGTCCGAAGATGACCGGCTTCAAGTTCAACGAGCGCCTCGCGAAGATCCACTTCTGGTCGCTGTTCATCGCCTTCAACTCGACCTTCGCGCCGCTGTTCGCGCTCGGCTTCCTGGGTCAGCCGCGGCGCGTTGTCACCTATCCCACGAACCTCCAGGGGCTGAACATCTGGGTGTCGGTCTCGGCGTTCGTGATCGGTCTGTCGATGCTCGTGTTCCTGGTCAATCTCGTCTGGTCGCTGCTGATCAAGCGCGAGCCCGCTGAGGCCAACCCGTGGAACTCGAAGTCGGCGGAGTGGCAGCTGCCCACCCCGGTGCCCCTGCACGACTTCGATCGCTTCCCGGTGTTCGATGCCGATCCGTATCCGTATGGAGTGGAGCCGGCCGGGGGGCCCGTGTTGGCGCCCGCTGGGGGAGGTGCATAGCGATGGAAGGATCCGCATCTGCCCCTACCCATGCACACATCGAGCTCGAGCCGCCCGAGTGGCAGCCGCGCGCGATGTGGGTGAGCGCCCGCCAGCTCTGCGGCGCGGCCTCCTTCTTCTTTCTGGCGTTCGTGTTTGCCTACTTCTATCTGCGCTCGCTGGATACGAACAAGGATTGGAAGATCGGCTCGGTCAACCCGTCGCTCGGCCTCGGCATCCTGATTCTCGTCGTGCTCATCCTGAGCGCGGTGGCGCTGCGCGCCGCGGCCACGCGCGCCGAGCTGGCAGTGCGCGCGAGCGCGGGCGCGCTCCTGCTCGCGCTGCTATCGGTGGTGCTTCAAGTGATCCAGTGGACGACGCTCGGCTTCGGCCCGGCAAGTGGCGGCTACGCGAGCGTTTACATCGGTTGGACGGCGTTCTATGCCGTGTTCACGCTGTTCTGCGCCTATTGGATCGAGACTCAAGTGGCGACCGTCTGGCGCCGGCAGCGGCACGGGGTGCCGGACACCCCAGCTGAGGTACTCACCGACACAGCCCTCACCAGGGCCGGGATTGAGGCGTGCTCGTTCTTCTGGACGTTCTACGTCGTCAACGGCGTGATCCTGTTCGTTCTGCTCTACCTGCTCTGAGCATGAACCTCGGAGGGTGGTCGATCCAACCGCCGCTCGCCTACGTGGCGATCGCGGCGATGCTGTACTGGGTCGGTGGCCGGGGGTACCACCGCGCAACGGGGCAGCCGCTGCGCACAGCGTCGTTCGCGGCCGGCCTCGCCACGATCGTGATCGCAGTGGAGTCACCACTGGACGGGTACGCAGAGCAGCTGTTCTGGGCGCACATGATCCAGCACATACTGCTGCTGACGGTGGCGCCGCCCCTGATCCTGCTCGGCCGCCCTTGGCCGCGGATGTGGAGAGCGCTGCCCCTGCGGTCGCGAACGACGATCGGGCGAGCGTTGGCGCGAGCCCGCTGGACCGCTCCAGTCCGCGCGCTGGCGCGCCCGTGGCCGGCATGGCTGCTGTTCAACGTGACCATCGTCGCATGGCACATCCCCGGTGCCTACAACGCGACCCTGAACTCGAGCGCGATTCACGACCTCGAGCACGCGATGTTCTTTTTCACCGGCCTGCTGTTCTGGGCGCGCGTGGTCGACCCCGGTCCACTTCGCCCGCGACTGGTCTGGCCGGTTCGGATCGCCTACGTGGTCGGCGCCATGGTCGTCGGCTGGATACTCGCGATCACCCTCGTGCTCGTCCCCGAGCCTCTCTACGCTCACTACGCGCTGCTCGTGCACAGACCCGGCGGCATCTCGGCGCTGACCGACCAGCAGATCGCCGGCGGGATGATGTGGGTCCCTGGATCGATCGCCTATGGAATCACATTTCTGATCGGCTTCTATCGCTGGCTCGAGCCGGAGAGCGCGCGCCACTCGGCTCGACCGGCGATCACGACCTGAGGAGGACTGACAGCTCATGGCACCCATACTGTTCGCGGACAACTTTCTCGCCGGCTCCTACCTCACGCTGCTGATGCCGGTGGGGGTGCTGATCGCGATCGCGGTCTGGTTCGTGCTCTCGGTCAGGCGTATCCCGGAGGACACTCCCGCCTCCTCACCCTCGCTCCCCGCGCCAGAGGTCCTGGCCGCGGCTGACCCGTCGGTGACCGTCGACAACCCAACCGAGCCTCCCGCCGACGAATCCTGATGGAGGCCGGCGCCGGCCTCCACGACGAAGCCCGAGGCGGTCGGGTCGGCGCCGTACAGATCGCCGCGGTCGTGATCGGTGCTGTGGTGATTGGCATCGGCGTTGGGGTCGGATCGCATTTCCTGTTCGCAAAGCACCCGTCTTCGTCCACAGCTACACGGGCCTCCGTGGGGCTGGAGGGGGAGGCGACGTGGCCGGCCGGAGCACGACCGGCCCCACCGATCACCGCCCTGCGGGACCAGAGCGGCCACCGCTTCTCGCTGGCCTCGCTGCGTGGACGCCCGGTGGCGATGGAGTTCTTCGACTCGCATTGCCACCAGGAGTGTCCGCTCGCGGGGCGCACGCTGAGCGCCGCCGAGCGCTCGCTGCCACTGGATCAGCGCCCCGTACTCGTGGTGGTCAGCGTCAACCCGCTCGACACGCCGGCGAGCACGCGCGCGGCCGTTCGCGCGTGGGGCCTGACCCTCGCCCCGTGGCACTGGCTGCGTGGAAGCCACGCCCAGCTCGCCGCGGTGTGGAAGGCATACCACATTTTCGTGCAACCTCAGAAGGGCGACATCAGTCACACCGAGGCGCTGTATCTCATCGACCGCCATGGCGATGAGCGCTCGGGCTACCTCTTCCCCTACGTTCCGGCTCGCGTGGCGCACGACATGCAAGCGCTGGCGAGCGCGCGTGGGATCGGCGCGTCCGGCCGTGCCTGAGATCGTGGAGGCATTGCCGGCGGCGCGCGCGCGTCGTGTGACCCGTACCGCAGCGCCTGCCCTGGCCCGCGACTACCTGACGCTGACAAAGCCACGGATCATGTCGTTGCTCGTGCTGACCTCCGTCTGTGCGATGGTCGCCGCGGCGGGCGGTTCGCCGCCGGCGGTGCCACTGGCAGCGCTCGTGGTGGGTGGCGCGCTCGCGTGCGGTGGCGCCAGCGCACTGAATCACGTGCTCGACCGTGACATCGACCGCCTGATGGGGCGTCAGCGGGGGCGCGTTCTATGTGCTCGTGTATACGCTGTGGTTAAAGCGCACCACCCCGCACAACATCGTGATCGGCGGCGCAGCGGGCGCGATCCCGCCCCTGGCCGGCTGGGCAGCCGCGCACGGCCATCTGAGCCTCGGAGCCGGCTTTCTGTTTGTGATCGTGCTGCTCTGGACTCCGCCGCACTTCTGGGCGCTAGCGCTGCTCCTGGCTCCCCACTACACGGCCGCGGGCGTTCCGATGATGCCGGTCGTCCGCGGCGTGTCCGCCACCACGCGGCAGGTGCTCCTATATACGCTCGCGCTGGTCGCAGCGACGCTCCTGCCGGGCTTGATCGGCACGTTCGGAACCGTCTACCTGGCGGCCGCGGTTTTGCTGGACGCGGTCCTCGGCGTGCTCGCCTGGCGCCTGTGGAGGAAGCGGACCGCTGCTCACGCCGGCGTGCTGTTCCACTACTCGCTGCTTTACCTGGCGCTGCTGTTCGTCGCCGTGGCGGCAGACGCGGCCGTCCACTAAGGCTCTCTGGTCTCGGCGGACCCTGATCTAAGCGGGCTCGCGCTCGAGCACGCGGATGTCGTGCGCGAGAGCCTCGGGTGTCAGCTGATCGGCGGCGAATCCGACGCGCTCGATGCCCTGCTTGTCGATCAGCAGGACGAACGTCGAATGGTCGATCTTGGGCGTGACCGGCTGCATTGCGTACGCGTGCCAGACGTGCCGCAGCACCCGGACCGGACCGTTGAGGAACGCCAGCCGGCCGGTCATCTCGTGCTGGGCGAGAAACTCCCGCCGGTGAGCGACCGTGTCCTGCGAAGGATCCACGCTGACTCCGATTGCGGGCACGTTGGCGCCGTTGTCAGGGAGATCATTGAGCGCGCCCTTGATCTGCTCGACCATGAACGGGCACGCGTCGTGGCACAGCGAATGGATGAAGGTCAGAATCACCACTCTGCCCCGGTACTGGGAGATCGTGACCCGGTGCCCGTTCTGATCCACGAGCGAGAAGTTCGCCGCCCGCAGTCCGGGCGCCATCGTCGGTCCGTCGAACTGCGAGCTGGCGTTCGCCAGGCGGACGGTCGGCGAAAAGCGGCCTGTCACCAGGACGACGCCGATCGCTACCACCAGTCCGGCCAGGATCACGAGCAGGCCGCGCTGCACGGTGGAGCTAGCCATCATCGAGCCGCTGATTGTCGCACGGCGAGAGACTACTTTCGATGAGCAACGGCCAACGACTTAGTGCCCGGCTGCGAGACGCGGTCTCTGACGAGCGCGTGCTGGCGGCAATCGCGGGGCTGCCCCGCGACAGGTTCGTTCCAGCTTCTCAGCACGATCGGGCGTACGAGAACGTGGCGCTGCCGATCGCCTGCGATCAGACGATCTCCCAGCCACTCGTCGTCGCCCGGATGCTGGAGCTGCTGGAGCTGACGGGCACCGAACGCGTGCTCGACGTCGGCACCGGATCGGGGTATCACGCTGCGCTGCTGGCGATGCTGGCCAGCGAGGTGTGGACGATCGAACGCCACCAGGAACTCAGCCAGCAGGCCCAGCGGGCGATTGCCGAGCTGGGCATCGACAACGTGCACTTCGCCTGCGGCGACGGCGCAGACGGGCTGGCCGGACAGGCCCCGTTCGATGCCATCAACGTCGCCGCCGCCGTCGGAGAACAGATCCCCGCCGAGCTGGAGCGCCAGTTGGCGATCGGGGGCCGCCTCGTCGCTCCCGTGGGGGACAGCGATCAACGCCTGGTGAGCGTGATACGGACGCCGGCGGGTTGGCGGACGCAGCGGCTGGAGCCGGTCAGGTTCGTTCCGCTGATCCGCGGAGAAGCCGGCGCCTGACTGCTATGCGCCGGCGATCCTCAGCGTTGGTCGCTGAGGATCGTCACCCAATCGCCGGCGCATAACGTCCACGGCGACCGGGCTCTCATCGATCAGAACGAATCGCCGTCCCAGCTGCCGGCAGACGACACCCAGCGTGCCCGAGCCCGCGAACGGATCCAGGCACCAGCCGCCCCGACGTGAGGAGGCTGCCACCAGCCGTCGCAGAACGCCTTCGGGCTTCTGCGTCGGGTAGCCGGTCTTCTCACGCCCGCTGGTCGGCACGATCGTGTGAAACCAGACGTCGGTCGGGCGCTTGCCGCGCGCCGCCTTCTCGGCGCCGACGAGTCCCGGCGCCATGTAGGGCTCGCGCTCCACCGCGTCGGCGTCGAAGTGGTGCGCGCCCGGGGTCCTGACGTAGGCGAGGATTGTGTCGTGCTTGGCGGGCCAGCGCCGGCGCGGCTTGGCCCCGTAGTCGTAGGCCCAGATGATCTCGTTCAGGAACGCATCGCGGCCGAACAGCTCGTCCAGCAGGAGCTTGCAGTAGTGGGCCTCGCGGTAGTCGATGTGGAAGTACAGCGTTCCGTGCGGGGCCAGCAACTCCCGCGCCCGGGTCAGGCGCGGCTCCAAGAAGCCCAGGTAGTCCGCGAATGCGTCGTCGTAGCTGAGTGACTGAAGCAGTTGCGACGCGTAGCGGCGACCGCCGAAGCCGACGCGCCCGCCAGCCTCGTCGGCCCGCACCGAGAGCGTGTGCCGCAACTGGGCCCGCCCAGTGTTGAACGGGGGATCCATGTAGATCAAATCGAAGCTTTGCACCGGCAGTCTGCCGAGCACCAGCGAGTTGTCGCCGGCGAGCACCAGATCGTCGTTGAGCACCAGGTCGTCGGTGACGGCAGCGATCCGCACGTCGTCAACCTAGCGCTGACACTAACCCAACGCCAACAACCGCTAGGATCAAGGGGTGTCTTCAGACCTTTATGTTCGCGTCCGCCAGTCGGCGTTCGCCAGCAAGATCACCCGTTATGCGATCGGCTCGATAGTCGCTCTGATAACGAGCATCATCGTTTTCGCGTTGCTCTACGTCATGGGCTTCGGGACGACCGCCTGCTCGGTCATCGCCTTCGTCGCCGGCGCGGCCCCTAATTGGATCCTCAACCGCCGGTGGGCGTGGCAGATCAGAGGACAGGTGGCGTTCCTGCGGGAGATCGTCGGCTACGTGCTGATCTCGCTGCTGGCCCTCGTCTCATCCTCGGCCGCGACCGGTTGGACGCAGACACAGGTCCAGGGCATCCCGGCCCACCACGGCATCCGCGTGATCCTGGTCACCGGCTCATACGTGGCGGTGCAGGGGATCCTGTTCGTCGCCAAGTTCCTCGTCTACGAGCACTGGGTCTTCTACGGCCGCAGTCGGTTGCGCGCTGCGCTGCGGTCGCGCCACCAGGTGTGGACGGCCGCGCGCGCGAACCGCACGCCGTAGCCGAAGTTGCCGCCCTTCTTGGTCGCGGTCGCGTGGTTGCCGCGGTCGCGCATCGTGGTGGGCACCTCGGCCAGCCGGTAGCCGTTCAGCGCCGCACTGATCATCAGCTCTGACGCCTGGTACTGGGGCTGTTCCAGGGTCACGGAGGCCGTGACCTCGGCGCGCATCGCCCGCAAGCCGCACGCCGGATCGGTGATCCGGTGGCGCACCAGCACGCTGATCAGCGCCCCGAAGAGGATCACGCCGGCGTGCCTGACCGCGTCGGTGGTCAGCTCGGTGCCGAGCCGGCGAGATCCCGACACGAAATCGGCGCGGCCCGCAAGGATCGGCTCGATCACGCTGCCGAGCTCCAGCGGCTCGTACTGGCCGTCAGCGTCGATCGTCGCGATCACGTGCGCGCCGCGGGCCCGCGCCAGCCAGTAACCAAGCTTCAGCGCCGCGCCCTGACCCCGGTTCACCGGCACGTCGCAGACCAGAGCCCCCGCAGAGCTCGCCTGCGCCGCCGTAGCATCCTTGGCGCCGTCGACGACCACAATCACCTCGGCCTGGAGGCCGGCCGCCTCACCGGGGATCTCGGCGACCACCTCGGCCACCGTCGGCTCCTCGTTGTAGGCCGGGATCACGATCGCCAGCGGCGCCCCCATCCCGGGCGGGTGATTGGCCAGAAACTCGGCCGCCGCGCCGCGCTCGGCGGGCTCCAGGCGGGCGAGCTCGCGTTCGATCGCAAACGGCTCCTGCGGGGCCACGATCATCGCGTTCGTCCGACGACGCCCGCGGACGGCGGCACATCGGCCTTGGACCACTCGTCCCAGACGCCGATCAGCCCGTCGGCGAGCTCCGGAAAGCGGGGCGACCAGCCGGCGGCATGGGCGCGGCTCGGATCGACGATCACGGCCGGCATCTCGCCCGCCTTGGCGGGTCCGTGGGTCACGGTCAGCTCCGCGCCGCTAACTTCGCGGACGGCGTCGACGACCTCCAGGACCGACAGCGAGTCCCCGGACCCGATAACCGTCGGGCCGGCCCACTCCTCACTGAGTAATGCGAGCCGCATCGCCGCGACCACGTCGGCCACGTGAACGTAGTCACGGACCTGGCGCCCGTCGCCGTAGATCTCAAACGTCGTGCCCAGTCGGATCGCCCGCATCAGACGCGCCACGATGCTGTCCTTGGCCTGCATCCCCGGCCCGTAGACGTTGGTCAGCCGGATCCGCGCGCAGCGGAGCCCGTAGGAGGCGGTGTAGGCCGACATCAGCATCTCGCCTGCGGCCTTCGTCGAGCCGTAGGGCGTGAGGGGCTCAAGCGTCGCGGCTTCAGAGATCTTGGGCGCCCTCATCGGGCCGGTGACGGCGTTGGTCGACGCAAACGCCAGCGAGGTCACACCTGCGGCGCGACCCGCGGCGAGCAGCGCGTTGGTGCCGACGACGTTGGTGGCAAATGTGAGCTCGGGCTGCTCCAGCGAGCGCAACACCGACGTGACCGCTGCCAGGTGCACGATCGAGTCAAACCCGCCATCGAACGCTCTGCCGAGCACATCGTGGTCGGCGATATCGCCGACCACGATGTCGACATCCGGATTGGGATGGGGCTTCAGATCGACGACGCGAATCTTCGCACCGTCAGCCGACAGCTCAGAGACGACGTGGCGGCCGATGAATCCGGAGCCGCCGGTCACGAGGATCCGCCGGCCGTCCAGGCCGACGGCGGGCGCAGCGCTCACTTGGCCTGAGCCAGTTCCTTGCCGGTCTTGGGAAGCTCGCTGGTCGTCGCCGCCCACTTGACCGTCGGGCGGATCGCCGCCATGTCGACACGCTCCCGATAGCGCTCGACAACGTCGAACAGATGGTCGATCAGGGTCATGGAGAGCAGCGTCGGCTTGAGCCCGAGAGCTTCCAGCGCGGTGTGGACGACCTTGTAGTAATGGTCGTAGATCTCGACGCGGGGATTCTCGGTGTGCTCGATCGTGGCCGTGCCGGGGAACTCGTTGACGATCGTCTCGGCGATCTCGTTGATCGACATGGTCTCGGTCATCTGGTTGAAGACGCGGAACTCGCCGCGATCGGCGGGATTCTCGGACGCCAGCCGGATGCACTCGACCGTGTCGACGATGTTGATCAGGCCACGCGTCTGCGAGCCGTTGCCATAGACGGTCAGCGGATGACCGAGGACCGCCTGGATGACCATCCGGTTGAGCACCGTGCCGAACACGGCGTCGTAGTCAAAACGTGTGGCCAACCGGTCGTCGAGCTTGGTCTGCTCGGTGTCGGCGCCGTACACCACACCCTGGTTGAGGTCGGTGGCACGCAGCCCCCAGATCCGGCAGCCGAACTCGATGTTGTGGCTGTCGTGGACCTTGGAGCAGTGGTAGAACGAGCCAGGCTTCTTGGGATAGATCATCCGGTCCTTGCGGCCCTTGTGCTCGATCTCGATCCAGCCTTCCTCGATGTCGATGTTGGGCTGGCCGTACTCGCCCATCGTGCCCAGCTTGACCAGGTGAATGTCGCGATCTACGTCGGCGATCGCGTACATCACGTTGAGGTTGCCGACGACGTTGTTGGTCTGGGTGTAAACGGCGTGCGCCTGGGAGATCATCGAGTACGGAGCGGCGCGCTGCTCGGCGAAGTGGACGATCGTGTCAGGATGAAAGTCGCGCACCATCTGGTGCACGAAGTCGGCTTCGCGCAGATCGCCCACGTAGGACTTGATCGACTTGCCGGAGATCTCGCTCCAGGCGGTGAGACGCTCATCGAGCGTGGAGATGGGGATCAGGCTCTCCACCCCCATCTCGACGTCATAGCCACGGCGGGCGAAGTTGTCGTTGACGGCTACATCGTGGCCGAGGTTTGACAGATGTAGCGCGGTCGGCCACCCGAGGTAGCCATCACCGCCCAGAACCAAGATTCGCATACGGACGCTCCAATACCTTCACTTGACATCAAGATCTTCAGCACTCTCGGCCTGGCAGAACTACCCGTCACGCGGCCAAATGCAACGATCGCTGGCCTAAGAAGCGCACGAGAATAGCCGACCGGGCTAACACAAGTAGGCCCGGAGCCACATAATGTTACGGAAACGTTATGCGATCCGCTTCTGGCCAGGCGGCGCCTTTAGTAGCAAATGCTACCTTCGGCCGCGCCCGTGACGGAGCAGATCCTCAACGCCCCGCCGCCGATCCGCCTCCGCTCGCCGGACGGCAACCCGCTGTTCTTCCTGCTCGGGCTCCCCGACCGCGTGCGGACCGCCGCGCAGGCCGCACGCTGCCGGGACCTCGCGCTACGGACATGAGCCCGGCCGCTCGCGGCCCCACCCGCGCTCCGCGACGCCGCCGAGCCATCGGGCACCGAGGGCCAAGCCGCCAGGTTCGGCGCCGGCGCCTGGCCCTTGGTGGGGCCGGCCTGGCGGTGCTGGTGGCCGCGCTGATCTCTGCGCTGGGCGGTGGCGGACTGCCGCGTCTGCCGCGTCCCGGGCCGGGACCGTCGGTCCAGGCCGGCAATCCGTTCGGCTACTCAACCTCGCAGGCAGCCCAGTTCGTCGCGCGGGCGACCGCCGGCAGCGCACATGTGCTGTTCACCAAGAGCCCCGGCGGCGTGATCGCCACCGCGGCGCGGGTGGCCGCTTACCGGCGGCTGATCGACCAGGCGACAGCCGGGACCGGAATCGACCCCAATCTGCTGGAAGGTCTGGTGTTCGTCGAGAGCGCGGGGCGCCCGCAGATCATCGCGGGCTCCGATCCGGCGGATGCCGCCGGGCTGACCCAGATCCTGGCCCAGACCGGCCAGTCCCTGCTGGGCATGCACATCAACCTCGCGCGCAGCCGGCAGCTCACGACCGAGATCGCCAACGCCGGAGCCTACGCAACGCTCACACGGCTGCTGGCGCGCCGCGCCGCCATCGACGACCGCTTCGACCCGCCCAAGGAACTGGCCGCCACGGTCCGCTATCTACAGCTGGCCCAGCGACAATTCGGCCGCGCCGACCTGGCCATCGTCTCCTACCACATGGGCATCGGCAACCTGCAGCAAGTGCTCGACGACTACAACGGCGGTCGCCCGGTGCCCTACGCGCAGTTGTACTTCGACACCACACCGACCCGCCACGCGGCGGCCTACGACCTGCTCAACGGGTTCGGCGATGACTCCTCGCTTTACTACTGGCGCGTCCTCGGAGCGGTGCAGGTGATGGCGCTCTATCGCCATGACCGCGGCGCCCTGTACCGCCTGGCCAGACTTCAGACGGCCACCGATTCTGCGGCCGAGGTCCTGCACCCGCCCGATCGCACGCCGAGCTTCTCGGACCCCTCCATGCTGGATCAGGCCTACCAGAACCGTACGGTCGTGCCGCTACCTGCCGACCCGGCACGGCTGGGCCTGGCCTACGGCGCTCAGATGGGCGCGTCGGCCACGAGCGTCGGCGCGCCCGTGGCGCTCTACCGGGGTCTTCGCCCGACGGCACTGGCGATGCTGATCGGCATGGCACACGACGTGCGCGCCCTGACACGCGCGTCGGCGCCGCTGACCGTTGCGAGGGCCGTCACCGACACGCGCTATCAGCGTGCGATCGGGATTTCGGACCCGCCCGCCACCACCGGTTACAAGTTCGCGCTGTTGCGGCGCTACGCGAACGTCCGCCAGGCGACAGCACTGCAGGACGTGCTTGACCGGCTGCAGGCGCTCAACCTAATCGCCTGGGCGCGCGAGCCGACCACGATCGAGGTTACCGTCGCCTCCGACGCGGCCGGCGTGATCGCGGGCGGGGCCTAGCCCGGCCGGCTGTATCGGTGTAGGTTTGCGACGTGACCGACGCCGTCCGCATCGCTGAGGAGTTGCTGGACGGACTTCCGGACTTCGCCTTCAGGGCGCATTACCGAGAACTCGACGGGCTGCGCCTGGCCCATCTCGATGAGGGGGCGGGCCCGCCGGTGCTCTTCTGCCACGGCGAGCCGACGTGGTCGTTTCTGTGGCGCAAGGTGATCCCGCCGGTTCTCGACGCGGGCTACCGGTGCATCGCGCCAGATCTGCCCGGATTTGGCCGCTCGGACAAGCCGGTGGCGCTGGACTGGTACAGCTATGACCGGCACACCGAGGCAGTCGCAGCGTTGCTGGAGGAGCTTGATCTTCACGGCGCGACGGTGGTCGTTCACGATTGGGGCGGACCGATCGGACTACGGCTGGCGGTGGAGCATCCCGAGCGGATCGCCAAGCTCGTGGTGCTCGACACGGGACTGTTCACGGGCCATCAGCAGATGACCGACGCCTGGCTGGCGTTCCGGGATTTCGTGGCCCGCACCGAGGATCTGCCCGTCGGCTTCCTGGTCAAGGGTGCGTGCGCGCGTGACCCGGGTGAGGCCGTGATCGCCGCCTACGAGGCGCCGTTTCCCGACGCAGCGTCCAAGGCCGGGGCTCGGGCGTTTCCGCTGATCCTCCCCACCTCGCCGACGATGCCGGGGGCGGCGGCCGGCCAGCGCGTGCTCGACGCCCTGCGGGGCGATCAGCGTCCGAAGCTGATCCTGTGGGCCGACTCAGACCCCGTCCTGCCGCTGAAGACCGGTCGGCGCTTTGCCCAGGCGCTTGGAGCCGAGGTCGATCACGTGATCGCCAACGCCGGCCACTTCCTCCAGGAGGACGCGGGTGCCGAGATCGGGGCGCTGATCGCCGCCTGGCTGCAGTCGGGCGTCTAGTGCCGTGATTCAGAAAGTGCGCGCCAGCCTCCCGAGATCTCGAATCACGACACTCGCGCGCTGCGCCGCGCTCAGACGACCTGTGTCTCGCGTTCGGACGGTTCCGTTTCGCCCGGCGCGTTGGCCGAGGTCTCGGCCGGAGGTGCCGCGGCCTCGGTCTTGGCCGGCATGGTCCCCGGCGTCGTCGCAGCCGGCGTCGTCGCAGCCGGCGTCGTCGCAGCCGGCGTCGTCGCAGCCGGCGTGCCGGGCGCCTGGTCGTCGGTCCCGCTGATCGTCCTGCGCATCCGTGCCTCGTATGCCGCACGCGCGGACTGGTCGGGCGCTGCCAGCACCTGGTCGGCCTTCAGCAGCCTGGCGAGCGCGTCCGCCGTGCGGAGTGGCAGCAGCGCTGTCAGACGTATCGTCGCACGCATCGACTTCGGCACATAGACCTCGAAGCGTCCCGTCTGGAGCGCCTCGACGATCGCCTCAGCTACGTCCTCGGGCTCGGGTGTCTTGAGTCCTCGCATTTGCGGAACTCCGGAGTACAGCTCTGTATTGACGCCAATCGGCATCACAACAGTTACTTGGATGCCCGACCCGCGCAACTCCTGGCGGAGGGAGTCGCTCAGGCCAACGACGGCGTGCTTGGTGGCGCTGTAGGTTGCGCCATTTACGGCGCCGCCCTTTCCGGCAATCGAAGCGATGTTGACGAGGTGGCCGCTGCCACGCCGTGTGAACCGCTTCAGCGCCAGCTTGGAGCCGAAGATGACGCCGTGCAGGTTGATGTCCACCATCCGCCGCGCGGTGGCGTCGGTCTCATCGACGAACGGACCGATCGGCATGATGCCGGCGTTGTTGATCAGCACGTCGAGCGGTCCCAGGCGCGTCTCGACCTCGGTCAGGAAGCTCTCAAAGCTCACCGGATCGGTGACGTCGACCGCCAGGCCGACCGTCTCGGCGCCCAGCTCCCGCGCCGTCTGCTCGGCCAGCGGTGCCTCGATGTCGCCGATCGCCACCCGCGCGCCCTGCCGGATCAGCGCCGCGGCCGTGGCCCGACCGATCCCGCGCCCCCCACCGGTGATTGCCACTACCTGCCCGGCCAGCGATCGTGGGGCCTTCGCCATGATTCATCCTCCTGATTGGATCGGTGGCGCGATGCGCCGGTCGTTGGTATAGGACAGTACCGCGCCACGACGGGCGGCGTCTTCAGTGGATCATGCGGATATCCTGCGTCATGGTGGCCCATTTCCGCTACGACGGGCAGGGACTGGCCTACACCGTGTACGGGTCCGGCTCCCGCACGACGGTGCTGATGCCCGGACTGCTGCTGTCGCAGAAGATGCAGTCGCGGCTCGCGCGCGAGCTCGCCACCACTGACAACCGCGTGGTGACCTTCGACCCGCTCGGCCACGGTGACTCCGACCGTCCGCGGGACATGTGGCGCTATTCGATGTCGGCGTTCGCCAAGCAGGCCGTCGCCCTGCTCGACCACCTGGAGGTGCCCACAGCGGTGATCGGCGGCACCTCGCTGGGTGCCAACATCACGCTCGAGATCGCCTCGCTGGCTCCAGAACGGGTCCGCGGAATGATCATCGAGATGCCCGTGCTCGACAACGCGATCCCAGCCTGCGCGGCGGCCTTCACCCCACTCCTGTTCGCGCTGACGTTCGGCGAGCCCGTGATGAAGATGATCGCCCGGGGGGTAGCGCTGATCCCCCGCGCCCGCGTGCCGTTCCTGGCCGAGATCGGGCTCGACGCGATCGCCCAGCCGCCGGGCCCCAGCGGGGCGGTGCTGCAGGGCATCCTGTTCGGGCGCACCGCGCCGGACCACACCGAGCGCTGCACCTTCACGGCGCCGACGCTGGTGATCGGACATCCGCGCGACCCGTTGCATCCGTTCTCCGACGCGGACATGCTCGCTTCCGAGCTTCCCAATGCGCGCCTGATCGACGCCAACTCGATCATCGAGCTGCGCCTGCGGCCCAAGCGCCTGACGGCGAAGATCGCCGACTTCGTGGGCGATTGCTGGAGTGAGCCGGTCTCGGCACGCGGGACCGGCCGGCGCCCCGCCGCGCGCGCGTCCTGAAGCAGCGGCGGCGTTCTAGTGTCGTGATCGACACTAGGCCAGGAACGTGGTGGCCGCGCCCGCCGCGACGTGGACGACCTGCAACGAAAGGGAACTCATGGATTACCGATCCCTGGGAAGCTCCGGACTACGAGTCTCGGCGCTGACGCTGGGCACGATGACGTTCGGTGGCACCAACCAGTTCAAGAACGTCGGCAGCACCGATGTGGACGGAGCACGGCGCCAGATCGACATGTGCCTGGAGGCGGGGGTGAACATGATCGACACGGCCGACGTGTATTCCGGCGGACTGGCCGAGGAGATCCTCGGTGAGGCTCTGGTGGGACGCCGCGACGATGTGCTGATCGCCTCCAAGGTCCGTTTTCCGATGGGCGATCAGCCCAACATGGCGGGCCTGTCACGCCATCACATCATCGAAGGCTGCGAGGCTAGCCTGCGGCGCCTGCGCACCGATCACATCGACCTCTATCAGGTGCACGAATGGGATGGCCAGACGCCTTTGGAGGAGACGCTCTCGGCCTTGGAGCATCTGCTGCATTCCGGCAAGGTGCGCTATGTCGGTGCCAGCAACTACGCCGCCTGGCAGCTGATGAAGGCGCTCGGGATCGCCGCACGCGAGCAGCTGCCGCGGTTCGTCAGCCAGCAGGTCTACTACTCGCTGCAGGAACGCTCGGTCGAGTACGAGCTGATCCCGTTGGCGATCGACCAGGGTCTCGGCACGCTCGTGTGGAGCCCGCTGGCCGGGGGGCTGCTGTCAGGCAAGTACCGCCGCGGCCGGCAGGGGCCCGAGGGCTCGCGCCAACTGACCGATTGGGGCGAGCCGCCGATCTACGACCAG
>ODAK010001007.1_pt1 | contig 31657 bp, 26 predicted proteins | sample 1539591 | NCBI WGS metagenome assembly ODAK01 (sample SAMEA3539303, study PRJEB22396) | soil metagenome | biome: tundra; feature: field; material: soil | place: USA | collected 2010-05 | depth 0.15 m
CCCAGCCGCTCCCTCGCCCGCTACACCGCATAAAACCGTGGCACTACTCATCTAGGGCGCCTGGCGCCAGAGGCGAACGTTTCGACGGCCCGCGCGCCGGGTGCGGCGCCGGTCGCGCTCGTGCGGGTCGAGCTCCTGATCGCCGGGGTCGGCGTGCGTGTCGAGATCCGCGCGCTCGTCGTGCGGCTCGGACCACTCGTACAGGCAGTGGCTCGCCGAGCCCAGCCGCCGGCAGGCCCGCTGCAGGGCTTCGGCGAGCTCGAACCAGGCGTCGGAGGGAACCTCTTCGGCCCTGTCCAGCAGCCGCGTCGCTTCGATCAGGCGCTCGCCCAGCGCCCGCTGGAAGCGGTCGATCTCCTGGCCGGCGGCTGTCCTCGCGTTGCGCCAGTCTCGGTGCTGTGGCGACTCCGGAAGCGTCGGCAGCGTGCCCTCGCGCTGCGCGCGGCCCAGCCGGCGGCGCCCGGACGCGGTGAGCTCCCAGGCCTCCCCGCCGTGGAGGCGGGAGGGTTCGATCAGCCTGCCCGTGCGCAACGACTCGAGCACGCCGCGAACCTGGCGCGCGCCGGAGCCCCGCCGCGCGAGACCGAGGTGGTCGAGGATCGCCCAGATGGGCGCCGCGCGAGTCTCCTCGCCGCGGTGGCGAACGGCGCGCTCGAGCGCCGCGAGGACGAGCTCCCCGGACGGCGGCTGGGCAGGCTCCACCCGTGGGGGATGCTGCGGCTCGGACATCAGGCCTCCTCTCGTTGGGGCTCCGAGTCGCGCGGTGTCGATTCCGGTCGTGCGCCCGCGCCGCCGCCTGAGGGCGCGCTGAGCGACAATCGACTGGCATCGAGGGTGAGCAACTCGGTGCCGGGCCCGGGGTGTTGACGCACCGCCGGGCCACTTTCTTGGGGACGCACTCAAAGTAGGGCGAGACAGCTCTGCAATCAAGGCAAAGAGCGGCAAAGTCCCGCTATTGGCACAGCGGGGATGCAGAGGCGTCACATTTGTTCAGGTCCTGAGCACGGTGTGCGGGGCGATGTCCGTTACGGCAGGCGGAGGCCCGGAGTGCTGTGCCTGTTAATTGATGACTAGACTCGCGCCGGATGAGGCGCGTCTTCATCACGGGCGCGCTCGGCTTCATCGGTGCGGCGCTCGCCGAACGGCTGCGGGCAGCGGGCGCTGAGGTGCGCGGGGTGGACGTCAGCGCAGACCCGGCGAGGGGCGTGGTCGCGGGCGACATCTCGAGGGCGGGCGAGTGGCAGCGTCACGCCGAGGGCTGCGAGACGGTGATCCACACCGCCGCGATCGTTTCGCTGCGCTCGGGCCTGGAGGACTTCCATCGCGTGAACGTGCTCGGAACGCGCAACGCGCTGGAGGCGGCGCTCGCCGGCCGCGCGAGCCGCTTCGTGCAGCTCTCCTCGGTGACGGTCTTCGGCAACGACTTCCCCGACGGGGTGACCGAGGAGCATCCCGTGAGGCTGCTCGGCGTCCCCTATGTGGACACGAAGATCGCGGGCGAGCAGGTCGTCCTGCAGGAGCACGCCGCCGGTCGGCTGGCGATCACGGTCATCCGCCCCGGCGACGTGTATGGCCCGGGGTCTCGACCATGGATCGTGACGCCGCTGCAGGAGCTCAGACGCGGGCGCCTGGTGCTGCCGGCGCGCGGTCGCGGTGTTCACAGCCCGATCTACATCGACGATCTGCTCGACGGGATCGTGGCGGCGGCGCGGACGCGGGCGGCGGAGGGAGAGGTGATCACGCTCTCGGGCGGACACGGGGTGAGCACCGCCGAGTACTTCGGGCGCATCGGCGCGATGATCGGGCGCGGACGGGTGCGCTCGGCGCCCGATCGCGCGCTGCTGGCGGTCACGGCGATCCAGGCGGCCGCGGACCGGCTCCGCGGCGCTCCGGGGGAGATCAACCCGAATGCCCTGCGTTACCTCACCCGCACAGGCACCTACTCGATCGCCAAGGCCCGCGCGCTGCTCGGCTTCGAGCCGCAGGTGAGCCTCGAGGAGGGGATGCGCCGCAGCGAGGAGTGGCTGCGGACCAAGGGGATGCTGGCGGGCGCCTAAGCTGGGTCGATGGGCGAGCGCAGCGACCGACAGCGCGAGACGCCCTACCTGGACGCGCTCAGCGCCTACGCGGCTCGCGCTCCGGCGCGGCTGCACGTACCCGGGCACAAGGGTGGCCAGGGGGCGGATCCGGCATTGCTGGAGGCGATCGGCGAGCGCGCCCTGAGCATGGACGTCCCGGCGCTGACCCATGGCATCGACGTGGGACTCGACCCCACGCCCTTCGAGCAGGCCCAGCGCCTGGCGGCGGAGGCGTGGGGGGCCAAGCGCGCGTGGTTCTTGATCAACGGCGCCTCGCAGGGCAACCTCTCGGCGGGCCTGGCGCTGGCCCATCGCGGCGAGGAGGTGGTGGTGCAGCGCAACGCCCACTCGAGCACCATCGACGCGCTGGTGCTGTCGGGAATGCGCCCCACGTTTGCGGCGCCCGAGGTGGACAGCGAGCTCGGGATCGCCCACTGCCTGGCGCCCGAGACGCTCGAGACGGCGCTGGCAGCCACCCCCGGCGCCGTCGGCGCGTGGGTTATCTCGCCGACTTACTTCGGCGCCGTCGCGGACATCGCCGCGCTGGCAGAGGTCGCTCACGCGCGTGGGGTGCCGCTGGTGGTCGACGAGGCGTGGGGGGCGCACATGGCCTTCCATGAGGCGCTCCCCGTCCACGCTCTGGCGGCCGGAGCGGACCTCGTGATCTCGAGCACGCACAAGATCGTGGGCAGCCTCACGCAGTCGGCGATGCTCCACCTCGGCCATGGCGCGGCGGGCATGATCGGCGAGGACACGGTCGACCGAGCGGTGACTCTCACAGAGTCCACCAGCCCCAACTCGCTGCTGTTCGCCTCGCTCGATGCGCAGCGCCGCCAGGCGGCGGTCCACGGCAGGGAGCTGCTCGAGCACACGATGGCCGCGCTGGCGCAGGCGCGGGCGGAGATCAACGCGATCGAGGGGCTGGACGTCCTCGACGAACGCCTGGCGGGGCGCCCGGGGGTGCACGCCTACGATCCGCTGCGCCTGGCCGTGGACGTGCGTGGAGTGGCCGCCAGCGGCTATGAGCTCGCGCCGCTGCTGCGCGAGATCGACGACATCAACCTCGAGCTCTACGGCCAGAACGTGCTGGTGGCGGTGTTCGGCATGGGCGAGCGAGAGCTGCAGGAGGCGCCGCGGCTGGTGAATGCGCTGCGTGAGGCGGTGGCCCGGGTGGGCCTGGAACCGGAGGGCGCGAGTAGGAGCTTCGCGGCGGCTCCTCCGTGGGGCGAGCTGGCGATGACCCCGCGCGAGGCCTATCTGGGCGCCCAGGAGGTGGTGCCGGCCGCGAGGGCGGTGGGGCGCATCGCGGCCGAGTCGCTGGCCACCTACCCGCCGGGCATCCCCAACGTGCTGCCCGGCGAGCGCCTCTCGGCGGAGACGCTCGCGTTCGTGCAGAGCACGCTCGAGCAGGGCGGCAGCGTGCGTGGCGCCAGCGACCGGCTGCTGCACACGGTGCGCGTGGTCGTGGAGGGCTAGCGGCTCGCGGGGGATGGGCCCGGCGGAATGCCGACGACGCGCTCGAGCCAGCGCGAGAAGAGCGCGCGGGCGAGCGGCACGGACTCAGGCTCGGCCGCTTTCATCTGCTCGAGCAACCGCGCGGGCGCGTCCGGACCGTCGAGCGCCTCCAGTTCGGCCACGTAGGCCGGGATCCGCATCCATTCGTCCGCCAGCCGGCTCGTGACCTCGAGATGGAACTGCAGCGCATAGGCGCGGCCGAGCACGAAGGCCTGCTGCTCGTAGAGGCTCGAGCGGGCCAGCTGGACGGCGCCCGCGGGGAGCTCGAAGGTGTCGCCGTGCCATTGCAGGGTGGTGAAGCTCGCTGGCGCCCGCGCGAACACCGGGTCCAGCGCGGCGTCCTCGGTGAGCTCGACCGGGAGCACTCCCAGCTCGGCCCCCGGGCCGGGGACGACGCGCGCCCCGAGCGCGGCCGCGAGCAGCTGCGCGCCCAGGCATACACCCCAATAGGGCGTGTCGGCGCCGACCGCCTCGGCGATCAGCCGCTTCTCAGCCGCGAGCCACGGGTAGCGCTCGTCCTCGTAGGCGCCCATCGCGCCCCCCATCACGACGATGGCTGCGAAGTAGCGCCAGTCCGGTAGATCGGGATCCCTGCCGAGCAGCACGCGGTGCAGCGGGACCCCGCGCGCGCGAAGCTCGTCCTCATAGGCCGCGGGGGGCTCGCAGTCAGCGTGCTGGAGGACCAGGACCGGGCGCATGTGGGCAGAGCGCTCCACGGCGGGATTGTAGGCCCGGCTAAAGTGCGCCTCGATGCTCGCGTTCGCCTGTCCCGTATGCGAGCGGCTCCTCACCTTCGAGAGCACGAGCTGCCTGCACTGCGCCAGCCAGCTCGGATTCGACTCGCGGCGGCGAGCGATGACCGCGGTCGGGAGGAGCGGCTCGCAGGACCCATCGCACCGCTGCGCCAACGCGCGGCTGGCGGCCTGCAACTGGCTGGTCGACGTCGCGGGACAGCTGTGCGCGAGCTGCGTGCTGACGCGCACGCGCCCCAACGACGCGGACACCCGTGGCCTCGGCGGCTTCGCGGCGGCGGAGGCCGCCAAGCGACGGCTGCTGTTCGAGCTGGCAGACCTCGGCCTGCCGCTCGAAGGCTGGCACGAGCGCGAGGGAGGGCTGGCGTTCGACCTGCTCTCCAGCGAGCAGGCGGCCGTCACGACCGGCCACGCCGACGGGGTGATCACGCTGGATCTCGACGAGACCGACCCGGCGCACCGCGAGCGGATGCGCATGCGCCTGGGCGAGCCCTACCGCACGGTGCTGGGCCATATGCGCCACGAGATCGCCCACTACTACCAGCCGATCCTCGTGCCCGAGGGCACGCCCGCGCAGGCACGCTGTCGCGAGCTGTTCGGTGACGACCGCGAGGACTACCGGCAGGCGATGGATCGCTACTACCACTCCTCCGGCGCGTCGGCCGGCTGGAAACAGCGCTTCGTGAGCGCCTACGCGACGATGCACCCCTGGGAGGATTGGGCGGAGACGTTCGCCCACTATCTGCACGTGCGCGACACGCTGCAGACCGCATCGGCCTATGGCGTGCGCGTGGAGGGACCGTCGATCAAGACCGATGACTCGGCGCCGCTGCACTCGCGCCCCGATGACGTCGAGGAGGGCATCGCAACCTTGCTCGAAGCATGGATCCCGATGACCTACGCCCTCAACGCGATCAGCCGCAGCATGGGTTCGCCCGATCTCTACCCGTTCGTGTTGACGGAGGAGATCGAGGCCAAGCTCGCGTTCATCGACGAGCTGGTGCGAGGCGGCGGGCGGTAGCTCCTCTTGTGCGCCGTGAGCGGCCGCCGACTCGCTCAGACGGTGGCCGAGTGGTTGCCGTCGGCGGCGCTCCAGGCGAGTGTGCTCCCCACGAGGTGCATCGAGGTGGGATCGACGTGCCCGCTCCACAACGTGAGCTCGGGGCATCTGAGCCTGCCTTCGACCACGGCTGCGGCGCAGCCGTGGAGTTCGCTCTCGGACTCTTCCAGCCACGCCACTGCGCCCGCGGGTGAGAGCAGCCACCGAGCCGTTTCCGCGGTCGCGAAGTAGACGTGTTCCTCGGCGCGCAACGCGAGGGCGACGTTGACCATGACGAGCGTCGTGGAGCGACCTTCGCATTCCGTTTCGCCGTACTTGCCGCACTCCGGGCTGTTGTCTTCTTCGTGGATCGCGGTGACCCAATCGCCGGCGATGCGGATCTCGCCAAACGCCTCGGTCGGGCCGTAGAGCTCGTAGCGCATCGCGTAGCTGTCGTCGCGGCCCATCAGAACCCGGCGCACACGCCCGCGGCGGCACGCCCAGTAGGTGTCGTATGCGTGGCGGCGCACACGGTAGACGACCGTGGTGGCGCGCTCGGCGATCACCCGCGAGCCGGCGAGGCCGATCATCGTCTGCCTGTGGACGGCGCAGCGGACAGCGGCCTCGGCGCTGCTCGGCAAGCCGGCGATCGCAAGTGCGAGCGCACTCGCGGTCAGACACGCTAGGTTGCGAGCGTGAGGATGGCCAGGCATTTGCTGTTGATGCTCGCAGTGCCGGCGGTCGTCGTGCTGGGAGGGCCCGGCGCTGCGCTTGGCGTATCGAGCGCCTCGCTGCGCACGGCCGCGACGGCGGCCGTCGCACCGCTGGAAGATGGCTGCCCGGTCCTTCCCGCCGAAGATCCGCTCAACCAGGAAATCGCCAGTGCTCCCGTCAGCCCGAGCTCGGCCGAATACATCGCGAGCATCGGGCTGAGTGGCCATCTGCACCCGGACTTCGGGACCAACCCGAGTTACGGCATCCCCTACACGGTGGTCGGCCCCGGCCAGGCCGAGGCGCCGATCAGGTTCACGGCCTTCCGAGCCGAATCCGATCCGGGGCCATACCCGATACCGGCTCAGGCACCGATCGAGGGTGGTGGTAGGAAGGGTCGCGGGGATCGGCATGTGCTGGTCGTCCAGGAAGGCACGTGCATGCTCTATGAGCTCTACAAGGCGGGGCGCAAGGGCGCAGGGTGGAAGGCGGCCGCCGGTGCGGTCTTCGATCTACGCAGCAGCGCGCTGCGACCAGAAGGGTGGACATCGGCCGACGCGGCGGGCCTGCCGATCTTCCCGCTGCTGGTCCGCCATTCGGAGGTCAGCGCCGGTCAGATCGATCACGCGCTGCGCGTGACAGTGCCCCAGACCCAGCGGGGCTACATACATCCGGCGACCCACTTCGCGTCCTCGAGCTCTGACCCCCGCCTGCCGCCGATGGGCCTGCGTCTGCGCCTGAAGGCGAGCTACAGCCTCGCCGGCTTTCACGGCCAGTCGCTCGTGATCCTCGAAGCGCTCAAGCGCTACGGGCTGATCGTGGCCGATAACGGCTCTCCATGGTTCATCACGGGTGCCCCCGACCCGGGGTGGAACGAAGGAGATCTCGCCCAGATCAAGCAGGTCCCCGGATCGGAATTCGAAGCGGTCGATACCGGAGCGATCCTGCACGGGGGCTGAGGCGCGATCGGCGGGCATGGCGCGTACACGGTGCGCTGTCTCCTCCGGTTTGATCGCGCCTGTTCCTGCCGGTAGTGTTTGCAGAAGACAACAGCTGGCTCGGCCGGCGCGATCGAGCGGATGCCGAGGGTGGCGGCGGTCGGCCGGCGGGGGGACAAGGGAGGCGCGGGGGTATGGCGCAGGCTGCGCGTCACGGACGACCGAGGGGACGGGGAATGCCAAGGACCACCAGGGGAGCCCGATCGCGATGGCTGGCGCCGTGCGTGCTCGCGCTCGTGCTGCTGACGAGCGCAGTGCTGAGCGCAGGGGCCTGGGGCGCGGGCAACAAAGCACCCAAAGTGACCGCGCAGCCGTCCAGTCAGACCGTGGAAGAAGGTCAGAGCGTGAGCTTCTCGGCGGCCGCCTCCGGCCTGCCGACGCCGACCGTCCAGTGGGAACTGTCGAGCAATGGCGGCTCGACGTGGACCCCGATCGAAGGTGCCACGACCGGCCAGATCACGATCGCCCACGCCAGCACCTCTGAAAGCGGCAGCGAGTATCGAGCGGTCTTCAAGAACTCGCTGGGGGAAGCGACGAGCAAGGTGGCCACCCTCACCGTCCGCGTGATCCCCCTCGTGACCGAGCAGCCGATCAACGCGACGGTCGAAGAAGGACAGAGCGCGGTCTTCGAAGCGGCGGCTTCGGGGTTCCCGGCGCCCACGGTGCAGTGGCAGCTCTCGACCAACGGTGGGAGCACATGGGCGAAAGTCGCCGAAGGCGGCTCGGACGTGCTCACGATCGCGAACGCGAAGACATCGAGCAGCGGCAACGAGTACCGCGCGGTGTTCACCAATGCGGCCGGGACCGCGACGAGCCAGGCGGCGACGCTGACCGTCCAGCGTGCTCCCTCGGTGATCAAGCAGCCGGTCTCGGCGAAGGTTGAAACCGGCCAGAGCGTGACGTTCGAAGCGACGGCTTCAGGGTTCCCGGCGCCCACGGTGCAGTGGCAGCTCTCGACCAACGGTGGCGGCACCTGGAGCCCGATCGAAGGGGCGAGCTCGGACCAGCTCACGATCGCCAGCGCCGAAGACTCGCAGGACGGCTATGAGTATCGGGCCGTGTTCAAGAACGCTGCCGGCGTCGCCACCAGCCAGGTGGCGACGCTGAGCGTGGGCTCCTCACCGGCGGTCACGCTGCAACCCCGCGCCGCGGTCGTCGAGGCGGGCGAAACGGCGGTCTTCGAAGCGGCGGCATCCGGGTTCCCGACACCAACGGTGCAGTGGCAGCTCTCGACCAACGGCGGCGGCACATGGAGCGCGCTCGCCGGAGCGACCTCGGATCTGCTCACGCTCACACAACTGCAGCTCGCACAGAGCGGCTATGAGTATCGGGCCGTGTTCACCAACGCGGCCGGCACTGCCACGAGCGCCGCCGCCAGGCTGACGGTAGCCACGACACGCTTCGGAGCAGTGGCCTGGGGCGATGACGCGTTTGGCCAGCTGGGGAACGGCTCCGCATCTCTCAGCGATGTGCCTGTATCTGTGGTCGGCCCCAGCTTCGTCACCGCGGTTTCCGCCGGAGGCCGTCACAGCCTGGCGCTCCTGGCGGGCGGGACGGTGATGGCGTGGGGCGGAAACGGCTCCGGCCAGCTCGGCGACGCCAGCACGGCGACCAGCTACGTGCCGATCGAAGTCGAAGGCCTTTCCAACGTGACCGCGGTCGCGGCTGGCGGGGCCCACAGCCTGGCGCTGCTGGCGAACGGGACGGTGATGGCGTGGGGCAACAACGAAAGCGGACAGCTGGGCATCGGCAGCGGCAGCGAAGACTCCGAAGTCCCGGTAGCGGTTGCGGGCCTCACCGGCGTGAAGGCGATCTCGGCTGGATCAGAGCACAGCCTCGCCCTCCTCGCGAACGGAACGGTGATGGCGTGGGGCGATAACGAACACGGCCAGCTGGGTACGGGCAACACCAACTCGAGCAACGTGCCCGTGGCCGTGAAACACCTGAGCGGTGTGGTCGCGATCTCGGCCGGCGGCGAATTCAGTCTCGCGCTGCTCGCGAGCGGGACGGTCGAGGCGTGGGGTGCGGACGAACAGGGACAGCTCGGCAACAGCGCTGTCGAAGAAGGCCTGAGCGATGTGCCTGTGCCCGTGGCCACGCTCACGGGCGTCAAGGCGATCGCCGCCGGAGAAGAGCACGCTCTGGCCCTGCTCGGCGGCGGCACCGTGATGGCCTGGGGAGAAGACAGCTTCGGGGAGCTGGGCAACGGCACCCTCCAGGCGCGTGAAGAAACGCCCGTCGCGGTCAGCGGGCTATCCGGCGCCACGGCCGTCTCAGCCGGAGGCCAGGACAGCGTGGCGCTGCTCGGTTCCGGCACGGTGATGAGCTGGGGTGCCAACAAGAAGGGAACCCTCGGCGACGGCGCCATGGGCAACCCCAGCGATGTCCCGGTCACGGTCAGCGGCCTGGGCGAGGTCGCGGGCGTCTCGGTGGGGCGCACGCACATGCTCGCCTACGGTGAACCGATGCCGACCGTCACGGGCCTGAGCCCCCGGTCGGGGTCGAGTGCCGGCGGCGCAACGGTGACGATCACCGGCAGCGGCTTCACAGGGGCGAGCGCGGTCAGGTTCGGGGCGAGCCAGGCCACCGGCTTCACGGTCGTCTCGGCGAGCTCGATCACCGCGACCGCTCCTGCGGGGACGGGCACGGTGGACGTGACCGTCACGACCCCATCGGGGACCAGTGCGATCGTGGCCGGCGATCGCTACACCTATCAGGCGCCGCCCACGGTGACGAAGCTCTCGACCAAGACCGGCTCGGCGGCGGGGGGGACGAGCGTGACGATCACGGGCAGCGGCTTCACCGGCGCCACGGACGTCAGCTTCGGTGAAGTCAGCGCAGCTCACTTCACCGTCAACTCCTCGACCTCGATCACCGCCATCGCCCCCCGCGCCGCCACGGCGGGCTCGGTCGACGTGATCGTGACGAGTGTCGGCGGCCCCAGCCATCCCACGAGCAAGGACCAGTTCAAGTACACGCCATCGGTCGAAGCCGTGACACCCAACAGCGGCTCCACGCTCGGAGGCGTCAGCGTCACGGTGACCGGTGCCGGGTTCGCGCTCGGGAGCACCGCGACCACCTTCAAGTTCGGCAGGGCCAAGGCGGGCTCGGTCGATTGCACCAGCGCCACCAGCTGCACCATGCTCGCGCCCGCGCAGGGGGCGGGAACGGTCGACGTGACAGCGCAGGTCGGCAAGCTGAAGAGCCCGATCAACCCCCCGGGTGACGACTTCACCTACGGCTGAGCGCTCGCGTGCCGCGCGAACTCGAGCATGGCGCCGACCAGCGGGTTGCGCCGCCGCTCGGCGCCTGCCAGCACGATGTTCGCCGGGGCGGCGTCGCTGAGCGGGATGGCGACGAGGTCCCCCAGCGCTCCTTGGAGGACCTTCACGACCGAGGCGGGGACGGTCGTGATGGCGTTGCGAACGGCCAGTGAGGCGAGCACCTCCTGAGGGTTGAGGGCGCGATCGGCGGTCGTGTCCGGCGGCCGTCGGCCACGGTGGTCATCGAGGCTCCAGAAGCCGGCCCAGGCCGGCTCGACCGACGGATGAAAGCCGATGAAGGTCGAGTCGAGGATCTCCGCGACGCAGAGCTCGCGGCGAGCGGCGAGCGGATGGCGCCTGGGCGCGAGCACGACCCGAGGCTCGCGCCTGAGCTCCTGCACCCACACATCGGGGTCGGTGGGTGGAAGGTGGCAGACCGCCACGTCCACCTCCGACAGCCACCTCGCCGTCGGACTCGACGGAAATGGCAGCTCCCGGTAGAGAACGTCGATGTCGGGGTGTGCCGCCGCGAACGCCGCCAGCGGTCCCGGGCTGTCGAGCCCCGGCGGCGACCCGAGGAAGCCGAACTCGATCGTTCCCTGCCCAGCCCGTGCGAACGAGCGAGCCGTTGCGACAGCCTCCTCCCACGCCGAGGTTGCGGCCTGTGCCTTGACGATGAAGGTCTCTCCCGCGGGGGTGAGGGTGACGCCGCGAGCGTGGCGCTCGAACAGCTCGAGGCCCAGGTCGGCCTCGAGCTGCGCGATCGCCTGCGACAGGGCAGGCTGTGCGAGGTGAAGCCTGCGCGCGGCCCGCGTGATCTGTCCCTCTTGGGCGACCGTGACGAAGTACAGGAGATGCCCGCGCCTAAATGCCATCGGCGTCCCGCGCGGTGGTGACGAGGACATCCAGGAGCGGACTGCGGCTGTCCTCGTGCCAGACCAGCGCCAGCACCGCGGGCCGGGCGTCGCGCAATCGGAGGGCCACGATGTCCGGCAGAGCCTGCTGGGCGAGCCTTGCGTCGATCAGGGGCACCGTGGCGATGGCCTGCTCGGAGGACATGATCGCGAGCATCTCCATGGGCGTCAGCGCGCGCTCGCTGGTCAGCTCCGTGGGCGGCCCCCCGCGGTGATCGTCGAGGCTGTGGAGGCCGGCCCACTCGGTCTGCACCTCGGGGTGGTAGCCGATGAAGATCTCATCGAGCACATCCGCGACCTCGAGCTCGGCCGCACACGCGAGCGGGTGATCTGCGCGAGCCATGACAGCCCGTGGCTCGACCCGCACGGGCTGGACGCAGAGCCCCGGTTCGGCGCTCGGCGCCTGACAGAACGCAACGTCGACGTCGGCCAGCCACGTGGTGCTGTGCCCGCGCGGAAACGTGAGCTCCTGGAAGGAGACGCGAGCGTCCGGGCACGCGTCGGTGAGCGCCGCGAACAGGGCGGGGGCGGTCCTTTCGGGAGGTGGTCCGATGAACCCGACGGCGATCGTGCGATCGGCGCTGCGCAGCACCGACTGGGCGGTTTGCATCGCCTCGGCTTCGGCGGCCAGGGCGGTGCGCGCCTTGGCGGAGAACGCCTCACCGGCCCGCGTGAGGCCGACGCCGCGCGGCGCGCGTGTCAGCAATGCGACGCCGAGCTCGGACTCGAGCTGGGCGATCGCCTGTGACAGGGCGGACTGGGCCACGCCGAGCCTCCTCGCCGCGCGCGTCATCTGCTGCTCCTCGGCGACCGCGAGGAAGTAGCTCAGCTGAGTGCGCCTAGGCAACAAGCCGTTCCCCGATGTCCTCGCGCTCATACAGCGCGTATGCCCGAGCAGTTCTAGCTGTCTGCCATGCGCGGGCTTTATACCACGCCGCATAAGACCTATTGGACTTCCCTGCGCGCTTGCGCGAGACTCCGGGGCGCGTGACCCTCATCCTGGTCCTTGCCGGCTGGCTGGCGCTCGCAACCATGTCCGTGGCGCTCTGTGGCGCGGCGGCGGATGGTGACGCTGCGCATGCGCGGTCGGCGAGCAGCCCACAATGAGCGCAAGGAGGCTCGGGTCCGCTCCCTCCCAGGGTCGGCCGATCATGGGCGCGAGGATGCTTCCCTCAGCTTCCTCGCGCCCAGCCGCTGGGCGCTCAGCGGGCTAACGCAGCTGTCTCTTATGAACGGAAGCCCGGACCCGTATCGGGCTGCGTGGCTCAGAAGAAGGGCGAATACCGGGACTCGACGTGTCAGACGAAGTCCTCGAAGCCGAAACGTGGCAGCTTCGAAAAGGAGGGCGGCCCGGGCTACACGTCAACGATCAGACAGCTCACCCTGGAAACGCCGGGACTCGGCTCCGGCGAGCTGGTGTGCGCGGCGGGCACGGCGAAAGGTGAAATCACGGGCGTGAGGGCGGGCGTGGAGAGGATCACGCTCACCGGCTGCGAAATGGCTGGGAGGCAGTGCGCGAGCGCCGGGCCCGACAGCACGCCCTCGAGCACGCCGGGAGTGGTGGTCACGAACCTGCTCGCCACGAGGCTCGTGGGGCCGGAGCCGGGTGGGGCCTGGACAGAGCTCACCAGCGCAGAGCACGAGCCCTACCTGTTCGAATTCGACTGCGAAGGCCCGCTGTTCAGGACGACGGGCTCGCTGACCGGGGTACAGGGTGGAAACGTCAACGTGCAGAGCCTCTCGAGCACGACGACCTTCGCGATCGGAGAGGGCGAACAGGCTCTCGACACCGAGCTCTCCGAAAACGGCGGGGCGAGCTGGAGCGGGCCAGAGCACTCCAGCGCGGTTGGTGTCGCCGAGAACACGGCGGCAGAGGCGACGGAGATCAAACCCACCTTCTGGAGCTCGCTCGAATAGAGCATGCTCGCTTCTCGGGATCGTCCGCGAGGTTGGGGTGTCGCGGGCGATGGGACGGATCGCCCAACCCTCGCCCTCCGGCGCTGAATCGCCCTATTCTGGGCGGATGGCGATGGAATCCGCTCACAGGGGGATCGATTCGCGGGGCCCTGCCCTGAAACGCGCGCTGCTCGGTGCGGGTGCGGTCATGCTCGTGGCCGTGATCGCGCTCGTGGTGGCCGCGCTGACGCTGTCGGGTGCGACGTTGGCGGACGACTCGACGGCGTTGGCGCGGGTGTCCGTACAGCCCCTGGGCGGCACGATCGAGCAGGTCCGCGCGTTCGGGCCCGCGGGCACACGGGTGCCGATCGCCGTCCGCGGGGGGCTCTTGACCCCGCTGACACGCTTGGCTCCGGGCGAGCGGGTGTCCGTGGAGGTGGTGGTGCGCCGGCCGGGATGGCTCGGGTGGGCCCTGGGGAGCGAGCAGACGGAGCATCTATCGCTGAGCGCTCCCGTGGCACGCGTGACGCAGCGTTGGATGACCGTGAACAGGGGCTCGGAGGTGCGCGTGAGCTTCGATCAGCCCGTGACCGCTGTCAGCTACGGCGCCGCAGGCAGTTTGACCCCTCACCCCCTCAACACGCCCAGCAGCACGATCTCGCTGGGAAGGCAGCCGATGACGGGAACCGTCGAGATCGCCGCGGCCGTACGGTCCTGGGAGACGGTCGGCGCCCCTGCGCACGTAAGCTGGTTTCCGCCCTCCCCCTCTCCGGTGCTGGCCGCCAGCCCCGCCTCGGGCGCCCGGATCACTCCGGCGTCCACGATCTCGCTGACATTCTCAAAGCCGGTGAGCGAGGTGCTCGGCTCCTCCCGCCCGCGGCTCTCACCGAGTACGGCGGGGCACTGGCACCTGGCCAACAGCCACACGCTCGAATTCCGCCCCGCCGGCTTCGGCGCGCCGCTCGGCTCGCAGCTGCGCCTCCAGCTGCCCCATCCCGTTGCCGTGGCGACGGGCACCGGGAGCGCTCTGCGCACCACCAGCGAAATCGCCTGGACGGTTCCGGGCGGCTCGACGGTGCGGTTGCACCAGCTCTTGGCCGAAGCGGGCTACCTCCCGGTCGAGTGGCACCCGGCTGGAGGGCAGGTTGCCCACACGCCGAGCGCCGAGACGCAGGCGGCGGTCGATCCACCGAGTGGCAGCTTCGGCTGGCGCTACCAGAGCACGCCCTCGCAGCTGAAGGCCAAATGGAGTCCCGACCAGGCGACCGTGATCACGAAGGGGGCCGTGATGAAGTTCGAGAACGCCAACGGCCTCACCGCCGACGGGGTGGCCGGGGCGACCGTCTGGCGCAAGCTGCTCAGCGATGCGACCGCCGGCAAGCGGCTGGGCGAAGGCTACAGCTACGTCTATGTGCATCGCGAAGTCCCGGAGACGATGACGCTGTGGCACGCCGGGCGCACGGTCATGACCTCGCCCGCCAACACGGGCATCTCGGGAGCGGAAACCGCACTGGGAACGTTCCCAGTGTTCGAGCACATCCCCGAAGGCACGATGAGCGGAACCAACCCGGACGGCTCCCACTACGAAGACCCGGGGATCAAGTGGATCAGCTACTTCAACGGCGGCGACGCATTGCACAACTTCAACCGCTCGTCGTTCGGCACCCCCCAGAGCCTCGGCTGCGTGGAGCTCCCGCTCGCGTCCTCTGCGGAGCTCTATCCCTACACGCCGATCGGCACGCTGGTAACGATCGAAACCTGATCGGCGCCGTGCCGCGTGCCGGCTCAGTCGAATGCGCCGCCTTGCCGGACTCCCGGGCCGTCGTTACGCTAGAGGCTCTAGCCAGGGCGGAGTAGCCCGCCCAAGATACCTTGAGGAGGGTTCCATGCCTGTCCTGTACCGCGTTCGCGCATGCCTGCTGGGGTGCTGCGTCGCTGTTGCCGCCGCGAGCGGAGCGGTCGCGTTCACCCCGGCCGCCGGCGCTGCCCAAGTCGGAAACACCTATCTCGCGCTTGGGGACTCGCTCGCCTACGGTTACCATGCGGCCCAATTCAAGAGCGAGCTGGAAAGCAAAGGATATGTGGAACCAGCGACGTTCGACGAAGGCTACGTGGACGACTTCGGCGCCACGCTGAAGCTCGGCCATCCCAAACTGCGGATCATCAACGACGGTTGCCCGGGCGAGACCACGGAAACATTCATCAACGGCTCCGGCATCCCCGGGTACTGCGCGGGCGGTCCGACCGGCACCCCGTTCCCATACGCGTTCCTGCATCACCCGTACAGCCCTCACACATCGCAGCTCTCGGACGCGCTCGCGATCCTCAAAGAAGACCCCAACGTCAGTCCGGTAACGCTCGACATTGGGCCCAACGACGTGCTCCAGTTCCTCGCCAGCAAATGCGGCTTCCCGAAAACGTTCACGTGCAGCCCCGCTGAAGTCGAAGCCGAGCTCGGGCACATAGCGGCCAACGTCCACTCGATTCTCACCCAGCTGCACGCGGCTGCACCGAAAGCGCAGGTGGTGTTGATCGGGCTCTACAACCCATACCCGACGGTGCTTCCCGCGCCAGGGGGAGACAGGACGACCGCGGCGCTCAACACTGCCCTCGCGAGCGTCGCTGCGGCCGTCCCGGGGACGAGCTTCGCCAATCCCGAGCCGCCATTCAATCCGTCGATCGTGATCGGCGCGCCGGAAACGGTGGATATCCCAACGATCTGTGCCTTCACCGCGATGTGTCCGGGCGGGACGTTCAACCCCACCAGCCCGAATGCCGACATCCATCCCACGACGCTTGGCTATGCGGTCATGGCGGGAGTCGTGGGGGTGGATTTCTTCACTCACTGATCGCTCGAGATCATCGGCGCAACCCCCGTCCGCCGCTCGGCTGGCGGGGGTGAGCGTCGCGAAGATGTGGGCGATCGCCAGCGGGGGTTCGTTAGCGCCCCTGCGAGCCGGGCTGCATATCCGCACGATCCCGTCCACTTTCGTACGGATCCGCTTACGATGTGGCTACGGCGATGGTCAAAGCTGAGGAGCTCCGGATTCCCCGTGGGGCCAGGGAGGCGGTTCGCTTTGCATACAGGCAAGACAGTGGAGCCAACCGAAGTCAATGCGAACCGCCGCGCGCGGCTTCCCGGCGGGCGAATGACGCGGAGTAACGCTGGCGAGTACCGGCAAGGTGAGAGCCGCATCTTCCTGGCGTAGCATGTTTCGTGCTACACTGGGCTGCATAGGCCGCTCTCTTCATGTGCGCTTGGACGACAGCTCGGCCGCAGCGCTTGGCGTCATTCGCAATGACGGACTGAGCGACTCCGAGGCAGTGCGTACTGCGCTGCGCGAGACTGCGGCGAGGCGTCGGGCTCGCTCATCGATCGCTGCTGAGGTACGGCGGCTCACGGGTGATGAGGGCGATCGGGCGGAGATGCGAGCTATCCGCGAACAGATGGCGGACCTGGCGCCGCAGGCCACCGACTGAGGTGGTACGCGGTGAGATATTTCGCCTCCCTGCCCCTCGAGGGACACATGGTAGGGAGCAGCGAGGCGCGCGCTACGCGGTGGTCGTTCAAGCCGACGAGTTCTTGACGCTGAGCACAGTGCTCGTTTCGCCGACCTCGATGAGCGCGCAGCCGGCGAGCTTTCGACCAGCAATCACCCTCGATGGAACTCGTACGTGCATCCTTGTCGAGCAGGCAACTGTCGTGGATCCCCAGCGCCTAGGACGCTCGGCAGGACGCCTCGATCCAGATGAGCTGCACGCCGTTGATGAGGCGCTCGCGCTCGTTTTGGGCCTCTAGACGTACTACGCCTGCGCGGCGGTGCGCACTGACTACGGCTTATGGAAGCTCGCCAAATACGTGCTGGCAGTTACAGGCCCTGCTTCTTGAGGTAAGTCTCCAGCAGCGTTAGGCCAAGATCGCGTGCCGAGTCTCCCGCCCACGCCGCGATCCGTCGTAGGGCTGCGGCGACTCTATTTGTATCTCCTGCTTCAGCTGCAGCCTCAGCTTCTGCTAGGGCACCAATGCGCATCTGATTGTCGCGGTCTGGCTGCTGGTTTTGGGCAGCCTCTCGCAGAGTTTGGATCTCTGCCGCGAGTCCTCCGAAGTCCGGCGACCATGTGTGTGCAACGATCGCGGAATCGGCGGTGCCGACGGTGCCGAACGAGGAGCCGGTTGAACTACCAACGTGGACAATGGACCCTGCGCCGCTCGCCACAATTTGCAGCGGCGGCGATCCCCCTACGCGACCTTCGGCTGCAACGTACTCCTCGTACTCCTCGAGCGCCGTCCAGAAGTCGTCGGCGCCGATGCGGGTGACACCCATCTCAGTCATGCACACGTACTGAACCGCGATCTTTCGGTCGCACCAAGCTCCCCACTCAGCGTCAGGTATGGCGAGAGCCCATGGCTCCACCCAAAGGACCTCAAGCCATTCGTATCCGAGGAGCCGATAGGGCTCATCGCTTGATGGGTTCTGCTCGACCCGAAGAAGCGATGCCACCCGGAGGACCTTAGCCTGCCTTGTGGACGCTAGCTCAAGCGTGCTTTCGTGGTTCGACCATCGACCGGCGAATGGAGCCAACCGGGATCGAACCGGTGACCTCCTGCTTGCAAAGACGCCGGTCGTGCGGCCTACCCACCGCTGAAAGGTGCAGGTTTGCAGGGAGTTTCTGCCGACGACGATGGTCCGGGCGTCGTCCAGATGCCCGTGGATTATCAGTGATCATCGCGGTTTCAAGCACTTCTGGCGATGAGTGCCTGAGCGATGGAGGGCCGTCTCCGGGCGGGTCAAGCAGGGCGGAGCCCCGGGGAACACGCGGGGCATGAGAGCCTTTCCCGAGCATAGGAGGGACCCCAGAGCAGCGCGTTCACGGGCGCTACGCTGACGGCCGTGACGGCCAAGGATCAGTCGCATCAGGCGGTCGACCCGCCGACCAATGGAGAAGCGCGCGCAGCGATCCGCGCGCACGCGATCGCCTTTGGTGACCCCGTCGCCGGGATGCTCGCGCACGCGCCCATCGATGATGAGCCCGAGACCGAACAGGAGCGCGGCGCTGTCATGGAGGCGAAGCTAGAGCTGGCAGGGGGCGGGCGGACGATCTCGCTTGAGCAGGTCAAGCACGAGCTTGGCCTCGCGTGAATGAGCGACAAGACAAGCTGATTGCGGGGGAGCTCGTCGCTCAGGCGTGCGCGAGCGGCTGGATTTGGTCGAGGGTCGTGCCGAGTCGGTCCCGTTCGACCTCGATGTCGTAGCGGTCCTGAAGGTTCAGCCAGAAGCGCTCGCTGGTCCCGAAGTATCGCGCGAGCCTCAGGGCCGTGTCGGTTGTGATGCGCCGCTTGCCGTGGACGATCTCGTTGATTCGGCGCGGGGGAACGCCGATCGCCACCGCTAGGTGGTGCTGGGTGACCTCAAGTGGCTGCAGATACTCGAGCATCAGCACCTCGCCGGGGTGGATGGGGGGCATGATCGAGTCGGTGCTCATGATGGCTCCTTGCTTACGTCTCAGTGGTAGTCGACGATCTCGACATCCTCGGGCCCGGCGGCCGTCCACCGGAAGCAGATGCGCCATTGCTGGTTGATGCGAACGCTGTAAGAGCCTGCCCGGTCGCCCTTGAGCTTCTCGAGCCTGTTGCCCGGCGGAATGCGCAGATCATCGAGTGCCTCGGCGGCGTCGAGGATGAGCAGCTTTCGCAACGCTGCGCGCTGGGTGCCTTGGTCGAGCTTGCGCACCCGCTGTCGCCGCCATACTCGCTCGGCCTCCTTGTCCACAAACGACCGCAACACACGACCCGAGTATAACGCATGGCGTTATGAACGACGAGCGTTATACGGGTGGATCAGGCGGATCCGCCCCGGAGGATGTCTGGGTTCAGGTGGATAGCTGAGCGAGTCGTGGTCTACGTCATTCACAAGGGGGGCCACACGACCCTTATGTCGGACGATATGCCCGGTTACCGCCAGCCCAACCGCACACCAAGGCACCCGACATCCGCGCGCTGGCGGACGCCTTCGGCGGCCCAGCCGGTCGCATGGTCGGGGTCGAGCGAGTAGTCGGCGAGCTTCCCGTGGCGAGAGGTAATGCAGCCTACGGATCGCAGCCAAGCCAGCGGCGGTAGGCGGCGGCGATGCGTCCGAGCTCGCTGTCGCTGGGGAACGTCAGATCCGCGAGCGCTACCTCGTGGCAAGTGTTCTTGCGTTTGCAGATAGCGGTCAGGCCGCGTCGCACATCGGGTCCGGCATCGATCTTGACGACGCTCACAGGCACGCCGACGATGCTCGCGGGCTCCGCGCGTTTGAGTGCGTCTTCGGCGCCCGTGAGAAAGCCGGTGAGCTGCTCCTCATCGCCGTATGCGTCGAGGGTGAGCTCCTCGATCAGCTCATCGAGTTCAGCCAGGCGCCGTCCGCTCACGCGGCACGCCGGGCCTCAAGGTTGGGGATCACACCCCGCCTGCGTGCCTCGTTCTGGATCTCTGGCGGCAGTGTGCGCGCATCGACGATGAACCCGTTGATCATCACCATCCAGGTCAGAGGGTGCTGCTCGAGCATCGCAACTCGTGTGAGGTCGGGCTCGAAGATGCCGATGTTGAGCGCCTTGACGATCACCGCGGCCTTGTTCGCCATCGTCGTCTTGACGACCCCGGCGCGCTGGGCGAGCTGGTCGGCACTGAGATGCGGTTGCTGGGATCGGTCGAACAGAAAGTTCACCCGCCCGACCGCGTAGATCACGCCCGCCGCCCAGATGCGGGTGTCACCGCGCGCGAGCGGAGATGGTCGCTTGCGTGCGAGCCGCCCCACGAGCACTTGGCACAGCTCGCTGTACTCCTCGTCGAGATGCGCGACGCACACCTCGCCGGTGATCGCAAGGATCTCCGATACCCGTGGCCGCAGGTCGACAGGAACCTTTAGCTTCGCCAGTGTCCGATCCACAGGCTGAGACACGCACAGATCATGGCCCAGCCATCGGACGGAGAGTGAGCTCATGACAGCCCTGTGACCGCATCACGTCTGGAGGAGCTCGTATCCGAGGGACCGGTAGGTGCGCAGGCGCTTGGCGAACATGCGGCGCAGAACCGGGACCTCGGCGTCGACGTAGTCGTAGATCAGGACGTCTTGCTTGCCAGGGTTGGAGCGGTTTAGACGCCCGGCATATTGGACTACGGTGCCTTTCCAGGCGATCGGCATTGCCAGGATCAGCGAGTCGAGCCGGGGATCGTCGAAGCCCTCGCCGATGTAGCGGCCGATCGCGAGCACCACGCGCTGACCGCCATCAACGTCGCTGCTGGCGAGTTGCTCGCGTGCGGCACGGTGCTCTGCTGGGCGCATCTCGCTGTGCAAGGTGATGAGCGTGAGGCTCCCGGTGGCGAGATGTGCGGCCAGCCGCTCCAGGTGCTCGCGCCGTTCGGTCAGCACGAGCGGTTGGCGGCCCTGGGCTGCAAGTTGCAGCGCATCTCCCGCGATCAGCTCCGTACGCGCCTCATCGATGGCTAGGGCGGTAAAGACCTCCTGGATGTGCGGGTCGCTGGGGAGTGTTTGCGGGTCGAACTGGGTGTCGCGTCGTACGACGCGCTGCTCGAGTCGCCGTGCGTGGCGTTCGGGGTCGTGACCAAGCGTGTGGCGTACCGGGCCGCACTGCATGGTGATAATCGGGTGGTGTCCGTCGCGACGTTTGGGTGTCGCGGTGAGTCCGGTCACGTAGCGCGCGGGAGCGGCGCGCAGGATTCGCTCGGTCATGACGGCAGGGACGTGGTGGCACTCGTCGATGACGATGTGCCCGTAGCGGGCGAGCAGCTGATCGAGGGTCTTGTGGCGAGCGAGGCTTTGCACCATCGCGACGTCCACCCGGCCCGTCGGCTTGCCAGCCGCAGCCCGATCCCACGCAGGAAGACTGTCGGCTCGCGAGCGAGCCGCGACCCGATGGACAACTTGACCAAGACTTGGCTACGCAGTCAAGTTCGAGGCACGCGAACAACCTTGAGCCGCAGAGAAAGCGGCCCGCTTGCAGGCACTTCGCGAGTGGAGCCAACCGTAGTCAACGCGAACCGGGTCGCGCTGCTGGCGGGAGGGCAGATAGTGCTCATCTAAGCTGCTGAGACGCTAACCCAGCATTCGCTGCAGCACCGCAGACGCCAGTCGCGTCCGCTGTTGTCGGTCGATAAAGCGAACCCGTCGGACCCTATCCAGCCGGTGGCAATTGAGAAGATCAGCCGATGATCGCCTTGTAAGCAAAATCGAGTTCAGCCATGCCGGCAGCATTTGTCGGATCGGGCGTCGCATGCTCAAGATGGGCTCGCATTCGATCCATCACAGCGATCTCATAGCTCTCGAGGCTTGCGAGGCCGAGCATCGCGAGCATCACGTGCGAGCGCTTGCGCCCGGCACTCCAATGCTCCTGCTCGTCGCTAGACCAAGAGGCGACGAGTTTCGCCGGCAAGAGCACATCGGATGAGTGAGATGTCTTCCCGTCAACGCGCCCCATCCCAGTCAACGCGAGCCTGTCTCCAAGTGGTGCGTCGGCGCGTCTCGCGAGCTCAAGCGCCCGCGTGACGGTCGTGGGCCGGGTTGACCGGGACACCGCCCAGGCAGTCCACAAGAGATGGACCATGTCTGTCCATTCGTCAGTGGACGGTTCCTTGGCTAGGCAGCATCGCAAGACCGCATGTCCAAATGGACTATTTGCTGCACTGGCGGAGTGCAGTGCCCCAGGCACCTGGCGAACCTCGTTGAGGCGCGCCGCTTCTAGTCTCGCAATATACGTCGATGCAATGTCGGAGCGGCGGACATCGTCGGCGCGTGGATCCACAATGCAAATGCGTGCGATGTTGGCTCCGATGGGAGGTCTTCCCTTTGATAGCCAAAGCGTTATTGCCTCGGTTGGCGCGGCTCGGAGTATCGCCCTGCCGAGAGGCGCCGGAAGCGCCTTTGTCAAAACTACGCGATTGGTGACAAACGACCAGCTTCCGTCCCACCGCGCCCAGGCGGCGGCGGCGAGCCGATCCATGTTGGGCGTGTTCTTGAGCCGCAGCCATTGTTGCTTGTTGGTCTGTCGCCACCGACGCACATTCCATGCTAGGCCCGCGGGGGAGGAGTTGAGCAGGGCCGACTCAAGCCACTCCTCGTCATGTGGCAACAGGACCCGCAATATTTGATCTACCGGCAACAGGCCAGTGCCACGCAATGGGCCGAGAAACTTCCGGAGCTGAAGAGCAGACGTTCTAGCAGCGGCCTGCACAATCGCAACCATTTCTTGACAGGCAAATCTGGCAAACTCGTCATTGAACGGGGGCGTTCGACGCGCCGCATCGGCAATCCACTTCAGTGCACCAAGACCACCTATCAGTCCATGGCGGAAGATGTCGTCAGCATTTCCCGTCAGCAATGTCCGAGCGTCAGAAGGTGAGGCCCGGTGGAGCCACCGCCCGACCAATGAAGGACTGAGGAGGCGCCAGTTCTCTTGCATCCACCTGACGTCGCGATCTCTCGTGCTCAGCGTTGAAAAGCGAGGCTTCGGGTGCGGGGGATTAAGGGTCTCGACAAATGCCACGAGAATCGCTACTGCCTGAGTAGCAGCGAGCTCGGTTGGCATCAGACTTCCCTCCGTAAGGTGCGCAGATATATTTCGGAGCCGGCGCAGCGTGTCGCCAGCAAGCAAATTCACGGCCTGCGGGTAGTCGGACCGTGCAGCAGGCGGCGAGTCGGCAAGCAGCTTGTGTAGTGGCTGCGAATGGCGGCCTTGGTTTCCGGTGCCTGCGTCGCTGAGCGAAGCACGAAGGCACAGCTCAAGCAGACGTCCAGTCTGGACGATCGTCGACGACCACGCGCCGACTGATGCAACGTCGCGGAGCTCGCCCCACGCTGTCGTCAGCAGCGGCGCAGCCTTGCGGGCCGCAAGCCCATCTGGAAGTACCGGGCGCCAATCGGAGAGCAGGGCGCCACGTACTTCTGCCAGGGTCACGTCCATGCACGGAGTGTGGCAAGTCACGTCCAGTCAAGCCGCGGCGTGGGATCGCCAGATCGCTTGGATGAGCGGTCGGGTATGTTCGGGCAGTGGTCAGAAAGCACCATGTTTAGCCTCTGCGATTGCCGGACTGCTGCATCGCGTCATCGAGCCGAGGCTGCTCGGCTGGTGCAGGTTTGGCCATCGCCATCAGATCGAACCAGCCTTCCGCCCACAAGCGGTTCGCATTGACTACGGCAGATGGAGCCAACCGGGATCGAACCGGTGACCTCCTGCTTGCAAAGACACTGCTCTGGCCCTGGCTCTCGCACTGAAAGCTGCTGATATGCAGGAGGTTCTTGGCATCGCTGACACGCTGGGCATCGTGCGGATACCGGCGGATTAGGGGCGATTATCGGCGTTTGAGGCACTTCTGGCGGTGAGTGCCTGAACGCAGCCGCGTCCTTGCCAGCGGTCAAGGGCCGAAGGCGAAAGGCCGCTCAGGTGTGCGAGTTACTGAATTTCGTCGAGGGTCTTGGCCGAACCGGTCGCGTTCGCCTTCGATGGTCCTGGAGGTTGAACCAAGAGCGCTCGTGGTCCCGAAGTATCGCGCGAGCGTCAGGGCCGTATCGGTGCTGATGCGTTGTTTGCCGTGGACGATCTCGTCGAGCGTTGTGGCAGGGCACTGATCCACGACCGCAAGGCGGTGCTGGGTGATCTCGAGTGGTTGGGGGCCACCATCGGGCGGTCCCGGTGTGACTCTGCCGTCGTCTTCGGATTCCCTAAACTCGTCTGCTATTCGGCTTCTAGAGAGGTGGACCGGGGACTTGTTGGGGCGGCGTGAATGACTGAGGGGGCTGGCTTTGAGCGCTTCGACATGGAGACACTCGAAGCATTGCGCAGGGCAGCGCGAATCGCGCGCGCACGTGGCGCCGCGGCGATCGAGGCAGCCCACATCCGGGAAGCGATGGAAGGCGCGGATGGTCCGGATGACCGGCCGGCAGAGCTGTGGACGCGCGACGCAAAGCGCATCCTGGAGCTGTCTCTCCGCTACAGCATCGACCGTAGGAGCGAGCTGATCGGGCGCCCGGATCTGGAGCTCGCCCTGTTCGGGCGGTCAAGCGAGGAGACGAGCGCCAAGCGCGAGGGGGAGTCCGTCCAGGACGGTCCGTCATCTCCGCCTCCGGGGGCGGTAAAGCCGCGGATGATGAGAGTTCTGCTGCCGGCCGAGCTGGCCGAGGATCTCATCGGCACAGGCGATGCGGTGCGACCGTTCGTTACAAGGGGGGCTCAGCTCGGCGAAGTGATGACGATCGGAGTCGACGCGATCAACACGGGCGCGGCGCTGGTCTCGATCACCCTGGCGCTCAAGACGCTCAAGCGTCTCGCGACCACGACGCTGCGACGACGCCGGCCGACGGACCCGGACGAGGTCACGATCACGATCACGGTCGCGGACAGGACCGAGACGCTTCAGGTGGACCGGCGCTCGCCGAAGGCAGAAGACGAGCTGCTGGACTTCCTCCTGGCAGCCGTCGATGCCTAGTAAGCCTCCACCGCGAAACGAACCCCTCTACGTCTGGGGATCGTGGCTGGGGATCGTCGGTCTGTACGTGCTGCTGGCGGGCTGGCGACGGTCGCCGATCGCTGACGTGGCGGTGGCGGCTGCAGCGCTCGCCAACATCCGAAAGCCGATCCCCCTACTCGCGGTTGCCACGGCGGTGCTGCTCGGAGCCTCCGGCGAGCTGCCGCCCTTGCCGGCGCTGCTAGTGCTCGTGCTGCTGCTGCTGGGCCCGATCACGTTCCGGGCTCTGATCGCCGTCGCGGAGCTGCCGGTGTATCTGGTCGGATCGAGCAAGAACCGCTTTGAGCGGACGGCGGCCTTCGTGCTGATCGAGCAGTGGCTTTGGAGGGCGGCCGCGGTGGCGACGACGATCGCGACCCTGGTCACGAGCGGGTTCTCGACGGCGGCGCTGACGGTTCTCGGAGCTGCCTGCGCTTGGGGACGAAGGTTCCCGTACGCCGTGCTCCTGCTGGTAGGCGCGGCGGCGATCGAGGGATGGCCTGCGGCACCGCTTGTGCTCGCAGGGCTCTGCTGCGTGCGACTGGCATGGCGTCTCACGGTGCGACCCCCGAAGCTGTGGCACCCGCTGCCGCGCCCGACCGTGAAGACGCCGCTCGTCTGGGCGAGATGCCGAAGCGCCGACGGTCGCATCCGTCGCGGAGACCTTCTCGGCGCCCGGCGGTCGGTGTCGCGCCTCGCGACGCGGTCCCCCCACTTCGCGATTCGCGCGGCGTTCCTGGACCTCGAGGAACGAGAGTTCCAGCCTGCCGTCGCGCTCGATCTCGAGCAAACGCCGCCGGAAAGCGGCGTCCCAGGGGAAGTGCGGCTGGTCGCGAGGCTGCTCCGCGCCCGCGCGATGTCGGGCGTGGCTCAATTTCGAGAGGCCGAGTCGCTGTACGCGACGCTCGCGGACGCGCATCCCCGAGGGGAGCGCTTCGACGTGTACCTGCGCACGCTCAGGGCCGAGAACGCGCTGGCCGCGGGCGACACGGAGGCGGCCCGAGACCACGCGGCGAAGGCGATGGAGGAGAGTCGGGAGGGCCGGGACTACTTCGTCCGTCTGCGCGCGATGTGCGTCGTGGCGGAGTGCGCGATCTCCGAGGACGGAAGCCACCCCGAGTTCGCGCAGCTCGTCGAGCAGCTCCAGGGCGAGATGCTCTCGGACCCGTGGGTGGTGCCAGCGCTAGAGCGTAATCCCGCCCACCTGGTCCGCAAGCTGTTCGGCCGTCACGGCAGCCTCCACCTGTACTTCGTGAGGGTGGACGCGCTGAGCCGTCGCGGCGGGGAGCTGGAGGACGAGACGGGCTGGGAGCCGGACGCAGTGGGCATGGCGATGTCGGTCGCGAGGTGGTCCGACGACCTGGTCGAGCTGCTGCTCACGGAGGCGCGCCGCGCCGCGACTCGCGAAGATCAGGCGGCGCGTCTGAGGCTGGCGATCAGGGCCCTGATGGAGCTCGACGTCACGCGCTACCAGCTGGCGGCGCAGAGCACCCGCACGAGCTGGTCTCGCCGACTGCGCCGCGCGCTGGACGTCGCGTTGGACGCGGCGTACGCAGAGGGGGAACGGTCGCTGATCGCCGAGCTGCTGGAGTTCGCGCGCGTTCAAGGCCTGCCTGTCGCGACGGGCGAGCAAACCGACGAGTTCGGGTTGCTGCCCCCGCCGGTGGTGCAGCTTCGGGGTCGGTCCCGCCTGGCTCGGCCGGGCAATCCAAATCGACCCGCGCCTGTGGCGCTGGAGGACGCGGCGGAGGGAGCGGCGGGGCAAGGAGCCTGGTGGCTCTCTTATTGGGAGTCGGATGGCTGGCTGTACTGGTCGCTGATACCTCCCGGGGCCAGCGAGATAGAGGCGGGCCGGACGGCGATCGGGCGGCTATCGGCGCTGGAAATGACTCTGAGGGAGCTCCGCGGCGCGCTGCCGCAGCTGCTGCCGGGCGAGAGCCCACCCGAGGCGGACTTTCGGCTCGCGAGCAGCCCGCTGCTGGTCGACCCGCACGGCGAGCTTGCGATCGCGACCTCGCTCGGGCGAGAGCTTCTGCCGGAGGCACTCAAGCAGGCGTCGAAGCGCCGGCCCGGCTCGACTCGCCTGCCGCTGGCGATCGCACCCTCGCCCTCGCTCGGATACGTGCCCTGGGCGTTGTTGGCCTATCCGGGGCGGGATGGCAAAGCCGAGCGGCTGCTGCAGTCCTTCGACTGGACGCTCGCCCCGTCGGCGACGCTCGTGAAGCACGCGGTTGCAGCGAGCGACGCACCAACTGCGCCGCTGGCGCTCTCGGTGGCGGACACGGTCGACCTGCCGGAGCTCGGCGCGCTTCCGGATGCCCGAGCGCAGGCGGAATCGCTGCCACGGTCGGTCGTGGTTCTCGGCGGTCCCCACTGGAGCACGCGCGTCGCCTCGGTCGAGGCTTTCGCGGAGAAGCTCAGAGAGCTGGGCCCGGATATCACGGCGGCGTTCTTCTGTCACGCCGTGAGGGGCACGGAGGCGGAACCCTCACGCGGCGGCCTGGTCATGGGGGCTTCACCCACGGGTCCGGACCAGGGGTCCGGTGACGACCAAGAGCCGAACGGTCGCCTCGAGGTGCTGGGCGCGCACAGCATCTTCGCGATCAGCCGCGACGGGACGCCGATGCCGGCGCAGGTGCTGCTGCAGGCGTGCGACACCTCGGCGCTGTCGGACGCCGGGGCGGGAGAGTGGCTGACGGTGGCGCCAGCGTTCCTCGCGGGCGGGAGCCGCGAGGTGATAACGACTCTGTACCCCACTCCCGATCGAGCTGCAGAGGACGATCCGTTGGTGAGGGCGGCGGTCTCCGGGACGAGCCTGTCTGTGGCCCTTAGCGAGATGCAGGAACGGAGTCTCTCTGCATGGGAAGGGGAGAGGCCCGCGACTGCAACAGACGCACCGATCCACTGGGGCGCCTACGCCCCCGTGCGTCGCGCCCCGCTCCGACGGGGAAGCGCTGCGGACGCCTCCTCGGTGCTGGTCTCGAGACGCTTCATGCACGTTCTTTCCCGGGCGATCAAACAATCGCGCGAGGGAAGAGGCCGGCAACTGCACAGCGGCTTCCTACTCTCACAGGTCCTCGACGAGTCGGGTATCGCGGATTTGCTCGACGGCGCCGGAAACAGCGCCAGACCGTGGGCGTTCCTCTGGTCGCTGGGGCCATACATCTGCTCCAGGTTCCTGCGTATCTCGGATCGAGGCGAGACGCTCCAGCTCGGTACTGACTCAGAGACAATGACGGTCTCGGCCACGTTCGTGACGGCGTTCCGCGCCGCCGCCGAGAGCGCACACCGCGACGGCATCCTGCTGGAGCCGGAGCACGTCCTGCGCGCGACGCTCACAAGCAAGTCCGCGGCCACGAGGATCTTGCGCCTGCTGTCGACGATCACACAACGACGGCAGGCGCTGACTGATCGCGCCCTGCTCTATGCCCTGGCGGGCGCCGTCGCGGACGGCCAGCGCCCCGTCGATCCGGAAGCAGTCGGCACCTCCGAGCACGAGCGACTCGCAGCGGCGTTCGTCGCGCTCGCGAGCGCGACGCCGGCCTGAGTCGACGCGGCGCTCAAGTCTTCGGCACGTACTCCCAGAGCGCCGCCCGGGTCTGCGCCACCCCATCTAGCTCGAACTGCAGATGGGCGCTCAACTTCTCCGGACAGGACGATGGCGCAGGTGTCATAAGACCCATTATCAGCGCCAGGTAGGCTTGAGGGTCGGCCGAACTTGCTGCGCTAGTCCACTAGCCGCTGTGCCGATCAAGCCGGCTGGGGCGGTCGCTGTTTATGCGCGACACGCACGCTTTGACGAACTGCTTCCTGTGGCCGTCCACGGACTCGTGCAGCAGTCGGGCCCACTCGGCGACGGACGCGTCGTCTTCGGGGTCGAACTCCTCCGGGTCTGGTGGTGTCGGGGCCGGGATCCCAGGATCTGGTTGGTACCGGGATACCTCGAGACGCACTGCCCCATGCTCGGCGATCTCGGCTGCGATCCACGGGTCCCCGACAAGCAGCGCCGCGACACTGTCAAGGTTTCGCACGGCACTTCTCGCAGGGCGAACGATGTCAGCGCCGAAGAGCAGTTCGATGCGGGCACGTAGTGGCAATAGGTTCGCCTTCTCAGCCTCGAACGCAGTCAGTGCGCGTTGCGCCTCCGCAGTCAACTGCCCATTGCTGCGCAGCGGTCGTTCGTCGCTCTCGACGCCGACGAGCCAGCCACACGGAATAGCGCCGGTCGTGCGGTCGAGCTGCAGCAGGAACGCCTCTGATGCATCGACAAGCCGGGTGCGCCACGCTTCATCGCGCTCTATCCGCCCGCGCATTCGGGTCGTGATCATTCCGCCGACGATCGCCCCCAGCGCACTGCTGCCTAGCACGGCGACGACAATCGCCGACCATGAGACACCGCTCGCTGCGAGCATAACGAAGCTCACAGTGGACCCCCTAGCATCCGCCTCGTTCGACCGTACCAGATCAATCTGCGTTTGCGGCCGAATTGCTGCTTACCAGATGGCAGGAGGACAACGACGCTGCGCCCCCCGACCGGATTTGCGCGCCCTAAGCGCTGATGTTGTCCGGGCTGTTGCGCCGACGGAGCATCTGAGGCTCTCGCTTCGCCGAATAGCTATGCTATTCGTCAAGGACCTCAGGCGAGTGGACTCATTCGATATGAGGGGACAGACAAGTGACACGCAACGCAAGAAATCCGGCAACGTCGTGGTTGCGCCCGTTGCGATTGGCGTTCGCGTTTCGCTGCCGCAAATCAACTCGACCTCCAAGCACTAGGCCGTAAACGGCGCCACCGTCGCCACCACGGATACCTTTGGGCAACGTTCAGTTTGGAGTACCGGCAGGGCTAGCTCGAGATATCGCGGCAGAGTGTCACCTGCGGGTAGCGGTCGAGAGCGGGACGTACCTTGGCCAAAGTGCCCGTGTCTTGGCGACGATCGTCGCGCACGTCCACACGATCGAGCAGGATCACGCTCTGTTTTTCGACGCGCATCGTGCGCTCCGCGATTTGCCATCGGTCGAGTGTCATTTTGGCCCGTCCAACGCAGTCCTTACAACTATCCTGCAAACCATCGACGAGCCGGTGCTTTTCTGGCTCGACGCTCACTGGTTCCCGGCCCTTCCGCCGACCGACGCGCCTCAGTGCCCGCTACTGTCTGAACTAGATGTTCTTGCTCAGTGGCCCTGGACTCGTCTCAGCGCAATCCTCATCGATGACGCACATCTCTTCGGTATTCCGCCTGATTTCGACCAAGACGCTCCAGGATATCGTCCGCAGGAATGGCCAACGCACCTCGATCTCATCGCGATGCTGGTCGGGACTCTACGCTGCCGGCCGCCCGTGGTCATCGAAGATGTTCTCGTTGTCACTCCACTCGATCGCCTGTAAGCATGCCGATACTGCCGCGACGAGCGCTCCAGGTCCTGGTGTGGTGTTGTCGCCTCGCCTTCAGGTGCAACGCCTGTTCCGTTGTGTAAGTAATGTGGATAAACCCCAGCACCGTTTTCGGATGACACTCATCCAGTATACGTTCAACCTCAGAGGCAATAGACGTAAAGCTGTTTGGTAGCTCTTTGCACATGATGGCGCCGGCATGGCGGTGCTCAATCGCGCCCGCGATAAGTACGTCGCGCGAGCCATTTTATCCAACATTATGCGGACAGGGAAGCGGCCGGCAGCAACTTTAGCCCAGGGATCTCACAGGTGCTGTCGCCTCAACCAGCCCCACAGAGCGCCAGACCTCGGCGCGTGCGCCTCGGACTGTTTTGGACACAAGTCCGCGGCTTCCCGCACCTTCTGCTTGTCCAGTTCGAGGCGCAGGGTCGACAGAAGCGAGGTTAGCTGTGCCTTGGCTCGTGCGTACAGCCCCGCGCTCGTCACACCGAGGCCTCCGAGGATGCTAACTGCTGCCGGGGCTGCTGGATTCTTCGTGCCGCTCGCGAGAAACGCCCCTCCCAGAATGAGCAACAGCGCGAAGCCCCCACCAACAATCAGCGGTCCCTTCAGTGCCTTGACCGCCTTGCGGTAGCCCGCAACCTCCCGCCACGGGTCGGTCACGATCGGCCGAGGAAGTTCGAGCGGCTGCCGTTCTCCCCTGATCAGGTCGCGCCATACGACGCCCTGTTCGTAGAGCTTGCGCCGCACTCCGTCCACATTCCGTCGCTGTGGGGCGAGTGCGAGCTTGCACCATGCCTTATACGAGTGTTTGACGCCGGCAACAACGAGCGGCCCGAGGCAGGGCGAGAGCCGTTCTAGAAGCCGTTTGACGACGGCTTCGCGCTCCTCGCCAAACAGGAACACCCAAGATCCCATTTCGCGCTCGCCCCGCGCCGGTTCGAGCGCCCAATGGGTCTCGCCAAGCGCCCGACCGAGCTGGTAGGCGGCCGCCCGCGTCGCGTCCACGACCAAGGTGTCCTGAAGCTGAGCGTCCCAGTCATAGAAACGCTGCGCGACTGAGGGCCAGGCGCTGCGGCGCTCGGCGGCGTTTTTCGCATTCTCGATGTCCAGCGTCGCGTCTTTGACCAGCCCAAGTGTCGAGACGGAGCCTCCCGCGCGCCTCGTCTGGAGGTTCAAGTCGAGAGCGCCGCTCAGGCCGACCGCCGCTTCGTAGATCTCGATGCGGATCTCTCGGCTCTTACGCTCGCCTGCAAGTGGCAGAGGCCGCTCCTGTGCGTTGCGTTTGAATGCCCTGGGGGCATCGGGCTCTGGGTGCAGAAAGAGATCCGGTCGGTAACGGCCCCGCAGCTCAGCGACTGCCCAGCCCAGACGGAACGCCGCACGCATCTGCTCGAGCTCGGCAGGCAGCTGTTCGGCTATCGCTGTCGGCATCGCGAGCACACGAGACTTGACTGCCCAGAGGCGACCCGCATATCGATCCTAGTCGAAAACATGGAGCAACCCCAATGAAGCTACCGCTTGCAGCGGATGTAAAAATGGGCGCTTCTGCTCTTCCCGTGGGTGAAGTGAACGCCTGAGCGTCGCGCATGCCGC
>ODAK010001008.1_pt1 | contig 31637 bp, 26 predicted proteins | sample 1539591 | NCBI WGS metagenome assembly ODAK01 (sample SAMEA3539303, study PRJEB22396) | soil metagenome | biome: tundra; feature: field; material: soil | place: USA | collected 2010-05 | depth 0.15 m
TCGCGCTGCGCCTGTTCGAGCTGGCTCTGCGCGAGGTGCGACTGCGCCTGGGCGGCCGTGGCGCTCAGGTTGGCCGAGCGCGCGTCGAGCGTGGCGATGACCTGCCCGGCCTTGACCGCTTGCCCGCGCTCGACCAGCACTTGGAGCACCTTGCCGCTCGCATCTGCAGCGATGTCCGACTGCTGGCTCGCGTGCAGACTTCCGGTGAGCGTCAGGTACTCGGGCATCGGCTGCTCGGAGACGGCGGCCGTCTGCACGTGCAACGGCGCCGCGGCCTGGCCAGGGCCGGATGAAGACGCCTCGTCGGCCTTGTGGCAAGCCGTGACCGAGAGCCCGAAGAAGCCGAACATGGCGAACACACCGAAGGCGAGAGACGCGAGACGCATCAGACACCGGTCCGTAGGCACAGGCCGATCGCCAGTCAAGCGCATTGCCCCGTTTGCCCGCGTTTGACCGCGACAACGCCAAGAACGGCGTCGCGGGGTGCAAATGACCCGCGCGTGAGCGGCCTCCCCGTTTCGGGCCTGGGCGCCCTGCGCTATAAGGCTCGCCCTTTCCCATGTCCGATCGCAAGACTCCGCGCGAAATCCTCGGCGCCGCCGGCCCCATCGACAAGGACGTCATTGCCGTTCGCCATCGCGGGCGCACGGTGGATCTGCACACCCCGATCGAGGCGACCGCCGCGGAGCTGACGCCGGTTCGTGCGGCCGACCCCGAGGGGCTGGCCGTCATTCGCCACTCGACGGCGCACGTGATGGCCGACGCGGTGCAGCGCCTGTTCCCCGGCACCAAGGTCACCATCGGCCCCGCCATCGACGACGGGTTCTATTACGACTTCGACAAGCCGGGAGGGGGCTTCACTGACGACGATCTGCGCAAGATCGAGCAGGCCATGCTCGACGTCGTTCGCGCGAATTCGTCGTTTCGCCGCGTCGTCGTCACACGCGACGAGGCGAAGCGAATGTTCGCGGCGATGGGCGAGACCTACAAGGTCGAGATCATCGACGCCATCCCGGCGGGCGAAGAGGTGAGCCTCTACAAACACGGCGCAGCGCCCGACGAGTGGGTCGACGTTTGCGAGGGGCCCCACGTTCCGTCGACGGGCTTCCTCAAGGCGGTGAAGCTGACGCACGTGGCGGGCGCGTACTGGCGGGGCGACGAGCGAAACCCGATGCTCCAGCGCATCTACGGGACGGCGTTCCCCACGCCCGCGGCGCTCGAGGAGCACCTCAAGCTGCTCGAGCTCGCGCGGCAGCGCGATCACCGGAAGCTCGGCAAAGAGCTCGATCTCTTCATGTTCGACGAGATCGCCCCGGCGATGCCGTTCTTCCTGCCGCGGGGCGCGTTCGTCTACCAGCGCATGGTCGACTACGTGCGCGGCCTCTACGAGCGCCACGGCTACGACGAGGTCATCACTCCGCAGCTCTTCGACCCGGAGCTCTTTCGAAGGAGCGGCCACCTCGGGCACTACAACGAGAACATGTACCGGCTCTGGACCGAGGACCTGCTCCAGAAGGGCGAGAAGAGCGACAAGAGCGGCACGCGTGAGGCCCTGAAGAAGACGCTGCAGGCCGACGCGTTCGCCCTCAAGCCGATGAACTGCCCTAGCCACTGCGTCATCTTCGGGAGCCGCCGGCGCAGCTATCGCGAGCTCCCCTGGCGCGTCGCGGACTTCGGCCGCCTCCACCGCTACGAGCGCGGCGGCGTCGTTCACGGCCTCGCGCGCGTGCGGAGCTTCGCCCAGGACGACGCGCACATCTTCTGCGCCGAAGACCAGGTGGCTGCCGAGATCGAGAAGTTCATTCGCCTCCTTCACGAGGTCTATCGGGCATTCCGATTCGAGAAGATCGACATCAAGCTGGCGACCCGGCCCGCCCCGGACAAGCGCCTCGGGAGCGACGAAGACTGGGACAAGAGCGAGCGCGCCCTCGCCGAGGGCCTGACGCGCGCGGGCCTCGCCTTCGAAGAGGCCCCCGGCGAGGGAGCCTTCTACGGAGCCAAGATCGAGTTCCACGTCCATGACGCCCTGAAGCGCTCGTGGCAGCTCGGCACCATTCAGTACGACCCCAACATGCCGAGGAGCTTCGACCTCAGTTATGTGGGCGAAGACGGCAAAGAGCACCGGCCCGTCATGCTGCACCGCGCGATCTTCGGGTCGCTCGAGCGCTTCTTCGGGGTCTATATCGAGCACTGCGGGGGCAATTTCCCCACGTGGATCGCCCCCAAGCAGGCGATCGTGCTTACAGTCAGCGAGAAGAGCGATGCGTACGCCCGCCAGGTCGTCGAACGGTTGAGCGCGAAAGGTCTTCGCGTCCAGGCCGATTATTCGAGCGACAAGCTCGGGGCGAAGATCCGTAACGCGAGGCTCTTCCGCTACCCCTACATGCTGGTCGTGGGCCCGAAAGAGGCTGAGGCCGACGCAGTGGGCGTCCGCTCGCGCGATGCCGGCGAGCTGGGCGCGATCAAGGTCGACGACCTCATCGCCAGGCTCCTGGCGGAGGCTCGCCCCCCCACCCCAAGTGCATCGCCGAGCGCGTCGCCTGACCTCTCGCCGGACGCCGCGACGTCCGCGCCCCTGCCGGCGGGCGCTTGAGGCCGAAACGTGGCACAAGTCCCGCATTGACGGGCGCCGGGGTTCGCGTCGACACTGGCGCCCGGGCGAGGCACGTGGGCCGATGTCGATCGGCCGCCCGAATGGTTCTCGTTTTTCAAGTCCAAGTCACGGAGGTCAAGTAATCCACAATGGCATTCCCCCGGTTCGACCCGCGCCAGCAGCAGCGTGGGTACCAGATCCGAGTCAATCACCGCATCCGCGTTCCCGAAGTGCGCGTCATCGCTGCCGACGGCAGCATGCTGGGCGTGCTGCAGACCCACGAAGCGCTCCGCATGGCGTTGGAGCAGAGCCTCGATCTGGTCGAGGTCAATCCCAAGGCCGAGCCCCCCGTTTGCAAGATCCTCGATTTCGGCAAGTACAAGTACGAGGAGAAGAAGAAGCAGGCGCAGGCGCGGCGTAACCAGGCGGTCGTCGAGATCAAAGAGGTCAAGCTCCGGCCCAAGACCGACGATCACGACATCGACTTCAAGGTGAAGGCGTCGCGGCGATTCCTCGAGGGCGGCCACAAGGTGAAGTTCACGGTCCGCTTCCGCGGCCGCGAGATCACGCACCCCGAGAAGGCGCACGAGCAGCTCGACATCATCCTCAAGCAGCTCGAAGACATCGCCAACATCGAGACGCGCCCGATGATGGAAGCGCGCGCGATGTCGGTCATCGTCGCGCCGAAGCCCGCCGTCATGCAGAAGGTCGCTCAGCTTCGCGCCGCCCAGGAAAAGGCCCGGCAGCAAGCCGAGAAAGAGGGCAAGGCGCCCCCGCCCGAGCCGTCCTCCGCCGATCTTCCGGAGGATGACGACGATGATGACGATGACGATGACGATGACGATGATGACGACGTCCAGGGCGAGGGCGAAGGAGCCCCCAAGGGCGAAGCCAAGGAAGAGCCGGGCTCGAACTAGCCCCCATCGTCCGATGAAACGGGGCGCGGTTATAGAGTGGGTCGGGTTGGCCGCGGTGGCGGCGATCGCAATGGTCGCCGCACCCGCCCGCGCCTCGCTAACGGCCAGCGAGACCGAGCAGGTCCGTCGCGGGGTGGCCACGGGCAGCGATCTCGCGCGGGTTCGAGCGCTCGTCGCCCGGCCCGATCTCTCGCCCGACGAGGCGGCCGCCGCCCTCGTCACGCCCGCAACGACGACCGCGTTCGACGCGGCGCACGCCACGTTCTTCCACGATCTCGTGTTCGGCGAGACGTCGGCCCCGTCGCGGCCCGTCCTCGCGCCTGCCGCCATCCGGGCGGCTCTCGCGAGGGCCGACGCCGTGCTCGGCAAGCACGCGCTCGACCTCGGTCGAGTTCCCGCGGCGCTCGGAGAGCTCGAGCGCGCCTACGGCTTCGTCGAAGAGATCGCGTCAGCGGCCCCGGCGATGAACGTCCCGTCTTCCTCGCGGGCCGAGTGCGCCACGGCGCTTCGGGATCACCTGGGGCGGAACGCCACCGTTCTCTCGCTGGCCTCACCCGTGGCCCCGCCGGTCGCGCGGGTCCGAGCGCAGGCGGCGCTCGCGCTCCTCGACCTGATGCCCGACGCGCCCACCCGGCGCATCGACGCGGCCGACGGCCTCGCGCTCGCGGGCCCGCGCCGCGCGCTCCTCGTCGAGCGCGGACTCCTGGTGCTCGACGCCGGCGCCTCCGACGCGCACGTCGCCGCGCTCCGGGCGCTCTTCGATCGGTTCCCCGACCTGAAAGATGGGCTCGAGGCGATCGTCGTGGGCGGCGATGCGAGCGGCCTCGTGGCGCGCGACGGCGCGGTCGTCGCAACGGGCGCCGATCCCGGCGGCGCCGCCGGAGCCGCGCTCCTCTGGGGCAACGACGTGCGCTCGCCGCCTGGCGACGGGTGGACCACGGCGGTCGCGCGCGGCCTCGCGACCCTGGCGGTCACGCGAGCGGCGGAGCGACGGCGGGCCGACCTGCGCGTGCAGTTCGAGCGTGACGGCGGGGTCGGCGGCGTCGCGGCGATGGCAGCGATGCTCGCCATCAACGGGCCGCTCGGCGTCGAAGTGGCGGCCGCGCGGCTCATCGCTGGCCGCAAGGAGAGCGCGACGTGCCTCGCCGACGCGATCGGCGCGCTGGCGGTCTTCGCCTCGCCCCCGGCCCGTCCTGCCGACGGAATCGCCGTCTCGGTCGGCCCCGCGAAGACCACGGGACCCGCGACCACCGAGCTCACGCACATCTCGCTGGCCATGACGGGTGCGGCCAGCACGTTCCGCCTCGAGGGGCATACGTGGACGTTCGAGCACGACGCGAACGGCGCGGTCAGCGGCCTCCGGCGCGACGGGCTCCCCGTGACCCGCGCGATGCTCGTGGCCGTGAAGGAATGACGGCGAAGCGGCGGGAAAGACTTATCGCGCCAGCCGCGCCAGCGAGGCTAGCGCGTCGCCGGCGAGCCGGAAGAGGCCCCACTCGTCGAGCGGCGCCGCGCCCAGGGACTCGTAGAAGCGGATGGCCGGCTCGTTCCAGCGCAGCACCGACCACTCGAACCGTCCGCACCCGCGCTCGAGCGCGAGCCGCGCGACCGCCGCGAGGAGCGCGCGGCCGTGCCCGCGCCGCCGCGCGGTCGGCAGGACGAAGAGATCCTCGAGGTAGATCCCGGGCTGCGCCAGGAAGGTCGAGTAGTTGTGAAAGAAGAGCGCGAAGCCGACGACGCGACCGGTCGCGCCCGCGCTTGCGTCCGCGTGCACGTCCGCGCTTGCGCTTGCGCTTGCGCTTGCGCCCGCGCCCGCGCCCGCGCCCGCGCTTGCGTTCGCGTCCGCGCTTGCGTCCGCGCCCGCGTCGAGGGCGACCAGGGCCTCGCAGTAGCGGCGGGCTCCGAAGAGGTGCTCGCGGAGCGCGTCGGCCGTGCCTACGTGCTGGTCTTCGAGCTTCTCGTACCGGGCGAGATCGCGGATGAGGGCGTGGACGGCGGGGACATCGGCGGGAATGGCGGCGCGAATCATGGGCACGCCAGGCCCGCGCTCGCCGCCCTTTGACGGGGCTCGGGGGCGCGCGGTATCGCTTTGAAGTCGATGACGGCCGCTGCCCCCACGCCTCGCACGCTCCGGATCCTCATGGCCAAGCCGGGTCTGGACGGACATGACCGCGGCGTCAAGGTGATCGCGCGAGCGCTCCGCGACGCAGGCATGGAGGTCATTTACACCGGGCTCCACCAGACGCCCGAGATGATCGCCGCGACGGCGGTTCAAGAAGACGTCGACGCCGTCGGCCTCTCGATCATGAGCGGCGCGCACAACACGCTGTGCCCGGCGGTGATCGCCGAGCTCGAGAAGCGCGACGCCGGAGACATCGCCGTCTTCGTGGGCGGCATCATCCCCGACGCCGACTTCGACCGCCTGCGGGCTGCCGGCGTCACCGGCATCTTCACCCCGGGGACGCCGCTCGACGCGATCATCGAATGGGTGCGGGACAACGTCCGCCGGAAAGCGTGATTCGCTATCAGCTCGGCGCCCCGGCCGCGAAGCGTCGTGCTGCGGTCGCGTCCGGCATTGGCGCGGCGACCACGCTCGCTCCCGTGGTGCTCGCGCTCGAGCTCGTTCCCCGTCTCGGCGTGCCCCCGTCGGGCATCTTCTGGGCGCTCGCGATGGCCATCGCCGCGCTCATCGTGGCGCGCACGGCGTCGCAGTATGCCACGGCGAAGCGCAGGCTGGCGGCGCTGCGGGTGACCCTCGACGACCAGTTCATCGCCACCGAGAACGCGCGCGATACCCTCACGATCGCGCGCGGCGAAGTCGCCCGCATCGTCGAGATCGCCGGCGCGCTCGGGGGCGTGCGCGTCGAGACGCGGCCCGATCGCCGCACGGGCGTCGTGCTCGTCGCGACGGTGCCGCGAGGCGGCGAGAGCTTCGGCGACGTGCGCGCCGCCCTCGAGCAGTGGCGGCCGATCGAGCGGCGTCCGCGTCTGGGCCTCGGCGTCCGTGTGCTGTGCGGGGCGGGGGTGGTGGCCGCCATTTTCTTCCTGCCGTTCCTGCTCGACGACCTCGTGGGCCGCTCGAAGGCCGTGGCCGTGGCGCTCGTTCTCCTCGCCTGGGCGATCACCCGCTGGGTCATGCGCGGGCGGTGAGCTCGGGCGCGCCGGCTTGCGGCGCGGTCGCCCGCGCGTAGCCTCTCCCCGTGACCGACGCGCTGAGAGACGGCCGCTACGTCATCGTCGGGTCGCTCGGCGAGGGGACGCAGGGCCACACCTTCGACGGCGTCGACAAGCGCGAGGGGCGAGCCGTCGCCATCAAGCGATTCGACGTGCGCACGGCAAAGACCTGGAAGGACGCCGAGCTCGCCGAGCGCGAGACCCGCGTCCTCCAGTCGCTCTCGCACCCGAAGCTCCCGAAATACCGCGACCACTTCGAGCAAGACGGCGCTCTCTACCTCGTAATGGACAAGATCGAGGGCGAGAGCCTGGCCATGCTTCAGAAGCGAGGCGCAGTCCTCTCCGAAGAAGACGTGGTGCGCCTCCTCCGCGACGCGGCCGACGTGCTCGACTACCTCCACCGGCGGGCGCCGGCCGTCATCCATCGCGACCTCAAGCCCGGCAACGTGATCCGGCGCCCCGACGGCTCGTTCGCCTTCGTCGACTTCGGCGCGGTTCGCGACAAGCTGCGCCCCGGGGGCGGATCGACGGTCGTCGGGACCTTCGGGTACATGGCGCCCGAGCAATTCCAGGGGCGCGCGCTCCCGGCGTCCGACGTCTATTCGATCGGCGCGACGGCGCTTTCGATGCTCACGGGGCGGCAGCCCGAAGATCTGCCGCACAAGGGCCTGGCGATCGACGTTCGTGCGGCGCTCCGCGGCCGCGCGTCGGGCCGGCTCGTCGACATGCTCGTGGCGATGGTCGACCCCGACCCCGATCGGCGCCCTGCGCGCATCGAGCCGATGCTCGCGAAGCTGCGCGCGCCGGACGCCCGCCGCCGACCCTCGGCCCCCGGTCCGGCGCGCGTCACGGATGCGCGCGACTTCGGAGAGAACCTCGGCGCGCGGTTCGCGCAGTTCGTACGGCACGCGGAAGAATACGAAGAGCGCGCCCGGGACTACGAGCGTCGCGCCGAGAGCGGAGGCCCCGGCGCCAGGGGCTGGATGCGCGGCGCCGAGGGCTGGCGCAAGGGAGCCCGCAAGTGGCGCGCTGCCGCCGAGCGTCACGCGCTCGAGCTCGCGCGCGAAGCCGACCGAAAGGCCCGCCGGCGCGCTCGCAAAGAGGCGCGTCGCGCCGACCGCACGTTCCGGCGTCCGGCGCACGGCCGGCGCCGATTGCCCTGGCCCATCGCGCTGATGTTCGTGCTGGGCCTCACGGCGGCGATCGTCGCGGTCGCGCTCGGCATGAACGTGATCGCGCCGGCGGCGCTGCGGCTCGTGTCGCTCTTTTTTCCCCCGCGAGAGGCCAAGACCTTCACTGCGGCGTCAGAGGCCGTCCGCCAGGCGGGCGAGGCCGCGATCGACAGGATGGACGGGGCGCGGCGCCGGCTCCTTAGGGGCGCCATCGCGAATCCGCGGTCCGACGAGAACGGCGACCCGCACGAGGCCGCGGGCGCGCCGGAGCGCGTTCGCGTCGAGGGGGCCGCGGGGGGCACGAAGGTTCGGGTCGCTTTGCGCGACGGCGCCGAAGGCTCGCCGGCCGATGACGAAGACGACGCGGCGAACGCCGGCGAGGCCCGCCGCTAAATCGGGCGAGCGTGATCTTCGATCACGCTCGCCCGATTTATTCGCCGAGGTTTGACTAAATCAGCGCTCACGTTCGTGAGCGCCGATTAGCCGCCGGCGCCCCTGTCGCGGGACGCCTCCGGGCCGTCGCGGGCCGCCTGCGAAGCGTCGATCGACGCCTCGATCCCGGCGTACGCGGCTGGCACGCGGATCGCTGCGGGCCCCCTGGAATGGCGACCTGACGCCGCAGCGAAGGGGCAGGCGATGGCGAGAGAATCGAGCGAGAGAAGCGCAAAGGCGCAGAGGCGCGAAGTGTGTGGGGGTTGCGGTCGGAACGTGGCATCGGGAGCACCGTGGGCTTGCCTTCTTGCGATCGGGGCCGTTGCCGTCGCGGTCGCGTGCTCCGGCCCGCCCGACGTCCCCGTCTCGAGCAGCGCGCCGCGCGCCGACGTGGTGTCTCCGCCCGTCGGCGTCGCCGATCGCGGAGACGACCCTGCCGTCGTCGCACTCGACGTTGGCGGCGCACTTCCCTGCGCCGGAGCGCTCGTCGCGGCCGACGTCGTCCTGACCGCGCTTCACTGCGTCGTGCTCATCGACGCGCCCGTCGCGTGCGCCGCCGCCGACGCCGCCGCCGACGCCGCCGACGCCAGCAAGAGCCCGCTGTCGCTGCGGACGCCGGGGTCGCTACGCATCCTCGTGGGTGACGACATGGCCACGGCGGTCGACCGGGCTCACGCGAGGGAGATCGTCGTGCCGCCCGATGCGCGCCTCTGCGGCGCCGACCTGGCCCTCGTCCTCCTCGACCAGCGCATCGATGACATCGAGCCCCTGGTCGCGCGCTCCACCGGCGCCGCCCGCGGCGATCACGTGAGGACGGTCGGTTTCGGTCGCGCTGGCGGTGCGAAGGCGAAGCTCTTGCGCGACCACGTGGCGGTCCTCGACACGGCCATCACCGAGCTCGCGATCGCCGGCAGCGCGCTCGACGAGGGGGGCGGTCCCGCGCTCGACGAGACGACCGGAGCGATCGTCGGGGTGGTCTCGCGGAACGCGAGCCTGCCTTTCCAGGCCGTCTACACGAGGGTCGACGCGTTCGCGCCGCTCGTCGAGAGCGCCCTCGCGATGACCGAGAGCACGCCGTCGAGCAGCACGGGTACGAAGAAGCCCAAGAAGGGCCCCGCCGACATGGGGGCCGACTGCATGGCGGGCTCCGACTGCGCCGCGGGTGTCTGCGTCTCCGCGGCGAGCGGGGCGCAGCAATACTGTTCACGAGGTTGCGGCGCGCACGACCGTTGCCCGTCGCTCTACGCGTGCCAGCGAACCCAGGGCGGCGCGCAGGTCTGCGTCCGTCGGTGAGCGCGTGAGGCACGTGGTCCGTTCGAGCTGCCCGGGCCTCGCGCTGTCGCGTTGCGTCCCGCGGGCGGGCGCGCCGCGCCGCCCCCGGGCCTCGCGCTGTCGCGTTGCGTCCCGCGGGCGGGCGCGCCGCGCCGCGTGCGTCGCGGGCGGCAGCGAGCGGCAGCGAGCGGTTCGCGCTGCATCTGCGGCCAAGAGATCAGCGGGCTTGCGAAGGTCACCCCTCGCTGACATGGTCTCCGGCCAGCGGGCGAAGCGGCCGCGCCTCATGGACTTCGAGCTCGACGAGCAGCACAGCATTCTGCGGCAGAGCGTTCGCGACTTCGCGCACGCCGAGATCGCCCCGAATGCCCAGCGGTGGGATCGCGAAGAGCGGTTCCCGGCGGAGCTCGTTCCGAAGCTCGCCTCGATGGGTCTCCTCGGGATTCGCATCCCCGAGGAGTACGGCGGCTCCGGCATGGACACGCTCGCGTACGCCATCTGCGTCGAGGAGATCGCGCGGGTCGACGGTTCGATGGCGCTGACGGTCGCGTCGCACAACGGCCTCGGCACGGGACACCTGCTTGCGTTCGGGAGCGAGCCGCAGAAGCGGAAATACCTGCCCGCGGCGGCGAGCGGGCGATGGCTCGCGGCCTGGGCGCTGACGGAGCCCGGCAGCGGGAGCGACTCGGCGGCCCTCCAGATGACTGCGCGGCGCGACGGCGACGGCTGGCTGCTCAACGGGGCCAAGGCGTTCATCACCCAGGGGTCGGTGGGCGGCTTCTGCGTGGTGCTCGCGCGCACCGACGGGTCGGTGGCCAAGCAAATGGGCATCACGGCGTTCGTCGTCGAGCACGGCACGCCCGGGTTCACCGCGTCCAAGCACCTGCTGAAGCTGGGCTGCCGGTCGAGCGACACCGCGGAGCTCGCGTTCGAGAACGTTCACGTGGCCGACTCGCAGCGCGTCGGCGAAGTGGGCCGGGGCTTCGGCGACACGATGCGCATCCTCGACCGCGGGCGCATCTCGATCGGGGCCATGGCGCTCGGCCTCGGGTACGGGGCGCTCGAGAAGGCGACGGCCTACGCGAAGGAGCGGCGCGCGTTCGGTCGCGCCATCGGAGAGTTCCAGGCCATCCAGTTCATGCTGGCCGACGCGAAGACCGAGCTCGACGCGTCGGCGCTCCTGGTTCAGCGAGCCGCATGGCTCGCCGATCGCGGCGAGCCGCACTCGCAGGCCGCCGCCATGGCCAAGCTCTTCGCGAGCGAGGCCGCGACGCGCGCGTGCAACATGGCCGTCCAGGTGCACGGCGGCTACGGCTACGTCCGCGAGTTCGACGTCGAGCGACACCTCCGCGACGCGAAGCTCTGCGAAATCGGCGAAGGCACCAGCGAGATCCAGCGCATGGTCATCGCCAAGCACGTCCTCGCCAGGTAAGCCCTCGGCGCGCGATCGAGAGATTGGCCGCAGAGGCGCAGAGAGCAGAAAGGGGGAGGCGTTCGGAGCACGCTTCGCGCAGCGGCCGCCGCCCCCGACCTCACTGTTCATTCACGGCGCGATTCCACGGACGGCCGAACCCCTCGTCCCTCTGCGCCCTAGGCGCCTCTTCGGCCAATCTCCCTCTCCCTCGCGCCCGCGCCGGTTCCTTGTCCGCCGCTCGATACCTGCGCGAAGGTGCAGGCTTCGCCATGCGTGTAGGTGCCGAGAAATATTGACACTCGGGGCCTCGAACCATACCGTCGCCAGTGTACGTGGGAGATCGTGGCAAGAAGTGCCAAGCCGCGACGGTGCGGCGGTGGAGATGAAGCGCGTCGATGTTCCGCGGGCGTTACGAGCACACGATCGACGCGAAGGGCCGCACCAGCGTGCCGGCTCGCTATCGCGACGTGCTCGCAGCAGCGGGTGAGCGGCGCATCGTCCTCACGAGCGCGCTCGATCCGTGCCTCGTCGCCTACACGGGCAGCGAGTGGGCCGCGTTCGAGGAGCGCCTCGCGAAGCTGCCGCAGTTCGACCGGGCGGTGCAGAAGCTGAAGCGCATCTACGTCTCCGGGGCCGTCGAGTGCGAGATCGACGACGTCGGCCGCATCCTGGTGCCGCCGACCCTCCGCGACCACGCGCACCTCAAGAAAGAGGCGCTCTGGGCGGGCGCGGGTCGCTACGCCGAGCTCTGGGACAAAGAAGAGTGGGCCCGGCACTTCGAGACCACCGACGCCGAGCGACGCGACATGGCGGCCCGACTCGCGGAGCTGGGGCTATGAGCAACCTGCAGCTTGCCTTGCCGGGGCTACTCATGGAGCCAGACGAATGGGTATGGCGCGATGACTTCGACGAGGTGACCGACGTGAAGCGCTTCGAGCACGCGACCGTCATGCGAGACGAGATCGTGCGGGCGATCGCGCCGCGCGCCGGCGGGGTCTACGTCGACGTCACGTTCGGCGGCGGTGGCCACACCATCGCCCTCCTCGAGGTCGAACCAAGGGCGCGCATCGTCGCCTTCGATCGCGATCCCGTCGCCATCGAAGCGGCGCGTGAGCGCCTCGCCCCCGTCGCCGACCGCGTCACCCTCGTCCAGGCGCCGTTCTCCGCCGTTCGCGAGCAGCTCGATCTCCTCGGCATCGGTCGCGTCGACGGGCTCGTCGCCGATCTCGGCGTCAGCTCCCCCCAGCTCGACGACCCGGAGCGCGGCATGAGCTTCCGCCGCGAAGGACCGATCGACATGCGCATGGACCGCGAGAGCGGCGAGACCGCGCTCGAGCTCATCGATCGCCTGTCCGACGACGAGCTCGCGAACGTCATCTACGAGTACGGCGACGAGCGCCGCTCGCGCCGCATCGCCCGCAGCATCAAGAAGGCGCTGCTGGCCCACGAGCTCCACACCACGCTCGATCTCCGCCGCGCGATCGTGCGCGCGGTCGGCCCGGTCCGCGTCGGGGGCATCGACCCCGCCACCCGGAGCTTTCAGGCCATTCGCATCGCGGTCAACGGCGAGCTCGACCAGCTCGCCGCGCTCCTGGCCTCGTTGCCGGAGGTCGTCGACGACGGCGGTCACGCCGCGATCCTCTCGTTCCAGTCTCTCGAGGATCGCCTCGTGAAGCGCGCCTTCGCCGTCGAGCCCTGGAGGCCGACGACCAAGAAGCCGCAGGTCCCCACCGACGAAGAGTGCGCCATGAACAGCCGAGCGCGGAGCGCCAAGCTCCGGGTCGCTCGCCGTGAACCCGGACCGGTCGCGTCGGCGGAGGGCGAATGAGTCCCGCTCGCCCGGCGTTCCTTCCGCTATGGACCCTCGCGGTGATGGCCACGGTGAGCGCGTTCGTGGTGCACCTCGCGCTCCGCGGGCGCACCGTGCAGCTCGGCTACGAGCTCGGGCGCGTCCGCCAGGAGCAAGCGCACCTCCGGGAAGTGCGGCGCGTCCTCGAGCTCGAGTCCGCGAGCTACAAGACCCCCGAGCGCGTCGAGATCGTGGCGCGGACGCTCCTCGGGATGGAGCCTCCGCCGCCCGAGCGAATCGTCGCGCTCCCCGCTCTCCCGCAGACGGCCGCGAACGAGGCCGCGCCCGTCGCGCAGCCGCCGACCGCGGTCGGCCTGAACGGCGCGCTGCCGTGAAGAACCTCGACCCCCGTCGCGCTCGGTGGATCCGCACGCGCATGGGGGTCCTTTGCGGCGTCATGGGCCTCGCCCTCGGCGGCATCGTCTCCAGCGCCTGGCGCGTCCAGGTCGAAGACGCCCCCGAGTGGCGCGACATGGCCGAGAAGCAGCGCCAGCGCCGCCTGCACGTCGAGCCGAAGCGGGGCACCCTCTACGACCGCAACGGCGCGTCGCTCGCCGTGAGCATCGAAGTCCCTAGCGTGAGCGCCGACGCCGTCGAGCTCCTCCGCGGCGTCGAAGGCGACGCGGCCCAGGAGACGGCGCTGCGCGACGCCTCCGCCCGGATCGCCAAAGCGCTCTCCCTCGACGCGAACGACGTCTACGCCAAGCTGGCGACGCGCCGGCGGTTCGCGTGGATCAAGCGTCGCATCACCGGCGACGAGGCCGAGGCGGTCCGCGATCTGGCTGACGCGAAGCGCCAGCCCCACCCCGTCCGGGGTTTCTCCATCGAAGGCGAGGGCCACCGCTACTACCCCGGCCGCGAGCTGGCGGGCCCCGTCCTCGGGTTCGTGGCGCCCGACGCGCAAGGCAAGGACGGGCTCGAGCTCGCCCTCGACGAAGACCTGCGCGGCAAGGTCGAGGAGGTCCGCGGCCTGCGCGACCGGAGCGGGCGCCTCATCTTCGAGGGAGGCGAGGAGACCCAGGCCCTCCAGGGCAACGACGTCGTCCTCACGATCGACGAGGGCATCCAGCACGTGGCCGAGCGCGAGCTCGACGCGGCGATGCGCACCTACGAGACGAAGGGCGGCTCCCTCGCCGTCGTCGATCCCTCGACGGGCGAGATCCTCGCGCTGGCGAGCGTCCCCGGGTACAACCCGAACGACTACACCGAGAGCGACGTCGACGGGCGCCGCGATCGGGTCGTGAGCGACCGCTTCGAGCCCGGGTCGGTCATGAAGCCGTTCCTCATGGCCGGCGCGCTCGCCGCGGGGACGCTCAAGCCGACCGACTCGATCAACTGCGAGCACGGCATCTACCAGATCGGCGGCATCACCATCCACGACACGCACCTCAACGACGTGCTGTCGCCGACGCAGATCCTCGCGAAGAGCTCGAACATCGGAGCCCTGAAGATCGGCCTGCAGCTCGGCGAGCCCTCGCTCTACGCGACCTACCGTCGCTTCGGCTTCGGCGAGCCGACCGGCATCACGCTCCCGGGCGAGGCCTCGGGCGTCCTGCGCCCGCAGGGCCGCGCCTGGTACGACGCCGAGACCGCGAGCGCCAGCTTCGGCCAGGGGATCAGCGTCACCACGCTGCAGCTCGCCATGGCGATGGGCGCCATCGCCAACGGCGGCCGGCTCCTCGAGCCGATCCTCGTGAAGAAGGTGACCGACGGGCGCGGCGCGATCGTGCGCGAGTCGAGCGTCCACGTGCGTCGCGAGGCGATCCCCCCGGGCGTCGCGCGGACGGTGGCCGAGATGCTGACCGCCGTCACCGAAGACGGGGGAACCGCGGTCGAAGCGGCGATCCCCGGCTACCGTGTGGCCGGGAAGACGTCGACCGCGCAGAAGGTCGATCCGGCGACGGGCAAGTACTCGACCGACCGGTTCACCGCCGTCTTCGCCGGCTTCGTGCCCGCGGAGCACCCGCGGCTCGTGGTCACGGTGGTGCTCGACGAGCCCATGATCGGTCGCTATGGAGGGGACCTGGCGGGCCCCGTGTTCCGCCGCGTCTCCGAGGCGAGCTTGCGGTATCTGGGCGTCACACCATCCTCCAGCCCCGGCAGCGCCGGTGGCGCCGGAAAGATCAGCTCCGTCAAGCGCGACAGCGATCCGGCCGACGCGATGCTGGCGATGATGAAGCCTCCGCAGCCGGTCCCGCTGCCCGCGATTCCACCCACGGCGCAGGGGCCGCTGCCGCCCGGAGGCGCGCGCGTCCCCGACGCGACCGGGATGCCCGCGCACGACGCGCTGGTCGCCCTCAGCAAGGCGGGCTTCGTGCCCCGGATCGAGGGCTGGGGTCGGGCGGTTCGGCAGAGCCCCGCCCCGGGCACGGCCGCCCCGAGGGGGAGCGCCGTGCGGGTGGTGTTCGAGCCGGCGTCATGACGCCCGACCGGGAGTCGGGTCGCTCGGTTCCTTCATCGGCCGGGCTCCGCCTCGACGAGCTGTCGCGCGACCTGCCGATGCGAGCCGAGATCGTGGGCGACGCGTCGGTGCGCATCTCCGGAGTGCGCCACGACTCGCGCGCGGTCGAGCGCGGCGATCTGTTCGTGGCCCGCCGCGGCGCGAAGGTCGACGGCGCCCGCTTCGTTCTCGACGCCGTGGCGCGCGGCGCCGCCGCCGTCATGGCTTCGCCCGGTGCGCTCGATGGGCACGTGCTCGGCGTCCCCGTGCTCCTCGTCGACGACCCGGCTGCGGCCCTGGGCTTCGTCGCGTCGGCGGTCTACGGGCACCCCTCGTTCGCGCTCGAGGTCGTCGGCATCACCGGCACGAACGGCAAGACCACCACCGCGCACCTGACGCGGGCCGCGATCGACGGCGCGCTCGGCGCGCGCGTCTGCGGGGTCCTCGGGACCGTGGGCCACAGCTTCGGGAACTGGCGCTCCGACGCCGCGCACACGACCCCCGAGGCCGACGAGGTGGCGCGCGCCATGGCGACGATGCGCCAGCTCGGCGCGACCCACGTCGCGATGGAAGTCTCGTCGCATGCGCTCGATCTCGGGCGCGTGGGCGGCGTGCACGTTCGCGTGGCGGCGCTGACGAACCTGACGCAGGACCACCTCGACTTTCACGGATCGATGCAGGCCTACGGCGAGTCGAAGGCGCGCCTGTTCACGGAGCTCGGCCCCGGGTCGGCCGTGGTGAACGTGGACGACGCGTTCGGCGCCCAGCTCGTGAGCCGCGTCAAGGCGCCGCTCGTGCGGGTGAGCGCGCGGGTCGGTGCCGACGCCGACATCGCGCCGCGCGAGGCCCGCCTGGGCGCCTCCGGTACGGCCGCGACGGTGCGCACGCCGGCCGGTGACGTCCACCTCGCGTCGCGCCTCGTGGGCGCGCACAACCTCGAGAACCTGCTCCTGTCGCTCGGGATCGCGCACGCCCTCGATCTCGATCTCGGGCGCGCGGCCGACGCGCTGTCTCGTGAGCCCGGCGCGCCCGGGCGGTTCGAGCGCTGCGACGCCGACGGCGACGACATCACCGTGCTGGTCGACTACGCGCACACGCCCGACGCGCTGGCCCGGGCCCTCGACGCCGTGCGGGCCGTGTCCCGCGAAGCGCCGCCCATGGATCCGCCTCCGCACCCGCACCCGAGCGAGTCGCGCGCTCGCATCTGGTGCGTCTTCGGGTGCGGCGGCGACCGGGACCCGACCAAGCGCGGGCCGATGGGGGAGGCCGTCGCCCGCCGCGCCGACGTCGCCGTGGTCACCAGCGACAACCCCCGGACCGAAGACCCGCACGTCATCGCCGACGCCGTGATCGCGGGGGTTCGCCGGGCGGGCATCGAGCCCATCGTCGAGCTCGATCGCCGGACCGCCATCGACCTCGCCGTCCGTTCCGCGTCTCGCGGTGACGCCGTCTTGATCGCCGGCAAGGGCCACGAGGACTATCAGCTCGTGGGAGTGCTCGCGCTCCCCTTCGACGACCGCATCGAGGCGCGCCGCGCGCTCGCCGAGCGTCGACGCGCGTCGAGCGCGGCGGGCGCGGCGGGCGCGGCAGACGCGGCAGACGCGACCAAAGGCGAGTGACGTGGCGACCCCGGTCCCCTCCAATTCGGCCCCGCTGACCGCGTGGTCCGCGGCCGCCGCCACGGGCGGACGGGTGGCGTTCGTTCGCGGCGAGGGGGCCGTCGCGCAGGGGATCACGAGCGACAGCCGCGCCGCCTCGCGAGGGTGCGCGTTCGTCGCACTCCGCGGCGAGCGACACGACGGGCACGACCTCGTCGAGGCCGCGGTGCGAGCGGGTGCGGTGCTCGTCGTCGTCGAGCGGGGTCGCGCCGGAGGCGCCGCGGCGATGTCGGCCGATGTCGTCGAGGTCGTCGACACGCTGCTCGCCTGGGGCGATCTCGCGCGGGCCCACGTGCGCGCCTGGCGCCGGGGCCGCGACGACGCGCGCGTCTTCGCGATCACGGGGAGCGCGGGCAAGACGACCACGAAAGAGCTGTGCGCCTCGCTGCTCCACGCCGTCGCGCCGTGCCACGCGACGAACGGGAACCTGAACAACCGCATCGGCGTCCCGGCGGTCGCGTTCGGCCTGCAAGCACACCACCGCTTCGCCGTCTTCGAAGCCGGGATGAGCCTTGCCGGCGAGATCGCCGCCCTGGCGCGGATCGTCGAGCCCGACGTCGCGATCATCACCAACGTGGGCTCGGCGCACGCCGGCGGCGTGGGCGGTACGCGGGCCGACGTGGCTCGCGAGAAGGGGGAGCTCTTCGCGGCGCTCCCCGGCTCCGGCGCCGCCGTGGCCTGCATCGACGACGCCGCGACCATGGGTCAGCTGGCGCGGACGCGGGCCCGCACGGTGCGCACGTTCGGCACCGGCGACGGCGCCGACTACCGCCTGGTCGAGCGCTCCGGCGTCGGCGTGCACGGAGCGCGGGTTCGCGTCCGCCGCCGGCGCGAGCTCACGGACGCGAGCGGGTGGCTCCCCCTGCTCGGCGAAGCGGCGGCCATCGACCTCGCGGGCGCCCTCGCGGCGGCCGAGTCGGTCGTGGGGCCGCTGGGCGACGACCTCATCGCCGACGCCCTCCGTTCGCAGCGCTTCAAGCGCGGCCAGGCTGGCGATCCCGGCGGGCACGGCGGCCGGATGCAGGTGCGCCACCTCGCCGACGACACGCTCGTGCTCGACGACACCTACAACGCGAACCCAGAGAGCGTGCGGGCCGCGCTCCGCACCCTCCGCGAGATCGCGGCGATCGCTCCGGCTCGACGCGCGGTCGTCGTGTTCGGCGAGATGCGCGAGCTCGGTCCCGGCGGGCCCGACGCGCACGCATCACTCGGCGACGCGATCGCCGACGCGGGCGTCGAGCTCGCGCTGAGCTGCGGCGGCCTCGCCGAGCTCGCCGTTCTGGCGTCCGGGCGGCGCGGCGTCGCGGGCGTGCATGCCACGGACGCCGTGGACGCGGCCAGCCTCGCCGTCAAGCACGTCCGCGCGGGCGACGTCGTCCTCGTCAAGGCGTCGAGGAGCGTCGGCGCCGAGCGGGTCGTCGAGGCGCTGGTGCAAGCTCGCGGTGGCGAGCTCGACGTGCCCTCGCCCCCCTCGGAGAGGCGCTGAATGCTCTACGAGCTCCTCTTCCCGCTCCGCCATAGCGCCGACTGGCTCGGGTTCTTGAACGTCCTCCGTTACCTGCCGTTTCGTACCATCGCGGCGACGGTGACGGCGATGGCCTTCGCCTTCCTGCTCTCGCCCTGGTTCATTCGCGAGCTGCAGCGAAAGCAGATCGGCCAGGTGATCCGCACCGACGGCCCCGAGACGCACAAGCGGAAGAGCGGGACGCCCACCATGGGCGGCGCGCTCATTCTCCTCAGCGTCCTGGTCCCGACCATCCTCTGGTGCGACCCGCGCAACGTCTTCGTGTGGGCGACGACGGCCGTTACGGCCGGCTACGGGGTCATCGGGTACCTCGACGACTACCTCAAGATCAAAGCCAAGAACTCCCGCGGCGTCCCCGGGCGCTACAAGCTCCTCGGCCAGTTCGCGATCGGCGGCGCCGCGCTGTCGTATGCGTTCTTCGCCCACGACCACCTGCCCACCGACTGGTGGGACATTCGCTTCAGCCTGGGCGTGCCGTTCCTGGCCTTCTCGAAGCACCCGATCATCTTGCCGGTCTGGGTGTACCTGCCGTTCGCCGTGACGGTGGTGGTCTGGACGTCGAACGCCGTCAACCTGACCGACGGGCTCGACGGCCTTGCCATCGGTCCGGTCATGATCAACGCCGGCACCTACCTCGTGTGGGCCTACCTGGCGGGCGCGACGTTCGGAATCGCGCACGTCGCCCAGCGCTTCGTGGTCGCGAAGTACCTCGACATCCCGTTCATCGCGAGCGCGGGGGAGCTCTCGATCTTCTGCGGCGCCATGGTCGGAGCCGGGATTGGCTTCCTCTGGTACAACACGTATCCCGCCCAGGTGTTCATGGGCGACGTGGGGTCGCTGGCCCTCGGCGGCGGCCTCGGGATGTGCGCCGTCTTCACCAAGAACGAGCTCCTCTCGACCATACTCGGCGGGGTCTTCTTTCTCGAGGCGGTCAGCGTGGTGGTCCAGGTGCTGAGCTTTCGCCTCACGGGCCGGCGGATCTTCCTCATGGCGCCCATTCACCACCACTTCGAAAAGAAGGGGTGGGCCGAGCCCAAGATCATCGTCCGCTTCTGGATCATCTCCATTCTCTTGGCACTCGTCAGCCTTTCGAGCTTGAAGTTGCGTTGAGGTGCTGAGGGAGTGAGCGTCGCCGTGTCAGAGCTTGCCCGCAGGAAGGTGGTCGTCGTGGGCCTCGGCGCGAGCGGCGTCGCTGCGGCGCGCCTTTGCTTGCGCCTCGGGGCGCGGGTCGTCGCGAACGACGGCAAGCCGCTCGAGGCGCTGTCGGCCGAGGCCCGGGCGCTCGGCGCCGCCGGCGCGACCGTCGTCGCGGGCGGCCACGAGGCGGCGCGCCTCGGCGACGCCGACGTGATCGTCGTCTCGCCGGGCGTCCCGGCCCTCGCGGAGATCGAAGCGGCCGCTGCCGGGGGCGTGCCGGTCTGGGGAGAGGTCGAGCTCGCGGTCCGTTCGATGGAGCACCCGGCGCCGGTCGTGGCCGTCGGCGGGACCAACGGCAAGAGCACCACCACGTCGCTCGTCGGCGCGCTGCTCCAGGCGAGCGGCCGGCGCGTCTTCGTGGGGGGCAACCTCGGCGAACCCCTGGCCGACCACGCGGCCGAGCGGTTCGACGTGGTCGTCCTCGAAGTGTCGAGCTTCCAGATGGAGCGGGTCGACCGATTCCGCCCGCACGTGGCCCTCCTACTCAACGTGACCGACGACCACCTCGATCGCTACGCGACGTTCGACGACTACGCGCGCGCGAAGGGCAACGCCTTCGCGAAGCAGTCCGCCGGCGACTGGGCCGTCGTTCCCGCGGGGGATGCCGTGTGCCGCCGCGAGGCCGAGCGCGGCTCTGGCCGGCTCGTCGCCTTCGGCCCCGGCGGCGCGGTCGACGTCACCGACGACGCGGTGGTCGATCGCCGCACGGGCGAGCGCTTCGGGCGCGCCGAGATGGCGCTCACCGGCGGTCACAACGCGCTCAACGTGGCCGCCGCGCTCGCCGCCGTCGCGCCGCTCGGCGTCGACGCGTCGACCGTTCGCCGCGTGCTCGCCAGGTTCCGCGGGCTGCCGCACCGCACTTCGCTGGTCGCGGAGATCGATCGCGTTCGGTTCTACGACGACTCGAAGGGCACGAACGTAGGCGCCTCGGTGACGGCGCTCGTGGGCCTCGTCGAGCCGCGGGCCGTGCTCATCGCGGGTGGACGCGACAAGGGCGGGAGCTACCGCCCGCTCGTCGACGCGCTGGTTCGCAAGGGCCGGGCCGCGGTGCTCATCGGCGAGGCCGCCGAGGCGATCGCGCGCGCCATTGGCGATCGGGTGCCCGTGCGCCGCGCCGAGACCATGCTCGACGCGGTGCGGATCGGAGCGTCCCTCGCGGCTCCAGGCGACGCCGTGCTGCTGTCGCCCGCCTGCTCGAGCTTCGACATGTTCCGCGACTACAAGCACCGGGGCGACGAGTTCGTGCGCGCCGTGCAAGCCCTGCAGCCGGCCGGCCCGACCGGCCCGACCGGCGCGGCCGGCGCGGCCGGCGCGGCCGGCGCGACCAAGGAGCACGCGCGATGATGATCAGCAGCCTGCGCAACGTCCGCCGGAAGGTCGAGCTCCAGCTGGCCGCGCCGCTCGACGCGAAGCCGAGCGCCGTCGGCGCGTCGGGCCCGGTCGACGCCGTGCTCGCCGCGACCGTCGTGGCCCTCATCGGCTTCGGCGTCGTGATGGTCTACAGCGCGAGCGCCGTGCAGGCGACGGTGCAGTACCACGACCCCCAGTTCTTCCTGAAGCGCCAGGTGGCCTATGCGCTCGCGGCGCTCGGCGTGCTCTGGTCGGCGAGCCGCATCGACTACCATCGCCTCTATCGGCTCACGTACCCGGTGCTCTTCGGCGTCGGTATCTTGCTCGTCTTGTGCGTCATCGGCTTCGGTCACTCCGGCGGCGGCGCGGCGCGCTGGCTCTCGGTCGGGCCGGTGCACGTCCAGCCCGCCGAGATGGCGAAGGTGGCGCTCGTCATCTGGCTGGCGTACTCGCTCGCGAAGAAGGCCGAGCGCGTGAAGACGTTCACCGTCGGCTTCTTGCCGCACCTCCTCGTGGCCAGCGTGTTCATGCTGCTCTGCCTCAAGCAGCCCGACTTCGGGAGCGCCGTCGTGCTCCTGCTCCTCACGTTCACCATGCTCTTCCTCGCGGGCGCGAAGGTCGGCTACATCCTGGGGGCGTCGATCCTCGGCGCCGGCTTCGGGGCCGCGGCCATCCGCTTTCGCGAGTACCGCTACGAGCGCTACCTCGCGTGGCTGCACATGGACCAGCACCGTCAGGACCTCGCGTACCAGCCCTTCCAGAGCGTGATGTCGTTCGGCTCGGGCGGCCCCGTGGGTCTCGGGCTCGGCCGCGGCCTGCAGACCCTTTACCTGCCGGAGGCCCACACCGATTTCGTCGCCGCCATCGTGGGCGAGGAGCTCGGGTTCCTCGGCGTCACGACCCTCTGCGGCGTGTACCTCTTGCTCGTCGCGCGCGGCGTCCGCGCGGCCCTTCGCGCGCCCGACGACTTCGGGTCGTTCCTGGCCTTCGGGCTCTCGACGATGTTCGGCGTGCAGGCGCTGGTGAACATGGCCGTGGCGCTCGCGATCTTGCCGACCAAGGGCCTCACGCTCCCGTTCGTGAGCTTCGGCGGGTCGTCGCTCCTCGTGAACGCGGCCGCGGCGGGCATCCTTCTCAGCATCTCGCGCCACACGAACGAACCCGTCCGGCCCGCGCGCCGCGAGGCGTCGGGCGCGCGGGCCTCGACCCCGGTCCTCTCCGAGCTCGAGCAGCCCGAGCCCGAGCCCGACTTCGCGGGCGACGCGGCGGAGGCCACGCCGTGAACCGCCCCACGCTGCTCATCGCCGGCGGCGGCACCGGCGGGCACGTGTTTCCCGCGGTCGCCGTGGCCGAGGCCGCGCAAGCGCTGGCCGACGTCGACGTCGTCTTCGTCGGGACCGATCGCGGCGTCGAGGCGCGCGTCGTCCCGCAGCGCGGGTGGAGGCTCGAGCGGCTCGTCGTCGAGCCGATGAAGGGCGGTGGCCCCACGCGCGCGCTCCGCGGCGCCATCCTGGCGATGCGCGCGACCCTCGGCGCGGCCGCGATCGTCCGGCGGCTGCGCCCTCGAGCCGTGCTCAGCGTCGGCGGCTACGCGGCCGGCCCGGCCACCCTCGCGGCGGCGCTCCTCGGCGTCCCGGTGGCGGTCCTCGAGGCGAACAGCAGCGTGGGGCTCGCCAACCGGCTGCTCGCTCCGTTCGCGGGGCGCGCCTTCCTGGCGTGGGACGAGGCGGCGCCGAGCTTCCGCGCGCGCGCGGTCCGCCAGTACGGCGTGCCGCTCCGGGCAGGCTTCGGGCCCGTCGCCTATCCGCCCGCGGGCGCGACGGCCCGCGTCCTCGTGATGGGGGGCAGCCAGGGGGCCGCGGTGCTCAACGAGCGGATGCCCCACGTGTTCGCGCGCCTCGCGGGCGACGGCGGGCGCGACGGCGCGAGCGAGGGCGTCCGCGACGGCGCGAGTGATCGGGTGACCGTCCGGGTGCTCCACCAGGCGGGCCGCGATCGCGACGGCGCCGTCCGCGACGCTTACGCGCGCGCGAGGATCGATCACGTGACGGTGGTGCCGTTCATCGAAGACGTCGCGCGCGCCATCGCCGACGCCGACCTCGTGGTCGCGCGCGCCGGGGCCGGGACCATCGCCGAGCTCACGGCGATCGGGCGCCCGTCGATCCTCGTCCCGTTCCCTCACGCCGCCGACGACCACCAGGGCCGGAACGCCGAGGTACTCGCGCGCGCGGGCGCCGCCGTGTGCATGCGGCAGGAGCGCGCCGACGCGACGAGCCTCGCCGCAGAGCTCGGCCGCCTCCTGTCGGACGCCGGGTCACGCCGCGCAATGGCCGACGCCGCCCGCCGCCGGGGCCGGCCGGACGCGGCCCACCAGGTGGCGCGCGAGCTCCTCTCGCTCGCGTCGATCGCCGAGCGCGCCCCGCGAGCGAGCCCGGCCGATCGCGCCGGCGCCAGCGAGCGCGTGAGCGCGCACGAACCCGACCGGCGGTGGAACTGATGTTCCGCGGACGGGTGCGCCACGTTCACTTCATCGGGATCGGCGGGATCGGCATGAGCGGCCTCGCCGAGGTGCTCCGCACGCTCGACTTCGACGTCAGCGGCTCCGACCTCAAGCCCAACGAGAACACGCGACGCCTCGAGGGGCTCGGCGTTCGCGTGTTCTTCGGGCACGACGCCGGCAACATCGCGGGCGCCGACGTCGTCGTCTACTCGAGCGCAATCGACCCCAGGAACCCCGAAGTGACCCGCGCTCGGGAGCTCGAGATCCCCGTCATTCCGCGCGCCGAGATGCTCGCCGAGTTGATGCGCACGCGGTACGCGGTGACGATCGCCGGCTCCCACGGGAAGACCACGACCACGTCGATGGTCGCCACGGTGCTGCGCGCGGCGGGCCTCGATCCGACGGTCGTCGTCGGCGGGAAAGTGAACGCCCTCGGCACCAACGCCCGCCACGGCGAGGGCGACCTCTTCGTCGCCGAGGCCGACGAGAGCGACGGCAGCTTCCTCAAGCTCACCCCCACGATCGCGGTCGTCACCAACATCGACGCCGAGCACCTCGATCACTACGGTACGCACGACGCCGTGAAGGCCGCGTTCGTGGAGCACACGAACCGCGTGCCCTTCTATGGGCTCTGCGTGCTTTGCATCGACCACCCGAGCGTCCAGGAGATCTTGCCGCGCGTCGAGCGGCGGCACGTCACCTACGGCATCTCCCGGCACGCGGGCTACCGCGCGAAGAACCCGCGGTTCGAGGGCCTCGCGACCCACTTCGACGCGTTCCGGAGGAACGAGCCGCTGGGCACGTTCGTCGTGCACATGCCCGGCGCGCACAACGTGCTCAACGCGCTCGCCGCCATCGCCGTGGCCGACGAGCTCGAGGTCCCGCTCGACGTCACGCGCGAAGCCATCGCGGCCTTCCACGGCGTGCAGCGGCGGTTCACCGTGCTCGGGCAGCCGGAGTACGCGAAGAACGGCGCGCGCGGCGACGTCATGATCGTCGACGACTACGGCCACCACCCGGCCGAGATCGAGGCCACCCTGGACGCCGCGCAGCGCGGATTCGACCGGCGCGTCGTCGTCGCGTTCCAGCCGCACCGTTACACGCGAACGAAGTCCCTCTTCGACGACTTCACCCGCGCCTTCAACAAGGCGGACGTGGTGCTCGTGACCGACGTCTACCCGGCCGGCGAGAAGCCGATCGAGGGCGCCAGCGGCGCCGAGCTCGCCGAGGCGATCCGCGCGCACGGCCACCGTGCGGTCACGTTCGTGAAGGACAAGAAGCGCGTGGCCGCCGCGCTCGCCGAGGTGGTCGAGCCCGGCGACCTCGTCATCGCCCTCGGCGCCGGCGACATCAACGCGAGCGCGCGCGAGCTGCTCGCGATGCTCACCCCTCCGGTCTCGGAGACGCCGCGATGACCCCGGGGAATCGACGCCTTTCGCGGCCGCCCGACGAGTTCGACTCGAGCGGGGGCGGGCAGAGACAGCCGCCGTCAGGCGTGCCGGCGCCTCCTCCCGCCGTGCCCCGCTGGCTCGCGGCGCTGCGCACGGTCGCCGGCGTCGCGCTCGTGATCGCGACCTCCGTGGGCGTCGCCTGGGTCGCGCGGCGGCACATCATGACGAGCCCGCGCTTCGCGATCACCGCGGTCGACGTGTCCGGCAACGAGCACCGCTCGGCCGACGCCATCGTCGCCGAGAGCGGCCTCGCCGTCGGCGCCAACGTCTTTCTCGCCGACATCGACGCCGTTCAGGCGAAGATCGCGGCGGATCCGTGGATCGCCGGCGTGACGGTGGCGCGCCGCTTGCCCGGGACGATCCTCGTGCACGTCACCGAGCGGAGGGCCGCCGCCCTCGTCGCGCTCGGCGACACGTTCCTGACCACGGCCGAAGGCGAGCCGTTCAAGAAGCTCGAGCCGGACGATCCCCCGGAAGACATCGCCGACCTTCCGCTCGTCACCGGACTGCGGCCCGAGTCGCTCACCGACGACCACGACGGCACCACGCGAACGATCCGCCGCGCCATCGACCTCGCCGCCGAGTTCGGGCGGAGCCCGCTCGCGAGGCGAGGCCAGCTCGAAGAAGTGCACGTCGAGGCCGACGGCTCGTACGCGCTCGTCGTCGGCAAGAGCGCGATGCAGATCGTCCTCGGCGCGCCCCCGTTCCGCCGCAAGCTCGATCAAGCCGCCCGGGTCGTCGCCGAGCTCGACAGGCGCGGCGCCAAAGCCGACGCCATCATGGTCGACAACGACACCCGCCCGGACCGCGTCGTAGTCCGCATGCGCTGACTCCTCGACTGCCTCGCCGGGGCCCTTCCTGTTCATTTCCTCTCGAGCGCAACGGCGAAGGGCCTGCCATGACGCGTCATCGAGATCGAACCTTGCTCGACGGGTCGCGAACGGGATAGCGTCCTCGGCACTCGAAGGCCATGGCGAACCGAACCGTACATCTGCCCGTCGCGCCGCTCGAACCGCTCGGCGGCACGCTTCGCAAAGACAACTGGTGGGCGGGCCCCGCGGCGACGATCCTGGTCCTCTCGGCCTTCATCGTCTACGCGACGTGGCGCGCCTTCGAGGGCAGCGCCTATCAGTGGGGCGCGTATCTCTCGCCCTTCTACTCGCCCCTGCTCGACGTCGGCTGGGCGCGAAAGACGGGGCTCGCGTTCCTGACCCCGGCGATGCTCATCTTGCCGGGCCCGGCGAGCTTTCGGTTCACCTGTTACTACTACCGCAAGGCCTACTACCGGGCCTTCGCGTGGGATCCGCCCGCGTGCGGGGTCGGAGAGCGCGCGCCCCATCGATACAACGGCGAGACCAAGCTCTTCGTCTTTCAGAATCTCCACCGCTACGCCATGTACGTGGCCGTCGTCTTCCTGGTCATTCTCTGGAAAGACGCCCTCGTCGCCGTCTTCGGCTGGAGCGACGGGGCGCACGTGGGCCTCGGGACGCTCGTCATGCTCACGAACGTGGTGCTCCTCAGCGGCTACACGCTCGGGTGCCACAGCTTCCGTCACCTCATCGGCGGCAGCGTGAACGCGTACTCGTCTGCCGCCCTCGGCGCGCTGCGCTTCCGGCTCTGGAAGCTCGTGACCGTGCTCAACGAGCGGCACATGCAGTTCGCGTGGGCGAGCCTTTTCTCCGTCGCGCTGACGGATCTCTACATTCGCATGGTCGCGTCGGGAATCCTCACGGACGTGAGGATTCTCTAGTCCGCCCAGTCCGCCTATAGGTCGGACCCGTCACCGTAACGCCATTTCCGAGGTGCCATGTCGACGTCGACCGAGGCGAAGTTCGAGAGGCATGAACACGACGTTCTGGTGATCGGGGCCGGCGGCGCCGGGCTCCGCGCGGCGATCGAGGCCAGCGCCGAAGGGGCGAGCGTCGGCGTCGTGTGCAAGTCGCTCCTCGGCAAGGCGCACACGGTCATGGCCGAGGGCGGCGTCGCGGCCGCTCTCGGGTACGTCGAGCCCAAGGACAACTGGAAGGTCCACTTCCGCGACACGATGAAGGGCGGGCGATACCTGAACCAGTGGCGGATGGCGCAGCTCCACGCGATGGAAGCGCCGGACCGGGTGAAGGAGCTCGAAGCCTGGGGCGCCCTCTTCGACCGCACCGCCGACGGCCGCATTCTCCAGCGCAACTTCGGCGGTCACAAGTACCCGCGCCTGGCGCACGTGGGCGATCGAACCGGGCTCGAGATGATCCGTACGCTGCAACAGCACGGGATCCACTCGGGCATGACGGTTTACATGGAGCTCACCGTCACGCGCCTGCTCGTCGAGCCGGCGAGCAGCGGCCGGCCGGCCAGGATCCGGGGCGCCTTCGGGTACTGGAGAGAGAGCGGGCGCTTCGTCGTCTTCCTCGCGAAGTCGATCGTCCTGGCGACGGGCGGCATCGGGCGGGCGTTCCGGATCAACTCGAACTCGTGGGAGTGCACCGGCGACGGGCAGGCGCTCGCCTACCTCGCCGGCGCCGAGCTGATGGACATGGAGTTCATGCAGTTTCACCCGACGGGCATGGTCTGGCCGCCGAGCGTCCGCGGCACCCTCATCACCGAGGGCGTGCGCGGCGAGGGCGGCACGCTGCGCAACAAGGACGGCAAGCGCATCATGTTCGACTACATCCCCGAGCTCTACGCCAACGAGACGGCGAACGCAGAGCCCGAGGCCGATCAGTGGCTGCGCGAGAGCACCTCGGGGGTGTCGTCGAAGGCGCGCCGCACGCCGGACCTCTTGCCGCGCGACATCGTGGCTCGCGCGATCCACAGCGAAGTGAAGGCCGGGCGCGGGAGCCCGCACGGCGGGGTCTTTCTCGACATCCACTCCCGGCGGAGCGCCGAGGACATCAAGCGCAAGCTGCCCGCGATGTACCACCAGTTCAAGGAGCTCGGCGACGTCGACATCACGAAGGAGCCGATGGAGGTCGGCCCGACGGCGCACTACACGATGGGCGGCATCCGCGTCGATCCGGATACGCAGCAGTCGCGCGTCGAGGGGCTCTTCGCGGCCGGAGAATGCGCGGCCGGGATGCACGGCGCCAACCGCCTCGGCGGCAATTCGCTCTCGGACCTGCTGGTGTTCGGGCGAATCTCGGGGCTCCACGCGGCGAAGTACGCGAAGGGCCGCGAAGCGCCGTCCCTCGACGTCGGCGAGATCGAAGCGGCCGAGCGGGAGGTACTCGCGCCCTTCGAGCGCGACGAGGGGCCCAACCCGTTTCTCTTGCACGACGATCTGAAAGACAAGATGCATACGTACGTCGGCATCATCCGCAGCGAAGACGATCTCACGCGCGGGCTCGAACACATCGCGCGCATCGGCGAGGCGACCGCGCGGGTCAAGGTCGACGGGAATCGTCACTACAACGCCGCCTTTCACCAGGCGTTCGACATGCGCAACATGCTCATCGTCAGCGAGGCGATGGCCCGCGCGGCCCGCGCCCGAAAAGAGAGCCGCGGCGGCCACGCGCGGGAGGACTTTCCCGAGATGGACAAGGGCCACTTCTCGAAGGTGAACATCGTGGCGCGCTGGACGGCGAGCGGAATGGAGATCGCCGAGGCGACGCTCCCCGACGTTCCGGCGGAGATCAAGACCGTGCTCGAGGAGGGATGAGCGTGGACAACGGCAACGCGGGAACTGCGTCGAAGACGGCCAAGCTCCGGGTGTTTCGCGGCGACGCGAGCGGAGGCAAGCTCGAGCCCTACGAGGTCGAGACCTATCCCGGCATGGTCGTGCTCGACGCGATCCACGACATCCAGGCCAAGCAAGAGCCGACGATGGCGGTGCGCTGGAACTGCAAGGCGGGCCGGTGCGGCTCGTGCAGCGCGGAGATCAACGGCAAGCCGCGGTTGATGTGCATGACCCGCATGTCGCACTACGCCGAGGGCGAGCCGATCACGGTCACGCCGATGCGCGCCTTCCCGATCATCAGGGATCTGGTCACCGACGTCTCGCACAACTTCGAGATGGCGAAGAAGATCCCGCCGTTCACGCCGCGCCCGCGCGACGCCGACGGCACGTGGCGGATGAAGCAGGAAGACATCGATCGCATCCAGGAATTCCGGAAGTGCATCGAGTGCTTTCTCTGCCAGGACGTCTGCCACGTCATCCGCGACCATCGCAAGGACACGTTCGCGGGCCCGCGCTTCCTGATCCAGCTCGCGACCCTCGACATGCACCCCCTCGACACGCTCGACCGGCGCGAGCTCGTCAAAGACGAGTTCGGGATCGGCTACTGCAACATCACCAGGTGCTGCACCGAAGTGTGCCCCGAGGGCATTCGCATCACCGACAACGGCATCATCCCGCTCAAGGAGCGGGTGGCCGACCAGTACTTCGACCCGATCCGCTGGATCGCGAGCAAGGTGTCGGGGGAAGAGAAGAAGCCGAAGGCCAAGCTCCGGGTGCTGCCCCCGGACCCGCGCCCGACCGACGTGCCGGCCGGAGGCAAGGACCGGCGCTGAATCACCCGGCTCGCCCGATGAGCGCGCTCGAGGCCAAACACGAAAGCGAGGCTGGCGATGGGATTCGAACTCAAGAAACTGCCGCTTTCGAGCCTCGACGCGGCCATCGCCAAGGCCGAGCACTACCGCGATCTCAACCAGCCCGAGGAGGCCGAGAGCATCTGTCGCGACATCCTCGATCTCGACGGGGCCAATCCGCGGGCGTGGAAGCTCCTGGGGCTCGCCCTCACCGATCGCTTCGCGTCGGGGCAAGTGGGGCTCCACGAGCAGGCGATCGAGGCGTTCGAGCGCCTGCCGGATCCGTACGACCGCACGTACCACCTGGGAGTGGCCTGGGAGCGCGCGGCCAAGGCGCACACCGAGCGAGGCGAGGCCCACAGCGCGGTCACGTCGTTCGAGCACGCCCTCGACCTCTTCGAGACGGCCGAGAAGATGCGCCCTGACTCGCCGGATCCGGTCCTCCGCTGGAACCGCTGCGTGCGGCTGCTCACCGGCCACCCGCTGCTCCGCGCGGCCATGGCATCGCCGCGCGAAGACAACGTCCTCCTCGGCGATTAGCCGCAGAGGCCCAGAGGGCCAGAGCCGTGATCAGAACATGCCGAGGACCTGCGCTCCGAAGGGGGTCTCGCCGGCGCCTGGCGTGATCGCCACCTTGACGCCGTCGCGGTTCATCACTTCGCCGAGCGGCTTCTTCCAGTAGTGGAGGAGCATCGGTAGGCCGTAGCCCGAGACGAAGCCGATCGCCCCGCCGGTGAGGACGTCGGACGCGTAGTGGCGATCGGCCATCATGCGGAGCACGCCGACCGTGGTGGCGACCGTCAGGCTCTCGACGCACGCGGCCGCGTCCCACGCGCCGCCGTAGAGCGGGAGCGCGCCGTGGTGCGCGCACAGGAGGCCGGCGCCGGTCATCGCCGCCGAGGTGTGGCCGCTGGGAAACGAGGCGTACGCGCCCGCGTTGCACAGCGGGTCCACGCTCGTCCCCGCCTTGCATTCGGCGTACGAGGGGCGGGCGCGACCCGTGACGTCGTAGAGGCTCGCCGTGACCAGACCGCTCAGCGCAAAAGCCTGGGCGTCCATCAGCGCCAGCTGCCAGGCGACCTCCAGGTTGGCGTCGGCCGCGGGCACGACGATCGAGTCGATCACGGTCTGCAGCGGGGTGATGAGCGCCGCGTAGTAGCTGGCGTCGAGCGCCGCCTGGATGCCGCTCCGCGTACGGAGGCGAAGCGCGTCGCGGACGGGGGTGTCGAAGAGGATCGGGCCGACCCACTTCGGGTGATCCGCGGCTTTCGCGACGAAGAACACCAAAACGTCCCCGACCGCGGTCGCCGCGGTGGTCACGTATTCGATGGGCCGGAACTTGTGCCAGCGCTCGTTCCACTGGATGCGCCGGCGCGGCTGCGCCGCCGCGGCCGGCTCGGTGGCGTCGACGGGTGCGGGCGCGGCGCCGGCCGCCGCCGGGCTGACCGTCGCCGCGGCCGGAGTCGCAGGCGACGGCTCGGCGGACGCGACGTGACCGTCGCCGCGGCCGGAGTCGCAGGCGACGGCTCGGCGGACGCGACGCCGCCCGGCTGCGCGCCAGGACCCGCCGGCGTCGTCGCATCGGCCGCGAGGCCGCTCCGGCCCGCGAGAAGAGCGAGAACCGCGACGCACGCAGCGAGCCCGATCGTCGGCCGTCGCATGAAGCCATGTCTGCCACAAAACTGTTCCGCGCGGAGGGGGTCTTTGTGCTCGTCTCCCCGCCTTCCTGTTCATTTTCCTATCGGGCGGGCGGCCGAAAAGGGACGCTAGCGAGCCTGTAGAAACTTGGCCCCCTCGTCTGGGCTGTGCGATTGCCCCCTAAGATGAGCACTGCAGCCTCGCAGGGCGAGATCGTCGTGGGTCTCGACATTGGAACGACGAAGGTCTGCGCGGTGGTCGCCGAGGTCGACGGTGCCGATGGGATCACCATCCTCGGGGTCGGCACGGTCCCGTGCCGCGGCCTCCGCAAGGGCATCGTCGCCAACATCGACTGGACGGTGCGCGCGATCAAGGACGCCATCGAGAGCGCGCAGACGATGGCCGGCGTCGAGATCCGCACCATCTACGCGGGCATCGGCGGCAGCCACGTGCGCTCGTCGGCGAGCGACGGCGTCGCCGCCATCGCCGGCGGCGAGGTCACCCGCCGCGACGTCGAGCGGGTGCTCGAGGGCGCGC